>Ga0335072_10001690_pt1 | contig 35334 bp, 34 predicted proteins | sample Lox_Sample_21_FD_206725 | JGI IMG/M metagenome (GOLD analysis project Ga0335072, IMG submission 206725) | Soil microbial communities from Loxahatchee National Wildlife Refuge, Florida, United States - Lox_Sample_2.1 | ecosystem: Environmental > Terrestrial > Soil > Wetlands | place: USA... | reverse complement strand
GGTTGATCCTCGACTTCACCCGCCGGGGTCGCGAGCTCCAGGAGCGCCACGCCGAGTGGCTACGCGAACGGCTGGACGCTCAGAGAGAGCGGACGTCGGCGCCCTGAGGCTCGAACCCCGCGCGCATCACGCGCGCCCAGCCGGCCGTCTCGCGCTTCAGGGCCTCGACGAGCGGCCCGGTCTGGTCGTAGCGCGACCACACCAGCACGGTCGGCCCGGCACCGGAGATCGTCGCGCCGAGCGCCCCGACGCTGTGCGCGCGTTCGAGCAGCTCCGCGGACCGCGGGTACAGATGCGCACGGTGCGGCTGGTGCAGCCGGTCGTGCAGGCCGGCCGAGATCAGGTCCCAGTCGGCGGTGGCGAGTCCCAGCGTCAGCATCGCCGCGTGCGAGATGTTGAACACCGCGGACTCGATCGGGACGGTCGCGGGCAGCGCCTCGCGCGCCTCCTCGGTCGGCGGCCCCTCGTCGGGGACGACGAGCACGGCCTCCAGCCCGGGCGGAGCGTCGAACCGGTGGGCCTGCGCGCCGTTGCAGACGACGAACCCGCCGTGCAGCGCCGCGCCGACGTTGTCGGGATGGCCCTCGAGCTCGGCGCCGAGCGCGAACACGTCGGCGTCGAGCTCGAACAGGTGGTCGGCGGCCATCAGCCCCGCGACGACCGCCGCCGCACTCGAGCCGAGCCCGCCGGACAGCGGGATGTCGGATGAGATCCGGAACTCGAACCCGTCAGCGGGGTGCAGCCGCTCGAACGCCTTGACCGCGAGGTTGTCGCGGCCGCGCGGCACGTCGAGATCGGTGACCACGGCAAACGTCCCGGTCTCGACCACCTCGAGCTCGAGATGCAGCGCGAGCGCCGCCGCGAGCACGTCGAACCCGGGTCCGAGGTTCGCGGATGACGCCGGCACGCGGACCACGCGCCGGCGGGCAAGGCCGGGTGTCACTCGAGCACCGCGCGCTCGATCGCGCCCAGCTCGGGGTCGCACGCCACGACGGCGCCGGCCTGGTCGAGGGCGGTGTCGGGGTCTTTCAGGCCGTGGCCGGTGAGCACGCACACCACGCGGCGGACGCCCTCGCCGGCGCCGTGGACGAGCAGCCCGGCGACGCTCGCGGCCGAGGCGGGCTCGCAGAACACGCCCTCGTTCGCGGCCAGGAAGCGGTACGCCATCAGGATCTCGGCGTCGCTCACGGCCTTGACCGCGCCCCCGCTCGAGGTCATCGCGTTCATCGCCTCCTCCCAGCGCGCCGGGTTGCCGATCCGGATCGCGCTCGCCACCGTCTCGGGATGCGCGATCGGCTTGCCGTGCACGAGCGGCGCCGCCCCGGCGGCCTGGAACCCGCACATCCGCGGTTTCAGACCCTCCTCGCTGAAGCCCTTCCAGTACGCGGTGATGTTGCCGGCGTTACCGACCGGGATGCAGAGCGCGTCGAGCCCGCCCGCGAGCTGCTCGAGGATCTCGAACGCGGCGGTCTTCTGCCCCTCGATCCTGAAGTCGTTGACGGAGTTGACGAGCGCCACCGGGTGCCGGTTCGCGAGCTCGCGGACGAGCTTCAGCGCCTCGTCGAAGTTGCCGCGAAGCGCCACCACCCGCGCCCCGTGCATGAGCGCCTGCGCGAGCTTGCCGGTGGCGATCTTGCCCTCCGGCACGATCACCGCGCCTCGTAGCCCCGCCCGGGCGGAGTAGGCCGCGGCGGAGGCGGCGGTGTTGCCGGTCGAGGCGCAGATCACCGCTTGGGCGCCCTCCCGGACGGCCGCCGAGACCGCGCATGTCATCCCCCGGTCCTTGAACGAGCCGGTCGGATTGGCGCCCTCGAGCTTCAGCCACACCTCGACGCCGGCCTTTTCCGAGAGGCGCTCAGCCAGGACCAGCGGGGTCGATCCCTCCTCGAGCGAGACGATCGGATCGCCGCCGGCGAACGGCAGGCGTTCTCGGTAGCGCTCGATGATCCCCGGCATGGGCGGGAGCATGTCAGAGCGGGCGCTGCCGCTACAGTGCGGCGCGTGAGGTGGCGCGTGGGACTCCTCGCGGGCATATTGCTCGGCGCCGGCGCGGCGCTGTTCCCCGGGGTCGCCGACGCCGCCACGCCGACGATCACCGAGTCGTTCTCGCCGGCATCGATCGCATTGAACGGCACGAGCACGCTGACGTTCGCGATCGACAACCCGGGAGGGTCTCTGCATAGCGTCGGGTTCGACGACACGCTGCCCCCCGGGGTTCAGGTCGCCGGCACTCCCACCACCACCTGCTTGTCGCCGCCGGCGCTGGCGACCAGCGGCGGCCCGTCCGACCTCGCTTTCATCGATGTGGCGCTCGCCGACTCGAGCTGCACGGTCTCGGCCACCGTCCGGGGCGTTCAGGCCGGAGCGTGGGACAACCCCGTGACGGTCAACGTCGACGGAACCGGGACGCCGGTCACTGCCTCGATCGGCGTCGTCGCGCCGCCGTCGATCTCGGCCGCCTTCGGGACGGCCCTGCTCGGCCTCGATGGCACTACCCCCCTCACGTTCACGATCACCAATCCCAACGCGGCGTTCCCGCTGAGCGGGGTCACGTTCACCGACACGTTTCCGGCCGGCCTCGTGGTCGCGGGCCAGCCCACTGACGGCTGCGGAGGCTCGGTGGCCGGCGACCCCGGATCGAACAGCATCGGACTGAGCGGCGGTCGGATCTCGCCGGCGTCGAGCTGCACCGTCTCGGCAGTGGTCGCCGCGACCGCCACCGGAGCGGTAGCGGACGCCACCACCCAGGTCTTCTCGACCGAGGGCGGGATCGGCAATACGGCCTCGGCCGGCCTGACGGTGATCGGAGCGCCCACGATCGTGCTGTCTTCGCCCGCGTCCGGGCATGTGTATGCGTTCGGCACGAGGGTTCCGGCGAGCTACGGCTGTGCCGATGATCCGGACGGGCCCGGGATCAGCTCGTGCAAGGGCGAGATCCCGAACGGAGCGCCGATCGACACCTCGAAGGCGGGCGAGTATGCGTTCACCGTGACGGCTTTGAGCCGGGATGGCGGGGTTTCCTCGGACACGGTCTTCTACGCGGTCGCGCCCGACAACCGGTTCAGCGTGGCGCGGATCAAACCCCTCGCCGGCGGTGTGCTGCGGTTCGAGGTCAGGGTGCCGGGCGCCGGCCGGGTGTCGGTGCTCGAGACGACCCGGACGGGCGCGGGGTTTGTCGTCGCGCGCGCGAGCGTCAGCGCACCGCGGGCGACCACGATTCATCTGTCGGTGAAGCCGGACCGGCGCGGACGCGCGACGCTGATCGCCCGCCGGAGGCTCCCGACCACACTGGTCGTGACCTACACGCCGAAGGGCGGCACCGGGCGCACGGAGCGCTTCCGGGTCACCCTCTCTTAGGAGTTGACCTCGAGCACGACCTTGCCGGTCGCGCCGCGGCTGTCGAGCAGCTCGAGCGCGGCGGAAGCCTGGGCCAGCGGGAACCGCGCGCCGACGACGGGGCGGACGAATCCCTCCGCGATCAGCCGGTCGATCGCGCCGCCGATCTGCTCGTTCAGCCCTGGCTTGGGGATCACGAAGTTGCCCCAGCCGGCCCCGATCACCTCGGTGTTCGCGAGCAGCAGCCGGTTGACCCTGACCTCGGGGATCGAGCCGCCGGTGAACCCGACCACGACCACGCGACCGCCCTCGCGGAGCGAGCGCAGGCTGTCGGTGAACCGGTCGCCGCCGACCGGGTCGATCACCATGTCGACGCCGCCGTTCGAGATCTCCCTGGCCTCGTCCTTCCAGGGGCCGTCGCTGCGGACCACGTGGTCGGCGCCGGCTTCGCGCGCCACCCGCTCCTTCTCGTCGGTGGACACGACCGCGATCGTGTTCGCGCCGAGGCCCTTGGCGATCTGCAGGGTGGCGCTGCCGACGCCGCCGGCGGCGCCGTGGACGAGCACGGTCTCGCCCTGTTCGAGGCGGCCGCGCGTCTTCAGCGAGAAGTAGGCGGTGTGGTAGTTGAGGACGAGCGCCGCGCCCTGCGCGAAGTCGAGCTCGTCGGGCAGCTTGAAGCAGAAGAACGCCGGCGCCACGGTGACCTCCGCCCAGCCGGCGGTCATGCAGAACGCGGCGACGCGGTCGCCGGGCTTGACCGCCGCGTCGTCGGGAGCACTGCGCACGATTCCGCCGACCTCGCTGCCGGGGATGAATGGGAGGTCGGGCTTCACCTGGTACTCGCCGCGGGTCTGGAGCAGCTCGGGGAATGACACGCCGGCGGCGTGCACGTCGACGATCACGCCGCTGCCGGGGGTCATCGGGTGCGCCGGCGCCGGCTCGGGAGCGTCGTCAACCAGCTTCAGCGCCGATTCCGGGCCTGTGAGCTCGACGATCTGGACGGCCTTCATCTCGGGGCGGGACCCTAGCCGAAGGCGCGGTGGCGCGGTGGCGCGGGTGGCGCGGGTGGTCACAACCCCCCACTCGCCGCCCGGTCCACGGTGAACGTGGATTCAGGCACGTATACGGGTCACCCGGCCACTCTCGGCCCGAGTGCGGTGGCGAGCGTGGAGTTACGACCGCGCCACGGCGCGGGCCGCCTACCCGACCCCCGGGCACGCCTACCCGACACCCGGGCACGCCCACCCGACACCCGGGCACGCCCACCCGACACCCGGCGCCCCCTACCCGAACTCCTCCTCGAGCACCCGGATCGCCCGCGGCGGCGACCGCAGCACGTCGAGTCGCGCCAACTCGGCCATCGCCCCGCTGAACCGCGACTCGAGCACCGGGTGGACGACCATCACGAGCCGCGCCTGGTCGCCAAGGCCTCGCTGCACGACCGACTTGACCGACACGTCCTGGGTGGCGAGCACCTGCGCCACCCGCGCCAGCACGCCCGATTCGTCGGCGACGTCGAGGTGCAGGTAGAAAGCCGACACGACGTCCTGGACGATCTCGAGCACCTGGCTCGTCGGCGGCGTCGAGGCCGGCGGGATCATCGCGCTGATCACGTCGCCGAGCACCGCGCTCGCGGTCTGCGGCCCGCCGGCGCCCGGCCCCGACATCGTGATCTCGGTGATCGCCTCGGACTCGACGGTGACCGCGTTGAACGGCCCGCTCACCGACGCCAGCGGGTGGTGCGGGTACAGGAACGCCGGGTGCACGCGCACCGACAGCCCCGAGCCGATCCGCTCCGCCGTCCCGATCAGCTTCAGCTGCAAACCGAGCTCGTCCGCGTACGCGAGGTCGTCGGGCTGGATGTGCTCGATCCCCTCGTACCGGACCTGGTCGAGGTGCACGGGCGTGTCGAACGCCAGCCGCGCGAGGATCGCCATCTTGGCCGCCGCGTCGCGCCCGTCGACGTCCTCGGACGGATCCGCCTCGGCGTACCCGAGCCGCTGCGCCTCCACCAGCGCCTCCTCGAACGTCATCCCGGTCCGCGCCATCTCGGTCAGGATGAAGTTGGTCGTGCCGTTGACGATCCCGTGCACGCGGTCGATGTTCGCCCCCGCCAGCGACTCCTGCAAAACCCGGATGACCGGCACCACGCCGGCGACGGCGCCCTCGAACCGGAGCTGAACGCCGTACGTGCGCGCCGCGTCCCACAGCTCCTCGCCGTGCTGAGACAGCAGCTGCTTGTTGGCCGTGACGACGTGGCGCCCCGCCTGCATCGCCGCCAACAACCACCCGCGCGCCGGCTCGATCCCGCCGATCAGCTCGACGATCAGGTCGGACCGCTCGAGGATCTCCTCGAACGATCCGGAGCTCCGCGTCATCACGCCGGACAGCTCGGGACGGAGGCCGGTCGTGCGCTCGATCCGGTCCGCATGCTGTGGCAGCAGCGCCGCGAACGCCCCGCCCACGGTGCCGTGGCCGAGCAGCCCGACCCGAAAAATGCCGTCGGAGTCAGCCGACGTCACGGGCGGCCAGGTCCTCGTAGCTCTCGCGGCGGACGACCACGCGGGCCTCGCCCTCACGGCAGAAGATCACCGGCGGCCGGGGGACCCCGTTGTAGTTGTTGGCCAGCGAGTACCCGTACGCGCCGGTCGCCGGGGTCGCGATCACGTCTCCGGGCACCGGATCTGCCAGCATCGCATCCCGCAGGATCACGTCGCCCGATTCGCAGTGCTTCCCGGCCACGTGGCACCGCGAGCCGGCCGGCGCGAGCGGCCGGTCCGCCACCACCGCCTCGTATTTCGAGCCGTACAGCATCGGGCGGAGGTTGTCGGACATCCCGCCGTCGACCGCGACCCACGTCGACACGTTGCGCTTCACCGTCTGGACCGTGTATAGCGTGACCGTCGAGTTCGCGACCAGCGTCCGCCCGGGCTCGAGCAGCAGCCGCTTGTCCGGGCCGAGCTCGGCGTGCACGGTGGACACGACCGCGTCGACGTACTCGGCGATCGCCGGCGGTTGATCCCCGGCCCCATAGGCCACGCCGAGGCCGCCGCCGACGTTGTAGACGGGGAAGTCGCCGAGTGACGCGATCGTCCGCACCGCCGCGCGGAACGGCTCGAGCTCGAGCAGCTGCGACCCGATGTGAAAGTGGAGTCCGACCAGCTCGAGGTGGGGCGCGTCCGCCAACCGGGCGATCGCCTCGCGCGCCGCGTCGGTGCCGAACCCGAACTTCGAGTCGCTCTGGCCGGTCGAGATCGCGTGATGGGTGTTGCCCGCCACCCCCGGCGTGACCCGGATCAGCACCTCCTGCCGGCGATCCCCGTCCAATCGGTCCGCTGCGATCCGCTCGAGCCGCGCGAGCTCGTCGAGCGAGTCGATCACGATGTGGCCCACCCCCGCGGCGAGCGCCTCGCGGATCTCCCGATCGGACTTGGCGTTGCCGTGGAAGTAGATCCGCGCCGGGTCAAATCCGCCCCGCAGCGCCAGGAACAGCTCGCCGCCCGAGGCCACGTCGCAGGACAGGCCCTCTTCGGCCAGCAGGCAGTACACCGCGGTGCACGGAAACGCCTTGGAGGCGAACAGCACGTCGAAGTCGCGGTGGCGCGCGCCGAGAGCATCCATGAACGAGCGCGCCCGCGCCCGCATGTCGTCCTCGGCGACGACGTACACGGGCGTCCCGAACTCGCGCGCCAGCTCGACCGCGTCGCACCCGCCGATCTCGAGCCGCCCCCGCTCGTTGACCCGCGAGCCGAGCGGGTACACGTGCGACAGCGTTGCGGCCGTGACAGACATGGCGGGCTCGATCATGCCATGCCCACCCGTCCCTGGCATGATCGGCACGTGCCGCGGCCGCGCACCGTCACGCCTCAGCTCCCGAGCGAGATCGGCGTGCACGACGGCCTCGCCTACTCGCTGTGGCTGCCGCCGGCGCCCGCGCCCGCCGGGGTGGTCACGCTCCACGGCGCCGGCTCGTGCAAGGAGAACCACCACGACTTCGCGCGCGCCGTGCTCGGCGCGGGGCTAGCGGCGATCGCGTTCGACCAGCGTGGCCACGGCGACAGCGAGGGCCCGCTCGACGGCCGCGCGATCGACGACGTCGTCTCGATCGCCGCGCTACTGCGCTCGCGGATCGGACAGGGCACGGCGATCGCGCTCCGGGGCTCGAGCATGGGCGGCTACCTCGCGCTCGTATCGGCGGCGGGCGTCGGCGCCGGCGCGGTCGTGGCGATCTGCCCGGCCAGCGGCGAGGGCCTGCGCCGCGGCCTCGCCAACGGGCGGTTCACGTTCGACGCCGACCGCCCCGCGCTCGACCGCTTCCTCGCCGCCCACGACGTCCAGGCGGCCGCGAGCGCACTCGAGGTTCCGGTGCTGCTGCTGCACGCCGAGGGCGACGAGCAGGTGCCGGTCGAGCACTCGCGCGAGCTGGCGGCGCTGCTGCGGTCGCCGCGGAGCCGGCTGATCACGCTCCCCGGCGGGCACCACCGCTCGATCCAGCACGACTCGGAGATGCAGGCGGTCAGCCTGCGATTCATCGAGCGGGAGCTAGCGCCCCGCGAGGCCCTTTAGAACGCCACCGAGCGCCTGGGTCGCGCCGGTGACGGTCTTCGCCGCCCCCGACCCGACGGTGCTCACCGTGCTTCCCGCCGGCGTCCCGGTTCCACCGAGCGCGCCCGCAACGCCGTTCGTCGTCTGCTGCACGGACGTGCCGACCCGGCTGCCCGTGTCCGTGACGACGGTGCCGAGCGTGTTCGTCGCCCGGGACAGGGTCTGCTGGACCCGCTGGACCGGCGTCGCCGGAGACGAAGCGGGAGTCGTTCCGCACCCGCTCGCGCACGTGGTCGAACCCGCCCCCGGCCCCGAGCCACCGGTGCTCACCGGGACCGACGTGCTCGCCGGCGCTCCGAGCGTGTGGCGCGGCGGCCGCGGTCGGCCGAGCCCGCGCCCCGTTGCCGACGGCACCCGCCCGGCGCCACCCGCGCCACCCGCGCCGGCACCGCCCGCGCCCCCACCCGCACCACCCGCGGGTGCCCCGGCCGCAAGCGCCAGCCGGCGGGCCGCGAGCGTGCCTGGCGACGCTCCCCGCGCGGATGAGATCACGACCTTGCCCGGAGCCGCCGCCCCCGCGACGTGAGGCCACCCGCGGAAGGCCACGAGCCCGCTGGCTACGATGAATACAAGCGCAGCTACGGCCAGCAAGGAGCCGGTGGTGCCGGCGCCGGCGAGATACGCCCGGGCGGCATGCATCAGCCCCCTAGACCGGACGCGACCGCGAATTCCCATCACTTCTCATATTCATAGAGACGCCTCAGAAACCAGTTACCCCGTCTGCCACCATTAAGAGCACCATGGCCAGCAAAAACTCATTTGGTCGCGATACCGGACTCCAGGCCCGAATGCTGTTCACGATCTTCCTGCTCGGGCTCGTCTACGCCGTCCTGATCGCGGTACTGATCGCCGCGGGCGCCGGCGCGGTCACGATCGCCATCGTCGCCGCCGGACTGTTTGCCGTTCAGCTATTCACATCCGACAAGATCGCCCTCGCCTCGATGGGCGCGCGCGAGGTGACCCCCGAACAGGCGCCCCAGCTGCACGCGATGGTCGACCGCCTCTGCGTGCAGGCCAACATCCCCAAGCCGCGCGTCGCGATCGCGCAGACTCCGATGCCCAACGCGTTCGCGGTCGGGCGCTCCCCGAAGACCGCCACCGTGTGCGCCACGACCGGGATCCTCCAGCTGCTGGAGCCCGCCGAGCTCGAGGCCGTGCTCGGCCACGAGATCACCCACGTCCTGAACCGCGACGTCGTCGTCATGACGATCGCGAGCTTCTTCGCCTCGATCGCCGCGTTCATCACGCAGTGGGGATTCCTGTTCGGCGGCGGCTTCGGCGGCAACAACCGCAATAACCAGAACAACAACGGGTTCTTCATCGTGATCCTGGTGTCCGCGGCCGTCTACATCATCTCGTTCATGCTGCTCCAGGCGCTCTCGCGCTACCGCGAGTTCGCCGCCGACCGCGGCTCGGCGATCCTCACCGGGCGGCCGAGCGCCCTGATCAGCGCGCTGCTGAAGATCGACGGCGGCATGGCGCGAGTCCCCCAGCGCGACCTGCGCAAGGCCTCGAGCGAGCTAGCGGCGTTCTACATCTTCCCGCCGAAGGTCAAGCAGACCGTCGGCGGGCTGTTCTCGACCCATCCGCCGCTGTCGGCGAGGATCGAGCGGCTGCAGCGCCTCGAGGCTCAGCTCCAGGGCACCGCCTGAGGCGAGTGGGCTTCCTCGACGTCCTGATGGGTCGTCGCAAGCTGGCGCAGCCGGCGCCCGACCGGCTGTTCGCGATGAGCACCGCGTACGTGACGATGGAGACCTCGATGGGTCTCACGACCCGCGGAACGGCCGCGATCGTGTTCCAGCCGCTCGCCACCGCCGACTTCGAGTCGATCGTCCGCGACATGGAGGAGGTCGTGCGCGCCACCGCGTCGGACAGCGGAACGACCGTCACCAGCTCCGACGACACGTACGGCTTTCGCTGGCTCGTGCTCCGCGGCAGCGACTTCGACGACCTGGTCGTCGGGATCAACGCGGTCTCGAGCGCGCTCGAGGCGGGCGGCTACGGAGACCGCGTGCTGTGCGCCGTGTTCGGGTTCAACGACCAACGGACCAAGAAGCCCGTCTACTGGATCTACAACTACAAGCGGGGGGCGTTCTACCCGTTCGCGCCCGCCGCCGGCGCCGAGAAGCGCGACACCGAGCGCGAGTTCGTGCTCAAGGCTCAGATCGGCAAGGAACTGCCGGTCGAGCAGGAGCTCGAGCGGTGGTTCCCGCTGTGGGGAACGCCGATCTGAGCGTTTGATGGGCCGCCTGCGGCGGCATCCATGGGACCGTTCCGCCGGGCATCCATGCCCGGCGGGGGAGTCGTGCCCCGGTTATCGGGTCCGAGGGCTAGCGGTCTGAGTTCTGCCGGCGCGGGTCGGCGCCGACTTCCTCGCGCTCGGTCTCACCCGCGCGCACGCGCTCGCTTTCACTCGCGGGCGCGGTGTCCGCGTCCGGGTCCTCGCGCATGAGGTCATCGTCGGCAAGCCCGAGCTCGTGGGCCCGTGCGCTCTCCTCGTGCAGGCGCGCCTCGGCGCGTTCGCGCTCGGCGCGGGCCGTCGCCAGCCGGGCGCGATGCTCGGCTTCCTCGGCACGGCCCGTACGCGTCTCGGCGGCCTCGCGGTGCTCGCTGACCGCCTGCTCCCGGCGCGACTCCAGCACACGCTGACGCCGGCGCTCCGCCGCGGCACGCCGGCCTCGGCTCATGGCAAACAGCAGCGCTGCCACGACGATGACCGCGACCACGACGATCACAACGATCAATACGGTGGACATACTCTCTACCTCCTCTTCTCTTTAGAAGAGGCTTCCCTACAAAAGGCCGTCGAAACGGCCGCGAGCGCTCAGCCCGGGATCAGGCCCTCGCCGCTGAACTCCGCCTTGGCCTCCTCGAACGAGACGTCGGGCGGCGGGATGATGACATCCGAGGGGTCGAGCCGATCGTCGCCGACCGGCTGCCCCTTGTCGCGGACGAACGCGATCAGCCGCGCGAACGATTCTTGGAAATGCTGCTCGTCGCCGCCGTCACAGGCCGCCACCGCGTCGTTGTCGAGCTGATTCAACTCGGGAACGTCGTCATCGCCGATCTCGTACTGCCCTTCGGTGGCGATCCGGACGATCATGGGGCCTGCCCCTGGGACGGGCCGGCCGGCTGCTCCTCGGCGGGCGCCGCCGCCGGCGAGTTGCCGGCGCCGAGCTCGCCCGCGCTGGTGGGCGCGCCGGTTCCGAGCTCGGCCTTCATCTTCGCCAGCTCGGACTCCACCTCGCTGCTGCTCGACAGCTGCTTGAGCTGCCGGTCGATGTCATCGTCGCCCGATCCGAGCGCGGTGAGGTCCTCGAACGTTCCGGCGGCCTCCAGCTCCTGGACCGCGTCGGCGCGGGCCTTCATGTTCTCGGTCTTGTCGAGCGCGCGCTGCATCGCGAGGCCGACGTCCGCCATCTCCTCGCCGACGCCGGTCGCGGCCTCGGAGATCCGGACCTGCGCCTCGGCGGCCGAGTACTGCGCCTTGATGACCTCCTTCTTCGAGCGGAACTGCTCGATCTTGGCCCGGAGCTTCTGCTCGGACTCGGTCATCTGCTGCTGCTGCTGCTCGAGCTGCGCGATCTGCGAGTCGAGCGACTGGAGCTCGGTCTGCGCGACGTTCTTGCGCTCGAGCGCGACGCGCGCGAGATCCTCGTTCCCGGCGGCGAGCGCCTGGCGGGCCTGCGTGTCGAGCTTCACCACCTGGTCGCGGAGCTTCTGCTCCTGAAGCTGCAAGCGCTTCTTGGAGGTGACGACGTCGGCGATCCCCTTCTTGACGTTCTGGAGCAGCTCGATCTGCTTCTGGTAGCTGTATTCGAGCGTCTCCGCAGGGTCCTCGGCGCGGTCGAGTAGCTTCGAGATCTTCGCTTTGATGACGGTTGACATGCGCCCGGAAAGGCCCGGCATCGCATCCTCCTTGGCTGTTTCTATTCGAGCCCTTCAAGCGTAGCGGGGCGGCACGTGCGAGCGCACGTTCGGACCGGCGGCTTCGAGACCCGATTCAGAGACCCGCGGGGTGCCGGGCCATGAACCCGGTGCTGCTCGTCACCACCGGGCGCCACCGTGGGCCCGTGCCCGGAGGCGGGTTCGGGTCCTGCTCGGCCGAGGTGTCGAGCCGGATCCCCGCGACCTCGATGAACGCGTGGCCGGGGTTCGTGTAGACCGTGATCCACTGACCGGCGCCGCGGACGTCCCACGTCTCGAACTGGCTCGAGTCCATCGAGACCTTGAGCAGGCCCGCCGCGTGCAGAACGTACGAAACCGTGCCCGAGCAGTCATATCCGGCGTCGTTCCACTTCCCATGGCCGCCGGCATAGATGTAGGGCTTGAAGCGGATCCGGTCACCCGCCCAGATCAGTTCCTGCACCTGCAGCGGGGCGTCGGCGGGCGCGTAGGCGAGTCCGTTGACGATCTTGCCAGTCGTGCCCGGCACCGTCGGGTGGGGGCATGGCAGCGCGGCGCTGGTCGCGGTCGTGCCACCGCCGGCGCCCACGCCGGCGCCGCCGGATGTCCCGGCGGCGGAGGAGGCGGCCGTGCACTGTCCGGGGGCCTGCGTCGGGCCGCTGTAGCTCGGCTGGGTCATGGCGCCGGCGCTGGTCGGCGCCGCGGCGCTGCTGGACTTCGCTGCGCTGCTCCCCCCAACCGTCGCGCCTCCGCCGGACGCGCTCGCGGCCGGGGCGCCCGCCAGCGCGAACGCGGCCAGGCTCGGGAGTATCAGATGGGCTACCCGCACAACTCTCTTTCGTGGGCCTGCGGGGTTAGCTGACGGGCTGGCGCTAAAAGAGCCTGCGCCTCCCGCGGGTTCACCGCGGAACTCGCCCCAAGGAACTGGGTCCCCCGCTCCGCGGATTTCGTGGCCCGCGGATTCGGCGTCGCGGCAATATACATCTTGCTGGAGCGCGAGGAGACTTCGGCGTTCGCCGCTGCGCTCCTGTTTTCCCGCAACTTGCGTGGATCGCGTTGTTCGCAACGTGCGCGGATCGCGATTGGCTCAGGCGTGCGCCGATCGACCACCCGCCTCGCTAACGTCCGGCCAGATGCGATGGACTGCGTGGATCGCCGGGCTCGCCGCCTGCGTGTCGATCGCCGGCTGCGGCGGGGGCGCCACCCGGTTGATCATCAAGACCACGAGCACCCCCGGTTCGAGCGCGCCGGCGCCCGCCACCGGCCTCGGCTTCCCGGTGCTCGCCACCAAGAACACTACGCGCGTATCCGGCCAGGACCCGATCGACAACGCCGCCGGCGTCGCGCTGGCGGTGTTTCCCTCCCAGGTCGCGGGCACCCACCCGGCGGCGGTGACGATCGCCCCGACCGACGACTGGGAGGCCGCGCTCGCCGCCTCGGTGCTGATGGCATCCCCGATCCGCGCGCCGATCCTCCTCTCCGGGAGCACCGCGCTGCCGCCGGCCACGACCAACGCGCTCGGCCTGCTCAAGCCGACCGGCTCGGGTCAGATCGCCGGAGCGCAGGTGATACGCGTGGGCGACGTCCCCGCGGTCAAGGGCCTGCGCAACGCGGCGATCTCCGCGAACGGGCCGTACGCGCTGACCGCCGCGATCGACAAATTTGCCGCCGCCGCGTCCGGCGGCAAGCCGGTGGCCGACGTCGTGATCGCCTCGGCCGACGACCCGGCGTACGCGATGCCGGCGGCCGGCTGGGCCGCCGAAAGCGGCGATCCGCTCCTGTTCGTGAACTCCACCGGGATTCCCGCCGCGACCGCGTCGGCGCTCCAGTCCGATCAGATGCCGCACATCTACGTGCTCGGGCCGCCCAGCGTTATCCCCGACACGATCCTCACCCAGTTGAAGAAGTACGGGACGGTCGCCCGGGTGGGAGCGACCGATCCCGCCGCGAACTCGGTGGCCTTCGCGACCTACCGCGACCCGCCGTGCCCGTACGGACAGGCGTGCGTTCACGTTCCCGGCAGCTTCGGGTGGGCGCTGCGGAGCCCGGGTCACGGGTACACGCTGCTCAACGCCGGCCGCACGCTCGACGCGGCCGCCTCGGCGCCGCTGTCGGCGAGCGGCAGCTACGGCCCGCAGTTGCTGATCGACAGCCCGAACGTGCTCTCCACTCCCGTTCAGAACTTCTTCCTCGACTACGCGACGCCCGGCTACACGGCCGAGGGTCCGACCGCGGCGGTGTACAACCACGGGTGGGTGATCGGCGACCCGAGCACGATCTCGGTAGCAGTTCAGGCCCAGATGGATAGCCTTCTCGAAGTGGTGCCGCAGACCACGCAGACGACGCCCACGACATCCACAACGCCCACGACCACGACAACGACGACAACGTCCACCACGACGACAACGTCCACGACGACGAAAACCCAGAAATGAGCCAGTCCGAGCATCCAGATCGCCTGCACCCCGGGCACGAGGTGACGATCGAGGACGTCCGCCAGCTGATGGGCGCGTCGACCCCGCACTTCGCGCTGCAACTGCGCGAGCGGATCCGCAAGCTGATCCGCGGGCTGCCGGTGGACCATCCCGCCCGGATCGAGGGCGAGCGCGAGATCGCTCGGCTGAACCGGATCGCGTTCTCGGGCGAGGTCCGCGGCCACCAGGCCGAGCCTGGCCTCGAGCCGCTGCGGAGCGTGACCGCGTCCGCGACGACCGCGGGCGACGTGACCGCGGGCGACGCCGGCCACTGAGGTCTTCGTGAACGCCTCGAGGTCCGTCTCGGTGATCGGGCTTGGGCGCGTGGGCCTCCCGCTCGCGCTGTGCTTCGCCGATCGCGGGCTGCACGTGCTCGGCGTCGACCACGACCCGACCGTGCTCGACTCGATCCGCGCCGGGCGGATGCCGTTCAGCGAGGCCGGAACCCAGGAGATGCTCGACCGCGTGCTCGCGAGCGGCCGCCTCGACCTCGCCGAGCGCGCCGTCGACGCGGCCCGGGCCGACGACATCGTGATCACGATCGGGACGCCGTCGTTCTCCCACATCGAGTCAGACCTGCGCCAGGTGCGCGCGGCCGTCGACGACCTGCTCCCGATGCTGCGCCCCGGGCACGCCCTGATCCTGCGCTCGACGATCGCGCCTGGGACCACCGAGTTCGTCGCGGGCTACCTCGAGAAGCGGCGGCGGCTGCGCGTCGGCGAGGACCTGTTCGTGGCTCACGCTCCCGAGCGGATCGCGGCCGGCCGGTTCGTCGAGGAGATCGCGACGCTGCCGTGCATCGTCGGCGGCGTCGGCGAGGCCTCGACCGAGCGCGCGGCGAGCACGTTCTCGGTGTTCGGCGCGCCGATCGTCAGGACCACCCCGGTCCAGGCCGAGCTCGCCAAGATCTGGACCAACATCCTTCGCTACGCGACGTTCGCGCTCCCGAACCTGCTGATGATGGACTGCGAGCGCTACGGCGCCAACGTGTTCGACGTCATCGACCTGATCAATCGCGACTACCCTCGCGGTGGGATCGCCCGGCCGGGGATGACCGCCGGCACCTGTCTGCGCAAGGACTTCGCGTTCTCGGAGGAACGGTCCGCGGCCCCCGGCATGCTGCTCGCCGTATCGCGCGTCAACGAGTCGGTGCCGCTGTTCCTCGTCGAGGGGATCAAGCGGCGGATCGGTTCGCTGTCGAACCGCAAGGTGGCGGTCCTCGGGCTGACCTTCAAGCGCGACACCGACGACGAGCGCGACTCGCTCTCGCCGAAGCTGATCAGGCTGCTCGAGCGCGAGCTGGCCGACGTCGCCGTGTGCGACCCGCACGCCCCGTCGCCGACCCAGCCGCTCGACCAGGCGGTCGCCGACGCCGACGCGGTGATCGTCGCCACCAACCACTCGGCATTCGAGGGAGCCGCGGTGCTCGGCGAGATCGTCGGTCGAGCGTCCGCCGACTGTCTGCTGGTCGACCCGTGGGACGCGCTCGGAACCGGCCAGGTGTTCGTCTACGGCGCCGAGGCGTCGGTGCTCGCTCCGGGCGCGGGCACGGTCACCGCCGCGCGAGGGTCCTCGCCAACGTCATGAGCCGCGTGCTCGTCACCGGCGGCACCGGGACGATCGGCTCGGCCGTCGTTAGCCGCCTGCTGTCCGACAGCCGGTGGGAGGTGCGGGTCGCCGACTATCGCCGGCCACCGCTATGGATGCGCGAGGGATGCGAGATCCACACGACCGACCTGCGCGACTCAGCTGCGGCTAACGCGGCCGTCGACGGGTGCTCGCACGTGATCCACCTGGCGGCGATCGTCGGCGGGATCGCGAACTTCCACAAGCTCCCGTTCACGCTCACCGAGGTCAACAACGCGCTGACCGGCGCGATCGTCCACGCCGCCGTGAACCTCGACGTGGAGCGCCTCGTGTACGTGTCCTCCTCGATGGTGTTCGAGCGCGCGACCGAGTTCCCCACTACCGAGGAGCACCTGGCCGACTGCCTGACCCCGCGCTCCGCCTACGGCTTCTCGAAGCTCGCCGGCGAGGTCTACACGCGCGCCGCCCACGACCAGCATGGCCTGAGCTACACGATCTGCCGGCCGTTCAACGCCTACGGCCCGGGCGAGCTGCCCGACGCCGACGAGCCCGGGATCGCCCACGCGGTGCCCGACCTGATCCACAAGGCGCTCACCGGCCGGCGCCCGCTCGAGATCTTCGGCTCCGGAGAGCAGTCGCGCACGATCACGCACGTCGACGACATCGCCGACGGGATCGTGACCGCGATGGCGTCCCCCGCCGGCGAGAACGAGGACTTCAACATCTCGGCGTCGCAGGAGCTGACGGTCGCCGAGCTCGCGCGGCTGATCTGGGAGGCGTGCGGCAACGACCCGGCCGAGTTCGAGCTCCGGCACCTGGACAGCTTCGACGTCGACGTGCAGCGGCGCTGGCCGTCGGTCGAGAAGGCGCGGCGGCTGCTCGGCTGGGAGGCGCGCGTCGATGTTCGCGCCGGGCTCGCCGAGACGGTCGCCTGGCTACGCGATCAGGAACGCGAGGCCACGGTCAACTCGTCTCGCTGACGCTGAACCACGGCGGCTTCAGCCATCTCGGCGCACCCGGCGGGCAGGGTTTTTGGACGTTTTGTCCAAAGGAGCCATACTTTGTGATCCACCTGCGCCTTGCCACCCTGCGGTGGTCCGCATAGGTTTCGCAGCACTTTGGAGAGCACAACAATCACACAAGAGCCGGGGGCCACCCTCGACACCAGCGCCCCGGGCGCCAAGGGCCTGAAGACCGACGCGCTCGGCTATATCTCGAACCTCGTCATCGCGATCGCATCGACCGCGCCGGCGTACAGCCTAGCCGCGACGCTCGGGTTCATCGTCGCCGTCACCGGCGTCGGCACCCATGCGCCGGCAGTCCTGATCGTCTCGTTCATCCCGATCCTGTTCGTGTCGGTCGGCTACCGGTTCCTGAACCTCGCCGACCCGGACGCGGGGACGACTTTTGCCTGGGTGACCCGCGCGTTCGGGCCGCAGATCGGCTGGATCAACGGGTGGGCGATCTTCCTCGCGGACATCATCGTGATGGCGTCGCTGGCGGCGATCGCCAGCAGTTACACGTTCCTGCTGTTCCGCTCGGCCGGCGCTCCGAACAACTTCTGGCTGATCGTCGGCGCGATCGTCTGGATCGCGGTGATGACGTGGATCTGCTACCGCGGAATCGAGCTCTCGGCACGCGTCCAGACGATCCTGCTCGGCTTCGAGATCGCCACGCTCGCGATCTTCACAGTCGTCTCTTTCGTGAAGGTCTACGCGAACAACCCGGCCCATTCGATTCACGTGTCGGCGTCCTGGTTCAACCCCTTCGATCTCAGCTGGGGCGCCCTGATCCCCGCGGTGCTGCTGGGCATCTTCATCTATTGGGGGTGGGACTCCGGGGTAGCAGTGAACGAGGAGTCGCGCGACCGCCACCGCGGACCAGGCAAGGCCGCGGTCGTCTCGACCCTGATCCTTCTGCTGATCTATGTGTTGGTCACGGCCGCCGGCCAGGCTTACCACGGCACCGCATTTCTCGCTAACCCCTCGAATCAGAACGACGTGCTGAACGCGCTCGGCAAGGAAGTGTTCGGCTCGCCGCTCGACAAGTTGCTGATCATCGCGGTCCTGACGTCGGCCTCGGCGTCCACGCAGACGACCATCCTCCCGACCGCTCGCACCACGCTGTCGATGGCGAAGTGGGACGCGATCCCGTCCTCATTCGGACGGGTGCACCCACGCTTCCTCACCCCGAGCTACTCGACGCTCCTGATGGGGGGCCTGTCAATCCTGTGGACGGTGGCTCTGCTGGCGTTGAACCCCAACCAGAACGTGCTTGGCGACACGATCTCGGCGCTCGGGTTCTCCGTCTGCTTCTACTACGGGTTCACCGGGATCGCGTGCGCCGTGTACTTCCGCCGCGACCTGTTCAAGAGCGTCCGCAACTTCTTCCTCGCGGGCCTCATCCCGGTCGTCGGCGGCATCATGATGGGCTACGTCGGCATCCGGGCTTACCAGTACTACAACACCGCGGGCAACAACTACTCCAAGCCGTTCCTCGGGATCCAGGTTCCGATCTTCGTCGGTATCGGCGGCCTGATCCTCGGGGTCATCTTGATGTTCGCGTCGTGGCCGTTCTTCCCGCAGTTCTTCCACCGGAAGTGGTTCCAGACCGCCGACCCCGCGGTGCTCGAAGCCGACGCGATGCACGGCAAGGTCGTGCTGACCCCGGACGAGCCGCCCGAGAGCCACCCCGATCGGCACGGCTACCCCTAGACGCCGGCTAGATCAGCTACCCGGTCGCGGTGCCAGCGTGAGTCCCCGAACGCGTGACCGTTCGCGTGCGCGCGCTTCAGGAAGAAGTGCAGATCGTGTTCGTAGGTGAAGCCGATCCCGCCGTGGACCTGGAGCGCGGAGGCGGTCACGCGGAAGCCGGCGTCGCCGGCGTACGCCTTGGCCATCGACGCCGCGCGCGGCCCGGTGTCGGGCTCGTTGTCGAGCGCCCAGCCGGCCCAGTAGGACAGCGACCGCGCGCCCTCGACCTCGAGCAGCATCTGGGCGCACCGGTGCGAGACCGCCTGGTAGGAGCCGATCGGCCGGTCGAACTGATTCCGGTCCTTGGCGTACGTGACCGCCATCTCCATCGCCCGCTGGGCCGCCCCGACGTTCTCGGCCGCGAGCAGCGTGACGATCGTGGCGTAGGCGAGCGCGATCTTGTCCGGCGCGTGCTCGAGCGGCTCGACGGCGGCGCCGTCGAGCTCCACCCGGGACAGCTTGCGCGTCGGGTCGATCCCCGCTTCGGCGACGAGCGTGATCCCCGGGTCTGAGACGTTGTGGAGATAGTGGCGCCCGTCGGCGCCGGACACGATCACGAAATCGGCCGACGCCGCATCCGGTACCGCGATCTTCACCGACGACAGCGTCCCGTCCGGGCCGGGCTCGACCTCGGAGTGATCGGGCGCCCACCCGGCGTGCTCGTCCCACACGGCCAGCGTCCCGCGCGCCTCGCCGCTGGCGAGCGGCTCGAGCCACCGTTCGCGCTGCGCCTCGGTGCCCGCCGCGGTCAGCATCAACGCCGCGCACGTGGTCGAAAACCACGGGCTCGGGGCGAGCGCGTAACCCATCTCCTCGGCGATCACCACCAACTCGATGACACCGAGGCCGAGCCCGCCGCGCTCCTCGGGGATGATCACCCCGGGCCAGCCGAGCTCGGCGATCTCCTGCCACTGGGCGTCGGTGAACCCGCGGTCGTCCTCGGCGAGCTGGCGCACGGTCGCCAGCGGGTAGCGCGCGGCCAGGAATTCGCGGGCCGTGCGCTTGATCGCCTGCTGGTCGTCGCTGAATCCGAAATTCATCGCATCCTCGGCAGTCCGAGCACCCGCTCGGCGACGATGTTTTTGAGGATCTCGGTCGTCCCGCCCTCGATCGAGTTGGCTCGCGAGCGCAGGAAGCGGTACGTCCAGTTGTCGTCGGCGAGCATCGCCCGCGGCCCCGCGATCTCCATCGCGACCTCGGTCAGCGACTGGTTGACCTCGGACCAGTGCCACTTGCCGAGCGATCCCTCGGGACCGGGGACGCCCGAGCGCATGACCGCGCTGAGCCCGCGGTAGGCGTTCAGGCGGAGCACCTCGGACTCGATCAGCAGCTGCGCGAGGTGCTGCCTGATCACCGGGTCCTCGGTGGCGACGTGCCCGTTGTCTCCGCGGGTCTCGTGCGCGCTGTCGATCAGCTCGCGGAGCGCGATCTGGACGCTCACCTGGAGGCCGAACGCCAGCGTCGCGCGCTCGTGCATGAGCGTGGTGATCGCCACCCCCCACCCCTCGCCCTCGGCGCCGACGATGTTCTCGTGAGGGATCCGCGCCTCCTCGATGAACAGCTCGTTGAACTCCGACTCGCCGGTGATCTGGCGAAGCGGCCGGACCTGGACGGCGTCCTGCTCCATGTCCATCAGGAAGTAGGTCAGCCCCTTGTGCTTGGGGGCCTCGGGGTCGGTCCGCGCCACCAGCATGCACCACTTGGCGTGGTGCGCGAACGTCGTCCACACCTTCTGCCCGGTCACGACCCACTCGTCGCCGTGACGCACGGCGCGCGTCTTGAGCGATGCCAGGTCCGACCCGGCGCCGGGCTCGGAGAACCCCTGGCACCAGATCTCATCGCCGGACAGGATCGGCGGCAGGTAGCGCTTTCGCTGCTCCTCGGTGCCGTGCGCGATGACCGTCGGGCCGCCCATCGCGAGCGCGAGCACATTCGCCACCGACGGCGTCCGCGCGCGCACGACCTCCTCGTTGAAGATCGCCTGCTCGATCAGCGTGGCGCCGCGACCGCCGTATTCCTTGGGCCAGGAGACGCCGGCCCAGCCGGCCTCGTGCAGTTTGCGCTGCCAGGCGAGGCGAAACTGGAATGCGGCCTCGTCGCCGGCCGGCTCGCGCCCGGGGTTGTTGGCCTCGAGCCATTCCCGCAGCTCGTCGCGGAACGCCTCCTCGGCCGGTGACAGTGTCAGATCCATAGCCGGGCATCGTATCCGTGCGGCGCGGCCGGGTCGCCCGGTAGCCTCGATCGGACGATGACCCAGACTGACTCCGCGAGCGCCACCGGGACCGACGCGATTCCCGGCAGCGAGCTTCCCGGCCCCTTCCCGGTCGGGATGTACGCGGCGCAGCTCAAGCGCCGGCTGCTCGAGTTCGCGCGCATCCAGTTGGTCGGCGAGGTGTGGGGGTTCAGGTCGAGCCGCGCGCGGGTCTACTTCGAGCTCCGCGATACGCGGGGGGCGCTGCCCTGTTCGATGTGGGCATCCGATTTCGAGGCGCTCGGCGTCGCGCTGACCGACGGGCTGCGAGTCGTGATCGGAGGCGGCTGCGACTACTACCCGGGCAGCGCCTCGTCCTCCCCGTCGTTCACGTTCACGGTGTCCGAGCTTCGGATCGCCGGCGAGGGCGACCTGCTCGTGCAGCTCGAGCAGCTGCGTCGCCGGCTGCACGCCGACGGTCTGTTCGAGCCGCAGAAGCGACTGCCCCGGCCGCTCCTTCCGCGAACCATCGGCGTGGTCACCGGCGAGCGCGGCAAGGCGCGCGACGACGTCGTCGCCGGATTGCGCCGGCGGGGCTGGGCCGGGCGGCTCGTGTGGGCGTTCGTGCCCGTGCAGGATCGCCACGCGGCGCCCCGGATCGCGGGCGCGCTGCGCGAGCTCGCGGCGATCCCCGAGGTCGACGTCGTGATCGTCGCGCGTGGCGGCGGATCGCTCGCCGACCTGTTCGCGTTCTGCGACGAGGCGCTGTGCCGGACGGTCGCGCTACTGCGAGTTCCGGTGATCTCGTCGGTCGGCCACCACACCGACCGGACGCTGATCGACGACGTGGCCGCGGTCTGCTGCTCGACGCCGACCCACGCCGCCGAGGCCGCCGTCCCGATCGACTGCAACGCCGCCCGTTCCGCGCTGGCGGGCGCCGCCGGCAGGCTCGAGGTGCACAGCCGGCGCGCGATCGTCGAGCGTGCCCGGACGCTCGAGCGCCTCGCCGCGGCGCCGGCCCAGCACGTCACGCGCCAGCGGCGCCACCTGCACCAGCTGACGCGGGAGATGCGTGCGAGCGCTCGCCGGGTGGCCCTCGACGGCCGCACCCGGACCGGGCGCCACCTGCTCGTGCTCGGGCGAAGCGTCGAGCGGGCGCGGACGTCCGACCGGTCCACGCGCGAGCGCGAGCTCCAGCGGCTGTCCCTGGCGCTCGCGGCGCACGATCCCGCGCGGACGCTCGCCCGCGGCTACGCGCTGGTCGAGGATCGCGCCGGCGAGCCGCTGGGGTCGGCCGCGGCGGCCCGCGCCGCCCGGAACGTCCGGGTGCGCTTCTACGACGACGCCGTCGACGCCGAGGTGCGATGAGCACCGGCGAGCGCACCTACGAAACCGCGGTGGCCCGGATCGAGGAGATCATCCGCCGGCTCGATTCCGGCCAGGCCGGGCTGCGCGAGACGCTCGATCTCGTCAAGGAAGGACGTGACCTCGTCGAGTACTGCGCCGGCGAGCTCGACGCCGTCGGCCAAGGCCTCGAGGAGCTGGGGCTCGACGACCTGGTGGCGCGCCTAGAAGGGACAGCAAGGCAAACATGAACACGTTCGACCTGCTCGCCGACCTACCGATCGAGGTCGACGGCTATACGCTCGAGGGACTCGAGGCTCAGGTCTCGAGCGGATTCGATCGCCTGAGCACCGTGGTCCATCTGACCGGCGGGGGGCTCGAGGGCGTCGGCGAGGACGTCGTCTATGACGCGCTGGACCACATCGCGTTCCAGGACGCCGGTCCGGTCCACGCTTCCGCGTTGTCGGGACGGTTCACGTTGGGGGAGTTCTGCGACCGCGTCGACTCGCTCGACTTGTTCCCGGTCGAGCCCGTTCGCGACGTTTCGCGCCTGTACCGCCGCTGGACCTTCCACAGCGCCGCGCTCGACCTCGCGCTCGCGCAGGCCGGGCAGCCGTTGTGGGAGCGCCTGGGCCGCGAGCCGCGGCCGCTCACGTTCGTGGTCTCGCTCCGCCTCGGCGAGCCGCCGACGCTCGACCCGATAACGCGCCGGCTCGACAAGTACCCGTCGCTGCGGTTCAAGCTCGATCCGACGTCGTCGTGGACCCCGGAGCTGATCGCCGCGCTCGTCGCCACCGGCGCGGTCGACTCGGTCGACTTCAAGGCGCTGTACACGGGGACGATCGTCGACCAGCCGCCCGACCCGGTGCTCTACAGGCGCGTCGTCGACGCGTTCCCCGACGCCTGGATCGAGGATCCCGATGTGGTCACGCCCGACACCGCCGCCGTGCTCGCGACCGAGCACGACCGGATCACGTGGGACGCGCCGATTCACTCGATCGACGACATCGAGGCGCTGCCGTTCCCGCCGAAGATGGTCAACCTGAAGCCGTCGCGAATCGGCGGCCTGGCGAAGCTGTGCGCGACCTATGACTACTGCGCCGAGCACGGCATCGGTGCCTACAGCGGCGGCCAGTTCGAACTCGGCCCCGGCCGGGGACAGGCCCAGTATCTGGCCTCGCTGTTCCACCCCGATACGCCCAACGATCTGGCGCCCGTGCCGTTCAATCAGAACGAGCCCCCGGACGGGCTGCCGGTCAGCCCGCTCGCGCCGGCCCCGGCAGCCGTCGGATTTCGCTGGGCCTAGACCCGCTGGATCAGCGTCCCGGTCCCGAGCCCGCCGCCGCAGCACATCGTCACGAGCCCGATCTCCTTGTCGGAGCGTTCGAGCTCGTGCAGCAGCGTCGTGATCAGCCGCGCGCCGGTCGATCCGAGCGGGTGCCCGAGCGCCATCGCGCCGCCGTTCACGTTGACGCGGTCCATGTCGGGGTCGAGCTCGCGCCGCCAGGCCGCGACGACCGGCGCGAACGCCTCGTTGATCTCGACGAGATCGATGTCGTCCATCTTCATCCCGTTGCGCTCGAGCAGCTTGTGGGTGGCCGGGATCGGACCGGTCAGCATGATCACCGGGTCGACGCCGACCGTCGTCTGGTCGACGATCTTCGCCCGCGGCTTCAGCCCGAGCGCGTCGGCCTTCTCGCGCGCCATCAGCAGGATCGCGGCCGCGCCGTCGGAGATCTGCGAGCTGTTGCCGGCCGTGATCTTTCCGTCCTCCTTGAACACCGGCTTGAGCTCGGACAGCGCCTCGATCGTGGTTTGCGGACGGATCCCCTGATCCGAGACGTACGTCGAGCCGTTCACCTTGAACGGGACGATCTCCCGCTCGAACCGGCCCTCCTCCGTAGCCTGGTGGGCCAGCTGGTGCGAGCGCACGCCGAGCTCGTCGAGCTCCGAGCGCGGGATCTCCCACTGGTCGGCGATCATCTCGGCGGACAGGCCCTGCGGGATCAGGTCGTAACGCGCCATCAGCTCGGGCGGCCACGGGCTGCCCACCTCGTCGACCCAGTTGAAGCCGACACCCATCGGCACGTGGCCCATGTGCTCGACGCCCGAGCCGATCGCGACGTCGTGCACGCCGGCGGCGATCAGCGCCGCCGCGAAGTTGACGGCCTGTTGGGCCGAACCGCACTGGCGGTCGACGGTCGTGGCCGGCGTCTCGATCGGGAGCCCGGCCTGGAGCCAGGCGTTCCGGCCGACGTTGAACATCTGCTCGCCGTACTGCTGGACGCAGCCGGCGACGACGTCCTCGACCTCGCCGGCGTCGATCCCCGCCCGCTCGATCACCTCGCTGTAGCAGCGGCCGAGCAGCTCGTTCGGATGGGTGTCCTTGTAGTAGCCCTTCTCCTTGTGCCCGCGGCCGATCGGCGTGCGGACGGCTTCGACGATGACTACTTCGCGACCAGATTGCGGCACAAGTTGCTCCTTTTTACGGATCTCGGATGCCGCGAAGGCCCCGATGACGCGCTCCAGATGATTCGTTACTACTGTACTGAAGCTTTCCTGGAGCCAACCCGAACAGACAGGAGCTGACTTGCGGGAACGAGTGGGAATCGCCGGCTCGGGCGTGATCGCCTGCGGCCTCGCGGTCGCTGCCGCCGAGCACGATCAGGTGCTGCTGTGGGCGAGATCGGATGACTCGGCCGAGCGCGCCCGCGCGAGAGTGGTCAAGACGTGTTCCAAGCTGGAGGGCTTCAACCCCGATCACATTCGGATCGTGACCGAGCTGGACGATCTGGCCGAGGCCACCTTCCTGGTCGAGGCCGTGGTTGAGCACCACGGGAGCAAGTCGGCGGTGCTGTCGGACCTCGGGGAGCTCGCGCGGCACGCGGGCGCGGGCGCGGTGCTCGCCACCACGACCTCGTCGCTGTCGATCACGGAGCTGGCCGAGGCCAGCGGCCATCCCGAGAACTTCGTCGGCTTTCATCCCTTCAACCCGGTGCCGCGCATGCAGCTGGTCGAGCTGTCGTTCCCGCCCGAGGCATCGGAGCAGACCCGGGAACGCGCCCGCAAGCTGTGCGAGGCGCTCGGCAAGACCGCGGTCGAGGTCCCGGACATCCCCGGGTTCGTCGTCAACCGGCTGCTGTTTCCGTATCTGTTCAGCGCGGTTGAGCTGCTGTCGGAATCTGATCTGAGCCCCGAGGACGTCGACAACTGCATGACGCTCGGCGCCGGCATGCCGATGGGGCCGATCGCGCTGCTCGACTACGTCGGGCTCGACGTCTCGCAGGCGATCGGCGAGTCGATCGGCGTCCGCGTCCCGGAACGACTGCTCGAACTGGTCAAGCAAGGGGCGCTCGGCCGCAAATCGGGCGCCGGCTTCTACAAGTACGACTGAAGCAGCTGAGAGAAAGTATTTAGGGCTCGTTCAGGTGCGAGGCCCAGACTTCATGTCGCGACGTACCTCATAGCAGCACCTCCTCCCCAGAAGCACGGAGCCGGCCCGTCCCCAGCGGGCCGGCTTCTTTTTTGCCCTGCGACCCTCCGAGGCGCGGGAAAGGGGCGAAGCCGGCCCAGTTCGCGGGCCGGCTTCCATCTCTCCTCTCAACCACCGGGAAAGCTGTTCGCGCTAGCTCGCGACTCTCCGGCCGTTGCCTGAAGCGCGAAATGTAACGAATGACGCGAGGGCGCGATGTCTGCGTCCACCCCGCATTTGCAGTACCTACGCAGCGACGCGGCGCTGGCGGATCCGAACCGCCTCGATCCGGTTCTGGCGCACCGACTCGACCCGGATCGAGAATCCGTTGGCGGCGATCGTGTCGCCCCGCTTCGGGAGCCGGCCGAGCTCGGCGAACACGAACCCGCCGACCGAGTTGTAGGCGTCGGTGTCGACGGGCAGCTCGAGCCCGTAGTCCTCGAGGTCGGCCACCGCCACGTGCCCGCGCACGAACCAGTCGCCGTTGGCCAGCCGGCGAACGGCCCCGCCGGCGGGGTCGGTCTCGTCGGAGATCTCGCCGACGACCTCCTCGATGATGTCCTCGATCGTCACGATCCCGGCCGTGCGCCCGTACTCGTCGATGACGATCGCGAGCTCGGTCCGCTCGCGCTGGAGGTCGGCCAGGAGGTCGTCGAGCGGCTTCGTCTCGGGCACGATCGGGGCGGCGCGGACGAGGCCGTCGAGGTGCGCGTCCATCCCGTCGCCCAGCATCTTCTTGACGAGCTGGTTGACGTGGACGATCCCCTTGACGCGGTCCTGGTTGTCATCCTCGGTCACGACCAGGCGGGAGTGCCCGGTCTGCACGCACCGCCGCAAAGCGGTCTCGATCGTGTCCGACACGTCGACGGTCACGACGGCGGGGATCGGGGTCATCACCTGCCGGGCCTCCTGCTCGTGCAGGTGGAAGACGCCGGTCAGCATCTTGCCCTCGCCCACGTCGAGCTGGCCGCCGGTGGTCGACTGGGCGATCAGCCGCTTGAGATCCTCCGGGGTCCCGCCTTCGGCCTCGGCGTCGGGGTCGGTGCCGAGCATCCGCAGGATCGACTCGGAGGCCGAGTTCAACACGAGGATGAACGGGTGGAACAGAACCCGGAAGAACTGGATCGGCCGCGCGATCCGCCTCGCCAGACCCTCCGCGTGCTGGATCGTGTACAGCTTCGGGACGATCTCGCCGACGATGCTGAGCGCGATCGTGATCAGCAGATAGGAGATCACGACCGACACCGCGACCGCGGCGGTGTGCCCGAGCGGGCTCCCCAGCAGCGGCTCGAACAGGTGCGCGATCGCCGGCTCGCCCAAGGCGCCGATGCCGATCGACGCCATCGTGATCCCGACCTGGCAGGCGGCGATGTAGTCGCCGATGTTGTCTATCTGCCTGAGCGCCAGCCTGGCGCCCCGCGCCCCTTCGTCGGCGAGCGCCTCGAGTCTCTCCTTGCGCGATCGCACGAGCGCGTACTCGGCGATCACGAAGAACGCATTGACCAGGACGAGCAGCCCGGTCAGGATGATGAACAGGCCCTTCACCGGTGCGTCGGCACCTGCCACGCCCGCGACCGGGCGACCCCACCAGCGTTCCGCGCCGGGCCAAGCTCCGTCCGCGGTGGGCAGCCCCTCGTCTTTGAGCTGCTACTTCGGGATGGATCGTCGTCGTTCATGCAGCGACGGTGAAACGGTAGCAGCAGCACCACCCTGTCCGATAGGGCTGCCCCCACCCGCGCGGCCGGCGCGGGCGGGGGGTGGCCCCAAACTCCGCCGTCCTAGCTGCAGACCGTGTACCGCGGAGGCGTCGATGCTCTCGCGAGCGTCTTCGTGTCGTCGATCAGGCGGTCGGCCTGCTGCACCAGGTAGAACGCCTGCCAGCTCGAGACCGGTGCCTGCCCGCTCTCGGCGGCCTGGAGCACCGACTGGATCTGCCCCACCAGCGAGGTCCGCTTGCTCTCGCAAGTCTGCAGCTGGGAGGTCGTACCCGTATAGCTGGCGTCCTGCGGCGAATTGCTCGCCAGCGCGCTCGTGTCCGCATCGAGCGTGTTGAGCCCGAACTCGCCGAACGGCGCGTTCAGCTGCTTGTACGCGGCGTCGAGATCCTCATAGCCGCGCTCGTTCGCCCTGATCGTCCATGGCAGGGCGCTCTGCCCGCGGCCCCACCAACCCCAGCCGCTGTGGGTGGAGCCGAGGATCTGGGCAACCGCAGCGCCGTCCCAGCTGTAGTCGTCGTGGAGCCCGAGCACCGTCATCAGCGTCGGCCGGGCGTCGGTGTGGTCGGTCCAGATGCTCGAGGTCTCGCCGAGGTTCCTGATCCCCGGCCCCACCCAGCCCTGCCAGGTGGTCGCGATCTCGGGCTGGATGTCCCCGTGGTTCCACGCGTACCCGTTGCCCTGGAGCGGACACCCGGGCAGCGTGCTCGCGCCGCTGTCGCACGAGCCCTGGAAGTAGAACGACGGATCGCCGAACAGCGTGAGCGTCGGTTCCCGATTCGGGTCCGAGTTCACCATGTGGAGAATCGCCTCTTCCTGCTCGTCGGCCATGTTGACCGTGATCGGGACGTACTGGTTGATGATCGGGTTCCACTCCGTGGCGCTGCTCAGGTTGCGCTCGAGCGTGCGCACGGTCGGGTCGTTCGGGCCCGGACGCGTCCCACCCTGAGGATTCGTCTGGTTGGGGACGACCAGGGCCGGGGCGTCGTCGTAGTCGAACCCGTAGAACGTCGTGTTGTTGTCGAGCTTCTTCAGCAGATCCGGCAGGCTCGAATCAACCTCGCCGACGTTCCGGGTGTAGCCCGGGGTGCCGTACGCTGCCCCGCCGGCCTCGGCGGTGTCGTACTGGCACGCGACCGTCACCCCGTTGCACCCGGGATTCAGCGGCGCGCTGCCGTCGTAATGGTCGCCCTCGTCGACCGTGACGAGGAACACCGTGTTGCGCTTGTTGATGCCGTCTTGGCCGAGCCGGCGGAAGAACGCGGCGAACGCGGCGTTGTACTCGCGAAGCTGTGCCTCGTGGCCGGCCTCGCCGGGCCCGAACGCGTTTCCGTGGTTGGTGTAGTACTGGTCGTCATGGACGTCCGAGATGTACGTGTACGTGACCGGAACCCCGGCCTCCTGCAGCGCGGCGGTGTACCCGAGCGCGTTGTTCGCCTCCATCCCGTCGAAGCCGGGGAAGCCCGGGCTTCCGGTTTCGTCGAGGATCTCGGAGGTGGACGTCGTCCCCGGTTGGTAGCTCTGGGGCGGGCCCGAGTTGTAGTTCGGGTACGAGCCGCCCGAGGCCTCGAGGTTCTGCACCGGCGCCGGGTGCGGACCGCTGTTGGTCGCGTTCGGCGCGAACACGTCGTACACAGGCGGCGCGGACCAGTTGCCGTTCGGCGGCGGCGTGCACGGGGGATTGGTGCCGCCGTGCGGCGGCGTGCAGACGTTGAAGCCCGCCGGCAGCGGCTGGTCTGGCTTTCCGGTCAGCCACGGGTTGACGTTGATGGCCCCGTATAGCGCGTTGAAGCCGGTGTAGCCGCCCGGCTCGCTGGGCAGCACGTCCGCCTCCCCGCCGTTGGCCGAGGAGCAGATCCCGCCCGACTGGCTGTCCTTGAGCGAGCAGTGCACCGCGAGGCCCTCGTAGTCGGTCTCGCCCAGGTTCGAGCCCGGGTTGTTGTACTGGTCGTAGGCGGTGTTGTAGGACCAGTTGCCGAACTGGTACTGGAGCGAGTTCGACCCGTACACGTTCTTGAGGTCGCTGGTGTCGTTCTCGAACTCCATGTCGGCCGAGCTGACGCCGGCGAAGTCGCAGCCCGCGCGCGTGAACGCGGCCCACGGAGCAGGGGTGTTGACCCCGTTGGGGTTTTTCGCGCTGGCCGCGCCGTGGATCAGCGTGTACAGCGGGTCGCTGCTGCTGGTCGGATCCGTCCAGTAGGTGAACAGCGAGGTCGTGCTCGTTCCCGACTTGGCGCTGGGGTTCAGGTAGGGGAACGTGTTCGCGACGCCACCGCCGAACTCGTCCGGGTACAGACCGGTCTCGGTGCTGAGGATCCCGTCAGCGGTGTGGGAGATCAGCACCGTGTGGTCGTTCGCCAGCAGCGTGCCGTTGTCTTTCATGAAGTCGTACAGCGACTTGATCTGCTCGATGTCGGACGGGACGTTCGAGTTGTCCCGCACGAGGTGGACGTTGTCGAACTGCAGGACGATCACGTGCTTGATCGACCCGCCCGGCCCGAGCTGACAACCCGTGGCCGCCGCCGCCGGACCGGCCGACAGCGCCGTCACCGCACCTACGCCGGCGAGCAGCAGCGCGGCCGTCCACACGCGTGTCACTCTCTTCCGGACAGAACCTTGCCTGGTATTCACCCCACGGCTCCTTTGTTCGTCGCCCTTGTGGACGGCGAGAACCTATCGCGAGCGCGACGGCAGGCGTGACCGATTTGTAGGCGGCTCGTTATCAGCTTGTGAACCATGCGGGCTTGGCCTCGCTGCTACAACCAAACGGATGCGCATCGTCAGTCTGGTCCCGTCCGCCACCGAGACGTTGTTCGCGCTCGGGCTCGGCCCCGACGTGATCGCCGTCACCCACGAGTGCGACTACCCACCGGCCGCGCGCGAGCTGCCCAAGATCACGCGCGACGTGCTCCCCGCCGGGCTGACCGCGGGGCAGATCGACGCCGCGGTCAAGGAGCGGACGCTCGCCGGCCAGTCGATCTACGAGCTCGACGCCGACCTGCTCCACGATCTGCGACCGGACCTGATCGTCACCCAGGAGCTGTGCTCGGTGTGCGCGGTCTCCTACGACGACGTCCGCGCGGTCGCCGAGGAGATCGACACCCACCCGCGGGTGATCTCGCTCGACCCCCGCACGGTCGGAGAGGTGCTGGGCGACATTCGCACGCTCGCCCAGGCGACCGACCGCAAGGACGCCGCCGTCGACCTCGTGCGCGACGCATCGGCGAGGATCGACCGCGTCCGCCTCGCGGTGCGGGGCGCCCGCCGGCCGCGCGTGGCGGCGCTCGAGTGGCTCGACCCTCCGTTCGCCGCGGGTCACTGGACGCCGCAGCTGATCGAGTACGCCGGCGGTGAGGACGTCCTCGGCTTCGCCGGCGAGAAGTCCGAGGAGCGCACGTGGCAAGAGGTGCAGGCCGCTCAACCCGACATCGTGATCGTCATGCCCTGCGGCTACGACGCCGAGATCGCCCACCGCGAGGCCGAGATGCACCGCGACGAGCTCGCCGCGGTCGGCGCCGGCGAGATCGTGGCCGTCGACGCGGCCGCCTACTTCTCGCGGCCGGGCCCGCGCATCATCGACGGCCTCGAGCTGCTCGCGCACATCATCCATCCCGAGCTGGTGCCCGAGCCGCCGGCCGAAGTGTTCACGGTCGAGCTGTAGCGCTCACAGGGTGAAGCCGATCCCGTTCGGCGTCAGCCCGTGACCGCCGGCGACGAGCAGCGAGCCGATGACGCTCGCGACCGCTATGACCGCGCACCCGGCGAGCGCGGCCCACGCCATCCGCCGCCGCTCGGCGACCTCGACGATCAGCCAGCCCGTGATCAGTCCGCCCACGAGCCCGCCGAGATGGTCGCCCACCGAGATCCCGCGCACGCTCAGCGAGAACAGCAGGTTGAACACGAGCACGAACCCGAGGCCGCTCTGCCAGATCGGGATCCCGCGCGCTCGCGCCACCACGATCAGGGCGCCGAAGATCCCGAAGATCGCCCCGGAGGCGCCGACGGTCGGGATCTGCGGCTGGAACCACAGCGCCCCGAATGAGCCCGCGAGCAGCGACACGAAGTACACGGCGAGGAAGTTCACCCGCCCGATCGCCGGCTCGAGCGCCTGCCCGACGAACCACAACGAGATCATGTTGATGAAGATGTGGAGCAGCCCGTCGTGGAGAAACCCGGCGGTGAGCAGACGCCAGTACTCGTGCGTCCCGGTGTACAGCGGGAACGGGTTGCTACCGGTGATCGCCGGACCGAACAGCGAGCCGTGAAACCACACCGACCCGCCGCCACCGCCCCCGAGCGGCGCGCCGGCCGCGGTCTCGATCAGGAACGCGATCACGTTGATCGCGATCAGCGTCTGCGTCACCACCGGCGTCGCCGGCACCGTCGGCATCCGCCTTACCTTCGTGCGGTCGCGCGAGCATTCCGGGCAGCGCATCCCGACCGGCGTCGGGGTCATGCAGTCGGGACAGATCGGCCGTCCGCACGACGAGCACGAGACCCCGGTCTCTCGAGATGGGTGGCGATAACACACGGCCATTGCGAATCCACGCTATCAGCGGCCGGTTAGGGCCACGTGAGGACTGCCCGCGGCGCGCGGGTCAGTGACGGTGCGGGATGATCCGGCGGGCCTCTTCGCCCACGTCGTGGAGGGTCCGCTGGGCCAGGTCGAGCGCGTTGTTCGAGCGCTGCTTGCGCACGCGGTGGCGCGCCCGCACCCTCAGCGCGACGAGCGCCGTGCCCGCGCTGACGCCCACGACCGCGGCGACGGCGGGCCGGACCCAGTTGCGGGGATCCCGCATCGCGCTGAGCTCCCACGAGTCGAGCTCCTCCTGCGCCAGCTCGGTCAGGTTGATGAGCGTCAGCTCGAGTCTCTGAGCGAGATCGGCCGGCGGCTCGACCGGCGACAGCGCCTCGCGCAGCAGGGCTTCGAAGTCGGCAGCACCTGAGCTCATTCTCGCGATCCTCCCGAATCGGTTGCGGGCTCTGAAACCATCCCCTCGAGCTGGCGGATCGCGCGATGGAGCAGCACCTTGGTCGCGCCGTCGGTGCGCCCGAGCGCACGCGCGATCTCGCGGTTGTCCATGCCGAGCGCGAACCGCATGATCAGCGCCTCGCGGCGGTCGTCGGGCAGCTGCTGGACGCCCTCGAGGATCGACTTCAGCTGCTCGCGGCCTTCGACCAGCGACTCGGTCGTATGCGGCGCGGAGATCATGCCGGCGTCCTCGATACCCGATTCCGGCTTCCGTGAACGGTCGCGATAGAAATTGGCCGCCAGGTTGTGCGCGATCCGGATGAGCCAGGGGCGCAGCGGCCGGCCGTTCGCCTCTCGCAGCGCGCGCTCGAAGTGGCGATAGGCCTGCAGGAACGTCTGCTCGGTGAGGTCCTCGGCATCGTGGTGGTTGCCGACCCGGTAGTAGCTGTACGAGTACACGTCGCGCAGGTGCGTGCGGTACAGCTCCGTGAACCGCGCGTCGACTTCCGCCTTGGTCTTTGGTAACTCGCCATCCACCGCATCAGAGCGTAGCTTTCGTCACGCGACGGGGAAAGTGGACGGGCGGAGCAGTGTTGTCGGCCGTCATCGTCGCCGTCCACTGCTCGGGTTCGATCCGGCCCTCGACGAGCGCCGCCAGGCTCTCCAGCGCGGGCGCCTCCAGATGGGCGTCCCGGGCCACGCTCGCCAGCAGCGGCGCCGAGTCGACCGCCTCGACGGCCTGGCCGAGCGCACTGCCGATCTCCGCCGCGGGCACGCCCTGAGCGAGCAGCTCGCCGGCGCGGCGGTTACGCGAGCTCGACGAGACGACCGTCGCGACCGGGTCGCCGGCGCCGGCGAGGCCGGCGAACGTCTCGGGCCGGCCGCCGCGCGCCCGCGCCAGCGCATCGACCTCGGCGAACACCTTGCCGGCGGCCGCGCCGGCGATGTTCGGGCCGGCGACCAACGCGACCGCCGCGGCCAGCACCGCGACGTTCTTCGCGGTCGCGGCCAGCTCGACGCCGGTCACGTCGCTGCTCTTCGAAACGTCCAGGCCGGCGGCGCCGAGCACGTCGGCAAGATTTCGTGCAAACCCGCGGTCGACCGTGGCCAGCACCACGGAGGCGCCGTGCTCGAGCACCTCGGCGGCGTCGGCCGGTCCGCCGAGCACCGCGATCGCACGGGCCGCGCACCGCTCGGCCACGAACGCCGACGGCAGCGTGCCGAGCGGTGGCACGAGGCCCTTGGACAGCACGAGCACGCCGGCGCTGTGCGGGATGCGCTCGCCGTGCGCGGCGAGGACGCTCGGGAGCGCCCGCGCGGGGACCGTCAGGCAGACGAGATCGGCGTCGGCCAGGTCGAGCTCGGCCGCACGGGTTATGCGAACGGACTCGGGCAGCCTCTTGCCCGGCAGGTACGCGTCGTTGACTCGCGACGCCGCTACCGTCGCGGCCTGCTCGCGAGTGCGCGTTCCGAGCTCGACCTCGAGACCCGCGCGCGCCAGCAGGACCGCGAGGCTCGTGCCCCACGCGCCGGCGCCGATGATCGCGGCGCGGCGGATCGGGGGCAGCCCGCCGAGCCACTCCCACTGGAGCATGACCATCGGCCAGATGCGATCGGTGACCGCGCCGGCAAGCGCCGGCGACGCGCTGTCCACCTTGGGGAAGCGCAGCGCCGGGCCCGCGCGGAGCTTGACCCTGCGCGGCCGGAAGCGCCACCCCCTGCGGATGTCCTCGGTGCCGATGATCGCGATCGGCACGACCGGCGCGCCGGTCTCGAGCGCGAGCCGCCCGACTCCGCGGCGAGGCTTGCCCAGCGGTCCCGGGCGCGTGCGCGTGCCCTCGGGGAACATCAGCACGATCTCGCCCCGGTCGAGGATCACCCTCGCCGTCTCGATCGTGTCCTGGTCGCCGGCGCCCCGCGCCACCGGGAACGCGCCGAGCGCGTTCAGCACCCAGCTCAGCAGCCGGTTGTACCTGAACAGCTCCTGCTTGGCCACGTAGTACACCGGGCGCCGCGTCATCGTCCCGATCACGAACGGGTCGAAGAAGCTCCGGTGATTCGAGGCCAGGATCACCGGGCCCGCAGCGGGGATGTGCTCCCGCCCGATCCGCTCCATACGCAGGTAGATCAGGAACAACGGCGTCAGGACCAGCCTGACCGCGAACAGCACGAATCGGTTGACCCCGCGCTCCCGTGCGCGCCGGTGCAGCTGCTCCTGATCCATCGCACATTGCCGTACCCACACCCGCCCCGCCCGTTACAGTTCTGCCCTCCTGTGAGCACCGGCAGCGTCCCCATACGAACGCTCCGAGGCGCGCTCGCCGGCGCCCTCGCCGCCTCGGTCTGGGCCCTCGAGCAGCCCCTCGACAAGCTGCTCCTCTCAAGCCGCTACGACGACGTCGAGCTCCTCGGCCGAGCCGTCCGCAACGGCCCCGGCTGGTACCGCTTCGGCCTCGCCCTCCACATCCAGAACGGCGCCGTGTTCGGCGCCGTCTACGCCAACGTCGCCCCCACCCTCCCGCTCGCGCCGGCCTTGCGCGGCCCCGTCCTCGCCGTCGCCGAGCACCTCGCCGGCTGGCCACTCGTCGCCCTCACCGACCGCTTCCACCCCGCCCGCAACGACCTACCCGCCCTCAGCGGCAACCGCCGGGCGTTCGTCCAGGCCACCTGGCGCCACCTCCTGTTCGGCATCGTCCTCGGCGAGCTCGAGCGACGCATGAACCCCGAACCCGAACCCGAGCCCGCCCCACCGGCGCCGGACTACGCCAGCAACGGCCACGGCTCGCTCGAGCGCGCCGTCTCCTCCGTGCAAGACTGAGCTCCACGGGCCCAACGCCCCCCCCGCGAGATCCAGCTTCATCCGCCCGCCTAGCTCAACTGGCAGAGCACTTCACTTGTAATGAAGGGGTTGGGGGTTCGAGTCCCCCGGCGGGCTCTTTGTGATGTCTCGGGACATATGTCTCACATGTCTCGGGACAT
>Ga0335072_10001689_pt1 | contig 35391 bp, 38 predicted proteins | sample Lox_Sample_21_FD_206725 | JGI IMG/M metagenome (GOLD analysis project Ga0335072, IMG submission 206725) | Soil microbial communities from Loxahatchee National Wildlife Refuge, Florida, United States - Lox_Sample_2.1 | ecosystem: Environmental > Terrestrial > Soil > Wetlands | place: USA... | reverse complement strand
GATCCATGCCATCGGCATGCGCGTCACCTCGGGCGTGACGATCGTGTATGCCAGCTTCACGCCGTCACACCGGTGCGCGTCAGATCGAAAGTCGTCAGCTCGTCGAACTTCTCCGTCAGCCGCGCGGTCAGCGCGCAGCGCAGCGGCTCGCGCTCGTGAACGTGCGCACCGTCGAAGCTGCAACACCTGTCGTGCCCGAAGACGACGACGTTCTCCGGATTCGCGGACGCGCGCTCGCGCACGCGCCGGATCGCATCTTCGCTGCGCGCCAGGTCGAGCGTCATGTCGACGCGCTGCGAGCACAGCTCGGCGCCGTTCTTGATCGCATCGCCCGTGTAGATGTACTCGCCGCGCGCGCCCTGCGCGACGTACGCCATGTGCCCCGGCGTGTGTCCCGGCGTGGCCAGCGCTTCGATACCGGGCACGATGACGTCGCCATCGCCGATGCGCGAAACGTTCTTGTGCGTCAGCAGCTTCTCCACGTGAAACTCTGCAATCGGATACTTGCCGATCGGCTGCTGCGCCGCCCACTTCAGCTCTTCGTCGCCGATGAAAATCTCCGCTCGCGGAAACATCGCGAAGTTGACGCAATGATCCCAATGCGAGTGCGTGATCGCCACTGCGGTGATGTCCGCGAAATCCAAACCGGCGTCGGCAAGCCGCTTGGCCAGCACGTCGCGGTGCATGTAATGCCCCGTATCCAAGAGCACGTTGTTCTTCCCGTCGCGCACCAACGCAACGGTGCTCCATCCCAGTCCGCCGTGATAGACGCTCTTACCAGGATAGCCTTGCTGCAGAATCGTCAGTTCGTACGCCATTTGGGCCGTTTCGAGAGGGTTGCCGCTGTCCCTCGACTGCGCCGCCCGCGCTACGCTTGGGCCGGCAAGTCAGTAGGCCGGGACTGCTTGCCTCGCGCACGTTATTTGATATTGTGCTTTTGCACAGTCGTAGCGTAAGGTCTCCACAGGGAGGGAACCGAAAACCCCGTGCGTCGTGATTAAGTCGATTTCAGGTTGGCGTGAGGCCGCCGCTTCAGCCCGCGACAGCATTCTGCGTTCGCGCGCCGAGTCCGACAACCGTCGCACCTCGCAGCGTTTGCTCGACCAGATGAGCGCATGTCTGGAAGCGCGAGGCGGCGAGGTTGCGGCGCGAGCACGTGCGGCAGCGCTCGGCAAACAGTATCTCGAGCTCGACGACGCCGGCAAAGAGCAGTTTTTCAAATTGCTCGCAACGTTCGATATCGACGAAGCCCTCCTCGAGGCCGCACTTTCGGCTCTCCGCGATTCACCCGACGAGAAGCGTCAAAAGAAGGCCGGCGAGCTGCGCGCCGCATTGCAGGCGCCCTGGGTGCGGCTTCTGACGCAGTTCAACAGCATTCCCGGCGGCGTCAAGTTCCTCGTCGACCTTCGCGCCGATCTGCTGCGCATGCTCGACCGCGATCCCGCCTTTGCGCGGATCGACGAAGATTTGCGCGAGATCCTGACGACGTGGTTCGATATCGGTTTTCTCGAGCTGCGCGAGATCACGTGGAATGCACCGGCAGCGTTTCTCGAACGGCTTGCTCGTTACGAAGCCGTCCATGAAGTCCGTAACTGGCTCGATCTCAAGTACCGGCTGCAGGGCGACCGTCGCTGCTTCGCGTTCCTGCATCCGGCCATGCCCGACGAACCGCTGATTTTCGTCGAGGTCGCGCTGACGAACGAGCTGATCGGCGACATCTCGGAGGTCCTCGACCGAAATGCGCGCCCGCTTACCGGCGATCCGTCGGTTGCAATCTTTTACTCGATCTCGAACTGCCAGAAAGGTTTGCGCGGCATCTCGTTCGGCAATGCGCTCATCAAGCGCGTCGCCGATCAGCTTTCAAAACAGTTCCGGTCGCTTCGCACCTTTGCGACGCTCTCGCCGATCCCGGGCTTCATGACGTGGTTGCGCGGCCGGCTGATCGAGGATCCGGAGGGCATCGCGGCGGCGCTCGGGCAGCGCGGCTGGCAGCGCGATCCGGAAGCCGCCGAGGCATTGCGCGTGCCGTTGATGCGCCTCTGCAGCCATTACCTGACCCGCGAGAAGCGGGCTGGGAACTTTGCCCGCGACCCGGTGGCCCACTTTCACTTGAGCAACGGTGCCCGGCTCGAACGCATCAATTGGCTCGGCGACCTGTCGGCGAAAGGACTGCGCGAGTCGGCCGGCATGATGGTGAACTACCTCTACGTCTTGGATCAGATCGACGACAATCACGAGGCCTATATGACGGAAGGGAAAATCGCGACCGGACCCGCGGTTCGAGACCTTTTGAAGTCGGCTCGCTAGTGCAGGTAGCCGAAGAAAAGCGCGCCGCGGGCTACGCCGCGGTCGACCGCTTCGTACGAGCGGACATGGCTTGCATCGGCTTGGGGACCGGGTCGACTGCGTTCTACGCCATCGAGCGCGTAGGCACGCTCGTCGCCCAAGGCTGGAATTTGAGCGCAGTCACGACATCGGTTCAAACCGCGCAGCTCTGCCGCGAGCGCAACATTCCCGTCGTGGGCCTGTGCGAAGGCGCGCCGGTTGCGGTTGCGATCGACGGCGCCGATGAAGTCGCGCCCGACTTCGCGTTGACCAAAGGTGGTGGGGGCGCGCTCTTTCGCGAGAAGGCCGTCGCGCTCGCAGCCGAAAAATTCGTCGTCGTCGTCGACGAAAGCAAGCTCGTTCCGCATCTCGGAAAATTTCCGTTACCGGTCGAAGTCGTTCCGTTCACGGCTCGATACGTCGAGCGCGAAATCCAGCGCATGTGTCCGCAGCTGACGATGCGCGTGCGCGATGGAAAAACGTTCGTGACCGACAACGGCAACTATATCCTGGATTGCTCCTTCGGAAGAATCGACGATCCGGCCGGTCTCGACGCGCGCTTACGAGCCATCAACGGTGTCGTCGCAAGCGGACTCTTTGTCGGTCTCACGTCTCACGTGCTGGTCGGAAGTGCGACCGGCGTGCGTGAGATCGAGCGTGCCTAACTCTCGAGAATCTCGCCCGCCGCGTCGAGCTCGAGACGCTGTCCGCGCCAGTCGACGTCGCGCGCCGCAAACGATGCGACCCACACCGCGAAGCTCATCGCGTCGCGAAGCGGGATCAGCATCGTCGAGCCAACGTTCGCTTCGAGGTGCAGCGCGACGCGCAGGCTCGCCGCGAGCGCGAGCAACAGGGGAGTGCCGAATGCGCCGCGTGTCACGATCGTCGCGAGCGCCGCGAGCGGCAAACCGAACGTAAGAAAGGAAAACGCGTGGCCGAGCGGCCGGACGGAACGAATCGTCCGCGACCAACGCAGCTCGCGCGCCCACAGGCTCGAGAATCCCGGCTCGTCGATCACGTTCTCGACGACGTAGTTCGAAAGGACGACGCGCGCTCCGCGCTCGGCGACGAGCTTGCCGAGGAGATGATCGTCGGCGACATGATCGCCCAGCGCCGCGAAACCGCCGATCGAATCGAGCATCGAACGGCGCACCGCGATCGTCGCACCGAAACAATAGCGCAGCGGTTCGAGCGCCGTTGCAACGAGCACCGACGGTGCAAATTGCTCGTTGATGAACATCGCCCCCAGCCGGGACGGAAGATTCTCGCTCGGCGACCCGGCGTACAAACACGTTACCGCGCCGACGTCGGATGCTTCGAACGGCTCGACGAGCTGCCGCAGGTAGTTCGGCTCGACGCGCATATCGGCGTCCGCGATCACGACGATCGGGTGCCGTGCAATTGAAAGCATCCCGGTGAGATTTGCAACCTTCGGATTTCCGGTGCCGGCCGTACCCTCACCGATCGCCAAGCGCGCACGATCCGGATATCGTGCGACGATTTGCTGCGCGGTGCCCAGAGCTGCATCGTGGACGTCGCGCACGCCGAGAATGACTTCGAAAGCCGGATAATTCTGCTCGCAAAAGGTGCGCAGATTCTCGAAGAGACCTGCTTCTTCACCGTGCAGAGGCTTGAGAATGGAAACCGGCGGCAGGCTGGAGGCCTGCGAGCGCGCACGGCGGTTGAATGCGCGCGTTCGCGCCAGCGCAAAGCCCAAATAGCCGACGCCCGCGATTGCGGCAAGCGATAGCGCCGCGCCGAAAAGATTACGCTGCATGTTCCAGTTGCGCAAAACTCATCGAGACGATCTCGCCCGAACGGACCCGCCGGACCACGGCCGGATCGCACAGAGCGTCCAGTTCGGCGCTCGGGGAGTCCGGATGAAAATACATCTCGGTTACGCCCGAGGGCAGCTCTTCGAGCAAGCGTCGAACGCGCTCTGGCGTCATATTCCCCGTGTCGCTCAGCCCCAGCACCGAGTCGTTGTGCAGCATTCCGGCGCGCTCGAGCTGCATTTGCATCAGCGCGAGCCACGGCGCGAGCAACATCGAGTTCCCCAAACGCAAGCCTAAATCGCGATGCGCGCTGCGCCACGACGGCATGAACGGTTCGCGCGGGATGCGAACGGCCCGCATTCCGAACTCGCGGCCGACGCGCAGTATCGTCGAGAGCACGGTTGGATGAACGTGCATGTGGTTTTGCGCATTTACGTGATCGAGCACCAATCCCGTTTCCGCAAAGGCTTCGAATTGCGCGCGGACCTCCGCCTCCAATTGAAGCCGCGCGCGCGAATGGAAAAAGTAGCGCACGCCCGCGGCGACGAGATCGGTAGGAAACTCGCCGTTGCGATCGACCAGATCCGGGACTCGTGCGGGCGGCAGCTTGGGCCGTCCGTTGACGAGCACCACGTGGAGCCCGACCGCCAGCGACGGCGTCGCGCGCGCCCGTGCGACGGCATCGCCCGTCCCCGGAGCGGCGACCATCAAGCTTGCAGCGGTGAGAATGCCTTCACGGTGGGCGCGCTCGACCGCGTCGTTAACGGACGTTGAAAGTCCGAAGTCGTCCGCAGTGACGATCAGCTTGCGCGCGGTGAGAACACTCCTCGTATGTTCTGACCCGTTTCAGCCGCGTTGACGATTGCCTGCGCAAATCCGGGAACGACTCTGGGGCGCAACAAGCGCGGATCGAACTGTGCCATCAGGCGCTCGTTCTCGCTCACGCCGGCACGTAAGAGCTGCAACAAACCGACGTTCGGAAGCTCGACCGGTTCGGTCGCGCTTTCGGTGACTTCGCGTCCGCTCAGGATGCGATCGACGAGCGCGCGAACGTATCCGATCGCGGTCGCTACCGCTTGCATCAACGTTCCGCCGTAACCGCGCTGAACGCGTTCGTATGCAATCCAATTCACGAAAAAGACGATGTGCCGCGCCTCTTCCCACAGCACGCGGCTGAACAACGCGATCAGGTCGTTCGGCATGAACTCGAGCTCTCGTGCCAAACGATAGCCGCCGAATCCCAGAAACGAATCGAGGCATTCGCAGTAGCCGAAATGGATGAACGCGCGCTCGGTTGGCTCGAGTTGCGGCGGCTGCGCGACCGCTCCGAGACCGTAGCGTTCGACCATCGTCGCGATCAGGCGGCCATGACGCGCCTCTTCAAAACCTTGAAGCTCGATCGCTTGGCGAATCGTCGGGTCGGCAATCGTCGCCGCAAAGCCGCTCACCATTGCCCCGGCATTGGTCTCAGCTTGCAGCGCCATCGGCCAAATCGGAAGCGCGCGCAGCTTTCGGAGCGATTGCTCGTCGAGGCCCGGCCATGGCAAATTCGCGGGCTCATATGGCTCGTGACTTTCCATGAACGTGCGACAAAATAGCTGCTTATGCGCCTCTGACCCGATTAGAAAACCCTGCATTATCCTCCGTTCCTTGGCATGTATTGGGATGAAGCCGTTTGTCGCAGCAGGCTTGGTGGAATACCCATGCCAGGGTGGATAACCTGCTAGGGCTTGCCATCGGCAAGTTGAATTTCCCCCACCCGTGGGGCAGATGAATAGACAAGACATGCTCTCGGCGGATGCGTATTGTCTGTCGCTCGCCGATCAGCACTACGAGAATTTTAGCGTCGCCTCCAAGCTTCTTCCCCCTTCCGTGCGCTTGGATTTGGCGCGAATTTATGCATACTGCCGCACTACCGACGATCTCGGCGACGAGAGCGGCTCGCGTGAATCCGCGCGCGCACGCTTGGAACGATGGCGCGATGAAGTCATCGCAGCTTTTAATGGTAAGCCCGCTATCCATCCGGTGCTGATCGCACTTTCCGAAACGGTCCGTGACCATCATTTGCCGCTCGAGCCGTTCGTCGATTTGATTGCCGCGAACGTCCAAGACCAAGAAGTTTGCTCGTACGAGACCTGGAGCGACGTGCTGGCTTATTGTCGCAACTCGGCAGCGCCGGTCGGACGGATGGTGCTGGCGGTCTTCGGGATACACAATGCGGTCACCGTGCCGCTTTCCGACGACGTCTGCATCGGATTGCAGCTGGCCAACTTCGCGCAGGACGTGGCACGCGACGCAGCGATCGGGCGAACCTATCTGGTTCAGTCCGACATTCGCGCCGGCGGGATGGCTGAGGCGACGCGCATCATGGTCGACCGGGCGCGGGAACTGCTCGGATCGGGCCGCACCCTGGAACGGATGGCCCCCGCCGGCCTGCGCTTTCAACTGGCGCTCTACCGGCTCGGCGGCCTGGCGATCTGCGATGCGATCGCGCGGATCGGCTACCGAACCGAATTCGACCGTCCGACGGTTACACGTTCCGTGAAGCTCGGTTTACTCGCACGCGCGATTGCGCTCTCTCTGCTGCCGGCTCGCAACGTCGAGCACGCCGAGACCGCATAGTGCGCCTCGAAGCCTACGACTACGATCTCCGAAGCTCGGAGAAATATTGCCATGACCTGGCACGGCGCGAAGCGAAGAATTTTTATTGGGGCTTTATCTCGCTCCCCTACGAACAGCGCATTGCCATCTACGCTCTGTACTGTTTCGCGCGACAAGTCGACGATGATGCCGACGGTCCTAACCGGCGCGAGCTCCCGGATCGCCTCGCGATCCATCGCGAGCGGATCCGATTATGCGTGCGTGGCGAGTGGAACGATCCGATTACGCACGTGCTCGCGCACGCGATCGAACGCTATAAGATTCCCGAAAGCGAGCTGCAGGAGCTGATCGACGGCGTCGAGCTCGACTTCTTTCGCAAGCGCTATCGCACGTGGGACGAGCTGCAAGGTTACTGTCATCTCGTCGCATCGGTCGTCGGCCGAATGTGCGTGCGTGTCTTCGGCTTCGAGGACCCGGCAGCGCTCGAGCTGGCGGACGCGCTCGGGCTTGCGCTTCAGCTGACGAACATCTTGCGTGACGTACGCGAAGATGCGGAGATGGACCGCATCTATCTTCCGCAAGAAGATCTGGATCGGTTCGGCGTTACGGAACAGCAGCTTTTCGACGGCATAGCCGACGACCGGTGGCGCAGCCTGATCGCCTTCGAAGCATCGCGTGCGCGCGGGCTCTTTTCGCGGGGTTACGGCGTCCTTCGTCTGATTCCACGGCGCTCGGCCGTCTGCGTCCACACCATGGCCGGCATTTACGAACGAATTCTCGAGAAGATCGAACGCGATCCCGACTTTCCGTTGCGTGGCAGAACATCGCTCACTCCGAGCGAAAAGCTGCGTGTTATGGTCGGATCGTGGCTACGTCCCGTGTAGCGATCGTCGGCGGCGGACTCGCTGGTCTATCTGCAGCGCTTGCCTTAAAAGAACAGGGAGCCGAGGTCGAGCTCTTCGAACGCACGCGCCTGCTCGGCGGGCGCGCGACCTCGTTTGCCGTCGACGGTCACGAAGTCGACAACGGACAGCACGTTTTCCTGGCGTGCTGCACCGAGTTCATCAAGTTCGTCGAGCGCGTCGGAATGGGTCACAACCTTCACCTTCAGGAGCGATTCGACGTTTTCGTCATCGGCAAGGACGTTCGCAGCCGGCTGCGCGCGACGAACCTGCCCGCGCCGCTCAATCTCGCATGGCCGCTCCTCCGGTACGCGCCGCTGCAGCTGGGTGCGCGCATCGGAATCGCGCGTGCGTTGCTGGGCTTGCGAAAAAACGTCGCGGATCTGCCCGACGAGACGTTTGCGGTTTGGCTGCAACGCAATGGACAAGGCGCAGCGGAGATCCGGGCGTTTTGGGATCCGTTTCTGGTTCCGGCGCTCAACGTGCCGCTCGCGACGATGGCGCTGCGTGATGCCGCGTTCGTCTTGCGGACGGCATTTTTGAGCGACGGCGGCGCGGCGCGCTTCGGATGGTCGACGGTTCCTCTGGCGCGCATCGCCGAAGCGGCGGCCCGGCGACTCGATCGCGTTCATATCTCGAGCCCGGTTTCGTCGCTGGAGCTGGGCGACGACGAGATAGGCGTCGTGCTCGCAACCGAACGTCGAGCCTTCGACAAGGTCGTGCTCGCGGTGCCCCCGGCCCAGGCGGCGCGTCTCTCGGGTCTGGCCGAGCTCGACGGATACGAGCCGCACGGCATCCTCGACATTCATCTATGGACCGACGCACGGAACCTGGAATTCGATTTCGCCGCCTTGCTCGACTCGCCGGTGCAGTGGGTCTTTCAAAAGGATTCCGGTTATCTCTGTTGCAGCTTGAGCGCCGCCGATGACTATCTCACCGCGCCGACGGCGTCGTTGGTGGAACGCACGTGGGGAGAGCTCTGCGCCGCGTTGCCCGCATTGCGCTCCGCCCAGATCCTACAGAGCGCCGTGACGCGCAATCCGACCGCAACGTACATGCCGAAGCCCGGCGTGCAGCGCCCGCGTGCCCGCACGCCGTTTGCGAATTTGGCGCTGGCGGGTTCATGGCTCGATACGGGTTGGCCCGACACGATGGAATCGGCGGTACGCAGCGGACTGGCCGCAGCCGAGGCGTTGGCGTGATCGATTCTACGCAGCGCGCCGTCGACTGGCTGATTGCAAACCAATCGCCGCAGGGCTGGTGGTGCGGCGAGCTCGAGACGAACGTCACGATGACGGCCGAACACATCTTGCTGATGCGTTTCCTCGGCGTTGCCTTCGATGACATTCGCGAGGGCGCGATCCGTCATTTCACTCACCATCAGCGCAGCGACGGATCGTGGGCACTCTACTTCGATGGTCCGGCCGATTTGAGCACGACAATCGAAGCATACGTCGCGCTCAAGCTGCTCGGCGTCGATCCAGAATGCGAGCAGATGCAGCGCGCGCTTGCAACGATCCACCGCCTCGGCGGTCTAACCGAAGCGCGCGTCTTCACGAAAATCTGGATGGCTCTGTTCGGAGTCTACCCGTGGGACGGCATCCCGTCGCTGCCGCCCGAGATCATCTTCTTCCCGCCGCAGATGCCGTTCAACTTATACGATTTTTCCTGTTGGGCTCGCGGCACGGTCGCGCCGCTTACGATCGTGATCACGCGCCGTCCGGTGCGCCCGCTCGGCATCGACGTCGACGAGATCTTTGCGCGCGGAACGCGCGGACGGATGTGGAGTGTCCCGGGCTCGGGCTGGATGTGGTGGCTCGACAAATTGCTCAAGCAATACGAACGCTTGCCCCAAAAGCCGGCACGCGAGACCGCCGTCAAGCGCGTTTGCGAGTGGATCGTCGAGCGCCAGGAGATCGACGGAAGCTGGGGCGGGATTCAGCCGCCATGGGTTTACTCGTTGATCGCGCTTTCGATCGAGGGCTACGCGCTCGAGCATCCGGTGATGCGCAAGGGTCTGGCGGGCATGCAACGCTTCGTGCTGTGCGATGAGACCGGCTGGCGATTTCAAGCCTGCATGTCGCCGGTTTGGGACGTCGCGTGGGCGATTCGCGCGCTGCGTATGGCGGGAATGCCACGCGAGCATCCGACTCTGCGGCGTGCGGTCAAGTGGATGCTCGACGAGCAAATAGCAGCCGATCAGTGGGGCGATTGGCAGGTGCGTTGCAAAGGCGTCCCCAACGGCGGCTGGGCTTTCGAGTTCGACAACGACATCTATCCCGACATCGACGACACGGCGGTGATCGTCTGCGCGCTCATCGAAGGCGCGGTGCTCGACGAACGCGCCACCGCGTCGATCGAGCGGGCCTGCAACTGGACGCTCGCGATGCGCTCGAGCAACGGCGCGTGGGCCGCATTCGATCGTGACAACGACAAGGAGATCGTCTACCGCATGCCGTTTGCCGATTTCGGCGCGCTGATCGACCCGCCCACCGAAGACGTCACGGCGCACGCGCTCGAGATGCTCGCACTCCTCGGCCGCGATACGTCCGATCCCTATGTCGCAGCCGGCCTCGCTTACCTACGCAAGACGCAAAAGCCCGGCGGCTCGTGGTTCGGGCGCTGGGGCGTCAACCACATCTACGGAACGTGGTGCGTGATCTCGGCGCTGGTCGCGCTCAAAACGGGCGAGGACATGATCGAGCCGGCAGTCTCGTGGCTTTTGCGGGTACAAAATCCGGACGGAGGTTGGGGCGAGACACCTCACTCGTATGTCGACGAGTCACTCGCGGGCGTCGGTGCGAGCACGCCGTCGCAGACGGGCTGGGCAGTATGTGCTTTGCAACTTGCCGGACGCGGACGGGATTTTGCGGTGCAGCGAGGTCTCGCATTTCTCCGCGAACGGCAACGCCCGGACGGAACCTGGGACGAGCCGTATCACACCGGAACCGGTTTCCCGCGCGACTTCTACATTAACTATCACCTTTATCGCCACTTGTTTCCGTTGACCGCCCTGGCATTCGATCGGGCGCAAGCCGGAAAGAGCGACGAGCGAGGGGGCCGTTCCGAGCTTTCGACCGAAGGTGTCACGACATCATGAGTATCCCGCTTCAACAAAAAGTCGCCGTGGGCAAATACATCCTGAGCAAGAAGCTCGCCGGAGTGGAGAAGTTTGCGCTCGTCCTCCAGCTGGAGCCGCTGTTTCAATGCAATCTGGAATGCGGCGGCTGCGGGAAAATCCAGTTCCCGGCCGACGTCCTACGGCAGCGCTTGACCGTTCAGCAATGTATCGCCGCGGTCGAGGAATGCGAAGCACCGATGGTGTCGATCGCCGGCGGTGAGCCGCTCGTGCACGATCAGATCGCGGAGATCGTAGCCGCGCTCGTTGCGCGCAAACGCTTCGTGTATCTCTGCACGAACGCGATCCTGATGCAGAAGAAAATGGACCTCTTCAAACCGTCGGTCTACTTTTCGTGGTCCGTCCACGTCGACGGCGTGGGCCCGCGCCATGACGAAGCGGTCTGCCGCGAAGGTATCTTCGAGCGCGCGGTTGCGGCGATCAAGGAAGCCAAAGCGCGCGGCTTCCGCGTAACGACCAACACGACGTTCTTCAATCGCGACACCCCGCAGACGATCATCGAGACGCTCGATTATCTCAACGACGTCGCGCAGGTCGACGTCATGCAGATCGCGCCCGGCTATGCCTACGAGAAGGCGCCCGATCAGGAGCACTTTCTCGGCGTCGAGCAAACGCGTGCGATCTTCCGCGAAGCCTTCGGCAACGGCAACCGCCAGCGCTGGCGTCTCAACCACACGCCGCTCTACCTCGACTTCCTTGAAGGCAAAGTCGATTTCCAGTGCACGGCGTGGGGAATTCCGTCATACTCGGTCTTCGGCTGGCAGCGCCCGTGCTATCTGATGTCGGACGCGCCGTACGCGGGCAGCTACAAAGAGCTGCTGACCGATACGGATTGGTCGAAGTATGGCCGCGGCCGCAATCCGAAATGCGAAAATTGCATGGCGCATTGCGGCTACGAACCGACTGCCGTCCTCGCAACGACCGGATCGATCAAAGAAGCGGTTCGCGCGGCCATTGCGCAATGACCGCGTTTTCCTAACAGGCGCGACCGGATTCGTTGGAAGCCACGTCCTGCGCGAGCTGCTCGCGGCAGGCTTCATCGTGCGCGCGCTCGTGCGCGACAAATCCGCGGGTCTCGACGGCTGCGAGACGGCGGTCGGCGATCTCGAGCGCGCGGGGGAGCTGCTCGAGAGTTTGCGCGAGTGCCGCTATCTGGTGCACTGCGCCGCTTTGTATTCGTTTGCTCCCGCCGATCGTGACGCAATCGAGCGTGTCAACGTCACAGGCACCGAAAGCCTCTTTGCGACGGCGTACCATGCGGGCATCGAACGCGCCGTTCTGACGTCAAGCTCGGCAACGGTTGGGCCCGCGCATGGTGCGAACGTCGCAACCGAAGCCGACTACGCGCCCGACGGCGGCGAGGGATATCACGCGTCGAAGCTGGCGCAGGAGCGCAGCGCAGTTTCGAGCCGCATCCCGACGGTCGTCGTCCTGCCCACGGCGCCGGTCGGGCCGAACGATCACAAGCCCACGCCGACCGGCGCGATGATTTTGAACTTCGCGCGCGGACGCATGTTCGCAAAGCCGCCTTCCGGCGGATTGAATTTGGTGCCGGTCGAGGACGTTGCGCGCGCACACGTCGCAGCATTGCGCGACGGGCGTTCGGGCGAGCGCTACATCCTCGGCGGCGAGAACCTCACGCTCGACGCCGTCTGGGATATGCTCTCGGAGATCACCGGCAAGCCGGTGCCGAGCGTCCGCATTCCGAAACCCGTGCTCTACACGATCGCGTACGTCGACGAGATGCGCTGCTTCGTGCGGCGTGACGCTCAGCCGCTGGTGCCGCTCGAGGGCCTACGCATGTCGGAAGAACGGATGTTCGTCGATTCATCCAAAGCACAGCGCGAGCTCGGATTCACGCCCGGTCCCGTGCGCGGCGCGCTCGAACGCGCCGTCAACTGGTATCGCGGTCGCGGCTATTTGAAGTGATCGTCGCCTGCGCGACGCAAACCGAATACCGCGCCGCCCAACGTGAGCTATCCGGTTGCGAGATGCGCATCGTGCGAACCGGCGTAGGCCGCGGCGGCACGTTCGACGACACGGTGATCAGCGTCGGGCTGTGCGGCGGGCTGCGGCGCGGCGTCGCCAGCGGCACGGTCCTGATCCCTCATGCGATCGAGCGCCCCGGCGGCGACCGTATCGTGTGCGATGCGGAGTTGGCGACACGCTTGCGCGACGCGGCGCGCCGCCTCGGAGAAGCGCCGGAGAGTGCGCCGCTCGTGACGTCGTCTTCCCTCATCCGCGGCGAAGCCCGCACCCGAATGGCCTCGCGGGGATTCGCAGGCGTCGACATGGAGAGCGGACTGATCGTCGCGCCGCGCATCGCGGTCGTCCGCGTCATTCTCGACACCCCGGAGCGCGAACTTTCCGAGGCATGGCTGCGGCCGCTCAGCGTGCTCGTGCGCCCCGGTGAATGGGATGAATTGCCGTGGCTCGCTCGAACCGCGCCACGTTACGCGCGCCTAGCCGCTCGCATCGTGCGCAACGCACTCAACAACGGAGGAGACTCGTGATCGTCGATATCCGCACGTACACCACGCTTCCAGGAAAGCTCAACGCATGGCTCGCGCTGTACGAAGCCGAGGGCTATCCGATTCAGCTCAAGTATCTCGGTGAACCCGTGGGATACTTCATGAGCGAAGTCGGCGTGCAAAACCAAGTCGTTCACATTTGGAAGTATGACAGCATGGCCGACCGTGAAAAGAAGCGCGGCGCAATGCAGGCCGATCCCGCCTGGCAAGCATACTTGAAGAAGAGTGCCGAGGCCGGTTACATGCAGCACCAAGAAAACAAGGTCATGAAATCGACCTCGTTCTCGCCGCTGTAGCTTTCTTGTCACCCCGAGCGAAGTCGAGGGGCAGCGTTATTCGAGCTCTTTGAGAACTTCTTCCGTGTGCTCGCCGAGATTGGGTGCGATGCCCGGAGCGGCGAGGGGCGTTCCTGCGAAACGCGATGCGTGCCCGGTCGTGCGCATCGCGCCTTCCGTGGGGTGCCGTTGTTCGACGAAGAAGCCCGTCGCCGCAAGATGCGGATCGTTCAGGACGTCCTCGAGATCGTTCATCGGCACCGCCGGCAGATCGTTCTCGCGCAGCATTTTCAGCCAATCGCCGGTCGTTCGCGTCGCGAGGATCTCCGCCACGACCGTGTAGGCTTCATGATAGTGATCGCGGCGCTTGATCGTGTCGTGCAGCCGCGGATCGCCGGCGTACTGTTCGCGGCGTCCTACCTGCGTGAAAAATCGCTCCCACTGCTTGTCGTCGTAGAGCAAGACGCATATGTAGCCGTCCAGCGTGCGGTGCGGACGGCGCAGCGTCGTCAGCAATCGTTTGTAGCCGAAATCGCCTGCCAGCGGCTCGAAGCTATGCCCGCCCAGATGATCGCCGAAGACGAAATCGACGAGCGCCTCGAACATCGCGACCTCGACGGCTTGGCCTTGGCCGGTTCGCTCGCGGTGGTATAGCGCAGCCAGCACGGCGCCGAGCGCGGTGAGTCCGCTGGTGCGATCCGCCATGTTGAGCGGAACGTAGCGCGGCGCTTCGCCCGTTCGCTCGAACATCGCCGCAAGGCCTGATGCACCTTGAATCAGGTCGTCGTAGGCCGGCCACGGCGCATAGGGGCCATTTTGCGCGAATCCGACCAGGCTGACGTATAAAATCTTCGGGTTGCGCGCAGCGACGGCGGCATATCCCAAGCGCAAACGTCCCATGGCAGCAGCGCGGATGTTGTGGAAGAGCAGATCGGCGCCTTCACACAATCGCAGAAGCTTCTCGCGTTCGTCCTCCTTCTTCAAGTCTAGAACGATGCTGCGCTTTCCGCGGTTGAGATGCATGAACAGCGCACCCATTCCGACGTGCCGACCCGGGCCGGTCCAGCGCATGATGTCGCCGGCCTCCGACTCGACCTTGATCACGTCGGCACCCATGTCCGCCATCCAGCGCGTAACGAGCGGACCGGCGACGACCGTCGAGAGATCGATGACGCGCACGCCTTCGAGCGGTCCGCTCATCCCGCGATCACGACCTCGATCAGGTTGGGCGCATCGGCCGACAGGCTGCGCAGCAAATGCGCGCGCACGCCGTCGAGCGTTTCGACGCGCTCCGCGGCGACGCCGAGCGAACGCGCAAGGGTGACGAAATCGATCGCCGGCTCGGTAAGATCCATCGCGACATAGCGTTTGGTCTCGGCCGTCAATGCGCCCATCGCGAACGCACGCTGCTTCAGAATCTTGTACGAGGTGTTGTTGAAGATCACGAACGTGACGGCAAGCTTCTCGTGCGCTGCCGTCCAGAGCGCTTGAATCGTGTACATCGCGCTTCCGTCACCGATCAGCGCCACGACGGGACGCGACGGCAAGGCCAGCTTGGCGCCGATTGCGGCGGGCAGGCCCCAACCGATTCCGCCGCCGCGCAACCCGAAGTAGCTTTGCGCGTCGTCGCTCCGCAAGAGCGAGCGCATTCCTAAGCCGGACGATACCGTTTCATCGACGACGACTGCGTTCGAAGGCAGCGCCTCGGCGATCGTGTGAAGAAGCGCAAGCGGATCGATCGGCGTGCGAGGGCGTGCCGCTATTGCCGTTTCGATAAGCGTCGCGCGCGCCTCGGCACACCGCCGCCGTGTCTCGCGCTCGCGCTCGCGCGCCCTTGTGCGCTGCTCCGCCGTCATACGTGCTTGGGTCTCCGCCGTAAGCTCGGGCAGCGTAACCTTCGGCTCGCCGAATATCGCAGCTTCGACCGCGTAGTTCTTCGCGATCTCCCAGGGATCGGTGTCGAGATGCACCACCTTCACGTTCGCGGGCATCGCATCGACGCGCGACGGCAGTGAAAGCGTGAAGAGATCGGCGCCGAGCGAGACGATCAAATCGTGCTGCGTCAAAATCTCGCGGATGTTCTTCTGCAACCGAACCATCGCGCCGAAGAACAGCGGGTGCGACGACGGGAACGACGCGCGGCTCGACACCGCTTCAGCGTAGACGGGCGCTCCCAAAAGTTCCGCGAACGCGACGATTTCCGCCAGCGCGCCGCTTTGGGCAATGGCGTCTCCGGCGAAAATCAACGGGTGCTGCGCGCTCGCGCACAGTTCGGCAGCCTTCTCGATTGCAGCGCGATCGCCGCGCACGTTCGGTGCGATGCGTGACGGCGAACCCATCTCGATCTCGGCTTCGTTCGTGAGGACGTCGCCGGGCAGCGACAGAAATACGGGGCCGCCCGGCGGTGCGAGCGCCGTCTTCGCGGCGCGATGGATCGCGACCGGCAATTCTTCCAGACGCCGAACTTCGCTCGACCATTTGACGAGCGGTCGTGCGATCTCCGGAAGATCCGCCCACAGAAGCGGCTCGCTGAACGTGAAGCTTTGATCGTGCTGTCCGGCGGTTACGATGATCGGCGAGCCGGCTTTCCGCGCGTCGTACAGCATGCCCATGGCGTTGCCGAGCCCCGGCGCAACGTGGACGCTGACGCAGGTCAATTTTCCTGAAGCCTGCGCGTAGCCGTCGGCCATCGCCATCACCGCGGCTTCTTGCAGTCCGAGGATGTAGCGAAGCTCCGTTTCTACGGCAAGTGCATCCATCAGCGGCAGCTCGGTCGTTCCCGGATTTCCGAAGATGTACTCGACGCCTTCTTGCTTCAAGAGCTCGAGAAAAGCGCGTTTTCCTGATAGAAAGGGCACGCGATTTGTGTTGTGCAACGGATTTGAGCAACCCTACAACTCACTTCGGAGCCTCGACTTCGCTCGGGGTGACAAGAGATGACGACTCTCGTTTCCAAAACGGACCAAGATCTGGTCGAGTACTATTTCGAACAAGCATGGAGCGACGGATTGCCCGTCGTGCCGCCGACACCGTCGAAAGTCGACGCCGTCATCGACGCGCTGGGCGGCGATCCGCAACATGTGGAAGCGGTCGTGCCTCCACGACGCGGCGGACTGACGCGCGAAGTGCTCGCGATCAACATGGTGATGGCAGGCTGCAAGCCTGAATACGCGCCGGTCGTGCGGGCTGCGATGCTCGCGCTCTGTTCGCCCGTCTTCAATCTGAACGGCGTCCAAGCCACGACGCACATGGTTTCGCCGCTGCTCGTCGTAAACGGCCCGCTTCGTCGTGCGATCGGCATGAACGCAGGCCATAACGTTTTTGGCTCGGGGAATCGCGCCAACGCCACGATCGGCCGCGCAATCCGCATGATTTTGCTTTCCGTCGGCGGCGGCACGCCGGGGGATCTCGATAAGAGCACGCTCGGGAGTCCCGCGAAATATACGTACTGCATCGCCGAGAATGAAGAGATCTCGCCCTGGGCTCCCTACCACGTCGAGCACGGCATGAGCCCGGAGGAAAGCTCGGTCTTCGTGATCGCGTCGGAGCCGCCGCACAGCGTCACGAATCATATTGCCGACGACGCCGAAGGCGTGCTCGACAGCATCGTCTCCGCAATGTCGACGATCGCGCACAACAACGCCGTTTCGAGCGGCTCGTGCGCCGTGGTCATCGGACCCGAGCACGCGGCGACGATCGCCAAAGGCGGATGGACGCGGCACGACGTTCGCAATTATCTTTGGATGAATGCCGGCAACAAATTCTCGGCGCTCAGCTTCAACGACCGCTACGGGAAGATCTACAATCGCAATCTGCCGCGCTGGTACAAGCGCGAGCCCGACGCGCGCATTCCGATCGTGCCGAGCGCGGACGATATCCACCTATTCGTTGCCGGCGGTGAAGCCGGCCGGTTCTCGGCTTTCATTCCCGGTTGGGGCCATATGACGAGCCCCGTGCTGCTGCGAGTCGACGGAACGTCACCAAATGCCGGAGCAATGTGCGAGGACGGCACGTGCCGTCTCTAGAGAGGACAACGCGATGATCTACGACCCACGCGGGACAATCGATGCACCCGTTCTTCGCCTGGCAAAACGTCCGGCAGACCTGCGCGGGCTGCGCGTCGGCGTTCTCGACAACACGAAATGGAACGGATGGAAGCTCGAGGACCGCATCGCAACGATCCTGAGCGGCCGGCTCTCGCTCGGTCCCGTGCGGCGCTACAAGAAAGAAAGTTTCTCGCGCGATGCACGCCCGGAGCTGCTCGCCGAGATCGCGGCGGAAAGCGATCTCGTACTAACCGGGATCGGCGATTGAGGATCGTGCACGTCGTGCTGTATGCATGACGCCATCCGGCTCGAAACTTCAGGAGTACCGACCGCCGTACTGGTGACGACCGTCTTTCTTCACGAAGCCAAGGTTCAACGCGAGGCACTCGGGATGAACGACATCGAGCCCGTCGTCGTCACGCATCCGCTCAGCACCCTGTCGAGCGAGCAGCTGGACGAGCGCGCTGCGGAAGCGCTCGAGCAGGTCGTTCGCGCCTGGAGTCGATGAAACTGACCTAGTTACCCGCGGGTCCTGGGGCATACTGATGCCGCAGATGAAGCTCAAGATCAACGGCTCGAGCCACGACGTGGAGCTGGAGCCGAATGTCACGCTGCTGGACGCCCTGCGCGAGCGGATCGGTCTGGTCGGGACGAAAAAAGGCTGCGACTACGGGCAATGCGGCGCATGCACGGTCCTCGTCGACGGGCGGCGGGTTCTCGCTTGCCTGACGCTTGCAATGATGCACCAAGGCGCGGAGATTACGACGATCGAGGGCGTCGCGTCGAACGGCTCGTTGCATCCGCTGCAACAAGCTTTCATCGAGCACGATGCTTTTCAGTGTGGATTTTGCACTGCGGGTCAGATCGTTTCGGCGCTCGGCCTTCTCACCGAAGGCCACGCGCACACCGATGGCGAGATCCGCGAAGGAATGAGCGGCAATCTGTGCCGCTGCGGCGCGTATTCGAACATTCTGGCGGCCGTGCGGCAAGAGGTGCGGCGTGCAGGCGTTTGAGCTTCTTCAGCCGGCCGACACGCGCGAAGCAATCGAGCTGAGCGCCCGGACGAAAGGCGCTGCGTTCATCGCGGGCGGGACGAACGTCGTCGATTTGATGAAATGCGGCGTCGCGTCGCCTTCGACGCTGATCGACATCACGCGTCTCCCGCTCGCCGCGATCGACGTTGAACCTGACAGGCTCCGTATCGGTGCGCTTGTGCTCAATAGCGCCGTCGCGCACCATCCCGTCGTCGTCGAGCAGTTTCCGATGCTCGCCGAGGCATTTCTGGCCGGAGCTTCGCCTCAGCTGCGCAACATGGCGACGATCGGCGGCAACGTCCTGCAGCGCACGCGCTGTCCGTACTTCCGTGACCCGGCGGCTGCCTGCAACAAGCGGCATCCGGGCGATGGATGCGATGCGCTCGAAGGACTGCATCGAATGCACGCGATCCTCGGCACGAGCGACGCCTGCATCGCAACGCACGCTTCCGATGCTGCCGTCGCGTTGGTCGCGCTCGATGCGATCCTCGAGATTCAAGGCCCATCGTCCGCGCGACGCGTTTCGCTCGAAGAATTCTATTCGTTTCCCGGCGACACGCCGAACGTCGAGAACGATCTGCGACCGGGCGAGCTGATCGTTGCGATCGAGATTCCGCGCGGGCGCGCACACAAACATTCGACCTACCTCAAAGTGCGCGACCGCGCGTCCTACGAGTTCGCGCTCGTCTCCGTCGCGGCCGGGCTCGATTTCGACGGTGACCGCATCGGCGATGCACGCATCGCGCTCGGAGGTGTCGGAACGATCCCGTGGCGGGTGCGCGCCGCCGAAGATGCGTTACTGGACTCGGAAGGAGACTCCGCCTACGAAAGAGCGGCCCAGATTGCGCTCGAACATGCCGTTCCGCGCCGTGACAACGGTTTCAAGATCGAGCTCGCAAAGCGGGCGATCGTACGCGCGCTGGAAACGGTACGGCGCGGACAATGACGACGATCGTAAGCGACAAGCCCTTCGTCGGGACTCCCGTCGATCGCGTCGACGGCAGGCTGAAAGTCACGGGACAAGCGCAGTATACCGCCGACACGCCCGTCGAGCACGTCGCGTACGCCGTGATGGTGACGAGCACCATTGCGCGCGGAAAGATCGGCTCGATCGATAGCTCCGAGGCGCGCGAGGTTGCCGGCGTCCTGCAGATCTTCACCCACGAGAACTCGCCGCGCTTTACACAGCCGGAAGCCGATTTCATGAATGCGCTCGTCCCGGCGCAATCCTTCATGCCGCTCCAGAGCGACGAGATCATTCACTACGGGCAGCAAATTGCGGTTGTCGTCGCCGAGACGTTCGAAGCCGCGCGCGCTGCGGCCGCACGCGTGCGCGTGGCCTACGAAGCCGGTCATCCTCTTCTGTCGCCGGACGACGCCGAAGCGCAGCGCACGAAGCCCGAGCAATTTTTCGGGTCGATGCTGCAGACCGAGCGCGGCGACGTCGAAAAGTATCTCGAGGGTGCTGCAGCTACGCTCGATGCGCGCTACACGACCCCGACGCAGTTTCACAATCCGATGGAGCCGCACGCAACCGTCGCGCAATGGAACGGCTCCAAGCTCACGATACACGAACCGTCGCAGTGGGTGAAGGGCGTGCAAAATTACGTTGCGACGATCTTCAAGATGCCCGTCGAAGACGTCCACGTCATCTCGCCCTTCGTCGGCGGCGGGTTCGGGAACAAAGGCTTCTCATTCCCGCACACGATTCTCGCCGCCATGGCTGCGCGCGAGCTGAAGCGCCCGGTCAAATTGCTGATGACGCGCGCACAGCTGTTCGGCCAAACCGGACATCGTCCGCGCACGGAACAGCGTCTTCGCATCGGAGCCCAAAAGGACGGCAAGCTCGTTGCAATCGATCACACCTCGACGATCGAAGCGTCGCTCGCGGGCTGGTTCGTCGAACCTTCCGGGCGCATCACGCCGATGCTGTATTCGTGTCCCAACGTGCGCATGAGCCATGAAGCTGTTTGGCTGAATGTCCCTGCGCCCGGCCCCATGCGCGCACCCGGCGAAACCCCGGGGACATTCGCTCTCGAGTCGGCGCTAGACGAGCTCGCCGCAAAGCTCGGCGTCGATCCCATCGAGCTTCGCGTCAAGAACGACACGTCGCACGACGAGGAAGGGAATCGACCCTTCTCCAGCCGGCACCTTGTCGAATGTTTTCGGGCCGGTGCAACGCGGTTCGGTTGGAAAGACCGTCCGAAGAAACCGCGCGAACGCCGCGAACACAATGAGTACGTCGGTTACGGCGTCGCCACCGCAACCTTCCCCGGCCTTCGCTCTCCTGCAAGCGCGCGCGTTCGTCGAGACAACGGCAGATTTTTGGTCGAGGTTGCAACCCACGACATCGGTACCGGCATGTACTCGATCATCGCGCAGGTCGCCGCCGATGCGCTCGGCGTCGGAATCGAACAGATCGAGTGCCGCATCGGAGATTCATCGTTGCCTCCGGCTCCGGTCGCGGGCGGCTCCATGAGCACGGCGAGCGTCATGCCTGCGGTCCAAGCTGCGTGCCTCAAGCTCCGCGAAAGTGGGGCAAACGAAGCCGAAGCCAGCACGATGCCCGGCGACGAGCAAGAGCGCTATTCGTTCCACTCCTTCGGAGCGCAGTTCGTCGAAGTCCGCGTCGACGAGACCCTCGGACGCGTTCGCGTCGCGCGTGCGCTCGGCGTGTTCGACTGCGGCAAGATCGTCAATCCGAAGACGGCACGCAGCCAGTTTCTCGGCGGAATCGTCTTCGGTATCGGGATGGCGCTCATGGAAGACGGCGTCTTCGACCGGCGTTCGGGTCGCGTCATAACCGACAATCTCGCGGATTATCGGATTCCCGTGAATGCCGACATCGGTGAGATCGAGGCGATCGCGGTCGAACACCCGGATTTCCTGCTCAATCCGCTCGGCGTGCGCGGCGTCGGCGAGATCGGGACGACCGGTGTCGCAGCAGCTATTGCAAACGCCGTATACAACGCAACCGGCAAACGGGTTCGCGACCTGCCGATTACACCCGACAAGTTGCTCTGAGCGAACGGGCCCTTCGAGTTAGCGTCCCGAGGATTTGAGCTCCAAGGTTCCGCTGACCGATTCGAGATCTATCCACCCTTCGCCGTTTCCGATGCGGCCGTTGACCCGAGAGCCTACCATCTCCGATTTCACCGGCAACGAGAAGTCGGATTGGAATCCACCCGACATGCTTTGCGCTTTGACGACGGCGCCTGCGCCGGCTGGAACGGTAAGAACGACCGTCCCGCTTACCGTGCGCAGTGAGACGCGACGATCGGCGACAAATCGCATAACGGATGCCACGATGCCCCCATTGACCGTGCGTGCTTTGATATCGCCGTCGACGTTTTCGATCGACACCGTCCCCGAAACATTATTCGCGCTCACGTCGTTTGCGAGCCCGCCCGCAACGACGATCGGACCGATGACGTTCGCAACCTGAAGCTGCGCCCGTCGCGGTACCTCCAGCGTATAGTCGACCGACCCGCCGCTATTGCTGAAATGAGAATAACGCGTGTGGATCTCCACGTTTTCTACCGGATTGCCCTCGCGGTCGATCGCGACTGCGATCTTCTCGAGAGCACTTTGGTCTCTGGCGTGCTTGACCGCGGTGACGTCGACGACACTCGCGCTCGATGGCCGGATGAAGATTCTGCCCGAAACGTTTGCCAGCGCGATCCGTACCTCCGGCGCGGCCGCGAACGTCTGGTGAATCGTCGCGCTCGGTTCGGCTGCAGACTGCGCGTCGACGACGACGCGCAGCGTGCTCCACATCAGCACGCTGACGACCAGCATCGGGACCAATCGCAAAATCCATGAATCGCGCACGGAAGCCTCGTCTCCTAATTCTTTAGGAGTAGCCTACTCGGCGGCGCCGGGCTTGTCAACTATTTTATTAGTTTCTAACCGGCCGCTTGAGCCGCCGGCCTCCCCAAGCCCTAATTCAGATTTCATCGATTTAAGCGAAAGCCCAGCTTGTCCGCAGCGGCGTCTCAGTCGGAAACCTTACGATGCGCACATGAATGGAGAACTTCCGCTTGCCGTGTTTTCCGGCGAGCTCGACATTAGAAACGTCGCGTGGTTCAAGCGCGAGCTCGAGTACTCATTGGGCTCTGAATCTTCTCTGGTCGTCGATCTCGGCGCAATCACGCACATCGATAGCTCGGTGGTGATGGCCCTGATCGAGCTCAGCGACGAATGCAAACAGCGGCGAGGCGCGCTCATTTTTGCGCATCCGTCCCGCAGCGTCGAACGCGTGCTGCGCTTGACAGGGTTAGGCCATGCCGTCGCCACTTCCCAGGACCTTCGGGATTTGCGCACCTATCGCGCCACGACGACGAAACTTTAGCGCGTCGCTCGAAACAGGGAGCTTGGCCACTCGCCGTGATAGACGAAGGCTTTCACGAACTCGAATCCGCTCTTTTCCAGCACGCGCTGTGACGGCACGTTGACGGGGTCGATGACGCCGAAAACGTTCTCGACCTGCAGCTCCTCGAATGCGACTCGCATCGATGCGCGTGCAATTTCGGTCGCGTAACCGCGGTTCCAATGTGGCTCGTCGAGCACGTATCCGAGCGCGACGACTTGCTCGTCGTCGATCACGTCGTAAAAGAGACCGCCCGTGCCGACGAACGCTCCATCGTGCAGACGAAACACCCATTCACCGAACCGGTGATCGCTCCAATGCTTGATGAATTTTTGGAGACGGCCCTGACTTTCTTCGGGGGTGTAGATTTTTCCGAAGAGCGTACGCTGTACCGCCATATTGGTGTCGAGCGTGCGAAAATTGGGGAGATCCTCAGGTTTCGGCGATGTGCCGAAAAGCCGCGTGGTCGCAATCGAAGCCGGCGCGCCGAGGAAATTCCGCTTTTGAATCATAGTCGCCCGTATGACTTCGTTTTTGAATGCGCCTGGGACCTTGGAAGCGTTTGCGCTGATCGACGTGCGGGTCGGAACGATCGTCGATGCGCGGCCATTTCCCGAGGCGCGCAAGCCCGCTTACAAGCTGACGATCGATTTCGGTCCCCAGATCGGCGTCAAGCATTCAAGCGCCCAGATAACGGTGCATTACACGCCCGAGCAATTGATCGGCTCGCAGGTCATCGGCGTCGTCAATTTCCCGCCGAAACGAATTGCAGGGTTCCTGAGCGAAGTGCTCGTCCTCGGACTCCCCGACGATCGCAACGAAGTCGTTCTCGTGCGCCCGGACCTCAGCATCGCGAACGGCGCTCGCTTGTATTAGGCCGAGTCGATCTCTAGCCGTTTTGCAGATTGCCTGCCGGACCCGAACAACTGTAGTCGAGCGTTGTGCTGCAGGCCCGCATGTCAAAGCGCGTCGACGGAGACTTCACCATGACACGAAAACGCTGCGAGGGGACGTCCTTCGAGCCGATCGTCAGCGTGCGCGTTCCGGGCCGCACGCCATTGACGATATAGTGTCCCGCGCTGTTCGTCACTGCATGTTTGCCGTCGATTCGCACGCTGACGCCGGCTAAGGCTTGCCCCGTCGTTTGATCGCGGACGAAGCCGGCGAGAATCGCGAACAGCAGAATCGACGCCTGTCTCAATTGAGCCTCGATTGCCAATCGGCCGGAACGCGTCCGCGCGGCCCGGGGACGGGTTGATCTTTCGGATGCGCGCGAGGGTCGGCAAGACGAGGACCCTCGACGTATTCACCGGTTACATAACTATAAAACCACGCCTCTCCCGGCTCGAAGCTTGCAATGATTGGATGCTTCGTCGCATGAAAATGCGCGGTCGCATGCTGTTTCGGCGAGTTGTCGCAGCACCCGATGTGCCCGCATTGCGCGCATCGACGCAGGTGCAGCCACCAACCGTTTTCGGCCGTGCACTCCGCGCATCCGGTTCCTGACGGCGGGACGGTTGGATCGATTCCGTCGATGTGTTTGCTCATAGCCTCAGAGTAACGCGGGCGTCAAGCGACGAACGATATGGCGATTGAGTAGGACGAGCGGGTACGGGTTCGGTCGTCACGTCCTCGGCGCGGCGGCATTTGCTTTCGGCGCCATCACGTTGTTCTGGCACGATTTCGATACATGGCAACAGCTTCAATCGCTGTGCGGCACGACGACCGGTGAGATCGTGCAGCGGATCATTTCGGTTCTCGAGATAGTCGGTGGAATGTGCATGCAATTCCGCCGCACGGCACGCCTGGGCGCGGTGCTGCTGGGCGCGATCTATCTGTTCTTCGCGGTACGCTGGATTCCACGGATCATCGCGCAGCCGCTCGTCTACGATAGCTGGGGAAATTTCTTCGAGCAGTTTTCGCTCGTCTCCGGCGCTTGGATCGTCTTCTTCTCCGACGCCCTGCCGTCACCCGAGCGGCAACGGGCTTTGCAAATCGGACGGTACGTCTTCGGCGTCTGCGTCATCTCGTTCACGCTCGAACAGGCGTTGTATATCCACGGTACCGCAGCATTTGTACCGAAATGGATTCCGCCTTCGCAAATGTTTTGGGCAATTGCGACAACGGTCGCGTTCGCGCTGGCCGCGATCGCGTTACTTGCAGGCTTGATGGCCCGGCTAGCTTCGAAGCTGACGACCGTGATGATCGTTTTGTTCGGGCTCCTCGTGTGGGTTCCGATCGTCATCGCCGACCCACACACGCATATGAATTGGGCCGGCATCGCGCAAAACTACCTGATCGCGGGCGCCGCCTGGATTACGAGCGACTATCTGACGGGCAAATTGTAGTGCGGCCGGTCGTCTACGTGTTGCGCTGTGCGGACGGTTCGCTCTACACGGGCTGGACGATCGATCTGGAACGGCGGCTGCGCGAGCACCGGGCAGCGCGAGCCTCTAAATACACGCGCTCCCGCCTACCCGTCGAGCTGGCCGGATTGTTTGAGGTTCGGACGCGAACCGAAGCGCGGCGCTTGGAAGCAAGGTTCAAGGCCTTGCGCCGCACCCAGAAGCTCAAGCTCCTCAGGGAATCCTGCGCTCGAACCTGAGCTTACGCGCCTACGAATGTCGTGGGAATTGGAGATTCGAGGAGACCTCGACCGTTTTTTTCAACGTGATACGCGATACCGTGCGGCACGAAGGTAACGGCTCGCAAAAGCTTCTCACCCACATAGTGCGCGGCAACACCGTCCGGGCAGGCCACGCCCGCCGAGAGTTCACCGCTCTCGACCATCGCAAGGTAGGCGAGGCGCCGGTCCGGCGTGTCGTAGTGAACGCAGTTGCTTCCACGCAGAAATCCTAGACAGGTCATGGCCGTATATGAATCCGCAACCGAATCCGTCAGCCCACCTTCGAACCAGCAGAGCGACCCGGCGCTGGTACCGCACAGCAGAGCGCCTCTCTCCCAGGCGCGCCGAATGAGGACGTCGAGACCCCAGTGGCGCCACACCGCGAGCATGCTTCGCGTATTTCCACCGCCGACGTAAAAGATATCGAAGGGCGAAAGGAACTCCGCCAAATCGGCCGGCGTGCGATCGAAGAATCGAAGGACGTCTGCTCTGACGCCGAGGCTCGCATACGTGGACAGCACGCTGTTTATGTATTCGGCGCTGTCGCCGCTCGCAGTTGGAATATAGCAAACGCTGGGCGCCGCTTTTCCCGACGACTCGAGAATGAAGCGCTCGAGTCTGGTGTCGCCGTCGCCGGGCTGACCCACGCGACCTCCCAGCGCGATGATGTGCTTTTCGGCCATTCGCTCTATTCCCGCGCTCGCGAGGAATATCTCTGCCTGCCGCCGTTATCTGCGGCATGAAGGTCGCAATCATCGGAGCCGGCGGCGTCGGCGGATTCCTCGGAGCCATGCTGGCGCGAGCGGGTCATGAAGTTACGCTTCTTGCGCGCGGAGCGCATCTCGCTGCGATCAAACAAAACGGCTTGCAACTCGAGAGCCGGCAATTCGGAACGTTCACGATCTCGACGGCTGCGACGGACGACATGTCGCAGCTTGGACGTAACGAGCTCGTCTTCATCACGGTGAAGATGAACGACTTCGAAGAAGCCTGTCGCACGGCGCAAAAGGCCCTCACCGATGACGGCTTTGCAGTCAGCATTCAAAACGGGCTCGACGCGCCCGTGATGCTGGCGCGCGTCGTCGGGACGCAGCGTACGCTCGTCGGGACGATTGCGATCGAAGCGTCGATCGCGTCACCCGGTAAGATCGCACACACGACGCCGATGCACGCGCTTAGCCTTGCGCAAGCCTCCGGACCGCCCGGCGACCGGTTGAGGCAACTCGACGTCGCCCTGCGTGATGCCGGGCTGAACGTGCAGCTCGCCGATGACGGACGCAAGGCACTTTGGGATAAGGCCTGCATGCTCATACCGTTCGCGACGCTGACCGCGGCGGGCGATTGCGCGCTCGGCGAGATCCACGGCATTCCGGCGCTCAGAAACGACTGGAACGCACTTTGCGCAGAAGCCGCGGCCGTGGCGCAGGCTGACGGCTACGACATGAGGGACTCGATGGCGGCGATCCTTGCGCGCATGGAATCGCTCGCGCAATCGGCTCCCGGCTTCACATCGTCGATGAATCGCGACATCCGCGCCGGCCGCCGCAGCGAGCTCGAATGGCTCACCGGCAGACTGATTCAGCTCGGAGCCGAGAAAGGAGTGCAAACACCGGCGCACACGGCGTTGTACGGGTTGCTCAAATTGAAAGAGCAACGCGCGTGAGGATCTTCAGAGGCGCTGCAGCGGCGCTGCTGGTTGCGCTCGTCGCCGCCGCCGTGCCGGCAGGCGCATACTCGCCGCACGTCGTGCGCTTTAACTACGACGAAGACGACATCTCGAATTTGAATCCGTTTCTGGAGACGGCCGCGCCCATCCAACCGCTCGCAGAGCTGACCGGGGCGCTCTTCGTGCGCTTCGATACAGCGGGCAAACCTATCCCGGATCTCGTCACCTCGATCCCATCCAAGGCTAACCACGGAATCAGCCCCGACGGGCGCACCTTGACGTGGCATCTGCGACGCGGACTGCGCTGGAGCGACGGTAAGCCCTTAACCGCCGCCGACGTTCTCTACACGTACCGCGTTGCCACCGACAACGCCAACAACATCGTCCTGCGTCAACCATGGGATCGTCTCTCGATCACGGCGCCGGATGCGAACACGGTCGTCTTCCATTTCAAAAAGCCGTATGCGCTGTTCCTCAACGACTATTTCTCCCCGATCAGCAATTCGACCATCTTGCCCGAACACATACTGGGTCCCGGAACGAAGATCAATCAAGCCACCTACAACGGCCTTCCGGTCGGCGCCGGACCTTTTCGGTACACCGCCTTCAATCGCGGTGATAGCATCGTCATGGAAGCAAATCCATACTATTGGCGAGGGCGTCCGAAGCTGAACGAAATCATCTACCGTCCCATTACCGATGAGAATACAGACTTCACGGAGCTGCAGACGGGCGATCTCGATCTCTGGGAGTTGATCAACGGAGCACTTGCAAACCGTGTGCGGAGCTTGCCCGGAAAAAGCGTCACTACTTCCCAAAGCGGCATCGTCAGCGGAATTTACTTCAACACCCAGCGTCCGATCGTCAGCGACCGTCGCGTCCGCGAGGCTTTGAGGTACGCGACCGATCAGAAGACCCTCGTCGACAAAATCGCACTTGGGAACGGAATCATTCAGCGCTCGGTTATCCCATCGAATCTCCCCGACTATCTGTCGATGCCGCTGATTCCGTACGATCCCAAGCGGGCCGCGGCGCTGCTCGATCGGGCCGGTTGGAAGCTCGGAACCGGCGGTGTGCGCCGGAAGAACGGCACGCAGCTCGCAGTCGAGCTCGCGATTCCCGGCGGATATGCGCCAAGCGCAAATCTGGCGAACATCCTGCAGCAAGATTGGAGCGCAATCGGCGTGCGCGTCGACATCCACGTTTGGTCGGACGCATCGTTCTTCGCGCCGTCGTCGTCCGGTGGAGTCGTGCAGAGCGGCAAATTCGACGCCGCGTTGCTTTCACAAGGCGGGACGTATTACGCCGACGTCTCGCAATTCTTCACCTGTGCAAGCATTCCGCCCAGCGGTTTTAATATCGTCCGCTACTGCAATCCCAAAGTCGACGCGCTCAACGCCCAGTACCGGCAAACCTTCGAACCTTCACTGCGCAAGGAGCTGGCCGCCGAGATTCAACGCCGCATCGACGCCGACGTCCCGGTCATCGCGCTGTACCAACGCGTTGCCGTGTACGCGTACGACGATCGCCTGCGCGGATTTCATCCCGGCACGTTCACGGCGTTCGGCGACCCGCTCGACCTCGACATCTGACTCGGAGCGGCGGGAGTTCTTGCCTCGGCAAAGGGCGAACCGCCGTGCAGTGATTAGCCGGCCCGATCGCAGTGCAGGCCGCCGCGTCTTCGGTCAGGATCCAATCGGTTACAACCGGGCGCGCGTGCCGTATCCACCTCGCCTCTACGAATTGCTTCAGACGAAGTGCGGCCTCCGCGAGGGAACGGCGACGTTCGAGATCGGACCCGGCACCGGAATTGCGACGCGAGAGCTCTTACGCTTAGGCGCGAAGCCTCTCGTCGCAATCGAACCGGACAACCGTCTGGCCGCTTACCTTCGTGAGACCATTACGTCACCCGCATTTTCAATCGAGCCGCACGCCTTCGAAGAAGCACGTCTTTCCCCAGGGGAATTCGAACTTGGCGTTGCCGCCACGTCGTTTCATTGGCTCGAGCAAGATGCGGCGCTTCCAAGAGTCGCGTGCGCTCTGCGGCCGAACGGCTGGTTCGCAATGTGGTGGAACGTCTTCGGAGCCAAGCACGATGCGTTTTACGATGCGATCGCGCCCGTCATGAAGCAAATCGAACATCCGCTTGGGGAACGCGTCGACGGGTTCGCCGGAGACACGCGTGCGCGGATTGGTGACCTGCGCTCTACCGGGTGCTTCGACGACGTCGAATCCGAGATGTTTCGGGAGCTCATCGCGCTTGACGCCAAGCGAATCCGAGGGCTCTTCAGCTCGTTCTCACCGATCCGCATGCTTGCGCCGGAACGCCAGGTGGAGATACTCGACGCGATCGAAGCGATCGCGGGCGACAAATTCGATAACCGGGTCGAGCGCGAGCTGCGCACCATTGTGTACACCGCTCGACGAAACGAGGCTGCCGGTGGGAGCTTTCATGAGCCCCGATGAAGGCTGGGGAAATGTCTTGGCCGCGCAGACATGAGCTGTTCGACGTCGACCTCGACGCTTATGACGACGAAATAGACGTTGACGTGAAGCCGTCCGAACGCCAGTGCGAGAAAGCCGTCGAACAGAAGCACGTTTCCGTGCTCGAAGCCGCTGAACGCGCCGGAATACCGTTAGAGGTTCTGCTCCCCAAGCTCGACCCATGAGCACGGGCCCCGGCGACGAGGCGCCCGCTTCACCTGAAGTGGTCGAAGCGGCCGTGCGGGTTGTCGTCGCGTTGAACCTGTGGAAGACCGGCGAGATGGATGCAGCGGCTGAGGTGCTGCTCAAAGCCACGCAGCTTGCGCCGAACTATTCCGGCGCGCATCTTGCCTACGCGCAGACGCTTCTCGCCCGCGGCGACATGCTGGCCGGCTGGCGCGAATACGTTTGGCGAAAGCCCTTCAATCCCAAGACGAAAACGCTCGTCGCGGAAATCGGCGTGCCTGAGTGGACGGGCGAAACGGCAAAGGACTGCCGCCTCCTCGTGATCTGTGATGAAGGCCTGGGCGATGCGATCATGTTCGCGCGATACCTTCCGCTCGCCGCCGAGCGCGTCGGTCGAGTGGTCGTCGGGTGGGGGCCGGAACATTCGGCGCTTTTCACCGGCATGGACGGCGTGTCTGCGGTTTTCGCGTCGGCCCCGAAACGCGATGAGTTCGACGCGTACGTCATGATTTGCGATCTTCCGCTTGTCTTCAAGACCACATTGGAAACGATTCCCGCTCCGATACCGTACATGCCGCTCAACGAGCGCAAGCGCCAAGGTTGGAGCGCCCGGCTCGGCCCCCTGAGTGCAAAAGGGACCTTCCGGGTCGGAATCAATTGGGCCGGAAGCCCAGCGCACGCCAGAGATGCGCAACGCTCGCTGCGTTTCGAGCAGCTTCGCCCGTTGCTTGAGATAGACGGCATCAGCTTCATCTCCTTGCAGAAAGAAGTTCGCGAACGCGACCGTGCTCCGCTCGCGGATGCCGGAAACGTCTTAGACGTTTCCGAATCGCTCGAAGGCTTCGACGACACTGCGGCACTGATTGCGAATCTCGATTTGGTCGTCACGGTTGACAGCGCCGTCGCGCATCTCGCCGGCGCGCTCGGCGCGACCACCTGGGTCCTTCTTCCCAAGCCGTCGGATTGGCGTTGGCTGCTCGATCGCCATGACTCGCCGTGGTATCCGACGGCGCGACTTTTTCGCCAACAACGGCACGGTGATTGGGATTCCGTGCTTCGAGAAGCGAAACAGGAACTTCGCCGCCTCACGGTGCCCGACAGGAGCTAGCGCAGCTGGCCGGGCTCTCTTCGTGTGGAAGACGTTATTTTATTCCGTAACTCGCGTATTGCAGATCGACATCGGCTTGGAGCGCCTTCGCCGCGGCGATATCGGCGTCGGCGCTCGGATCGCCCTTCTTGCGTTTGGCGAGCCCGCGCACGAACAGCGCCCCCGCGGATTTAGGATTCAGCGTCAACGCCTCGGTGCAATCGGTTATCGCGCCGTCAAACTGTTGCAATTTGTAGTTCAGATCGCAACGGTTTTGGTAGGCGTTGCTATCGCGCGCCACGTTGACGGACTGATCGCAGTCGGGTACCGCGGCCTGCAAGTCACGCCCGAAGAACACGCGCGCCCAACAACGGCTGGTATAGGACGATACGTCCTTGGGAGCGAGGTGAATCGCCTGATCCAAGTCGGCGATCGTCCGGTCGTAGTCGCCCTTCCTCAAATATAGAAAGCTGCGGTTGTGATACGCCGCCGCGTATTGCGGGTCGATGCGGATTGCTTCGGTGTAATCCGCGATGCTATGTTCGAGGTCGTTTTTGCGCCCATACACGAGAGCCCGATAAAAAAATGCGGGCGCATATTGCGGATTGACGCCGATCGCCTGCGTGTAATCGGCGATTGCATGGTCGTTGTCTTGCTTCAACAGGTAGACGTTGCCACGATCGGTGATCGAGGCTGCGGATTTCGGATCGAGACTGATCGCCTGGGTATAATCGGCGATCGCCTGATCGTATTTTCCTTCTCGCGTGTAGGCAGTACCACGGCCATCGAACGCCACCACCGACTTGGGATCGATTGCGATCGCCTGGTCGAAGTCGGTAGCCGCGAGATCGTATTGACCTTGCGCTATCTTTGCATTGCCGCGGCCAATGAATGCATCGGCGAGCTTGGGATTGATCATGATGGCGTTATTGAAGCTCGTGATTGCGTTGTCGTAACGGCCTGCCTCATTATACGCGTTGCCGACATTGATGAAGACGGCCGGATTTTGCGCATTGAGGTTGATCGATTGGTTGAAATCGGCTATGGCATGGTCGTCATCGCCGTTCTTGTAGTATGCGAGCCCGCGATTGTTGTATGCGAGGGCCAAGTTCTTGGAATTCTCGCCGCGCGACGTAATGATCGCGGTACAGGCACTGATCTGCACGTCGCGGGCAACGGCGCCACCTTCGTTGTTGCACGAAACCCAGTTTTGCGACGGCTGCTGCGCCAATACGGGCAGCGTTCCCACAAATATAAGTGACACAGAAACGACGACCGCCCTCAACAGCCCGCATTTAAGCATCGTGACCCCTCCATCGGTCTTTGACCCGATACTTGGCGCTCGGGAGCTTAGTCCCCGGTCCGTCCGGACGGATATCGCTGGGGCCTCTCGGTTCGGATGACAAAATAAGGCGCGGAGAGGCCTGTAATCCAATTGATTTAGCTACGGGATGGCGCGCACGACGCCACCATCCACGCGCAGCGCGGCACCCGTAGTCGCCGACGCGGCCGGCGAACATATGTAGACGACCATGTTTGCCACCTCTTCGGGAGTCGCAAATCGTTTGATCAACGATGTCGGACGCATTGTCTCGAAAAATTGGTGTTCAAATGCATCCTCGCTCAGGCCGCGGTCTTGCGCCAGCGGTTCGACGAATGCGCCCACGCCTTCCGAACGCGTCGGTCCGGGCAGCACGCTATTGACAGTAATCCCCGTTCCTGCCAGCGTCTCTGCGATCCCGCGCGCAAGCGCGATCTGCGCGGTCTTCGTCACCCCGTAATGCACCATCTCGGGTGGGATGTGCAAGCCGGATTCGCTGGAGATGAAGACGATGCGGCCCCAATTCGCCGCACGCATGCGTGGCAGATACGCGCGCGTGAGGCGAACACCGCTCATCACGTTGACGTCGAAGAAGTGAATCCAGTCCGAATCCGGGATCTCTACGAACGGTTTGGCCTCAAATATGCCCACGCTGTTCACGAGCACGTCAATTTCTGGATAGCGAGCGACGATCTGATCGGCACCCTTCGCGGTTCCTACGTCCGCAACGATTCCGCCTAGTCTCGCGTCAGGTTGCGTCTCAAGAATCCGAGCCATCGCATCGTCGACACGGCGCTGCGTGCGGCCATTGACGACGACCATTGCGCCCTGGGACGCGAGCCCTGCCGCTATCGCGAAGCCTATCCCCGCAGTGGAACCCGTTACGAGTGCAGTCTTTCCATCGAGACGCAGATCCATTGCTTTGTACCGTCCTGGAAAAACACAAGAATTCAGTGTAAGCCGAATTCTTGTGTTGCGCAAAATTGGGAAATTGGTGGAGCTGCCGGGGAACCGCCCCCCGGGTCCGAACAGCCGGACACGTGCTTTCTCCAGGCTCAGTCTCGAGTTTGTCTTTGACGAACGAGCTTGTCGAGACCGCAATTTCGTTCGCCGCAGGCCCGGTTGATCTCGGACGGATCTCGGGCCAACCTCACCGTCCTAGCCGCAGCTCATGTCGGCGCGGGAGTCGATTGCGGCGACCTCTCCCTTGCCGTCGCTAGCTTAGATTAAGCAGCGAGTGCGTATTGATTGTCCGCGTGTATAGCGGTTGCGATCGTTTTAAGAGGGCTCGCAGCTCTGCCTGCTGACACGTACCGCGGATCAGTCCGTCGAAGCTGATCAGCCCCGCGATGCGTTTGCGCATTGTATCACAACCCGGGCTAGGTCGGCGTGGTTGCTTCTAGCTCGTCGCGGAGCAGGGGTAGCAGGCTGTCATCGGTACGATCGATCGAAATCGGCGTAACGCTCGCGTAGCCCTCGCGAACTGCCTCCAAATCGGTGCCGATTTCCGCCGTCCGCATGTCGTAGCGGCCGCTGATCCGGAACATGGCACCGCGCGCGCCGTCCTCTTCTCGCAGGAGCCGCTCTTCATAGCGCTTGCGGCCTTGCCGCGTGACACGGATTCCGCGCAAAGAGGTCGCATCGAGAACGTTCGGCACGTTGAGATTCAAGAACGATGTCTGCGGGAGCCGCGTCCGCCACTCGCGCACGAGCCTCAGCGTCAAGTCGCTTGCGAGCTGCCAGTTGAACGGTATCTCGCGATTGCCCCATTGAATCGCCAGCGAGACCGCAATCGACGGGATCCCGATGATCGACGCTTCGATCGCGGCTGCGACGGTCCCCGAGTAATTGATGTCGTCACCGAGATTGGCGCCGCAGTTGATCCCGCTCACGAGCAGCGCGGGGAAGTCATCGCACGCTTCGTACGCGCCGAGAATCACGCAGTCTGCCGGCGTCCCGGAACACGAATAGGTCGGGACGCTGCGGCCTCGCACCGGCGCGATCTCGACGGGATCGCGAAAGGTCACGCGATGCGAGATCGCGCTGCGGTCACCGTCGGGCGCCACGACGACGACGTCGCCGAGCTCGCGCAGCGCTTCGGCCACGTTGACGATACCGGGGCTCTCGACGCCGTCATCATTGGTGACGAGAATCTGCATTCGGCTCTATTTTGTCGCCGGCGCGAGAACCGCGGAGAGAATCCACGAGACGATCCACAGGATGATCGAGCCCCAGAGCGCCGCCCACCAGCCGTGAACGCTCAGGCCGATCCCGAGATGTCCGACGATCCAAAACAAAACGGCATTGATGACGAACGTGAACAGGCCGAGCGTCAAGATCTCGATCGGCAGGGTCAAGATGATCAAGATCGGCTTGATGATGGCGTTCGCGATGCCGAGGATGATCGCGGCGACGAGCGCGCCGAGAATGCTCGACACGTGCACGCCCGGCACGAAATATGCGACGACGAAGAGCGCCGCCATGTTGATAATAAGTCGTAGGAGTAGCATCAGCCCTCTCTTACCCCGGTGCCACGTTGGATTGACATTTCGAAGTCGCGGGGCTGTCACTGGCGAACACCGACGCAAGCGCCCCCGGAGCGATCGTCACGTCCTTCCCTTTGTGCAAGGCATTGTACGCGCCTATCACAAGGCCCACGCCCGGGAGGGGCACCGCGCCGATGTATCCGGGAAGCTGTCCGTTGAAACCCTGCGCCGCAAGGGCATTCGGACGACGATCGCGCACGACGTGAATCTCTTCGCCGTCGGGAAATTTAAAATACAATGGTTCCAGACCGAGCGCACCGCCGTGACCGCGACCGGCCGCGACGGCGAGCGTCACGATACCGTATCCCGGCGTCCCCGACGGAATCACAACGCGTCCTTCAAACATGACGGCGCCGATTGATTTGAACTGAAAGAAATCTCCGGCTTTCGCGGTGCGTGACAGGACGGGCTTCGTGGTTTCGATGATGACTTGCGTACACGGCGGTAGGACAGGAAGCATAGGCTTCGATTTCAAGAA
>Ga0335072_10001688_pt1 | contig 35397 bp, 30 predicted proteins | sample Lox_Sample_21_FD_206725 | JGI IMG/M metagenome (GOLD analysis project Ga0335072, IMG submission 206725) | Soil microbial communities from Loxahatchee National Wildlife Refuge, Florida, United States - Lox_Sample_2.1 | ecosystem: Environmental > Terrestrial > Soil > Wetlands | place: USA... | reverse complement strand
TCAACCCGGTCCCGGCCACCACCTCGGCCTGCACGGCGTGCCACTTCGATACGCCGACCATGGCCCACGCAGTCCTCAATACCAGCGCGCAATTTGGCGAAAGCTGCACGGTTTGCCACGGCGCCGGCGCTGCCTTCGATGCGACCGCGGTACACCAGGGACAGTAGTCAACAATACGTGACCAAGGAGACGACCATGTTCCGGCCGCCGAGATCTCTAAGCATGGCCAGCCTTGTGATTTTGACGGCCACCCTGCTTCTGACCAGTACCATTGGGCGCGCTCAAAACAAAGCCAGCGCGCCCGCTTCCTCAAAGGAACCAGCCAAGCCGGCCGAGTACGTCGGATCCGATACCTGCCAGGGATGCCACGAAGATATTTTCAACGCATTCCAGAAGAATCCGCACCACGAGGTTGAAACCGATAAGAAGCGCGGCTTTGACGGTAAGGCCTGCGAATCGTGCCACGGTCCGGGAAGCAAGCACGCGGAATCGATGTCGGCGGCCGATATCCGCAATCCGGCAAAGATCGCGCCCTCCGCGGCCGACAAGATCTGCCTCACGTGCCATTTGAATCAGCCAACGCACGTGGGGCGGATAGCCAGCAGCCACGCGAAGAATCAGGTGGCTTGTGTCGCCTGCCACTCGGTTCACAAGAACGGCCCCAACGGCATGGTGGCGCGGAAAATACCTGCGATCAACGCGCAATGCGCATCGTGCCATCAGGACATCTGGGCCAGTTTCCAGCGGCCGTACGGCCACAAACTTCCGGAAGACGCGATGTCGTGCGTCGATTGCCACAATCCGCACGGAAGCTTCGAGCCGCGCATGATCCAGACGGTCAGCGCCAACGAGCCGGGCTGTCTGAAGTGCCACGGCGATCTGGCAGGGCCCTTCGTTTATGAACACGCGCCGGTCAAAATGGAAGGCTGCGTGGCGTGCCACGAGCCGCACGGATCCTCGAACCCGCGAATGCTGACGCGCCAGGTTGTGCGCCTGGTCTGCCAGGAATGCCATTCCAATTTCCAAGCGGTTGCCCCGAAGGGCGGAACCATGGGATCGATTGCTCCCGCGCTTCACGACCTGGCGTCTCCGCGATTCCAGAACTGCACCAACTGCCATCAAAAGGTCCACGGATCTAACGTGAGCCGGGACTTGTTCAAATGAGAATCCTACTGGCACTCATCCTGACGATGGTTCCGGTCCTGGCTCAGCAGGCGGATCCGCCATCGAAAGCCGACGATCAATCGGCGCAGACACCAGCCAAGACCGACACCCAGGCGGCGCCGCAGACTACCGCTCCCGCGACAACTCCTTCCAATCCCGCTCCCGCGGGCGGGGAGTGGTTCACCGGGAGCCTCGATTTGGGTTATCGATTCGTCACCGGACCGTATGGCAACTATCCCGAGTACCGCAGCGTGGTGAACCTCGGCCAGGGACTGGTTTTGAACGGTGTCGACTTCAGCATCATCGATCCGAACAAGCGGCTGTTCGACCGGCTCGACGCCAATGCCTTCGGATGGGGCGGCGAACCGTACGAACTGGCCCACCTGAACGCGCAGAAACAGAACGTCTACGACTTGACCTTCGACTACCGCGATATCGCATTTTTCGATGCGGTTCCCTCGTATGCCAATCCTTTGGCGCCGGGCGGCTTCAACGAGCAATCGTTCGATACGCGCCGGACTACGCTGACCACGGCGATCGATTTCCGGCCCGGAAAGCGCATCGTCCCCTACTTCGTTTTCGACCGCAATTCAGGATACGGACACGGCGTCGACGAGTGGGTACAGGATGCCAACGACGAATTCGCCGTGCCGGTGCTGCTCCGCGACAGCACCGAGAATTATCGCGGCGGTGTGCGCTTCGAGTTCAACCACTTTCATGTGACGCTCGAGCAGGGCGGCACCACTTATAAAGACGACGACCAATCCACCTTCGCGGGTAGCAATCCAGGCGACCGCACTTCGCCCGTCTTCGGCCAAACCCTCTCGCTCACCAATCTCCAGCAGGCCTACGACATTACCGGAAGCAGCGTTTACAGCAAAGCATTGCTCACGGCGCATCCTTTCTCGTGGCTCGACATCTACGGCCAGTTCCTCTTCAGCGAGCCTAAGACGACCGTCAACTTCAACGAGACCGCGGCGGGCAATTTCGTGGCGATGAGTGAACTGTTGTTTTACAGCAGCCAGCAGACCATCGGCACGGGAGCGGCCAACCAGCCGCACACCACAGGAACGGCCGGGTTCGAAATCCGGCCTTTCAAACGCCTGCGGATCATCCAGAACTGGCTGACCGACCGGTATCACGATGCTGCATATGGCATGCTCACGATCACACCGGCGGGTGCAAACGGCGGCGGAGTAACCAATTTCAATCCGTTCCAGGCCGTCAATTACAACCAGGAGCAGGTGGATGTCTTGTACGACGTCACTTCGAAGCTGACCTTGCGTGGTGGCTATCGCAACGTCTGGGGAGACGCCACCACCGAAGCGACGCCATTCCTCAACCCTGCCGGGACACTGGAGCAGGGCCAACTGAAGCGCAATGTCGGGCTCGCCGGTTTGAATTTCCGCCTGTCGGACAAGCTCTCGTTCAATCTGGATTATGAAGGCGGATCGAGCGACGACGTTTACTTCCGCGACAGCCTGAACGATTACCAGAAGGGTCGCGCGCGGGCGAAATACCGGTTGTTGCAGTCGCTAACGTTCCAAGCAACCGCGAGTGTCCTGCGGAACACGAACCCGGCGCCCAACGTCAATTACACTCTGATGAGCCGCAACAGTTCGTTAGCCTTCTTCTGGACGCCGAAGAACAACAAGCGCTTCAGCCTGACCGGCCAGTACGATCGCTCCACATTCCATTCCACCATCGACTACCTGACGCTGCCGTTCTACACAACCGCGGTATCCGACTATCGAGACAACGGCCACACGGTGACGGGCCTGTTAGACGTGAATCTGCCGGGGCCTTTGGGCGGGAAATTGAGCATGGGCGGATCGATGTTCCTCTCGAACGGCAGTAACACCACGAAATACTACCAGCCGCTCCTCCGCCTCGCAATACCTTTCAACAAGCACCTCTCCTGGAACAGTGAGTGGACCTATTATGGGTACGCGGAAAATTTCTACCTGTTCGAAAGTTTCCGAACCAATATCATAATGACCGGGCTGAAGTTCACCCGTTAGGAGGCCAGCAATGCGGATGATTCGAATCATGATTGCCGGGGCGCTGGCCGCCAGTCTCTGGGCGGCCGGCCCGGTCTCGGGCGACGCCCGGCGAGGCGAGCAGCTTTTTCAAAGCGAGCAGTGCGTCCAATGCCACAGCTTTCAGGGCAAGGGCGGCACGATAGCTCCCGATCTTTCGAAGAGGATCGACCGCGACTATACGCCTGCGGTGATGGCGAGCCTGATGTGGAATCACGCGCCCGATATGTGGAGCGCGATGAAGGCCAAGGGTATCGTGAAGAGCGAGATGACGCCCGACATCGCGGGAGATCTGTTCGCGTATTTCGTGTCGGCGCGGTTTTTTGACCGGCCCGGAGATGCCGGCCGGGGAAAGCAAGCCTTCGCCCAGCGGCATTGCGCCGATTGCCATGGTGTCACTAACCAGATCGCCGGCGGCGGCCCCCCGGTCGTAAAGTGGGAATCGCTTGCCGATCCGTTGATCCTCGCCGAGCAGATGTGGAATCACGGGCCCGCCATGCGCGCTGCCTTCGCGCAGAAGAAATATCCGTGGACCGCGCTCAGCGGCCAGGAACTCAGCGACATTTTGGTCTATCTGCAGAATTTGCCTGCGACGCGCGATCTGCCACGCCATTTCGAATTTCCGGCGACGTCCCATGGCGATCAGCTGTTCCTATCCAAAGGCTGCGCCGGCTGCCACACCGGCGCGATGGCTCTCGAAAAACTGCTCAAGAACCAGACTCTGACGGACATCGCGGCGGCGATGTGGCACCACCAGCCCGAAATGAAGCAGCCGTCCCCGACGCTGTCGCCCGCCGACATGCAGCAACTCATCGCCTACATCTGGGCTCGCCAGTACTTCACGGGGACGGGCAATCCGGAGCGCGGTAAGAAAGTGTTCGCCGAGAAGAATTGCGCCACCTGTCATAACGATCCCGCAAGCGGCGCCCCGAAGCTCGGCAAAGACCAATCGGACATCACGATGGTGGCCGCGCTCTGGGAACACGGCCCGCGCATGCTCGACCGGATGAACGCCAAAAAGATCGCGTGGCCGCGATTCACCGCGCGCGAGATGGACGATCTGGTCGCATTCTTGAATCAATAGCGCCTTGTAGGCAGCCGGTGGTGGTTGTAGCCGGCGTTCACCCGGCCCATTCTGCCACTAGGACTGGCAGTATCGTCGCGACTCCGATAAAATGCCTCTCTACCTGTTTTCAGATCCGAGGGGGACTGATTCGCGATGCAATCGAAAAAGTACATACCAATTTGGCTGGCGGTCGCGGTAGCTACATCGCCGGTCGCGTGGACGCAAGGAGGCGGCCGCGGCCGCGCCGCCGCGGCAGCGGCAGCGCAGGCGCAGCAGGCCCCGGCAGGCAATCCGCCCGCCGCGCAAGCCGGACGCGGAGGCGGGCGCGGCGGCGCCACCCCGCCCACGTCCACCGACTTCTTTACTTACGACGCGACGGCAACCACCGCGCCATCCATTCCCGACTCGCCGGCCGCCGAAACCCACCAGAAGAGCGGCAACCTGGCTTACACCGCGCGGGCCGGATATCTGGACCTGCACAATTCCACCACCGGCCAATCGGAAGCGCACCTGTTCTACACCAGCTATTTCGAAGACGGCGGCAGCGACTCCTCCGGGCGTCCGCTGCTGTTCTTCTTCGGCGGAGGGCCCGGCGTTTCGGCCGCCTGGCAGGAGTTCGGCGGATTCGGCCCCAAGCGCATGAAATGGTCCGCCGACGGCAGCGCCGGCGATCCGCCCTATCAATGGACCGACAACTCCGGCACGCTCCTCGGACAGGCTGACTTGGTTTTCGTCAATCCCGTGGGCACCGCCTACAGCCGCCCGGACCAGCCTTCACACGGCTCGGCTTTCTGGAACACCAATGGCGACATCGCGTCGCTGGCCGAGTTTGTGCGCAGCTTTCTCACCGCCAACGGCCGGCGCAACTCGCCGCTCTTTCTCGCCGGCGAGGATTTCGGCACCGGCCGCGTCGCCGGCCTGGCCGCCTATCTTGACGAGCACCAGATTCCCGTTCGCGGCGTGGTGCTGCTCTCCATGAGCATGACGCCGGACGCGCTGGCCGGCGACACACAGTACCTCACCCTGATGCCGAGCCTGACGATGGCCTCCTGGTATCACAAGAAACTCGCTCCCGACATGAACTCGATGAGCCTCGAGCAGATCTCGGAACGCGCGCGGCAATTCGCTTCCCGCGCCTATCTGCACGCCCTTTACAAGGGCGACCGGATGACCGCGGACGAGCGCGGCAAGGCCATCGCCGACCTCGCGCATCTCACCGGCCTTTCCAGGGAATTCATTGTCAATAACGACCTGCGCATTTCGGTGGAGCGCTTCAGCGCCGAGTTGATGCACGAGCAGCATCGCGGGCTTTCGACTTCCGACGCGCGCGTCAGCGGATTCCTGGTGAGCGCCGGCGGGCGCGGATTTGGCGGAGGCGGAGGCGGACGCGGCGGGTTCGGCGCGCCGCCCCCCGTCGATTTTGCCGAAAGCAGTCTTTCCGGCGGGTTCGAAGCCGCTTATGACTCCTACCTTCGCCATGAATTGACTTTCACTCCGGCACATGAGGCCGTCTTCTTCCTCTCTGGCGGTGGAATCGGAGCGTTCACTTCCACCGGCAACGACGACCAGAGCCTGGCCACCGCATTCGCGCGCAGCCCCAATATGCGACTCTTCGTGGGCATCGATTACTACGATCTCAAAGCGCCCTTCTACGCCACCGAATACACCCTGGCGCACCTCAACGTCGCGCCCGAAGTGCGCGCCCACAACATCACGGTAAGCCACTTCGAAGCCGGACAGATGGCCTATGTCGATAACAAGGCGCTAGCTAAATTGCAGGGCGAGTTGGCAAGATTTTTGACAGAAGCGTCCGCACCGGCGCACAAATAGCGCCACATCAAGGAGACATGCCATGAAAACGATTTCGAACGTCCTCATTCTCATCGCTGCCACCGGTGTGGGAGCTTTCTCGCAAGGCCGGGGCGGCGCCGCCGCGGCCACCAACGATTTCTACCGATTTAACTACAACACCGAAGAGATGATGCCCATAAGGTACCCGGCGGAGCCGGTCACCACGCAGCACAAGATCACGCTGCACGGCGAGACCATCGAGTACACCGCGCACGTCGGCTTCCTGCCGATTCATCAGGCCACCAACGGCCAGACCGAGGGTCATCTCTTCTACATCTACTATTCGAAGAACGGCGTCACAGACAAGTCCAAGCGGCCGGTCTGGTTCCTGTTCAACGGCGGACCGGGCGCGGCTACCATCTGGCTGCACATGGGCGCGTTTGGGCCGAAAATGGTGAAGCTCCAGCCAAACGGCATGGCCACGCCGCCACCATATACCTACGTGGACAATCCCAATTGCCTGCTGGATACCGGCGATCTGGTCTTCATCGACGCCATGGGCACCGGTTTCAGCCGTCCGGAACAACCTCACTTCGGCCCCGATTTCGGAGGTGTCGAGAACGACCTGGCGGCATTTGGCGAGTTCATCCGCAGTTTTCTGAATGAGTACAATTTGTGGGGATCGCCGCTGTTCGTGGGCGGCGAGAGTTACGGCACCACCCGCGCCGCGGGGCTCTCCGGCTATCTCACCGACCACGATATTCCGATCAATGGCGTCATGCTGCTCTCGGCGACGATCGCAGTCAACGCCAACGCCGGAGAACAGCGCCAACTCATGACGCTGCCTACCGAAATCATGACCGCCTGGTATCACAAAAAGCTGCCGCCCGAGTTGCAGAAGCTCTCCGTGGAGCAGATCGCACAGCAGGCGCGCAATTTCGCTTCCGGCGAATACCTCGAATATCTTTTCGACGGCGCCCGGGCGACGCAGGCGCAGCGCGATAAGGTCCTCACCGATTTCTCGCGCTTTACCGGCTTGTCGAAGAGCTACGTCGATGGGCTCGACATCCGTGTTCCGCTCGGGCCATTCAGCACCGAATTACTGCGCGATCAGCACCTGATGACGTCGCGGCTCGATTCGCGTTTCGCGGGTTACCAGCTTGACGCCGGCGCTACCAACACCAGCTTCGATTTCAGCAATGCCAATATCGAGGACTGCTTCCTCACGGCGTTCGAGGCATATATCCGCAACGACCTGAACTATAAGAACGACGGGCTCTACTACGTGGCGGGCAACGCTCCGCCGTGGTCCGGCGAATACAACACCGTCACCAACCTGGAGACCGGCTTCTCCAAGAACCCGCACATGAAGCTGTTCGTCGGGCTGGGATATTACGACTTCGCCTGCCCGTTCTACCCGATGGAGTGGACGCTCTCCCACCTCAAGGTGTCGGACGAGATCAAGAAGAACAACATTTCGACGGGTTATTACGAATCGGGCCACATGGTCTACATCGATGCGGCAGCCGCGGCGAAATATCACGCGGACTTGGTGAAATTCGTCGAAGGGGCGATGCCGAAGTAGTCGCTGATCCACGGTCTGTTTTTACTGAGCCGCGACCGCGAGGCAGCGGTGCTTTCTTACGCCAGATACCTCTGCAAATCGTCCGTGCGGTAACAGTGCGCGAAGGCCGTCTCGCGATCGATGCGGCCCGCGCGCACCAGTTCCACCAGCGATTGCTCCATGGTGATCATGCCGTCGGCTTTGCCCACGGAAATCTGGGACCGCAGTTGATGATCGTCGCCTTTGCGAATGAGCGCGCGAACCGCGTCGCTGGCGACCATGATCTCGGTAGCCGGCCAGCGCGTCGTGCCGTCCACTCCCGGTACGAGCTGCTGCGCGATTACCGCCAGGAGCGCAAGCGATACCTGCTGGCGGATCTGCGGCTGGTTCGAGGAAGGGAACGTGTCGAGAATGCGCGAGACGCACTGGATGGTGTCGTTGGTATGTAATGTGGAAAGCACCAGGTGGCCGGTTTCCGCCGCGGTCAGCGCGGTCGCCATGGTTTCCGCATCCCGCATTTCCCCAACCAGGATCACGTCGGGCGATTGCCGCATGATGCTGCGCAGGGTGACGGCGAAATCGGGGGTGTCGCGGCCGACTTCGATCTGCTCGATGACTGCGCTGCGATTGGTGTGCTGGTACTCCACCGGGTCCTCGATGGTCACCACGTGCGCGGCGCGGCGCGTGTTCACGATATCGATGAGCGCGGCCAGCGTGGAACTCTTGCCGCAACCCGTCGGACCGGTGAGCAGCACCATGCCCTGCCGCTTGTCGGCCAACTTCGCGAGGTGCGAGGGCAGATGCAGCGATTCGAGCGTCGGGATCTTCGAAGGCAGGAGGCGGATGCACGCCGCCAGCGTGCCGCGCTGATGGTGGATATTGACGCGAAAGCGGCCGAGACCTTCGCGGTAGAACCCGAAATCGACTGTCTTATTCCGATGCAACTCTTCGGCCTGGTGCGCTTCGAGCAGCGGCAGCACCAGGCTGCGGACGTCTTCGGAATCGAGCGGCGGACCGGCCACCGTGGTCAGGTTTCCGGTAACGCGCAGCATGACCGTCGCTCCTGCGACGAGCAGAATGTCCGACGCATTCCGCCCCGCCGCCTGTTGCAATACTTTATCGAGCGAATCGGTGCTCTGCGGCCCGCGCACCGCGCCGGGCGCCATCTTCTGGCTGGGAGCGGCGCGATTCAGTTCAGCTACTATTTTGGAAAGCTCGCTATCGTATTCGCCCATGCGGTCAATTCGAGTTTAGCTCATCAAAAACTGACGAAAAGCGGGGCGAAAACGTGCACCTACCACAGCCCGATCAGCTTCCACCAGCCGATTCCCACGCCCAGCCAGATCGCGAGATCGACGAGCGAGATCAGAAATCCGATCCGCCACCATTCTCCTTGCCGGAGATATCCGGCGCTGAAGAAGACTGGCGCCGACCCCGTGCCGTAATGCGTGATGGCGGCATTCAGGCTCGAAATGTACGCCAGCGGGAGCGCCGCCAGAAGCGGTGGAACGCCGGCGGCGAGCGCCGCCGCGAGAAAGCTTGCGTACAGCGCTGTCGTTTGTGCGGTCAGGCTGGCGAAGCTGTAATGGACGTAAAAGTAAAACACCGCCAGCGCCATCAGCACGAGCATCCACGGCCACCCAGCCATCAATCCAAAGAGCCGCGCGGAAAGAGCTTTGACCACGCCAGTTTCGGTGAGCGACTCCGACATCATCAGGAGCGGCGCGAACCAGATGAGCGCGTCCCAGGCGCGGCGTTCGGCGAGCAGGTCTTCCCAACGGAGCACACCCGTGAGCAGAATGGCCGCCAGCCCAGCGAAAGCCACGAAAGTATTCGAAATTCCATGCCAGTTCGACGTCACCCACCCGGCCATTACCGCCAGAAGGATGGCGACGAGCCACTTCTCGTCGCGCCGCGGCGAACCCATTCTCTCGAGCTCCACGCGCGCGTGTTCGCGCGCCAGGTACATGTCCCGAAGTTCGGGCCTGGCGATTTGGCACAATAGCCACGGCACTACCGCCAGCGTCAGAAAGCCCGGCACGCAGGCACCCGTGAACCAGCGGGCCCACGTCAGATCGATATGCCCAACTCGCATGGCGAATTCGGCAATCAAGGGATTCGCCGCCATGCTGGTGAGGAACATTGCCGACGCCGTATAGCAGGTATGAAAGGACGTGAGAATGAGATATTTGCCGGCGCGATTCGCCGTCGGCCCGGGTTCGGAGCCGAGTGCCGACGCCACGCTGCGAGTCACGGGGAAAATCACGCTGCCGCCGCGGGCTGTATCGGAGGGGATGAATGGCGCCAGCACCAGATCGGCCGCCGCCAGAGAGTACCCGAGGCTGAGTGGGCTGTGCGCGAACCGCTGTACGAAGAGATAGCCGATGCGTTTACCGAGTCCCGTGACCGTGAAGGCCCGGCCGAAAAGAAATGCCAGAAAGATCAGCCAGACCGTGATGTTGCTGAAGCCGGAAAGCACTTTCGCGGGTGGCAGCGTTCCGGTGAGCGCGAGGAGAGTCATGGAAACCAGCACGCTGGCGCCCATCGGCACGGGCTGCGCCACCATCGCGACAATGGTGGCCACGAAGATAGCGAGCAGGTGGCTTTGCACCGCATCGAGGCCGGGCAAGGGAAGCAGGTAAAGAGCGAGGCCCGACACGAGCACCGCAGCCCATCGCCACGGGCCTGCCAGCCCGCGGTCGTAGGACGGTTCGGAGTCGGCCATTCCTTCGAGGATACTCAAGTCAACGCGCGTCGTGGGCGGCTATCATGGATAAAGCCATGATCAGGAAACGACTCGGAAATAGCGAGATGGATTTGACGCCGATCGGCGTCGGCGCGTGGGCGATGGGCGGAGGCGGATGGAAATTCGGATGGGGCCCGCAGGACGATTCGGAATCGATAGCCGCCATTCATGCGGCGCTCGATCGCGGTGTGAACTGGATCGACACCGCGGCGATCTACGGTTTAGGGCACTCGGAGGAAACCGTGGCGCGCGCGCTGGACGGCCGCTCGAATCGGCCGTATGTATTCACCAAGTGCGAGCGCGTGTGGGACGACAAGGGCGAGATCAGCGGATCGCTGAAAGCCGATTCGATTCGACGTGAATGCGAAGCGAGCCTGCGCCGCCTGCGTGTCGATGTCATCGACCTATACCAGATTCACTGGCCGATGCCGGAAGCGGATGTGGAAGAAGGATGGAGCACGCTCGCCAGCCTGAAACAAGAAGGCAAAGTGCGCTGGATCGGCGTTTCGAATTTCAACGCGGCGCAGATGGAGCGCTGCCGGGCGATCGCGCCCATCACGTCGCTCCAGCCCCCGTACTCGGCGATCTCGCCCGAGGTCGCCGGCGAACAACTGCCCTACTGCGCGCAGCATGCCATCGGCGCGATCGTGTATTCGCCCATGAAATCGGGATTGCTGACTGGCGCGATGACCAAGGAGCGCGTCGCCAATTTCCCCGCGGACGATTTCCGCCGCAACGCGCTCAACTTCCAGGAACCGCACCTTTCGAAGAACCTGAAGCTGGCCGATCTGATGAAGGCGATCGGCGCGCGCCACGGCGTATCGGCGGGCGTCGTGGCCATCGCGTGGACGCTGAATAATCCGGCGGTGACGGCGGCGATCGTGGGCATGCGGTCGGCCAAACAGGTGGAGGGCGTGATTGCTGGAATGGACTTTCGCCTGAGCGCCGACGAAATCGCGGAGATCGAGGGCTGGCGCGCGTCATGAGAGTGGCCTGGCTGCTCGTTCCCTCGGCCGCTGCCCTGCTCCACGCCCAAACCCCAGCCGTACCGGATTGGGCGCGGCCGGGGTCCGCTACCCACACCCAGGTCGCGCCGACCCCCGATTTTCATCGCCCGAGCAGGAATTTCGATATCCCCATCGGCATTTTCGAAGGCCAGTCGGACATCGGCAGCGCGCTGCTGCCGGGCAGCGCGAGCTACGATCCCGCCACACAACAGTACGCCGTTAATTCCGCCGGCTACAACGTCTGGTACACGCGCGACGAGTTCCGCTACCTCTGGAAAAGGATGTCGGGCGATGTTTCGCTCGCCGCCGGCATCGCCTATCCCGATCCCAACGGCTATGGCGACCGCAAAGCAGTCCTCATCATCCGCCAGGATCTCGACGACGATTCCAGGGAAGCGATGGTGGCGCTCCACGGCGCGGGTATGATCCACCTGGCGTACCGTCCCGAAAAGAACGTCCGAGTGAAGGACATGGAATATCGCATCGGCGGGCGCGGAATCGGCGGCGGCGCCTCGCCGGACAGCCTGGTCACCGTGAGTGCCAAACGCATCGGCATCGAAAAGCGCGGGGATTCCTTCGCTCTTTTCGTCTCCCTGGAAGGGGAAGCGATGAGCCGGTTCGGCGCGCCCATCCATCTGCATATGGACGCACCCTTCTATGTCGGGATCGGTTTCTGCTCGCACCTGCCCGACAAGTCGGATACCGCATTGCTTTCGAATGTCGTGCTGGAGAACGCGGCCGGCAAGGTGAAATAACTATTCCCATCCCGGGAATGGATTTGCCCGCACGCCGCTGCACGCCGCGATCAGTTCCGGTACGCGCGCGCGACGTTCGAACAGCCGCTCCAGCAACTCGGTGAGCGAATCGGCTTCACTTTCGCTCGCGATCCAACCCGCCGGGATGCTCTTCCACGCCTGGTCGATCACCTCTTCCGGGAAGTGCACCACCTGTTCCAGCCACGGCTGGAAATCGTCGAGGGAACGAACCGATTCGTACACCACGCGCCGCGCGTACAGCCCTTGCAAGGGCGAGTCGGCGAACTCCCAGTGGGGGCCATTGAAGGCGAATCCGTGGTCGATCATGCGCGCTACGAAACCGGCTTTGGCACCCTCGGCGCGTTCGCTCTGCTGCACCATCGCGCGGTAGAAAACCGACTGCCGGCCATCGGCATTCGCCACCCACTTGTCGAAAACCAATATGGCGCGGAAATCAGCCAGGTTGACCACCTGCGGAAGCAGCGCGTCAGGCAGAAAGTCGTATACCGCGACGCGATCGGGATTGCCGGGATAGCGCGAACCGAAATGCCACCCCGGCTCGACCGGGATGGTTCGCGTGCCGAGGTTGAGGTGGATCTCCGGATTAGCCGCCAGGAATTCCACGCTCACCTGAATGAGCGCGGTCTCGGGCGCCGCGATCTTCAGATACCCCAGCAGAACCGACGAAATCAGTTCGTTCACCAGCACGCGCGGGTGCTGCGGGTTGTTGCGGAACTTCACCACATACCAGTTGCCGTCATCCGCTTCGAGCAAATGAGCCTGCGCGCCGCCGCGCATTTTGCGGACATGCCGGACAGCCGTGAGGGGCATCAGCTCCGCTCGATCCGCCTTTCACGAAGTGCGCTTCCGACGAAGTACACTAGAGTAGTATCACACGGAGGAGCACCACGAATGGCGGAAAAGGAAGCAGGATCGGCGTCGGGAACGCCGGAAGCGGGAGCCACTCCCGGTCCGGCGCGCACTACCAACGAAGTAGCGCTCGAATTGATGAAATTCATCGCCGTGACCACGGGTTACGGAAGAACTTCCGGACCGGCGGCAGGTTTTTCCGGAAAGCCCCAGAGCAAGTCGGCGGAAGAACATGCCGACGCGCTGCTCGAACTGTTCGAGCGCTGCCGCAAAGTCGTGAAAAACGAAGACTGAACTGAGGCGACGGTGCGCCCTGTGTTACGCTTTCCCTCAGCGTAATGACAATCAACGGCTATCTGGCGAAAAGTTCGGTAGTGGCCGCGCTCGGCGGGCTGCTATTCGGATTCGATACGGCAGTAATCGCGGGCGCCACCGCCGCCCTTCAAAAACAATATTCCCTGACGGATGCCGCGCTCGGCGTTACCGTGTCGGCCGCGCTCGTCGGCACTATTCTCGGCGCGATGTTTGGGGGCATCCCCGGCGATCGCTACGGGCGCCGCAACAGCCTACGCATCACAGCCGTCCTCTACCTCATCTCCGCTCTTGGCTGCGCGTTCGCCTTCGACTGGTATACCTTCCTGTTTGCGCGCTTCATCGGCGGATTGGGCATCGGCGCATCGTCCGTGCTCGGCCCCATGTACATCGCTGAAATCGCGCCGGCGCGACTGCGCGGCCGGCTGGTCGGTTTCTTTCAATTCAATATCGTCTTCGGTATTTTGCTGGCATATTTATCGAATTACCTGATCGGCACGATGGGATTCGGCGACGTGGAATGGCGCTGGAAGCTCGGCGTCTCGGGTATTCCAGCGGCGCTGTTCCTCATCATGCTCTTCTTCATCGCCGAAAGCCCGCGCTGGCTGGCGAGACAGGGACGCACCACCGAAGCCGAGGAGGTGCTCCGTTCCACTGGCGATCCCAACTATCGCAACGACCTGGACGAGATTGTCCGTTCCGTGGACGAACACGTCAGCGCTGCCAACGAACCATTTTTCTCGCACAAATACCGCCTGCCGATCTTCCTCGCCGTCTCCATCGGCATGTTCAATCAGCTTTCCGGCATCAACGCCATTCTGTATTACCTCAACGACATTTTTGCCAAGGCCGGATTCAGCAAGGTATCGAGCGATCTGCAGTCGGTGGCCATTGGAGCAACGAACTTGCTCTTCACCATCGTTGCCATGAGCCTGATCGACCGCATCGGCCGCAAGACGCTGCTACTCATCGGAGCGGTAGGCACCGCGGCCGCGCTTGCCGGGACCGCTGCCATTTTCTTCGCGGGCACGCACCAAGACCTGCTGGTGTGGTGCCTCGTGGGCTTTATCGCGTTCTTCGCATTCTCGCAGGGCGCGGTAATTTGGGTTTATCTGAGCGAGGTCTTTCCCACCCGCGTGCGGGCGAAGGGCCAGAGCCTCGGGAGTTTCACGCACTGGATCATGAATGCACTCATCTCCGGCGTATTCCCGGTGCTCGCCGCGCGCTCGGGGGGCGTTCCCTTCGTCTTCTTCGCGGCGATGATGGTGGTGCAGTTCTTCGTGGTCCTGGCGGTGTATCCGGAAACTAAGGGATATTCACTCGAGGAAATGCAGCGCAAGCTCGGAATCAGCTAATGATCATCGGAGTGGATATCGGGGGCACGAAAGTTGCAGCTGCGCTGGTAACCGGCCGAGGCGAAATCCTCGGGAAAACGCGCGTGCCGATGGTCTCGACAGGCGATGCCGCCATGGGATTCGCCGCTGTCCGCGAGGCCATCGCCGCGGTTCTTGGCGGCGCGCCGGAGCCGGTCGCAGGCATCGGAATCTGCTCGCCCGGTCCGCTCGACCCTACGACGGGGATGGTGCTCAATCCCCCGAATCTGCCATGCTGGCGCAATTTCGCGCTGGCGTTCGAGACCGAAAAGGCTTTCGGGATCCCGGCGCGGGTGGATAACGACGGCAACGCCGCGGGACTGGCTGAGGCCATTTGGGGCGCGGCTATCGCTTACCGGAATGTTTTCTACGCCACCCTGGGAACAGGCATTGGAGCGGGCATCGTCATTGACCGGAAGATCTATCATGGCCGTACCGGCGCGGCCGCCGAAGGCGGTCACGTCACCATAGACTACAACGGCCCGCGCTGCGCCTGCGGAAAACGAGGCTGCATCGAAGCACTGGCGTCCGGGCCGCGAATCGCCGCGAGGGCACGGGAAAAACTCGCGGCGGGCGCGGAATCGCGTATCATGGCGTACGCCGGAACCGTCGATCAGGTGCAAGCTGAGCACGTCGGAGCCGCATTTCGCGAAGGCGATGCCGTCGCTCGCGACGTGCTGACCGAAACGGCATTTTTGCTCACGGTGTGGCTGGGAAACATTGTCGATCTGCTCGAGCCGGATGTGATCGTGGTGGGCGGCGGAGTGGCAGACCTCATGAGTTCATTCTTTCCTGAAATCCGAGCCGATCTGCCCCGCTGGTCTGAAAATCAGCGTGCCGGAGAGATTCCGCTGGTCCTCGCACGCTACGGCGCCGATGCCGGCATCGCCGGTGCCGCGGCACTTTGGGGATAGTCAGCTTCGCGCCGACAGAATTTCCCGGTTTGCCTGCAGATACTCTACCGTGCGCACCACGGCCTGCTGAATAGTGAGTTTCGGGCGCCACCCGAGCTCCCGCATGCGCGCGCAGTCGAGAAAAATAAACGGATTGTCGCCGATCCAGCCGCGGTCCCCTCCCGTGAATTCGAGCTTGGGGTCAACTCCAAGACGGGCGCAGATCCACCCGATCGACTGCGTTACATTGCAAAACTCGTCGGTGCCCAGATTGAAAATGTTGACCCGAGCCGAAGCGCGTTCGAGAGCCAGAAGGATGGCGTCGACACAGTCCTGCACATACAAATAAGACTTCCGCTGCGTCCCGTCGCCCAGCACGCGCAGTTCTCCAGGGTGTTCCAGCAATTGCTTGTAGAAATCGAATACATGGCCGTGCGTGTAGCGTTCGCCCATGATGGACACAAAGCGAAAGATGAAACTCTCCATCCCGAACCCTTCACAGTAAGCCTGGATGAGCCCTTCGGCAGCTACCTTCGACGCTCCGTAAAGCGATGTCTGCACCGGGAAAGGGCAGTCTTCGGGCGTGGGAATGACGGTCGTCTCTCCGTAAACGGACCCGGTCGAAGAAAATGCTATGCGGCGAATGCCGAGCGTTCGCATGGCTTCCAGCACATTCCAGGTGACGATGGTATTTTGCTCCAGGTCGCGGCGGGGATGGTCAGTGCCGAAGCGAACGTCAGCATTGGCGGCCAGATGAAAAACGACTTCACTTCCATCCATCGCTGTTCGGAGGGAGTCCAGGTCGAGCAGGTCCGCACGCACCATCCGGTAACGGGAGTTCTGCCGGGCCGCTGCGATGAATTGCTCCTGGCCGGTGGAGAAGTTATCGAAGGCAACCACCTCGTGGCCATCGGCCAGTAACCGGTCGGCCAGAGTACTTCCGATGAAACCGGCCGCGCCGGTGACGAATGATCGCAAAGCGCCTCCAAAAAATCACAGTCTGACGCGCCTCACGAGTTCCTGTCAAGCACAACAGCCGCAAGCGAGCAGTGCCTTCGTAGTAGACTGAAAGGGCGTATGGATCCGGGTATGTCTGTGTCCCCCGTGGCCGCGGAGGGAGGAAGTGCTTCGTCTGCTCCCCCGGCCAAAATCGACTTGCCGGTACCTGCGATTCTGTTCTACTCAGCCCTCGTCATACTCTTGTTCTTGCCCGTATTGTCCGACTTGGTCAAGCAGTGGATTAACGACGAGAACATGGGATATGCCTTTTTCGTGCCGCTCGTCGCCGGGTATGTGGTCTGGCTCGACCGAGACCGGGTTATGAAGGCCCCCGTCAAGCCTTGTTGGCCGGCCTTGGCCTTAGTGGTGTGGGGCTTCCTGCAAATGTTACTGGGACTCTTGGGCGCCCTTTCATTCCTGTCCCGGACAGCGTTTATCGTGACTTTGGTGGGAGTGGTATGGACGATCGCCGGTACCGCTGTGATCCGTACGCTGCTGTTCCCTATCGTTCTGCTGTTCTTCATGGTCCCCATTCCGCTCTACATTTACCAGCGGATGACCATACCCCTACAGGGGCTTGCCACCAGTCTGGCAGCGTTTGGTTTGGAGGTTCTCGGTATTCCCGTAATGCAGGAAGGCAACGTGCTGACTCTCCCCGATGGGCACTTGCTGGATGTGGTGGATGCCTGCAGCGGAATTCGATCGCTTCTTTCGCTCACGTTCCTTTCGGTTGCATATGGCCGGTTGTTCGAATCCCGAAGGTGGGTAAAGATAGCGCTGGTCGTCGCGACTGTCCCCATCGCTATTGCCTGTAATGCCGCGCGAATTACGCTCACGGGTATCCTGACTGAATACAAGCCGGATATCGCTGAGGGTATCTATCATGCGTTCGAGGGCTGGGTGATTTTCATGTTTGAGTTGTTGACTCTGCTCGCTTTTCATCGCCTGACCGGTTTGTTCAGGAGACGATCGCATGCCTGAGTGGAATTCGACGCTCGATTTCTTGCGCCATAAAGCGGCGCTCGTGGTCGCGGTTCTGCTGGGAGCCGAGGTGCTTATGTTCTACGCTCTTCCCACTAAGGAAAAGATTCCGGCGCCGCCGCCACTCGATGTCTTTGCCACGAATATCGGACCGTGGGCGATGGTGAAGGAGTATCCACTCGCTCCTGATGCAGCGGCTCTCCTGAAAGCGGACGATACTTTGTCGCGCGATTATCAGGGCCCAGCCCTGGAAGAGCTGTTCATCGCGTTTTTCAAATCGCAGCGCGCCGGTGTTACTCCGCACTCTCCCAAGATGTGTCTGCCTGCCAACGGCTGGGAGGAGGAAAGCTCCCGCATCATTTCCGTGAACGTGCCCGGAGAGCTCTCGCCCATTCCGGTGAATCGCTATATCGTGGAGAAAGAGGACCAACGGAAACTCGTGCTTTACTGGTTCCAAAATTGGCACCGTGCGACCGCTGACGAGTATCTTTCCAGGTTATATCTGATTTACGACTCGATCCGGTATCGCCGCAGCGATGAGGCTCTGATCCGTGTGGTCACTCCCATTACTAGCGAGACGGATTCGCCTGCGGAAGAGCACGCCATCCAGTTTCTGCAAGCGATCTATAAGCCTCTGAAGCAGCAGATCTGGTCGATCCCGCCAATCTCCGCCATACTCCCTTAAGAGTGCCCTAACGCACTCCGCCGCGAGCGGCGGCATCCACCGCCTGGCGCATCTCCCATGCGGACGCGTACCGCAGTTGGTGCCCGCGCCGCCGGCAGCCTTCGGCCAACGAAGTGAACAGACGGTCCAAACCGCCGTCGATGAGCAAGGCCCGCGAATGTTGTTCTTGTGCACCGTGAGCGAAGAGCTTGACAAAAATGTCGTTGCCGATGCGCGGTGCTAAATCGAGCCATCGTTCGACGCGGTAGGGCGTCGGCAGATCGTAGCAGGCCAGTTCGCCACCTTCCATGCGCGGCACGATCCGGCCAGCCCATCGGAGTCCCAACGGCCCGGGAATCATCAGCAGGTCGCCCGAGGCCTGACTTCCGGGTTCGACGGCGATTCCGTGGTCATAGGAGCGCGGCCGGAGCGGGTCGTCAATTACCCAGTAGATCGTGTTGATTGTGCGCGACTGCGTGGGAGAACTGCCCGACGGCATAGTGAAATCTGCATAGCAACCAAGATCGCGCAGCAGCGTGATCTCGTTGTTCAATCCGCAGTACCGCCCGTCGGGACGCGAATTATCCAGAGCCCAATTGCCGTGAATAAACCCAAAAGCCGGTCGGCCATTCCCTACTCGAAGCAGCCCATGGCGAGCGATCAGCGTCTCGATAAACCCGTTCATGCGATCCACGAAGTTCTGCTGGCCTTCGCCGTCGTGGTGAATGTGGATCTCGACGTCGGCGATGCCGGCGCGCTTCATTTCCGCAAGGGCATCCAGGAATTGCGGCCGATACTCTTCCTGTGGATAGAAGAAGGTATACTGCGGCGGCCGGCCAGTGGAGTCGGCATGCCGCTGGGCAATCTTGGGCCAATGCTCTGCCCAAACAGCGACGCGTTGCGCGGCGATCTCATCGGAGGGGCGCATCCAGTAAGGCTCCCAATGATCCGCTATCATGACCCAAACGCTAGCCCCGGCGGCCGCCCGCCGCGTGGTGAGACGCTTCTTGACATACGCCGGAAGCCAGAGTTGAGCGTTGCGCGGGAGCGAGATGAGCACGAATAGAACCTAGACTTTGAATCCAGATTTTAGCGCGTCGGAATGGAACATTTTGACGGTATCGAGCGAGTACTCGCCAAGATCTTTGCCTACCAGCGTCAGTTTTCGCAGTACCTCCGGCGTGGCCGTGATGATGTGGCAGCCGATCGAATCGGCTTGGAAAATGTTGAGCAGTTCACGCGGGCTGGCCCAGATCAACTCCATTCCGTCGTGCTCACAAACGATTTCGACGGCCTTCGCCATCAGCGGAACGGGATCGCGGCCGGTGTCGGCAATGCGTCCGGCGAACACCGATACGTTGGACGGCGCTCCACCGGCTAGCGCAGCCGCAACGCATCGTACTTGATCGAGCGTTAGCATCGCGGTGATGTTCAACCGGATGCCCTCATGCGAGAGCCGGTGGATCAGGTCTGTGGCCGGCTCCCGCCTGGTGTTGGTGACTGGGATTTTTACGTAAACGTTTTCGCCCCACGTGGCGATGAGCCGGGCCTGCCGCTCCATCTCGTAAAAGTCGTCGGCAAACACTTCGAGAGAAACAGGCCTGTCGCGGATAACCGAAAGGACGTCGCGGGCAAAAGCTTCGTAGTCCATGATGCCGGCTTTGCGCATCAGCGTGGGGTTGGTGGTGAATCCTTTAATAAGCGGATTCCGGTACAAATCGAGCATGGCCGCCTTATCGGCACCGTCCGCGAAGAGTTTCACCTTCAGATCACTGGTGGCCACAGTCATCATTCCCCTCCGAGTTCCGCACTATCCAATCTACCGCTTCCGAAAGCGAGAGAACCCGCGCATCCGGCGCCGCTGAGGGCGCCCGCTCGTGGTAACGACAGTCGATCCAGACAGTCCGGCAGCCGGCAACCCGTCCGGCATCGATGTCCCTCCAGCGATCCCCGATTAAGAACGAGCGTGAGAGATCGATCCCATACCGTTCCCGCGCTTCGAACATCAACCCCGGGGCGGGCTTGCGGCATTGGCAGCCGTCTCGGTCGTCGTGGGGACAGATAAAAAACTCGTCAATTGGCAACGTTTGCCGCAGCGTGGTGTGCATCGCGTGGATCTCGTCCAGCGTCTGCTTGCCGCGGGCGACATCGGGTTGATTGGTGACCACGAAAAGCAGAAATCTCAAGTTTTTTAGTCGCGCCATGCCGGCAGCGGCGCCTTCCACGATTTCGAGTTCGGCAACAGATGCTGGCGGGTACGGCTTGCCATCGCGAACCACCGCGCGATTCAAAACGCCATCGCGATCCAGAAATACCGCACGCGGGGCGGAATTCATGCCCGCACCGACTCCCACTTCGTTTCCGCCTGTTTAAGCGAGGGGTGCGAGACCATCAGGTGCCAGACAACCGCTTGGAAGGCTTCGGCATGCGGTGTGGTGTGTACCGGATTCACAGTAGGGACAATCACGCATGCGTCAGCCACGGTGGCCGTGAAGCCGCCATCGCGCCCAACAATGCCGGTGATTTTCGCACCCACGCGCTTCGCCAGTTGGAGCGCGGCTACCAGGTTCGGGCTGACATTCTGCGCCAGATTTCCCCCGCCCACCGACAGAACCAGCAGCGTATCCTGCGCTTGCAGCCGGCTGACCGTCAGCCACGACTCGAACACGCCCGCCCATCCTTCGTCGTTCGTGCGTGCCGTCAGTTCCGAAACATTATCTGTGGGAGTATACGCTTCGATCCCCGCGATTTTGCGGAAATCATTGACCGCATGCGATGCGTTGGCCGCGCTTCCGCCAACCCCCAGAATGAACAGACGGCCTCCGGAATTCCGCGTTTCCGCGAGAATCGAGACCACGCTCTCGATGGCATCCACGTCGAGCCCATCGATCACCTGCTTTGCCTCGTTCAGAAACTGCCGTGAGAAACTCATGCCGATCGATCTCCCTGCCTGAGGAACGAGCTCAACTCCTCGATACCGGAGAACGAACCGATTTCATAGAATCGGTGCGGCGCTTCGAAGACTGCCAGTTCTCCGGCGCGGAGCAGATCCTGATAGAGCACCGCCAGGTCCGAGGGTTTTCCGGACGGAACGAGGTCGACGGCGGCTGAACGAAGGACGCCCAAGCCATAATCGATATGGCGCATCCGCTCCGTCCGCAGCTTCTTCTCGTACGCCACAATTTGCCCGCCGGCGAGTTCCACGTTGCTGGAATCCCATTGCCCATGATTGGCATAGACAGTCATAAGGCCGGCTTTCCCGCTGGCCCGGAAGGCAGCTTCCACCTCCCCGAGGTCGATAGGCAAATACGAATCGCCGTACAACACGAAGAAGCTTTCGCCCAGCAATGGCAGCGCGCGCTTGAGCGCTCCCGCAGTTCCGAGTAGCGTCGAGCCGTCGAATGAGTAGGCGATGTCGAGTCCGAATTGCTGTCCGTCGCCCACGGATTCCCGTACCTGCTCGCCCAGATGGCTGAGGCATAGCACCACGCGGCTGACTCCACTCCTGCGTAGCAACCTCAACTGATGCCAGACGAACGGTTCGCCATTTATCTCGACCAGGGACTTCGGTATCGTTTCGGTCAAAGGACGCAAGCGCGTGGCCAATCCCCCTGCCAGAATGGCGACGGGTAACATCGCGCCCATTTTAGCTTACCGGCTTGTTGCATGTCTGCTTTTGCGAGGCGACGCGTGCGTGAAATTACGTCTTGGGAACAGGCCGATGAGCGAAGAAGGATTTCTTCCACTGCGAAAGGAACGAATAGGAGAATTTATGCACATATCCGGGCATGTAAGCGTATGCGTGGTAGAGCAAGGCCATCGGAAAGGCCATCCAGTACCCCGCATAATCGTGTCGATGGCGGCGCGTGATCCGCACGGCCGAGGCGGTGTTGCCTTTCGACTGGTGGAAGGATCCGCTCCCGTGCCAAACCCGATAGTTGAGAAAATACTCCGGAAAATTGTAGAGCTTGCCGATCCTCCCGAGCTTTAGCCATAGATCCCAATCCTGAAATCCCGCCAGTCCCTCGTCATAGCCGCCTACCCGCTGAGCTGCTTCCACCCGGTACACCGTCGAAGAGTGAGCCAGGGGATTCGCCAGGAGAGCCTGCCGCTTGATTTCCTCGTCATGCTCTGGTTTGAGATAGCGCATCTGTTCCCGGCCCGCTGAATCGACCACGATTACTCCGCTGCCGCAGCAGCAGTAATCGCGATTTTGATCCAGGAACGCGATCTGTTTCGACAGTTTGTTCGGCTCTGCCCAGTCGTCGTCGTCGTCCAGGACAGCGATGTATTCGCCGCGCGCCAATGACAATCCGAAATTCGATGCATGAGCAATATTTCCTGGAATAGCTCGATGGAAATAAAGGATGCGGGGATCCCGTTTCTGCCACTCCCGCATCAGCATCGGGATCTGTTGGTTGGAACCGTCATGGACCACCAGTAATTCCCATTCCTGGAATCCTTGCGCCAGGATGCTCTCGATCGCATTTCCAAGGAATTGCGGCCGGTTGTACGTCAACATGAGCACCGTGGCTCGCGGAAGCATTATCCTATTATGCTCCTTCTGTGAATCATCGAACGCGACCTATAGTCTGGCCTGACACAACGCAGGGTACGGGCTCAGCGGATTGCAACAGTTCCACTCGCCGAAACCTGCCCCTGAACTGACGTTGAGGATACAGTCGGCGTCGGGCCGGTACTGAGCACTACAGTACCTGCGCCCGACGAGAAATAGACCGACCCATCCCCCGGACCAACGGTAAATGGAGAACCTGAAACCGGCACCCCGGCAATCGTAATTGAATAAGTTCCTGGACTAAGCCCCATGATCAGCCAGTCGCCAGTCCCGCTGAAACTCGTCATAAAGCTCGTCATCGAGGTCTGCAACTCGCCGCCAACCGCGAACAAAACGACACCAGTGGACTTTGCGCCCGTCAACTGCACTCCTGTCCAGTTGGCGTCGGGATTCAGACTCACGGTATTGAAGGTCGTGTCGTTGAGGCCGTTCATGAGCTTGTGCCCCGCTACGGAAATCAACCTCGAAACGTTGGCGCCGGCCGATGTGCCCCCCGCCACTGTGAAGCGGTGCGTGTACCCGTTCCCACCCAAATACGTACTGCCCGGCGCGCACTGCCCGGCTCCGAGCCCCACGCAATCGTCTTTGACCGTGATGGCATTCGGCGATGTAACCCACGTCATCAGGCCATATGTGCGCCCGCCATTGCCATCCTCAACCTCTTTGATAGTGTTGGATGTGCACGTGGTGCCCGAAAGCGCCGTGCAGACGGTGGAACCAGTCGGATAGTTGATCGTGTTCGGAGCCTGAGTCTGCCCGTTCTGCGGGTACTGCAAGTGCCAGTTCATTGAGACGGCGGAGACTGGCGACCCGCCGGCCAGTGCCACATCGTCAAACTGGAAGATCCATTCGTCGTTCCCCGGCTTTTTGAGGTGGACCCAGCACCGCACCGCGTGATCAAGAATGATGTTGAGAGCCGCTTGATTGTAGTTCGGGGCCTCAGACGTACACGCTGCCGCATAGCGCGACTGCGAGTCCCCGAACATCGAGCCATATGCACCGGCGTTCGCGCTTGCCCAGCCTCTGATAGGTGTCAAGGCGATATTTGGGTAGATTCCGTCCTGGAACTGTCCGAGTCCCGGGCCCCCAAGCTGCAAAGTGTCGCTCACGGTCGAAACGTCCGAAACCCAGAGCGAATTGCACGGGTTGCTGTCGCCCCCGAGAAGACAACCATTTTTCCAGATCGAAACCTGGCCCGTTCTTGGCGAGTCGTAGACCCCGTTCGAGAAGGACGCGCTGTCGAAAATCGTCAGAGTGCCGGAAGCGCATTGCCAGCAGGTTCGGCTGACCGCAGCGTCCCCGCGATAGAGATGAGGCCACCCGGTTAGAGCCGTCACTTGGGAACTGGACGATTCCGTGAACGCGGCCTGCAGCGGAGGTGTAGTGTAACTCGAATCGGCGATACGCGGATCGTTATGCAGCACCGCGATAGCCTGCCGGTTGGGTTCGGTATTGCCCCAGAGCCCGGAACCCGGAAAGGTCTCCATCAGGTTGCGATACCAGGCAATGTTGCTGCTGGCCGGCGCAAAGAAGGAGGACGGCTCGAAGGCCCACCCGTAACTGACGGCGGAATTGCCATACAGGCCCATGCCGCCGTAGCCGGCGCCGATCTGGCCCGCCCACCCGGCCAGATAGGGAATCGAGAACGCTTGTGGAAGAACCTCGTACATCTTCCAGAGGCTGATGTTCTGCGCCCACGTGCCAAACCACATGGGGAAGCCCGGCACGCTCTGATAAAGCAGCCATTCGAACAGTTCGCAGGACGGCTGGTCGGCATCCATCGAATACCACGGCCCGTCCCGCAAGCGGCCAGTCGAGAAATCGAGAAGCGGACGGCAGGCGTAGTCGAACGCCCAACTCTGTGCCCGTGCAAGGTCTCTTATCGCTCGCGAATCATCCGACGCGGCGGCAAGATCCAAGGCCATGAACGCGGCGCCAGGTGAACCACCGTTGCCGCCGTTCGCTCCGCTATCGCCTATGGAATATATGCCGGAAGACGACAACAGAGGTGTCTGCTGTCCGCCTCCATATCCGTAAACCGCAGCCTGCACCCCGATGCTGGCATTCTGCTGATGCTTAGACGCCCAGAGATAGCCGCAGTCGCCATTACTGTATTGCGGCAGCCTCCAAGCCATCTGCGGCGTAGTCATTGACGCTGTCACTCCGTCGCCATTGATCACCGTGCAAGAACTTCCGGAACAGGATGACACGTAGCTTCCCCACCGCGGGAAATACGTCTCGTTCGGCCAGCCATTGTAAGCCACAACTTCGTCGCCGGGATTCAGGAAACTTCCCGGAATCGACTTGGTGAATGTCACCGTCGCCGTGGCGCCGGATGCGGCCGTAGAGATGGTGAAGGTATCGAAGATACTATATTTGGTGCCAAGGGTCGCCGTAATATTCGCCGTTCCCGATACGGAAGCCACTGTGCTGCACGTCTGGTATGGCGTTGCGGTCGTCGGCGCTCCCGAGGGCTGAAGTCCCGGCGCAAGTATGATTCCGGCATTGCTGGCTGTAGATATCGTATTGTTGCCGCTCAATGGGAACAGAATATAGGCATTGCCGGTCGTGTATACGCAGACGTATTGCCCGGTCGTCCCCGTCACCGACAGGCCGGAATTATACGTCGCGGCGACTACCTGATTCACCGCCGGCGCGATTCCAGAGCCCCCGCTGGGATCCACCCAAGCCGTCACCGTCAGTACACCGGTTGAGCCGCTCGACCCCGAGACAAGTCCGTAAGTGTAGTGGGAGTAGTCGCTGCCACCGTTGTAGTTGTTGTCAAGCTGGACGACAGTGCCGTTATAATACGCGGGATTCGCATAATGCGCATCGCTCGAGGGAAGCTGAACATGAGTGGAATCGTTCGTTCCGCTGGCCACTAATCCGCTCGAAAGTACCCAGTTGTGCGTGCTGGTATTGGCCGCGTCTTGATTGGTCGTAGTGCAGGGCGGAACGGTGGGGTCGTCAACGTCCGCATAAAACTGATTTAGAAACGCTGCCTGCTCCGAAGCGGCCCAATATGCACCCTCTGGTGCGTGCGCCGCCACCGCATATTCCACCGCCAGCCCTTCTACGTCGGTCGTATAGTCGTAATCCCAGTCCGAAATCAGAACGAAGGATGCGCTGTTCACTACATAACCTACGCCGCCCACACGGTACGGATGGTTCAAGGAGTAAATGATTTCGTTCAGCCAGAGGGAATTCGAGCGATCCACCAGAAACCGTATCGCAGCCATCGCGTACTTGGCATGGATATCTTCCGAAGGGGTGATCGACCCTCCGTCGAAGGTGGTTTTATAACTCGAGGGGGACGTGAGGTAATTGCTCGTCATGTAGCTGAGCATTTGTGTCCACCAGGCGTTATTGTTCAGCGCCATCAGAGAACTCACCGCGCAGTCCTGCGAGCCGCCGATGGTGTCATCGGGAGTGGCGGCCGGTCCGCACCTCATATGGACGCCTGTGTATGCCCCGGTCGTGAGTCCGGAACAAACAACTCCCTCCGCGCTATAACTGCTGGAGGTCACCGCGGTAATCGAGTATGGCGATTGTGCGCCCCCTCCCATGCCGCAAGTGTCGAGGGCTGTGTCCGTGCCCGTAATTGAGAAGTTGTTGCCAACCACCACCGGGAGGCGCATCGTCTGCGGATTGTACGCCAGATTGACGGTAACCGTGCACGCAACTGTCGCGCATGAGCCGTCCGACCCGCCGCTCACCACGATGCCGGCGAGCCCGTTGGCCGTGCTCGTCGCCAGACGCCTCATCAGGTCCCCATTTGTCCCATCGAAGAAACCGAGTGGCCCTGCATTCGCAGGAATCGCAAACTTCGTAAGTGGTGCTACCCACTGCGCGTCCTGTCCAGGGTTTGGATACGGAGTATATCCCGCAAACCAGCCGCCGGTTCCCGCAATTGGATTACCTGACGTATCGTACAGCGCGAGCGTTTCGGGCCCCTGATAGGCGCATTCTCGCACACCATTGGCCGGCGAAATCCCCGTTCCTGTAGCCACTCCAACGACTGCGCAGTAACAGATATTGGTTGTCGTATTACAGGAAGAACTGAAACCGTGTGGGTTCTGAGTAGTAAGCACCACCGGGCTGGCGTTCGTCGCTCCTACCACCACCTGCGATTGCGGGGCGCTTGACCGCAAGTAAATGGCGGTCTGAGCGCCGCCGCACAAAGCGAAGCAGATTATACTGGCGAAGGTTTTCATTTAAAACTCGCAATCGATGCCAGCAGACTGGCGCTACCGCTGACGGTCCAGGCCGGGTCAACTGCCGCGGCAGTGTTCTGGATCAGGTACGCCATTGCCCCGCCGTAATTGTTGCCGCTGCTGAAGGCTTGGGTGCCGGCGATGACAAACCCCTGACTGATCGCACTCGCCGAAGTACTCCCCGATGCCGCTATGCCGAGGAGAGTGACGAGAAGTTCGTTGCTTTGAACGGGCGTAACGCTTCCAGGCTGCACGGTCGTGATACCCGAATTTGCCCCCACGCCAGCCTGTTGATCCAAAGGGCTCGAGGCCGAGCCGCTGAAAGCCAGTACGTACAAGCTGGGCGCATTTCCGCTTGTTGTGCTGAACGTGTGACCGGTCCCTACGCTTGGGTTGTAGCCGTAAAACAGCGCGATGTTCGGGCCGCCGGTATAGAGATTGAGGCGCATCCAGAGATTCGAGTTCGAGTCGGAGACTGCCGGAGCACTCGAACCCGAGGCGATCCCAATCACGATCAGATTCGCCCCCGTCGTGTTGAGGTTGGAGACGGTGACGTCCGAGCCCCCTGTTGACGCCGCACTTGCGGAAGCCACTAAGCTCCAACCACCGCTCCCAACGCCGGCACCGCTATTCGCGCCGCCGCCGGGACCGGGAAGCCGTATTTGAGTGCTTGACATCGCCCGAGAAACCGCAACCCCGATGCCGTATCTGATCAGATCGCGCCTGTTCTGATGAAGGATCGACATTACTGCACCATGTAAATCACGTGCACCGTCACGAGTTTTGCCGTTCCGCCCGCGGTGCCGCTCACCAGTTCAATCCAATCGCCCGCGTTGAGAGCCGTATTCTGCAACGTTGCGGCGCAAGTGGTGCTGCCATCGAGGCCCGTATTGCCCCCGACGTTGCTGCATCCCATGTATCCCGATGAAGCCGCGGTTGCAGACGAAACCAGATTGACGTTCGATTCCGCCGAGCACGTCCCGCTCGCCCAAGCCGTACACCGCCGCCGCCCCACGATCACACTCGGTGAGCCTGCGTCCGACTCCAGATCAACCTCCAGTACGCTCCCCGACGACACGATCTTGCAGCCGTGCTTTTGCGGTCCTAACTGCGCGTTTGCCACCGCGGTCGACGATGACGCATCCCCAACCGTGATGTCGCAGCTTCTCTTCTGAACATCCGTAAGCGTCGTTTCCTTCACCATCTGCCAGGGATTTCCTGCCGAATCCAGGCAAATCTGCGTATTCAGCGTGCTGTCGAAGTAGCAGGTCACCATCCCACTCGCCGGTGTGTTCGGCATTGTGCCTGTCGCGCCGGTAGTCTGGTATGGCCCGACGCCTGTAACACTCAGCGTTTTCTTCCAGGTATTCGCGGCGGCACACCACCACTCGTCGCTATTCGTGGTGTCTAAGTAAAGGGCCAGATTGGTTGACGATGGCGCCGAACAGTTAGCTGTTGGCGCGCCTGCTCCTGTGAGCAGTGTGACGAACCCGCTTCCGCCGGACCCGGTGTGGCACGCCCCGTCAGCGCCCAGATACTGCGTGCCGCTGCATCCTGTAAACAGGTTGATGACGTCCGACGCTGTTGCGCTCCCCACCGTATTTGCCCCAGTGAATTTCGCCACCGCGCCGCCGATGCCGGTGCCGGTCACCGGATTCGTCAGCGCATCCTGCTTATTGTTAAAAGTGGTCCAGTCCGCATTGCCCAGACATCCCGTGGTGGTGCCCGATGCCCCCACGCAACTCACCACATTTCCGGCCTGCGAAAGCGCCCCGGTGAAGGTGATTGGCGCTTCGTAATCGGTTCCCGCCGCTGCCATAACCAGTTGCCCGCTGGCATTTCCCTTCAGTACCCCACTCGTCGGAACAACTGCCCCATTGATCTGTACCACCTTCGGGCTCGGGTAAGTTCCGCTCAAGTCTCCCGACGCTGCGCCCGTCGGTGGCAGGGCTGTTGGCGTATTGGCTATCTGCGAATAAGTGTAATCCCCCGTCTGCGCTGCCACCGCACCCAATCTCCCGAATACCGACATAACAGCGCCAGTCTGTTGCGTCCAGTTATTGGTGCCCGTGCAGTAGAACTGATTCTGTCCGGGTGCGGTGTTAGTTGCGAAGTAGACTTCGCCCACCGTACACGTCGATGGTAGGCTTCCTGACAGGCCCGTAACCATCGGCAAGGTGTGTGCCGCCGCGCGAAAGTCTTGTGTCCCGCCGCTGACGGTATTGCTTTGGTTGGTCTGCATCGCGGTTGAGGGCAACCGTGCCGCGCTCAGAGTGCCGGATGAGATATTCGCTGCGTTGGTGGTGTCCGTAGTCGCGCTTGTCGCAAAAGGCGTGCCGTTCGTCTTGCTGCAAGTCGTGGTGACCGCCCCCTGCGAGGTAAAACAATCGCCGCTTAACGCAGGCATCTGCGACGCCTGTAGCGGCGTAGTTGTCCCCATGTAGTCCACGCCGGCCGTCGCCAATATCAATTGATGGTTGGCGCTGCCCTTCAAGATGCCCGAACTGGGGACTGCGGCGCCGTTTATTTGCGCCACCACCGGATTGGGATACGATCCCGCCAGATCGCCCATGGCCGGGCCGTTCGGTGGCAGCGCAGCCGGCGTATTGGCAATTTGCGCATATGTATAATCGCCCGTCTGCGCGGTCACCGCGCCGGTACGGCCAAAGATCGACGTAATCGTGCCGGTTGCCTGGGTCCACGCGTTGATGGCCGTGCAAAGATATAAGTTTTGACCCGCGGGAACGCTGGTATTGAAATAGGCCTGCCCCACCGAGCATGTCGCCGGGTTCACCGCGCCCTGCCCATAAGCCACCGGCACCCACGTATTCGCGGCCGCGCACGTTTCTAACTGACGCCCCGGGACGCCGTCCGTAGCAAAGTACAACTGGCCCACCGTGCAGGTGCCCGGCATGCCCGCCGACGCTCCCACTTGCACCGGCGTCGTTACCTTCGCGCTGAAGTTTACCGACGCCCCGATGTCGATCGAGGGATTGCCACCCGCGCCGCTGCCGTTGATTACAGTGATATTCGATGAGCCTGCCACGAGCGTGCGATTTGCCGTTACGCCCGGCGATGTTTCTGCCACCAGCCCGCTCGACCCGGGATCGTTCAGCCCCGTTCCTCCGCACGTTTCCGTGCCGGAAGAGTTCATCCAACACAAGCCGCCGCCTGTCTTCGCGTATACCTTCAAATATCCCAACGCCGGAACACTTGGCGCCGTAATCTGCGACCAGGAGAGATAACTGCTGAAAACATTAGTCCCATCGAACGATTTATTCTGTAGGGCGCCTGTCCCGGATGGTGTCACATAATCCGTATCTGGAATCGCCGGTCCCAGGCTCGATGCGCCCGACGCTGGCGCTCCGATTTTCATCAGGGTGGCTCCAGTCGGCACCGCATCCGCCCACATGTAGCTAAAGCTCGTTGTAAGTGGACCAGTTGGCCCTAAGATCTGACGTGTATTGGTTCCCGTTCCCGCGGGCCAGGTGACATATCCCGCGAACCCGCCGGGACAGGCGAGCGTCGAGCCGTTGTTCGTGCAGGAGCTCGCAACACCCGAGCGCCCGGGGCCCCCCGACACCAGTAGCGACCCCGCCGCGCCGAAAGGGTTGGCCATTGTGACCGCGGTCGGCGCACCGCATGCCCCACCCGCGTCAACGATACTTCCCGCGCTATTGAATTGCGCGCAATCGCCGGCATTCACCGTTCCTCCGCCGAACAAAAGGCTCGATCCCAACAGCGTCCATGTATTCGCGGCCGTGCAGCCATAAAGGTTCTTTCCAGGCGGCGCCGCCGTGTTGAAGTAAGTGGCGCCGACTGAGCACGTCGAGGGCAATACCGCTCCTGTCTGGAAAGGCTTGGTCGACGTCGCCGCCGAGAAGTCCACGCTCTTACTCTGCGTCCGCAAATCGACTAAGGTTTGCGCCACCAAAGCCGGCGATGCCGCAACTAAACCCAGTAGCACCTCCGTACAAAACCGTTTCATGATCCCAGCAGTCCTTTTCAGCCTCCAGCTCTTGTCGTGCTGAGCCCCTGGCCGAAGCCACAGTAGCATCATGTTGTCGGGGAGCCGTGCTTCTCTCCGCTAAGTTACTCAGAACCAATGGCACTATATTTTTCCTCGATCTGTGATCGTTCAGCGGCCATGTACGTGATTTATAATCTTTGGCGGAGAATGGAGAAGATGCGAAGACATTTTTGCCTGCTGCTCGCGGCTGGTTCGTTGATGGTTGTCGCCTCCCCCGCCCAAACGGTGGACGACTTCAAAAGTCCCAAAACTCAGTGCTGCCTCGCTGGCACGATTCAGCGCCTTGCCAATCAACTCGACGACTGGAATCAGCTGGGCCAGTTCTACGCCCCAAATGAGGAACTCAAGAAGCAGCCCGCCGACCCGAAACGCGTCGTCTTTATGGGCGATTCCATCACCATCGGCTGGCATCTCGACGAATCCTTTCCAGCTAAGCCGTACGTCAACCGCGGCATCAGCGGCCAGACCACTCCACAGATGTTGGTCCGCATGTTCCCCGACGTCATCGATCTCAAGCCTGCCGCGGTCATCATCCTGGCAGGCACCAACGACATCGCTCGCAACACCGGGCCCGAAACCCCCACCATGATCGAAGAGAATCTCCAGGCGATGACTGAGCTCGCCCAAGCCCACGGCATCAAGGTCATTCTCTGCTCCATCACTCCGATTGCCGACTACGGCCAGGTCCAGATGAGCGAGGGCCGTCCACCCGCCGACATCCTGAGACTGAACGCCTGGATTAAGTCCTACGCTTCTCGGGTCCATGCCGTCTACGCGGACTATTTCTCGGTCTTGGTCGATAACGCCGGCTTCCTGAAGCCCGGCATCTCCCGCGACGGATTACACCCCAACGGCGATGGCTACAAACTTATGGCTCCGGTCGCCGAAGCGGCCATCGCCAAAGCCTTGGAATAGCCGGCATCCGCGGGCCAACCGCCGTTATGGGTGTAGGAGCTGAGGCCAGTCTGTTCCTAGGCCTGAATCATTCGAACGATGTAGGCTATTGCTGGATTCCGTAGGCTTTCAGGGCCTCCTGGATATTCAGAAGGGCTTTAGTAATGCGCAGGTGATCGTTGAGCAGTTGTATGATGCCGCTCACGTCGATCTCGTTCGAAACAGAGCCGAGCATCGATCGGGCGGCCTCGGAGGTTTCAGAGGGGTCGCCGGTGTCGGCGGCGAGCAGGCTCGGGGTGGCGTGCTGCAACACGATGCCGAGGCGCTTCAGCCGGGTGCAGACGTTGCGGTATTCCTGCTGATGACGGGCATTCTCGCGGAGGAGGCGTTCGACTTCGCGATCGCGCTCCTTGCGGCTGGTAACGACGGCGGTTTCTACGATACCTTCGAGTTCGGCCGGGTTCATCGCTAGCGAGCGCCGGCGCTGGTTCGCTTTGGCGGCTCGGCGGCTTTGCTCACGGTCTTTGAGAGCGCGCTGAATGGCGTCGCAGACAACTTCGTCGATCGGCCGCTCGCGGTCGGCGGGGGCGTACCAATGCAGTTCGTCGATGTCGGCCTGGTTCGGATCCTTGTGTTCGCTGAGCGCGGTGAGTACCCGGAGGGCTGCTTTCATCGCTGCTTTGCTTGGTTCCATCTTCCCGAGTGCCAGTTTGTCGCTTGACTAGAAAGATATCACAGCGGGGCGCCACGTGATATAGAGTCGAATATGGCTGGTTTGCTGTACGTGGTGGCGACGCCGATCGGCAATCTGGAAGACATGACCTACCGCGCGGTGCGTGTGCTGCGGGAAGCGGACCTCATCGCGTGCGAAGATACTCGCCAGACCCGGAAACTGCTCGATCATTACGGGATCGGGAAACCGACGATCAGCTATCACGAGCATAACGAGGCCGAGCGTGCAGCCGAACTGGCGGCGCGGGCCGCGGCCGGCGACACGGTGGCGCTGGTATCCGATGCTGGCACGCCACTGGTGTCGGACCCGGGATACCGCCTGGTGCGGGCGGCAATCGAGGCCGGAGTGCCGGTTCAGGCGGTACCGGGGCCGTCGGCGGTATTGACGGCGCTGGCGGCATCGGGACTGCCGACGGATGCCTTCCGCTTCGGCGGATTTCTACCGTCGAAAGCCGGACAGCGGTTGAAGGCGCTGGAGACCCTGGCGTCTGAGCAGGCGACTCTGATTTTCTACGAAGCGCCGCACCGGATTCTGGAAGCGTTGGAAGCGGTCGAGCAGGCGCTGGGAGACCGGCCGTTGGTAGTGGCGCGAGAGCTGACCAAAATACACGAGGAGTATTTGCGCGGAACGGCGGCGGAGGTGCGGGCGCAATTGGCGGCACGCGATGCAGTTCGCGGCGAGATGACGCTATTGATCGGCAAAGCGACGGCTCCCGCGCGCGACGACACCCCCGTGGAGGAAGCGGTAGCGCGGTTAATCGCTCGAGGGACGGCGCGAATGGATGCCATCAAACAGGTGGCGCATCAGCGCGGCATGTCCAAGCGGGAGGTTTACGATCGGGTCGTCGGGGACAAAGCTTAGTCGGGCACCACGGTTCCATCTGGTTTGACGCGCACTTCGCGCTTGTGGCCGTTCTTGTCGATGTACTCGGCTTCGTACGCGACGATGGCGCCTCCGCTGGTGACAGTCTCCACCACAGTGACCCTTCCGCCCGCGGCCTTTTTCCCGATGACGGCTTTGGCGGCGGCGGGAATCCCTGAGACGGCGGTCTCCTCCTCGATCTCGACCACGGCCCCGCGGGAATCGATTTCGAGGTCGCGGTGCTTCCCGTTAACCAAGGTCTCGACCTCGTAAGTGGTCTTGCCGTTTTCGGATTCCTTGGAGATCGTCTTGACCTCAGCCCCTTTGGTCTCCCGTTCGACGGTGGCGCGGACGGCCGGAGGCAGATCCTTCATAGCCAGGATGGCGGCGAGCAGAACCAGGACTTTCATGACGGCTCCTTCTAACTGTGGCGGATGACTAATACGTCTCCATCCTTCACGATGTATTCTTTGCCTTCGAGGCGGAGGAGACCCTTTTCGCGGACTCCGGCGTAGCCGCCGTGGTCGATCAGAGTTTGCCAGTTTACGACTTCGGCGCGGATGAATTTCTTTTCGAAATCGGAATGGATAGCACCAGCGGCTCTCACCGCGGGGGTCTGGATGGGGATGGTCCAAGCCCGGCATTCGTCTTCGCCGGCGGTGAGGAAACTCATCAGGCCGAGTAGAGAATAGGTGGCGGAAATCAGACGCTCGAGGCCCGATTCCTGGAGGCCGTAGCTGGCGAGGTAATCGCGCTGCTCGTCGCGAGGGAGTTCGGCGAGTTCGGCTTCGACCTTGCCGCAGACGGCACTGGCAGCCGTGTGTTTGCGGCCGGCGAGCGGTCCGTTACGATACTCGCGCTCGCGGTCGTGCAGATTAGCGGCATCGTCTTCCCCGAGGTTGAGGACGTAGAGCATCGGCTTTTGCGAGAGAAACTGGAATCCGCGCAGGCGCTTTTCATCTTCGCCCTCGAGATCCATCTCGCGGAGCGGATGGTTGGCTTCGAGCGATGTCTTGCACTTTTCGAGTAGCTCGAATTCTCGGTCAAGCTCGGGATTTTTGATTTTCTTGCGATCTTTTTCGAGACGTTCCAGGCGCTTTTCGACGACCACCAGATCGCTTAGAATCAATTCGGTTTCGACGTCTTCCATGTCCCGCAGGGGATCGACGGAGCCTTTTTCGTGCGGCACCGTTTCATCGGCAAAAAGGCGCAGGACGTGAGCGAAGGCGTCGACCACGCGAAGGCTGGCGAGGTAACTCGGATCGCGCAGGCTTTCCTTCGAAATGGACGGCATATCGACGTATTCGACAGTAGCATGGGTTACCTTCGGCGGGTCAAAAAGACGGCCGAGAGCTTCCAGACGGGCGTCGGGCACGCGGGCGACACCGGTGCGCGCGGCGGTGGATCCGATGCGGGTTTCCGACTGGACGCCGGTGAGGATTCTGAACAGTGAGGTCTTGCCGACCATGGGCAAGCCGATGATGGCTGTTTTCATAAGAGGAGGGGCTACAGGGGAACTTCCACCTGGCTCAGGATTTCTTCGATGATGCGCTCGCCGGCATCGGCGCGGCGCTGCACCAGAGTGGTGCGGGTGTTGATGACCACCCGGTGCGCGAAAAGCGGCGAAGCGAGGCGCTTGATGTCGTCCGGGATGGCGTAATCGCGGCCTTCGAGAAGCGCGAGTGCCTGCACGGCGCGGTACAGCGCCTGGGATCCGCGCGGGCTGACTCCGAGGACGAGCGATTCGTGATGGCGCGTTTTTTCGACAATCGCCAGCATGTAATTGACGAGGCTCTCTTCGACGGAAATGCGCTCGACGGCGTCTTGGAGTTGCAGGATATCATCCGCGATCAACAGGGAAGGCG
>Ga0335072_10001687_pt1 | contig 35402 bp, 30 predicted proteins | sample Lox_Sample_21_FD_206725 | JGI IMG/M metagenome (GOLD analysis project Ga0335072, IMG submission 206725) | Soil microbial communities from Loxahatchee National Wildlife Refuge, Florida, United States - Lox_Sample_2.1 | ecosystem: Environmental > Terrestrial > Soil > Wetlands | place: USA... | reverse complement strand
ATAGGCATAGCTCTCGCCGTTGGCAAAGTCCTGTCGCACCAGAATGCCCGAGCGGTACACGTTGCGAACCAGCACGGTTCCCTTCTCGTTCAGAACGCCCGTCAACAGCTTGTTCTCGTACTCGTACGTCCGTTCCTGGCCGGATGAGCGCAGAGCCCAGGCCAGGAGTCCATCGTTGTTGTATCCATAACGTACGAACTCGCCGGCGTCGTCCTCCGCCTGCGTAATCCTCGCATCGGCATCGTAGGCAAATCGAATCCAGTGGCCGTGCTCGGTGCGAATCTCATGCAGGTTGCGCTGGTTGTCGCGCTGCAACTGGATCACTCGTCCTGCTCCATCCTTGACCACGTAAGCCGCACCCTGGGCCAGGTTCTTTGAAGCGTAGGCTTCAGGAAAACGCATCTCGGATCCGTCGGCTTCTCGCAGCGTCCACCCGTCTCCGTTCCAGGCAATCGTCGCTTTATAGAACGGGGTCGAGGTCTCCGAGTGCAGATAGACGGCGTCGGCGTAGCCCGTACCCGGCGAGATGCGCTCGAACGCGAGGAAGTCGCTATCCGGGAGCATCAGGTTCAGGTACGTATAGGGCCGCCGCGTCCCGGTGGGTGCGATGTCCCAGTTGTGAGTGCTGTACAGCCCAAAGGCATGATCGTGGCTTGGGCTTCCCCAATCCTGTGATGTATAAGTGCGCGTCAACGGAACGGCAACACCGTCGGTCACCGAAAGATCGGTCTGCCGCAGCACAAACGCCCCGTACCGCAGATCGACCTCAAAACGATCGGCCTCCATTTGTTGGGAGACAGGCGTCGCGCAGCGATCCAGTTGAGTGCGAACAGCTCCCCCTTCCACGGTGGAGACCACACAGGGGTGGGACCCATCCAGCGACGGAGGAACCGTCGCTCGGCTGATATCCCCTGCGCGAATCCGAGCGGCGTGAGGACGTGTATTGTTCACCATCCAAACCGCTGCAAGAGTCGCTGCTGCGATCAAACTCCAGCCGAGAGCCCTCTTCGTGCCGTTCGAGAGCGATGCTCTTTCAATCTGCGCGGGCGCGAAAACCATAAGCGAAGTATCGAGGTCCGGGCGCGACAAGCGAATCCCACGAACGATGGGGCCTTGTCAGAAAAGGGGAACCGCGTTACAGTTTTGACTAAGCGGTTAGTTTGACTAACTGGTCAATCAATGCCCCATTCCCAACTCCATCACTCCGACACTTCCCGCGACCGTATCCTGCAGGCAGCGATCCGCGAATTCAGCGAACACGGTCTCGCCGGCGCTCGCACCGGCGCCATCGCTTCCGCCGCGCAAGTGAACAAGGCGCTCCTCTACTACTACTTTCGCGACAAGGAAGGTCTTTATACCGCGGCGCTGGAGGAGGTCGCAGACAAAGTGGCCGGCGACGCGCTTGCCGTGCTTCGTCTCGACTGCAGCGCGGGCGAACGAATCCTCCGCTTCGCGCTGCAGCACTTCGACCGCATCCTCTCCCACCACGGATTCCAGGCGCTCATGCAGCAGGAGATGGTCCGCTTCCGCACCGGCCAGTCCAACGCCATGAGCATCATCGCCAGGAAAGCCTTCGAACCCATGTGGGATCTTACCCTTGAGACAATCCAGGAGGCGATCCGCTCCGGCGAGTTGTGCGATGTCGATCCGATGCAGATGATCTACGTCGCCCTTGGAGCCAATGTTTTCTATTTCCTCAGCGCACCATTGGTTCGCCTCGTAACCACGCTCGATCCCCTCGAACCCAAATCCATGAAGGCCCGGCGCACGGCGGCTATTGAATTTCTCGGTCACACGATCTTTGCCGATCGCAAGCGCGGCGTACGCCTCGCGAAGGCAGTACTTGCCGCTATCCCGGTTCCGGAAAGCCGCGTTCCGGAGAGAAAGACCGCATGAAACCCAGGAATCGAATTTTCATCATCATGGGAGTGCTGCTGATCGTTGCGCTCGGCTGGTACTTCCTCTCCACCAGCCAATCGAGCGATCTCCAGCTGATCGGCACAGTGGATGCCAACGAGGTGATCGTCAGTTCCCGCATTCAGGGCAGAATTGCATCCCTCGCGGTGGATGAAGGACAAAAGGTCACCGCAGGGCAGCTCGTCGCGACCATCGAGGCTCAGGATCTCGCGGCCGCGCGCAACGCCGCCGACGCCGCAGCGAGAAGCGCCGCCTATAAGCTGGCAGGCTCCAGGGACACAGAAGAACAGACACAGGGCGATACCGCCAGCCAGGTGACGGCTGCAGAAGCACAACTGCGGGTCGCCAAGGCAGCTCTGGCACAGGCGCAGGCGCAGTACGAACATCAGGATGCCGACACGAAGCGCGCCGTTGCGCTGGCCCAGGCAGGCGTCACCAGCGAACAAACCCGCGATGAAATGGTCACAAGCCTGAGGGCAGCGAAAGCCGCCGTGGATTCGGCACGGGAAAATGTCGCAGCCTCCGAAGCTGCCCTAAAAACCGCTCAGGCCAACCTGCTGCAGAGCCGCGCGGCCGCAAAAACGGTAGCAGCCAACCGCGCGGACATGCGCAATGCTCAGGACCTTCTTGATCAGGCCCAGGTCGAGCTGGGCTACGCACAGGTCGTTTCACCGGTAACGGGAATCGTGAATGTGCGCGCGGCAAGGCAGGGCGAGGTTGTTTCGCCGGCAACGCCCATCGTTACCGTGGTGGATCTGTCCCAAACCTGGGTGTATGCGCCTCTGCCGGAGACGCAGGCGGACGCCGTGCAGTTGGGCGATAAGCTGCGCGTGGTCATGCCCAGCGGGTCGACAGTTTCTGGAACCGTCATCGCAAAATCGGCCGAGGCGGATTTTGCAACACAGCGCGACGTCAGCCGGCGCAAACGAGATATCAAAACCATCCAACTCAAGCTGCTCATCGACAATCCGGGTATGCGCTACGTTCCCGGAATGATCGCCGACGTGTACGTTCCCAGGAACAAGCTGGTGAAGGAATGACAACCGTGACACAGTTGGCGCAATCCGGCTCTCCGCCGTCTGTCCCGCCGCCGGCGATTGCGGTGGAAAACATCGTGAAGCGCTACGGCACGTTCGAAGCCGTCAAGGGCGTCACGTTCGAAGTCGCGGATGGTGAGATTTTTGGATTGCTCGGTCCCAACGGTGCGGGCAAGTCGACCCTGATTCGCATGATGACGACGCTGATCCCGGTGACCGAAGGGCGCGCGCTGATCTCGGGTCACGACGTGACCAAAGAGCCGAATGCCGTACGGCATCTGATTGGGGTCATTCCCCAGGCACTGACCAGCGACATTGATCTGACCGTCGAAGAGAATCTCTCCATTTACGCCAAACTCTATGGCGTCCCTCATGCAGAGCGTGAGCGAAACATCGCACACCTTCTGGAGGCAGTCGACCTCACGAAATGGCGTGATGCCCAGACGAAAACCTTATCGGGAGGCATGCGGCGCCGGCTGGAGATCGCGCGCGGGTTGATCCACAGCCCGCGGATTTTCTTCCTCGACGAACCGACGACCGGCCTCGATCCGGTCTCACGCGTCGCGGTCTGGGAAATGCTGGACCGTTTACGGTCGAGCATGAAACTGACGATTCTTCTGACCACGCATTACATGGACGAAGCGGACAATCTGTGCGACCGAATCGCCATTATCGATCATGGAAAGCTGGTAGCCCTGGACACGCCTCTGGGTCTGAAATCGAGCGTCCCGGGCTCCAGCGTGATTGAAGTCCAGTTCGGGAAGAATCCGGTGGATCGCAAACCGCAGCTGGACAAACTGGGAGGGGTAACGGGGGTGGAATCGCGCGGTTCAGGCGAATACCGGCTGATGACCTCTGACGGTTCGCTTACAACCACGCAGCTGGTGGAGATGGCGACCGCCAGCAACGATCCCATCCGTGGCCTGAGCGTTCAGAACACGACACTGGATGACGTCTTCGTCTATTACACAGGGCGTCAGCTGCGCGATGAGCAGGTGAAAGCTGTCGGCTTTATGATGCCACCGCGCCCGGGGATGCAGCCATGAACCGCATGTGGGCGATTATCGAGCGCGAAATGCGGAAGTTCTTCCGCTCTCCAACCCTGATGCTGATGTCGATGACCCTGCCGCTGGTGCAGCTGGTCATCCTCGGCAACGCCTTTGGCGGCAAGGTCACGAACGCCCGCATGGGCGTGGTGGATTATGACCATGGCGAGGAAGCGCTGAAAGTTCAGGAAGCGTTTCAGGCGGTAGCGGCCAACATCCGTACCTTTGCGACGGTTCCCTATTCGGACGAACAAACCGCGAAGGATGACGTGCGCACCGGCAAGATCGATGCCGCTGTGATCATCCCGGCGCAGTACTCCCGCCGGGTTCTCGCCGGCGATTCGCCCCACATCGGGCTGGTCGTCGATAACTCCGATCAGTTTGTCAGTGGCAGTCTTGAAACGGAGATGCAGTCTCTGATCGATGCTCTGAATGCGCCCCTCGTACAGCCGAAGGTAGTTCAGGCCGTTAGCCTGGATATTGTGGAACTTTATCCCTATATCGAGTACATGAAGTTTCTGCTCGCCGGATCGGTTGCACTCGCCATGTACATCTCGGTGATGATTGGCGGGGGCATGTTATATATCGACGATAAGGCACGAGGCGTCCACGAGGGCTATCTGGTCACGCCCATCACCAAGCTCGAGCTGGTCCTCGGCCTGAATATCGCGGGCGCGATCAAGGCGGTACTTTCCGGAATCAGTCTTTCCGTGATCGGCTCTCTGCTGGCAGGGCTGGGCATTATCTTCCACCCATCAGCAATCTTCCAGCTGGCGCTTCTGATCGTCGCTACTTCCATCGCGTTCAACGGCATGATGTTTCTGCTGATGGTGCGGGTCGAGGACCCCCTGGTGCCACGCGCGATGTTCGGCGTGCTCAACACGCTGCTGTTTTTCCCCAGTGGAGCGATTTATCCCATCGCAGCATTTCCAAAGTGGCTGCGCGGAATAGCCGTCGTGGATCCGTTCACCTATGCAGTTCACGGCTTCAAAGCAATCCTCATCAAGGATGGGGGCTTCGCAGCAATCCGATCCGACATCTTCTTCCTGTTCGGATTTGGAATCGTCTCGCTTTTGCTGGCCACGCCATTGTTCAAGCGCACGCTGTAGAATGCCGGGGCGGTTGATCGGCCGCCCCGAGCGCCATCCCCCTGGCCCGCTAAGCTGCGGCTTTGCGCCGTGCGGCCCAGCGGCGCTTCAGGGCCTCCGAAATCCGCCTTCTGCCTTCCGCGCTCAGGCGATGTTTGCGCGGCTTGTTCTTCCGGGTCGCTTTGCCCGGTGGTCTGCCGCGCCGTTTTCCGCTGGTTTTCCCGTCTGTCAGCAGCGCACGAGCTTCTCTCAAACGGGCAATCTGGCCGTCCAACTCCGCCACGATCTTTTTAAGTTCCACCCTATCCTCCCACATTTGAATAACAGGCCTTGTACCGGAACCAAAATGGCCTATCGTCCTCCCTATGAGACTAAATGGGAAGGGATATCCTGACAATCGCAGTTGTGGTTCCGCTGGATAGGCTAGTGTCCCTCATCATCAAGGGACGGACGAGGCGCGGGTATCGACTGGTCTGCATGCCCGGGTGCTCGATAACTGATGCCCAACTGAGAATCACGCCCACCCTCCTGGGTATAACGCCGCAGGCTTCTCAGCGTCTCTTGTTTATCCCGGGCGTAGTCCATCGCGAGCCGGGTTAAAGCATAGGTCATAATGTCGCTGTGATGAAGTCCCTGCATCTCGGGATCGCGCCGGAAGTTGAGCCACAGGCGGTGGACCAGCTGCACGTCCTCGGCGCGCAGTGAGGGCGCGTGCGGGCCGATGTGGAAGGCCTCCGCTTCACCATCGGGCATGACGACGTAGAAAGTAAACTGCCGCTTGGGCTCCGCAAGGTTCTCCCATGCCTGGCCGATGTGGAACGCCTGTTCCTGCGCAGACATTCGCGTGGATAACCCCGATACAAGCGCCGCTACTTCCAACGAATTCGCAGCCTGCACCAGCGCAGCGAAGATATCGCCCGCCGGAACTACGAGCAACGAGATGTGTTTGCCAAAGCTCTCGGCAACCGAGACGGCCTTGGTGAAGAGCATTTGTTCGTGCTCGCTGAAGATCTGGTTGTCGACATATTCCGGACCCCCTGCGCCCATGATCCGGGCCGTCAGGACGACGATATCCTGCTGGTCGGTTCGGGTCCGTGCCAGCGCCCACTTCAGCGCGTAGGGATTGACCGGATCGCGCATCGTAACCAGCACCCCGCCGGGTCGAACCTGGAGCGTTTCTCGTCCAATCGTGTCCTGCTGTTCGAGCTGGAAATGCTCTTTCATCTGCTGCTGCGTCAGCTGATGTTTCGCCAGGTTCTTGCGCTCCGAAACTGCGAAAATCGTGAAGAAAACCGCAGTGAACACAAGGCCGCTCTCGGTCGCCACGCTCTTCGTGATGAGGTTGACCATTGCGATGGTGAAGAGGGTCAGAAAGACACAGAACAGACCGATGGGCAGTTCCGTACCACCGATGCGGAGATTGACGGGGACCTTCCAGCCGCGCTCCCCTTTGTATTTCCATCGCAGCACGAGCATGGCGAGGGAGTTAAAGGTGAAACTCCAGATCACGCCAAAGGCGTACGCTTCGCCCAGGGTGATGACGTTGCCCCGGCTCACGATGATGGTGAATAACTGCAGCGCGGTAATGAGATTGATGATGCGATAGCTGGTCCCGAAGCGCCGATGCGGCTTGCGGAACCAATCCGTCAATACGCCGTCTTCGGCAATGCGCATCATCACGCCGGTTGAGCCGATGATGGAGGTGTTGATCGCTCCGGACAGGATCAGAAAACCCACGATGACAACGAAGACGCGGACTACGATGCGCAGCACCGCCGGAGCCCAGAGATACATTGCCATGCCGGCGATCAGGTTGTCGCGATACACCGGCACGCGCACGCTGTCCGGAATGATCATCGTCGCGAGCAGCGTACCGACCCCGGTAAAAACGAAGCTGTAAATCGCGATAACAATGGCGGCGCGCTTGAGGTTTTTGAGCTTGGGATGCTCGATTTCGCGATTGACCTGGGCCAGTGTTTCTTCGCCGCTCATGGCGAGCACGGAGTGGCCGAAAGCCATGAGAATGCCAAACAGACCCAGCATCGTTGCCAGACGAGTGCCGTTCAGAAACCCCAATGCGTCGCTGGAGAAGTGAAGGTTCGCGGGCACTGGGAACGGAGGCAAACTCGCGTGCCTGTGAAACGCCGTGACCCATCCCCATCCCAGCAGCAACACCACCATCACGGTGGTGACCTGCATGACGCTCAGCGCTTTATCGGTTGATTCCTCGATTCCCTTAATGTTCTGCCACCAGTAATAGATGGTCACCGCAGCCGCAAACAGTGCGGAGGTTTCGTCGATGGGAAGAGGGCTGGCGCCGTGAGCCCACGGGAGCATGCTGGCCGGCAGCCAACTGTGGATCGCTCCCTGATTCAGCAGTTCATTAAGAAGACCGACGATGTATTGCCCGGCAGAAACCCCCGAGATCGGTCCGGTGAGAATGTAGTCGAACATCAGCGCCGAAACGCTGAGTTTGGCAAAATTCCCTCCCAGGGCCTCTTTGACGACGCGATACACGCCGCCACGCGTGAACATCGAACAGCTTTCGACATACACCGAGCGTACGGCGAAGGAGAACAACATGACACCGAGAATGAACCAGGGGGCCGCTTTCCCTACGGCCTGTTCTGCGATGCCGCCTGCATAGAAGGCTGAGGACCCAAGATCATTGAGCACAACGGCCGCGGCTCGCCAAAAAGAAATAAAGGTGAGCATGACCGAGGAAGCGACGACCAGCTTCACACGATCAGATTGCGGCGCGTACCGAGTGGTTCCTGAGGACATTCGATGGGAAAGCTTGCCGGCGGCCGCGGCGATTCCTGCCTTCCGCCGACGCGCCCAGCGCTGAGTGTATGTCTGTATCGTTGCCCAGTCAACGAAGACCGCTGCGCTGGGTCTTCGCAGGCACAGGAAACGGGAGGCGGACGCGATGCATCTTCTTGAGTTCAAGCGCTTAACTCCCAGTCCTCCACGATCGTTTCCGATTCCGGATGATCCTCCCACTGTTACACTCATGCCGAGACCGGAACGATGACCGAAGATGTCGCCCTGCGATCGCTGACCGCCCTTCTGGGCACGCCTGTCACCAGCGTGCGTGGGCGCATGCGGGGTCGCCTCAAAGACATTGCGGTCGGCACGGGCGAGGACGCCGGCCGCGTCGCCGGCCTGGTAGTCAAGACGCGCAAAGGTCTCGAAGTTGTTTCGACCAAAGACGTTCGCTGGACACCCAGCGGGGCGCTCGAACTCCGTCCCGAAGCCGCGCTGAGTTTGCTCCAGGGTGATGAGAACTTCATTCTGCTTCGTCAGGATCTGCTGGATCGTCAAATCATCGACGTGCACGGCCGCAAAGTGGTTCGCGTGAACGATGTGAATCTCCGCTGGCAGCCCAACGGCGACGGAGAACAGCTTTGCGTCATGGAAGTCGAGGTCGGTCTGCGCGGGGGCATCCGCCGTCTGCTGAGCGGAACCCTTCCGAAACGCACCCTCGAGAACCTGGTTTCCAGGCTCCCGCCGCGGGTCATTCCGTGGAACTTCGTGGACATGATCGAGGTCGACCCGACGCGCCGCGTGAAACTCAATATCGAGCACGAACGGCTCGCGCAGCTGCACCCGTCGGATATCGCCGACATCCTGGAAGATCTGGCCCCAGCGGAGCGGGAAGCGGTCCTGCGTACTCTCGATGAGGAAGTCGCAGCGGAAACCCTGGAGGAAGTCGAGCCAAAGTTGCAGAAATCCCTTGTCCAGGCGCTCGATTCAGAAACGGCTGCAGGCATCGTCGAAGAGATGGATCCGTCCGCGGCGGCCGACCTTCTTGCCGAGCTTCCCGAAGAGCGTTCCGAAGCGATTCTCGAGGAGATGGATCCCGAAGAACGTCAGGAGGTCAAGGAACTCCTCGAGTTTCGCGAAGACTCTGCAGCAGGCCGCATGACGACCGAATACGTCGCGGTTCCCGTCAGTGCTACGGTCGCCGACGGCATTCGAGCGCTGCGCGGCTTCGAAGGCGATCCGGAAACGATCACCGAGATCTATCTAATCGATTCCGGCGAAGTCCTCAGGGGAGTCGTTCCCCTGGCACGGCTGGTTCTGGCACGGCCGGAGGCACGCCTTGAGGTTTTGACTGAACCTCGCTTCATCTGTGTGGAATTCGACCAGCACGAAAATGAGGTCGCGGAGCTGTTCGACAAGTACAATCTTCGCGCTCTGCCGGTGATCGACAAGGCAGGGAAGCTGGTCGGCGTGGTGGAAGCCGACCATGTCATTGCCTTCCTGCGCGCGCGCGTCTAGACGCCGATTACGGCGCAAAGCTCCTTGACCGCGGCCGCGCTCTTCTTCAAAGCCGCGTCTTCTTCCGGCGTGAGCTTGATTTCGATGATCTGCTCGATCCCCCGTGAGCCCAGCTTGCACGGTACACCAATGTAGTAGCCGCGAATCCCGTACTCGCCTTCAAGAAAGGCCGCGCAGGGCAGAATTTTTTTCTTGTCTTTCAGGATGGCTTCAACCATCTCAACCGTGGCCGCCGAAGGCGCATAGTAAGCGCTCCCGGTTTTGAGATATTTCACGATCTCGGCACCCCCGTCGCGCGTGCGCTGCACAATCGTGTCGAGCCTCTCTTTCTCGATGAGTTCGGTGATCGGAATGCCCGCAACGGTGGAGTATCGGGTGAGCGGAACCATCGTGTCGCCATGCCCCCCGAGAACGAAGGCAGTCACGTTTTCGACAGAAACTTTCAGCTCTTCGGCAATGAAGGTCCTGAACCGCGCCGAATCGAGCACGCCGGCCATGCCGATCACGCGTTCGCGATTGAACTTTGCCTGGCGGAAAGCAGCCTGGGCCATTGCATCGAGAGGATTAGAAACAATAATCAGGATGCAGTTCGGTGATGCCGCGGTCACCTTTCCGACGACGTCGGACATAATCTTGTAGTTGGTCTGAAGGAGGTCGTCGCGGCTCATCCCCGGCTTACGCGGAATGCCAGCCGTGATGACGACGATGTCCGAGTTTACAGTCTCGTCATAGTCGTTCGTGCCGACGATGTGGCAGTCCATCTGCGCGATTGGCATGGCTTCCAGCAAGTCGAGGCCCTTGCCCTGCGGGATGCCCTCGACCACATCGATCAGAACGACATCGGCCAGTTCCTTTGCCGCGATCCAGTGTGCCGCCGTTGCACCCACATTCCCCGCGCCGACAATCGTTACCTTCTTCCGCATAACTCTCCCTCTCTCGTAACTTCATTCTGGCGGCGAAGCCGCACCCACCCGGGGACCGATCGCTACATATTGGCGATCATTTTGGTGGCAAACTCACTCGTCTTGACTTTCGTCGCTCCCGGCATCTGACGTTCGAAGTCATATGTCACGAATTTCTGCTGGATCGTCTTCTCCAGTGAGGACTCGATGAGTTTCGCCGCTTCTGGCCAGCCGAGGAACTGGAACATCATCACCCCGGACAGCATGACGGATCCTGGATTGATGACATCCTTGTCGGCATATTTCGGCGCCGTGCCGTGGGTGGCTTCGAACACCGCGTAGCCATCGCCGATGTTGGCGCCCGGCGCAATGCCGAGGCCCCCCACCTGTGCCGCACAGGCGTCCGAAATGTAATCGCCGTTGAGATTGGGGCACGCGAGGATGCTGTACTCCTCAGGCCGGATGATCACCTGCTGGAAGATTGAGTCGGCGATGCGATCGTTGATCAGCACCCTTTTCTTCCAGCTGCCGTTGCCGTGCGATCGACCGATGGAGTCGAGGACGCCCCGGATCTCCGCATACAGTGCGTTGCGGAACTCGTCGTTGCCAAACTCGAGCCCGGGCTCAATCAACTCGGCATTCTGTTCGACGGTCAGGCCCGGGTTGGCTTCGACATTGCCGAGGATCCAGCTTTCGCGTTCGGTGACGACCTGGTCGCGAAACTCCTCAACACCGACTTCGTATCCCCACTCGCGGAATGCACCTTCGGTGAACTTCTGAATATTGCCCTTATGCACGAGGGTGACCGTCCTGCGGCCGGTCTCGAGAGCGTGCCGAATCGCGCAGCGAACGAGCCGCTTGGTTCCCGTAATCGAGATCGGCTTGATGCCGACGCCCGAATCTTCGCGAACCTTCTTCTTTCCGCCCTTCAGCATCTCGTCGTTCAGAAAAGTGATGAGTTTCTTTGCGTCAGCCGTTCCCTCTTTAAATTCGATACCGGCGTACACGTCCTCCGTGTTTTCACGAAAGATGACCACATCGAGCTTCTCCGGATGCTTCACCGGGCTGGGCACGCCGGAGTAATACTTTACCGGACGCACGCACGCATAAAGATCCATGATCTGGCGCAGCGCCACGTTGAGAGATCGAATCCCGCCTCCCACCGGCGTGGTCAGCGGCCCCTTGATCGATACCCGGAAATCAGTCGCGGCTTTGACGGTATCGTCCGGCAGCCAGTTCCTGAACTCGCGGAACGCCTTTTCACCAGCAAAGACCTCGAACCACTTCACCGCCCGCTTGCCGCCATAAGCTTTCTCGACAGCTGCGTCGAATACTCGCTGCGACGCGCGCCAGATGTCGCGGCCCGTGCCATCGCCCTCGATAAAAGGGACGATGGGATGGTTGGGGACCTTGTACTCACCATTCACATACTGGATCGCCTCGCCATCCTTGGGCAAAGCTAACCCGTTATAGCTGGTCTGCATGTGTGCTGATTTCCTTCGCTGACGGTTGGTTGACGAATTTCGGTGGAGGAATCGAATACTCAAGCTAACACTCTGTAAAGCGGCGGCGCAACGTGCAGCAGGCATCCAGCCGCGCGTAGCATAGGCTCATGTCGTTGCGTTCGTGGCTTCCCTCTTTCTTCCGTATCGGCCTTCTTGTAGTCCTCCCTTTGCCCGTCGCGGCGCAGCCTGCTCCCATTCGCGTGGCCATCGTGGGTCTGGAGCACGGCCACGTGAGCGGCTTTCTGGAGCAGTTTCCGAAACAGAATGACGCACAACTGGTCGGTATCGTCGATGCCGATTCTGCTCTGGCTTCGAAATACGAGCAGCAGTTTCATCTGGACCACAGCCTGTTTTACCTCTCGCTGGATGACCTTTTTGCCCACCAGCAGCCGCAGGCTCTGCTGGTTTACACCCCGATTGGCCAGCATCGCCGGGTCATTGAGGCCGCTGCGGCCCACAACGTCACCGTGATGGTTGAGAAACCGCTGACGCTCTCGGTCGCCGACGCGCTCGCCATCCGGCGCGTCGCGCGCGAGCATCACATTCAGGTTCTCGTCAATTACGAGACGACCTGGTATCCCAGCAATCGCGCCCTGTTCGATCTGCTCCGGCACGACAGTCTCGGCGATCTGCGCAAGGCCGTGATTCACGATGGCCACAATGGTCCGAAGGAAATTGGCGTCCAGCCTGAATTCCTCAGCTGGCTCACCGATCCGGCACAAAATGGCGCAGGCGCGCTGTATGACTTTGGCTGCTACGGCGCAGACCTCATGACCTGGTTTATGCACGGGGAGACACCGGTCAGCGTCACTGCCGTCGCACAGACCGATAAGCCGGAGACTTACCCTCACGTCGATGACGACGCCACCATCATCGTTCGCTATGCACATGCCCAGGCCGTACTCATGCCTTCCTGGGACTGGCCCTTCAGCCGGAAAGACGCCGAAGTCTATGGCACCAAAGGCTACGCCATTGCCCCCAACCCCACACTCATCCGCGAGCGCGTGAACGTGGCTTCTCCTGAAGTCGCCCTCGGCATACCACCGCTTCCCGCCCCGAACGATACTTCGCTGCACTACCTCGCAGCAGTCGTGCGCGGCCAGCTGGATCCGAACCACGACCTCAGCTCGCTCGACACGAACATGGTGGTAATGCAAATTCTCGATGCTGCCCGGCAATCCGCGAAGACAGGAAAAACAGTAGCTCTTCATCCCCTGCCCTAACGACTCTCAGGCAGCGTATTCTGAAGTGTGATTCGGTTACGCCTCTCACTGCCGATTGCCGGCCTCGCGTCCGTTCTCTTGTTGAACTCGCTGACCGCGAATGCACAATACTCCGCCGATCGCCCCGTCGGAACGAGTGCGCAGCAGGCTCCCTCCTGGCAGAAGAACGCGGGCATCGATCAAAATCTGAATCGTCCTCTGCCGCTGAACGACGCGTTCCACGATGAGTCCGGCCGAAACGTGAAGTTGGGCGACTTTTTCGGCCACAATCGGCCCGTCATGCTGGCGTTGATGTACTACAACTGCCAGATGCTCTGCCCCCAGGTGCTGCACGGCATGGGGTCGGCGTTGCGCCAGAGCGGTTTTCATGCAGGACGTGAGTACGATGTCGTGGTCGCCAGCATCGATCCGTCTGATACGCCAGCCAACGCAGCTTCTGAGAAGCAACAGTTTCTCACTATCATCGACGACCCCTCCGCGACGGCCGCCGGCGCAGTCCACTTCCTTACCGGACAGCAAACGTCGATCACCGATCTGGCGCAGGCCACGGGCTTCCACTACGTGCGCGTCCCGGGTCCGGACGGCAAGATGGATCAGTTCGCACACTCCAGCGTGATCATGATCGTGACGCCGGATGGCCGCATGTCGAAGTATCTCTTCGGTGTGGACTATCAGCCGCGCGACGTGCGTCTGGCCATCATCCAGGCGAGTTCCCGGCACATCGGCACGCTGAGCGATCTGGTGCTTCTGTATTGCTGCAGCTACTCGCCGAGCCAGGGACGCTACACCGTAGCCATCCTGCGCATTCTCGGCCTCGCGGGCGTAGCCTCGCTGCTGGCGGTGATTGCGATGCTGTGGCTGCTCGCGAAAAAGCCAAAGAATGCGCCCGTCGGCGTGTAGCGGACTGATCTTCGCAGCTCGTCATCGCCGCCAGCGTCTTCGCCCGCACAGTATGCAAACGCGGGTTCCCGCCGAACGGGGTCGCCCTGGCGAGAAGATACTCTGGCCTAAAGATGATGGGAGAAAGCGGAAGCGGAGGAGCCGTTTTCCGCAGCTTTCAGCTCACTCTTTCCTTCCGATGCAGGTCCTGAATCCTGTTCGCGAGCCTGACGCACGATCATCGCCGCCACATACGCCGCTCCAAATCCGTTGTCGATGTTGACGACGCAGACGTTCGGCGAGCAGGAGTTCAGCATTCCCAGCAATGCGGCGATGCCCGCGAACGCGGCGCCATATCCGACGCTGGTGGGCACGGCAATCACAGGCGCAGCCACGAGGCCACCGACCACGCTGGGCAATGCGCCCTCCATGCCCGCACACACGATGACCGCCCGCGCACGGCTCAGCCCCTCTCGCTCGGCCAGAATGCGATGCAGTCCGGCGACGCCCACATCCCAAATCCGCGAAACGGTGCAGCCAAGATATTCGGCGGTGACTGCAGCCTCTTCCGCTGCGGGTAAGTCACTTGTCCCCGCGCAAACGACCGCAACCGGTCCCGCTTTTTCGCTCCCGATCCGGGCTCGCAGTCCAATGATCCGCGCCTGGTCGTGATAGACAGCGTCTGGCGCAACCTCTGTCACCGCGTGATACGTGTTGGCGTCGGCCCTCGTTGCTATCACGCTGCCACCCGCCGCTGCCATGCGCGCAAAGATCTCCGCCACTTGTGCAGGAGTCTTCCCGGCCGCGTAGATGACTTCCGGCAGTCCCAGGCGAAGGGCGCGATGGTGATCGATCCGTGCGAAGCCGGCATCTTCATACGGCATCCTCGCCAGACTACGCAGGGCGTCGGTGGGCGTTGTCTGGCCCGACTGAACGCTCTCCAGCAATCGCAGAATCATCTCGCGCGTCATGATCGGGCTTTGCTCCCCACGTCGGCGTAAACTGCGATCGCCGCCTCCATCACTGCACGAAGAGCGACGTCATGCTCGCGCGAAGCCCGGCGGCAATCCTCATACTCGGGCATCGCATTCACGACTTCTCCATGGGCCGAGGCGACCTTGATTCGAATTTTCCCGTAAGGCGTATCCACGGAGGTAAATTCCCGGTCAAGGATGACGCGTTCTTCCTCGCGCCGCCGGATCCCGAGTGTGGTCGTCTCGCGGAAGAGCAGTTTTTCCAATGCGGTTTCGTGCTCCGGTTTGCAGAGTGCGGTGATCAACGTTCCCAGGCGCCCCTTCTTCATCGCCACCGGCGCAGCCATCACATCAAGCGCGCCGTGCTCGAGGGCCAACTCCATCGCGTGCGCCAGCACCTGCGGCGTGGCGTCATCCACCGCACATTCCAGAACGACAACGCGATCCACGAAAAATCCCCGGCCAGTGCGAACCGCCTTCGTCGCCGTCCCCACCGAAATCCGCAGTACGTTGGCGAAACCGTCGGGGTTGCGCCCGCCTGCGCCGTAGCCTACCACGGCAGTTGTCACGGCTAACTCATCATCGACTTCGCATGCCAAAGCCCGCAGCATGGCCGCTCCTGTCGGGGTCGTCAGTTCCATCACCGGGCCCGCCGAATATGTCGGCAGCCCTTTCAGCAACTCCGCGGTCGCAGGGGCGGGCACCGGCATCCTGCCGTGCGCACAGTTCACAAAGCCGCTGCCAACATTGATTGCCGTGCAGCGCCATTTGTCCACGCCGAGCGCGTCGAGGCCCACGGCTCCGCAGACGATGTCGGCAATCGCATCCACCGCACCAACTTCATGGAAGTGTACCCGTTCAGGCGGAATGCCGTGGATTTTGGCTTCTGCCAACGCCAGGAATTCGAACGCATGCAACGCAATCGTCCTGGCACCTGCCGGCAGCTCGGCGCGGGTAATCAGTTCGCGAATCTGCGGCCAGTGACGGCCATGCGCATGCGAGTGGTCTTTACTGCGAGCAGGCTCGTGACGACCATCCTGATCTCCTGCGCCCCAATTCTCTTCTGCCGGCTTTCCGTTCTCCAGAACATCGACTTTGGTCGCGCGGATTCCGCCTCGATCCACCGAATCGATTCGTAGCTCCGCGCCGATGCCCAGCGCGGCCGCGGCATTCTGCAAAGTCTCAGTGGGTACGCCGGCGTCAATGAGCGCGCCGAGAAGCATGTCTCCGGAGATGCCGGCAAAGCAATCGATGGTCCCGATCTTCATAGGCGCTTTAAGACGTCCCGTTTCTGGCTCGAACCGTGAGCGCCAGCATCTCCGCAGGCAGCAATTCGTTCATCGCACCGGATCGATAGCCGTCGCAGTCGACCGCCACATACGGAAAGCCGGCACTCCGCACGGCTGCCGCCATGCGGCGGAAGAATTGCGGATCAAGCGAGGCTGCCATTTCTTCTTCCGCGATTTCGATCCGCGCGATACTCCCGTGGTGGCGCACGCGGAATCTCCGCAGCCCAAGCAGTCGCAGTCCCTCTTCCGCGTCCTCCACCTGGCGGAGCGCTTCTGTCGTCACGCGCCGCCCATATTCAATGCGTGAAGACAGGCAGGCGGATGCCGGCTTATCCCACACGCGCAGACCAGCGGCCCGCGCCAAAGCACGAACATCCGCCTTGGTCAGGTCTGACTCCGCCAAAGGAGCCGCCACACGATGATTGGCCGCCGCTTTTTGCCCTGGGCGAAAATCCCCGCGATCGTCGAGATTCAGCCCATAAGCGACCGCGGCAAAGTTTCGCCTGGCGCGCTCCGCTTCGAGCACCGCGAACAGCTCGTCCTTGCAGTGAAAACATCGGTCGCTATGGTTGGCCGCATAGGCTTCGCGCTCCAGTTCCTTCGTCTCCAGGACCAGCAGGGGAAGCCCATTCTCCTCAGCGAATGCGAGGGCATCCCGATAGTGACTCCTGGCCAGGGACGCCGAATCGGCAATGGCGGCCAGCATCTTTTCGCCCAGGGTTCGATGAGCCATCCAGGCCAGATAGGCGGAGTCGACCCCGCCTGAATATGCCACGACGATGCTGCCCAGCTTATCCAGCCGGTTCTGCAACAGATTCTGCTTGTCCTCGAGGTTCATGCCTCACGCCTGCCCATCATCGTACGCTGGTCCGCCGAACGATTGGAAACTGAAGCGTCCGCTGGAGATGGCCAAACAGGGGCATCAAATCTGGGAAAATGGATTAGATGGCGACCACCCACGCGCCCACGATTCTCACCCCGGAAGATCGGCTGGCGCGACGCCGGCTCATCCTTCAGGATGCCATTTCGCTTCTCACGCTGTTTCTGATCACGTCTGTCATCTTCGTCCTCACCTTATTTCTCTTTCGTTCCTTCACCCATCACCGGCAGGAACTTGGCGCCCGCTGGAAAACACGAGGGGAGGCCGCGCTCGCCGCAGGCCATCCCATGGTTGCGATCGACGACCTGCGCTCCGCCCTGGACTATGTTCCCGACCGCCAGACCGAGATCGAACTGGCGACGGCACTTGCTGACGCCGGACGGAATCAGGAGGCGACGGCTTACTTCACCACTCTGCGGGAGTCGGCGCCGGGCGATGGCACCATCAACCTGGAGCTGGCTCGTCTGGCGGCGAGGGCGGGCAACGAAAATGAGGCGATTCTCTATTACCAGTCGGCTCTGGACGGCACCTGGCAGGGCAACGGGTACGACCGCCGCCGCCAGGTACGACTGGAGATGGCCCGTTACCTTATTTCTCGGCACGACGACAATCGCGCGCGCAATCAGCTTTTGATCGCCGCAGGCAACGCTCCCGACGATCCCGATATCAAGATCGAGATTGCCGGGCTTCTCGAGCAGGCCAACGCGCCGCAGGATGCGCTGAGAATCTATCAGGTTCTGACCTCGCGGCGGGAGCCTCCCTTCGCCGCGCTGGAGGGTGCGGGACGCACAGCCTTTGCGCTCGGCATGTACGGCGCGGCTGACGAATACATGGCTCGGGCCCTTGCCAGTCCGCTTGCTGCGAAGCTCACAGCCAACCAGAAGGCTGGAGACCATTACATTCTCGACATCTCCGTCCACATCCTTTTGCTCTATCCGTCGTTCGATCTGACTCCGCGTCATCGAGCCGAGCGCATCCTTTCGCTGAGAAGCATCGCCAGGCAGAGGCTCACATCCTGCGCAGGTTCAAGCGCTGTGACGCCGCCACAATTGGCAGGGTTGGTTTCGCGATGGGATCAACTGCCGCCCGCGCTGAGCGCGTCAAAGCTGGAACAGCAACCGGATCTGGAACAGACGATTCTGCAGCTGACGTACGACACAGAAACAACCGCGGCCAGGGTCTGCGGTGCGCCTGCCGGAGATGATTCGTACCTGCTGCGCATCGCCCAGAACCCGAATGCGGTGGAACAGGAATGATGTCCGATATACCTATACAAGCTGTAGCCGCCGGCTCTGCGGCTCCCGGTATCGCTGGAACCCCTGCATACGCCGACGGCGCTCCGAACCGATTAGCGGATACCACGCCGGCTCCTCCGCCAGGCACGGCACCTGCCGGTCAGTCCGGCATCGAAAAGATCGCGCCCACCCGCGACGAACGGCTGTTCCTGGTTCTATCGATCTTCATCGGCGTCATTTCCGGCCTGCTCGTTGTCGCCTTCAGGATCGCGATTGAGTGGATTCGTCTTCTCGCCCTCGGCTCCGCCCCGCATCCAGGCCAGATTCGGCTCTTGCTTGTGCCCGCGATCGCCGGACTCGTTGTGTCGGCACTGGTTATCTGGTTCTTCCCGGCAGCGCGTGGCAGCGGCGTCAATCAAACCAAGGCCGCGCTCTACGTTTACGAAGGCTACATCTCCTTTCGGACGGTGATCGGCAAATTCATCACTTCGGCTCTTGCCATCGGCGGCGGCCACTCTCTCGGGCCGGAAGACCCTTCGCTGCAGATCGGAGCCGGAGTCGCTTCGATCATCGCCCGCAATCTTCGCCTGTCCCGCCGCCGTCTGCGCATGTTCGCCCCCATCGGCGCTGCCGCCGGCCTGGCGGCGGCGTTCAATGCTCCCATTTCCGCCATCCTGTTCGTTATCGAAGAGGTCATCGGCAGCTGGAGTGCCGCAGTCCTTGGCTCCCTTGTCCTGGCCGCGATTTCGAGCGTGGTCATCGCGCGATGGTTTTGGGGACCCGAACCGATGTTTCGCATCCCCTCGATTACGCTGCGCGACCCGCGCGAGCTGATGGCTTACGCCGTGCTGGGCGTTTTCGGAGGACTGCTGGCTCCCGTCTTCGCTCTGATTCTCGGCTACCTTCGGCCGCGTCTCCGGGCTCTGCCTCGGTGGAGCATCTTTCTGCAACCCGCTGTTGCCGGACTTATGGTAGGCGCCATCGGGTTCTTCGGCTTTCCCCAGGTGATGGGAACCGGCTATGACGTCATCGATCAGGCGCTGCACGGCCAGTTCGTTTGGCAAGTGCTCCTCGCGCTTGTCTTTCTCAAGCTGATGGCGACAACCTTCTCGTTCTCCAGCGGAACCCCGGGTGGCATGTTCGCCCCAACGCTTTTCATCGGTGCCATGCTGGGCGGGGCCGTCGGCGCGTTCGAGAAACATTTCTTCCCGCATCTCACCGGCACCGTCGGCGCATACTCCCTGGTGGGCATGGGGGTCCTCTTTGCCGGATTCCTTCGTGTTCCCCTCACCTCGGTTTTCATGGTGCTCGAAGTGAGCGGCAACTACTCCATTATTCTGCCCATCATTCTGGCGAACACCCTTGCCTTTCTCATTTCCCGCAGCCTGCAACCCGTGGGTATCTTCGAGATCTTCACCCAACAGGACGGGCTCGATCTTCCCTCCATGGAGGAACAACGCGAAGAGTCGAGTCTTCACATCGAAGACGCGCTTCAGCCTGTCAGCGTTCCGATCGTGAAGGGCAGCGACGCGCTGCAGTCGGTCGTTCAGATGGTGACCGATGACCGTGCCAGGGGCTGTCTCGTTCATCTCGCGGACGGCTCCTGGTATGCTTTGGGCGCCGACGAACTCACCGCATCCTCTGCCGCACTGACTCCTGAGACTCCGATCCAGCGCGCGCTCAAACAGGACCGCCTGCCGCTTCTCTTCCCTGATATGACTCTGGACTCGGCCCTCCACTGTTTTCCTCGCTGGCCGTTCCTCCCGGTTCTCAATCGCGCCAGCCGTGAAACGGTCGAGGGCATGCTGACGATCGACGACGTTCTGCGCCGTTACCAGAGTCCCGGCAACGCATCTGCGCTTGCCTAACCGTCCTCTCCCCACTAGGCTCAAGACTCAGGTTCCTCCCGGCGCGCTACGCATGCTGAGTCTCTATCAACGGCTGATCCTCGGCTGTTTCCTGCTCATCGCACTGGTCACCACGGTCAGTCTGCTGGTGCGCACTTCTTTTGTGCACCTCGCTGCTCTGGATGCCCAGGTTCGGGTGGCAGAAACTGCTGTGGCTTCTCTTGCGTCAGCCCAGGGAGCCGTCGCGCATGAAGAGCTGATTGCCGCGCGCATCGCAACCGGAAACGCTTCTCTGGGCGAGTTCCGTGATCAGGTCAGCCGCACCCAGATTCTTCTCCGAGCCGCCCACGACGACGTTCGCAACTTCGATCCCTCCGTTCCCATCGATCGCCTCGTTCAGGACCATGAAAAGCTGGTACAACACCCGCCATCCGACGCGACCGATCTTACCCGCGCACTCGAGTCGATTCATGAGGAGCTTCGCCGCGATCTGGACCAGCTCTCGGCCGCTCGCTACCGAAGTGTCACAACGTTGCGCGACGAGCAGAACGAATTGCGTACCCGCCTGATAGCGGCGTGCGGCCTTTCCATTGCTGCGGCCACCGCCATTTCCGTTGTGATGCTCATTCTGGTCATTACACCTCTGCGGCACACGGCGCGTGTGGCTCGGCGCATCGGCCAGGGCGATCTCCATCAGCGCGTGGAGTGGCGATCCAAGGATGACCTTGGCGCGATCGCTACTGAACTCAATCGCCTCGCAATCCGCCTCCGCGATCTGCGCGAAACCGAGTCCGGCCGCCGGCAAATGGAGTTTCAGCTGGCCGACGCAATCGTGCGATCCATCTTCGAGCCGGTCATCGTCACTGACGGCCGCGGCCAGGTCCTGAAGCTCAATCAGTCTGCCGCCGAGCTCCTGGGAGTCGCCGGCGGTGCCGAGCCGGATCGCATGGTTCTGGCCAGCACCCCGGGCGGCGACAAGATCCTCACCGCCATCCGAGCCGCGGTTTCGATGCAGCAGGCAACGACGGGGGAGGGTGAGGCTGCTCTGCTTCCCATGCGCATCGGCGAAGCGAAGCGCAGTTATCGGCTGCGAACCACGCCGATGCGCGACAGTGAGGGCAAACTGCTCGGTGCGGTCACTCTTCTCGAAGACGTGACCGAGATTGCCGAAGTCGATCGCTTCAAAACGCGCTTCCTGGCGGTCGCTTCACAGAAGTTGCGCGAGCCGATCCGCAAGCTCCGTCTTTCTCTCTACGCCCTGACTCAAAACCACGCGGGCGAGCTCCGGCCCCTGCAGATGGAATTGGCCAGCAGTGCTGCCCATGAAGCAGAACACCTGGACGATCTGATGCTCGATCTGATCGAGGTTGCCGAGCTGGAAACCGGCCGCCGCCAGCTTCGCATTGACAAGATCCGGCCATTCGATGCGCTCCGCGATGCCGTCGTCCGCTATCGCGATGCTGCGCAAAGTCGCGATATCGACTTCGAGCTGCTCGCCTTCGAAGACCTGGCCTACGTTCAGGGAGATCGCCGCGCCCTCCGCACCATTCTCGACAACCTCATCAGCAATGCGCTGCGCTATACCCCTGACGGCGGGCACATTCGGCTGGGCGCAGCGGAACAGCAAGAGCGGGTGCAGTTCTTCGTGCACGACAACGGCCGTGGTATCGAGGCTGACCGCCTGCCTACCATTTTTGGACGTTTCACCGGGGATCCCGGAAGCGGCGGGACCGGGCTCGGCCTCGCGCTGGTTCGCCGGCTCGTGGAATCCCAGGGCGGCCAGGTGTCGGTAGAGAGCCGCCTCGGCACCGGAACGACATTCCGCTTCACACTGCCCATTGCCGTTGCAGAATCGGACCGTCACCCTGTGGAGGCTGGATGACGGTTCCTCCTTCGGTTCCGACCCCCGACGCGCCACAGGAGCTCGCGCAGGATCTCGCGCCGGGTCGCGACCCCCATGAACCTGGACGGCTCCGCATCTATCTCGGCGCTGCTCCCGGGGTTGGCAAAACCTACCGCATGCTGGAAGACGCCCATCTCATGCGGCGCCAGGGTATCGACATCGTCATCGGCCTGATCCAGGCGCACGGGCGCGCGGACACCGCGGCGCTGGTCGGCGGCCTTGAGATGATTCCTCTAAGGGAGGTCCAATACAGATCCGTCACGCTGCGTGAGATGGATCTGGATGCTATCCTCGCCCGCCATCCAGCGTGGTGCATCGTCGATGAGCTGGCGCACAGCAACGTGCCGGGGTCGCGGAATCGAAAGCGGTACGAGGATGTTCTGGAACTGCTGGATGCCGGCATCAACGTGATGACGGCGATGAATGTTCAGCACCTCGAGACGCTGAATGATGCAGTCGCGCGCTCGGCCAGCACCCAGATTCGCGAAACGGTGCCGGACAGCTTTGTACGGCGTGCTGACGAAGTCGTCAATGTCGACATCACCATCGACGAACTGCGCGACCGTCTCCGCCAGGGAAAGATCTATGCCCCTGACAAGGTCGAGCAGGCGCTTGCCAATTTCTTCCGCAAGGGCAATCTCAACATGCTGCGCGAGTTGGCCCTGCGCACGACCGCCGAACAGGTCGGCACCGCGGCCGCTGAGTATCGCCGCATCCAGGGGCTCGAACAGGCGCCGCTGCCGGAGAAGGTGATGGTCTGCCTCTCGCCTCGACTGGGCATGGAACGCCTGATCCGCGTCGGCGCTCGTGTCGCTGGCCGTCTGGCAACCGACTGGTACGTCGTCTATGTTGAAACCCCGGAGACGGACCACCGCCATGGTGACCCCGCCGCCTTTGCGCGTCTGGAGGAGTACGAGCGGATGGCGCGGGATCTTGGGGCCCGCATCGTCACCCTGAGAGATCGCAAAGTCGCCGACGCCCTCGTCGAATTTGCCCGCAAAGAAAACATCTCCCACGTCGTCTTCGGTCAATCCGCCCGCACCCGCTGGGATATCCTGCTCCACGGTTCCATCATCAATCGCTTCCTCAATGACATGCGCGATACCACTGTGCAGGTCGTCCCCATCCAGAAGGAACAGAAGCTGCCCGGGCGGCGCCAATGACAGCGACGCCAGGAAGTGAACCTGGGCTATGAATCGCGAGACGATGCTCGCGCAAATCCAGGATCGCGCGGAACCGTTTGACATCATCGTGATCGGAGGTGGCGCCACTGGAGCCGGCGTTGCGGTCGATGCAGCCAGCCGCGGCTTCTCCACCCTCCTGCTGGAGCGAGAGGACTTTGGCAAGAGTACCTCGAGCCGCAGCACCAAGCTGGTCCACGGCGGCGTCCGTTACCTCGAGCAGGGCAACATCTCGCTGGTCATGGGAGCGCTCCGCGAGCGCGGAATCCTCCGTCGCAACGCGCCGCACCTGGTGCACGATGTTCCCTTTGTCGTGCCGAACTACTCCTGGTGGGAGACTCCGTTCTACGGCATCGGTCTCAAGATTTACGACCTCCTCGCCGGCCAGTATGGCTTCGGCAAATCGAGGCTCCTGTCGCGTGAGGAGACTTTGGAGCGGCTGCCGACGTTGCGCCAGGATGGCCTCCGCGGTGGCGTGATCTATCACGACGGTCAGTTTGACGACGCCCGACTTCTGATCCACCTGATTGCGACGGCCGCCGATCACGGGGCCACTGTGCTCAACTACGCGCCCGTTGTGGAAATCCTGCGAGGCTCTGACGGATTTGTGAGCGGAGTCATCGCCCTGGACACCGAGTCCGGCCAGCGCTATTCGATCGACGCCCGGGTCGTGATTAACGCCACGGGCATTTTCGCCGACCAGACCCGGCGCATGGCGGATGCGAAGGTCACCCCGATGATGGTTCCCAGTCAGGGAATCCATCTCGTGCTGGACGGGTCCTTCCTTCGCGGCAACACCGCGATCATGGTGCCCCACACCAGTGATGGCCGCGTGCTGTTCGCGATTCCCTGGCATGGTCATACCGTCGTGGGGACGACTGACACTCCGATCGACGCACCCTCGTATGACCCGCTGCCCTTTGAGCACGAGATCCAGTTCGTTCTGGAAACGGCCCGTGAATACCTGAGCCACCCGCCGGCACGAGATGACGTTCTCAGCGTGTTCGTGGGCATTCGGCCGCTGGTGAAGCAAACCGGGGCTGGGCCTACGACGACGTCGGCCCTCTCGCGCGATCACACAGTGCACATCGACGACTCGGGATTGCTGACCATCGCCGGGGGCAAGTGGACCACCTACCGGCACATGGCGGAAGACACGGTGGATCACGCCATCCTGCTGGGCAAGCTGCCGGAGACGCCCTGCGTGACACGGGAGTTGCGAATCCACGGTTACGACGAGAACGCCGCCGATCTGGGCGATCTTGCCGTCTACGGCGCTGACGCCAGGGCGATTCGCGCACTCACCGGGCCGGCTCCCGCTCTCGGCCAGCCGCTTGACCCGCAGCTTCCCTCGATCGCGGCCGAGGTCGTCTGGGCGGCGCGGGAGGAGATGGCGCGGTCCGTCGAGGACGTGCTCGCGCGGCGGACGCGCGCCCTCTTCCTCGATGCCCGGGCGGCTCTGCGGATGGCTCCGGCGGTTGCGGCTCTGATGGCAGCCGAGCTTGGCCGTGATCAGGCATGGATCGACGCCGAACTGGCCCGGTTCCGCGAGCTGGCGGCCGGCTACATCCTGGCCCCGCTTCCGAGCCAGGCCGGGTAGTCCGGCGCCGGATCGCAGTCGGCGCCAGGAAACGAAACGCACCGTTCTGACGCAACACTATTCCGCTGATGGCGAAATCGGTTGTCGTTGCGTGCCGGGCGGGGTATAGTGCTCCTGTTCCGCAGTCCGGATTCCCTGAGAATCTGGCGATCGCAACCCACGTCGAGCCTTATGCGATCCGCCTTTCTGTGGACATACCTACAACCCTGCATTGGAGATGGAAGCGTATGCGTAAGTCCCTGTCGGTTCTCCTCCTTGGCGTCCTGGCTCTGAGCACGTCGGCTCAGGAGAAGCGTCGTGTTGCGGTCATGGACTTCGGCTATGGCACAGTCATGACCAGCGTCCAGGCCATCTTTGGGACGAACCAGGACATCGGCAAGGGCATCTCCGACCTGCTGGTGAACCAGCTGGTGAATGACGGCACGTACCGGGTGTTCGAGCGGGCGGCGCTGGAGAAGATCATCAACGAGCAGAACTTCTCGAACAGCAATCGCGCGGATCCGGCGACGGCGGCCAAGATCGGAGCCCTGGCGGGGGTAGATACGATCATCATCGGCGACATCACGACCTTCGGACGCGATGACAAGAACTACGGCGCGGGCGGCGGGGGCTACGGACTGGGCAAGTTCGGGGTGGGCGGGCTCGGGGTGCACAAGGCCAAGGCAGTGGTTGAGATCACGGCGCGGATCGTGGACGTGAACACGGGCGAGATCCTGGCCTCCGTGACCGGGCACGGCGAGTCCAAGCGGTCGGGCGCCGACATGCTGGGCGGGGGCGGATCGGGCTGGAATGGCGGGGGCGGCCACCTCGACATGGGCAGCTCGAACTTCGGGCAGACCATCATCGGCGAGGCGACGAAGGCTTCGATCACCGACGTGGCGACCGGTCTGGACGGAAAATCGGGGAGTCTGCCTGCTGTCGCGGCTCCTCCGGCGGCCCCGGTGGATGGGCTGGTAGCGGATGCATCGACCGATGACATCATCATCAACGTCGGTGCCGGGGCGGGGGTTAAGGTCGGCGACACGCTGGCGGTGACGCGCGTCCTGCGGACGGTGAAGGATCCGGCGACGGGCAAGGTGCTGCGGACGATCGACTCGCCGGTAGGGACGCTGACGATCACGAGCGTGGACTCCGGGTCGGCGGTGGGCAAGTTCAGCGGGTCCGGGAAGCCTCAGACCGGCGACCACGTGAAGCGGCCCTAGGCGGGGCCTCGGCGCGGATGCAAGGGGTCGCTGCTCCAGGCGGCGAGGGGTGGAATTGCCGGATTGAGGGGTTTACCCCTCCGGATGTGCCTGATTCCGTTAGGTCGGCTTTGCGCATAACCCCCCTGGGGTTAACGAGGCAGTTAACCCCCACAGTCCCCCCTCACTCGGCGGGATTTGCTGTGCCGGTGGCGAGGGTTGAGAGGATCCGATTTTCCGATTGAGGGGGGTTCACCCCTCCGGATGTGATTGATTCTGCTGAATCGGCTTTGCCGAGACCCCCAGGGATTGACAGAGCAGTTAACCCCCGACCGAACCTTCCAGTCACGAACCGCGGATTCGCGGTGCGGATCGAGGGTGGGAGGGGCATCGATTTTCCGGATCAGGGTGGTACCCCTCCGGATGTGGCTGATTCCGTTGAGTCGCGCCTCCCGCACCCGCTTGGGGATTGACGAGTTGGTTAGCCCCCGGGCGAGGCTCAGAGCCTGCTTTGTTCAGCAAGGCGCCCGATTGTCGAAGAACGATGGCGTGGCGGCCTGGGCCGGTGCAAATGGAAAGGCTCTGCACGGGACCGGAGAAGACCGGGCGGACAGAGCTCTCCTTCTTCACCGTAGGAGCCCCTGCAGGGCAATACAAGGGAATTCCGAGGGAGCGCAGCACGAAGGTACTGCGACAGCGGAAGGGGATGGGAAAAACGGGAGAGCGCGGTTTTTCCTCGACCCTGCGCGTTCCCCATGCACCCTCCTGGGCAACTCCGCGATGGCGGCTTTCCCGAAATGGGCATGGCTTCCCTCTCCGGGATCGCGGGCGCGCTTTCCGTCGGCTTTGCGGTTGCCCGCGGATCGCGCCGCGCTATGATCCAGCCGGTATGACCGTGGAGCGGTACGCAATCCGACTCGAAGGCTTCGCGCGCTGGTGGTGGTGGGCCGCCGGCGCGATGATTCTTCTGACTGCCTGGCCTTCGATGCTGGGGCAGGCGGCCAAGGCTCCGCCCGATGGGGCGAAGAACGGCGAGGACGCGAAGACGGGGGACGCAGTGGGAAGCTACTCCCTGGTGGTCGCCTCGCTGCAGGCCTCTGCGACCACGCACCTTCTGACTCCTCCTGTCGCCATTGCCATTGACGGCGGAAGCGCACGCGAGCCGGGAGAGTTTTCCGGGACGAAACCGTTGCCGGCAGAAGTTGTCCTCGAGGATTTTGGGATTCCACGATACGAATGCACGGCGACGGTTCCGAAGCTGCACGGTTGTGACGGACTCGATCGCACCGACTTCACAATCCGCGACGCGAACACGGTTGGCTACCACATCGTGAGCCACGGTGCAGCGGTGACGCTCAACGTGAATGTGGAAGTGCACGATCTGTTGCCGGTGTCGCAGGCCGGCCCGAATATCCCCTGGCACGCGCGCGAGATCATTTTTGTCGCCGTCCCCAAAGCGACGCCGGCGTATCACTTCTCTTCGGAGGTATTAGTGGGGGAGTGGAACGGGGAGGCGATTGTCTTCGAGGTCGGCAAGCCGTTGCCGGACTCGGCGAAGAAGGCTCTGGAGGATGAAGGGGTGAAACAGGATCTGGGGGACCATACGCTGTACAGTTTCCGCGTGAAGGAGGCGGCGAAGAAATAGGGGGCTGGTGTGGCGGACCATCCATCGGAGGCTCGAGCCGGTTTCATTTGCGACGGCAAGCTTCAGCTTTCGCCAGGTAGCATGGCCAGAACCCGTTTGGAGTGGGGGCGCTACACCGCTATTCCGGCAGCTTGGGTCGGCTCGCCCAATGGGATCGAGCGTCTTTGATCCGACGCAGAAACGCCTCGTCCGTGCCGGTCAGAAACTCTTCGCAGTAGTTCTGGAGGTCTTCTCGCAGATCGCGAAACGCGTCCAGAGGATCGCTGGAGAAGCCTGGATAGTGACTCATGCCAGGCTTTCCGAGAACAGAGTACATGTATTCTTCGTGCGACATCGATTCAAAGCCGAGGCGATAGGCGACCATTCCCAGGCTGTATCGGAAATGGAACTCGAATGTTCGATCACCTCTTCGGAACTCCGCACAGGCGAATTGTCCTCCACTGCCCTTGCCTGAGCCGAGCGGTGCGAAGGCAAAACCATGCTCCGAGAACAGTGGCTTGGGCAGTTCGGAACCTTCTAGCAGCATTGTCTCTGGCTCGATGAACATGGTGCTCAACCCAGTCCGGGGAATTTTACGCTCCCGCGTCTGTGTGGTCAGCATTCGGGAGGTTTGAGGCTCCGAATTTCCGTATCGCCGGTATTACGGTGCCTTGCCGATTCTGAACTGCTCAATCTTGAGAAGCCGGCTTACCTCACAGTGAACGTGACTGCATTGGAGATGATCTGATCTCCGGTTACAGGGTCCTTCTCTTTGACGTAAACGGAGTAATCTCCCGGCGCCAGATCAAACCACCTTCGCAGATTGAGACTTTCCCTCTTGGTTTTGCCGGGTGGGACTGGCGTTGCGAATCTGCTGCCGGCGAGTTTGTTCCATTCCCCACTCGATTCAAGCCGCGATCTAACGTACTGCCCGTTTCCAGTATCGCGAATGGTGACACCCGAGATGGGCGCTGGTCCCCGTACGTCTGGCAACAGAACAAGCTGATGCGAGTGATTCGTTATCGATACATCGAGTTGGATAGGTCCATTGCCAACGATGACTCTATGGGGCACGCTCACCGCAATCGAGAGATTGGCGGACTGTGCCGACAAGAGAGGGAAGCCGCATAACGGACCAAAAATCAGAATGCACGCTGCAGCGAGTGCTTTACGCATCATCATCGTCGGATCCCTATTATCAACGATCTACTTCGGGCCTTTATGCCGCGCGGTCGGCATTTGGGAAGTTACGGGGCGACGGAGAGCACCCCGAGATTTTTGTCGGCGGCTGCGCCACCGAGTCCCTTCGCGCCGAGAGTTTTGTCGTGCATGCGGTTCGTGTCGCTACGGGGGTCCATTCGACGCGTCGCCTTATGGCGACTTGCTCAGGGCAGGCTCTTCCACTCCGCGCGAATCAAGGATCGTCAACTATGGCGAGAACTGGGGCCGCGCTCCGCGCAGGATGACATTTCGTGTTTAGGGGCGAACCGTCTGGATGGCCGGCATCTGGGAACATTCGCTTTGGGGGAAAGAGAGCAACCGCAGATCCTTCGCTCACCACCCCCGAACCTACCCCAAAGAGCCAACAGCGCTCTTTGGGGCCCCTGGTACGTTCGGGGCCCCGTTCGTTCAGGATGACAGGCCACGGAGGGAGGGGGCTCTGGCGACGAGACGATTGCTGCCGTATTGCCGGCCTTACTTACGTTTCGAGTGGGTCTGAAGCGTTCGGGCCGTGCAGGAGAAAGGCTTGAGATTTTTATCGGCGGCTGTGCCACCGAGTCCCTCCGCGCCAGGAGCGTTGTCGTGCGTGCGGTTCGCGTCGCTACGGGGGTTCTTCCACTCCGCGCCGGTGAGGAGCATGCTCTCTGGCAGTTGTATTGGCGGCGCTCCGGTCAGAATGACATTTCGTGTTGGGGGGTGACAGGTTTGGGATGGTCGGCCTTACTTACGTTTCGAGTGGGTCTGAAGCGTTCGGGCCGTGCAGGAGAAAGGCTTGAGATTTTTATCGGCGGTTGTGCCACCGAGTCCCACCGCGCCAGGAGCGTCGTCGTGCGCGCGGTTCGCGTCGCTACGGGGGTCCCCGTTCGACGCGTCGCCTTGTGGCGACTGGCTCAGGGCAGGCTATTCCACTCCGCGCCGGTGAGGAGCATGCTCTCTGGCAGGTGTATTGGCGGCGCTCCGGTCAGAATGACGCGGCCACCAAATGGAACCGCCAAGTCCATTCGACTCGCGTCTGTTTTGCTTGAGCGCGCGAAAAGCACGCGCGCTGATTGAGCGGAAGGCTCGCTCAGGATGACGGAGTTTTCGCCTGGGGCGAGGTTCGTGCGGAGGTCAGCGGATGAACCCGAGGTCGATCGCTCCGGCACCTGTCCGTGCGATGGGGTTCTGATGCGTTCGGCTCTCTGCCAGACCTGGGGGTCTCGGTCGATGGTGTGGATGAGTTGGGCGGCGATGACGGATTCGTCCGCGAGGGAGGGATGCCAGTCGCAGGCACCGAAGTTGAGGCCGGGGATGGCGAGAAAGACGATGTGGGGGTCGCCCTGCTTCTGCCGCTGCTCGACGACTTTTTGCGCTTCGGCTGCGATTTCTCCGGCAGCCATGTCGGTGGCCCATACGATGAAATCGGCCTGCGGGTTGCGGGTGCGGAGATCGGTGAGGAAACGGAGATAGGTCGCCTCGTAGTCGGCATGGAGCTGGTCACGGGTATTCCAGGGTTCGCCGGGATGGAGAGGCGTGGAAAAATCGTTGGTGCCGAGAGCGATGACGAGGACCTGGGGTTTCCAGGCGGGGTCGTCGTAGGCCTGCTTCTTGTCGAAGAGGAGATACGGATAGGCCTGCGGGAGGGTGTCGGCGGGAACGCCGTTGTAGTTGCGGACGATGCCGCGGCCGGAGATGGCGTTGACCTGGTAGTCGGCGTTGTAGTGGCGCGCGAGGATGGGGCCAAAAGCGGAGGTGTCGTCGGTGTTGGACCAGACGAGGCCGTTGGGGCACTCGTGCCGGGGAGAGAGCACTCCGTAGCCGACGGTGTGGGAGTCGCCGATGAACTCGATCTGGCGGGAGCGGGGCTGGAGAGCGAGAGATTTTTCGGAGGCGGGAATGGCGAATCCGCCAAAGGTTGTGGGGGCGTCCTGGCTTTCGGTGGCGACGAAGACGTCGATCTCGTGGCGAGCGTTGCTCAGGCCCCGGACCGCGTACGCTCCGGGCTCGGGTTTGATGAGGGGCGGGGCGGGCTCGCCGTCGACGACGATGTGGAGGATCTCGTCGCCACCGACGATGCGGAAGAAGACAGCCGAGCCATTGAATGCGGCGCGGAAGTAAGCGCCGGGCCATTGCGCGGTGTCATCTTTTGCGCCGAAGCCGGCAGCGGCGGGCGCGGGGGTGACGAGCATGCGTCCGCCGGTCACCATCGGAAGCGGTTGAAGGGCGGGGAGGGTCGCGGCTTTGCGGACGGTGAGCGCAGCGGCGCAGGCGAAGGCGGCAGGCAGGGAGATCCAGGCGAAGACGATGAGCAGTGGGCGGAGGCGCCGGATGAGCATCGGAATGAATGTAGCAGGAGCGCCGGAGATCGGCGTGGGAGCTTTGGGCACGCGCGGGAAGGTGGGATAAGGTAGTGTCGATGATCCGTGTGAGGTGTGCACCGCTCCTGTGTCTGCTGCTGCTGGTCCCGGTCGCTCATGCGCGGCGAGCGCCGGATGCGTTTCGCGTCAGGGTAGAAACAAGCGCAGGGAGTTTCGTCATCGAGGTGCATCGTGCATGGGCGCCGCATGGTGCGGACCGCTTTTACGAGCTGGTGCGCGACGGCTACTACAACGACTCGCGCTTCTTTCGCGTGGTGCCGGGACGGTGGGTGCAGTTCGGCATCAGCGGGAATCCGCAGACCGCAGCGAAGTGGCGGGAGCGGACGATCGCGGACGATGCGCTGGTGCAGCATAATCTGCCGGGCTTCGTTGCCTTCGCGAATACCGGACCCAACACCCGCGCGACCGAGGTGTATATCGACACCGGCGACAATACGCGCAACGACAAGGAAAATGGCTTCGCCCCGTTCGGGCAGGTGGTGGAGGGCATGGACGTGGTGGAAAAGCTGTACGGCGGCTACGGCGAACATTCCGGCGGTGGGATGCGAGCGGGGCATCAGGATGCGATGTTTGCGGGAGGGAACGCATACATGGACCGGGAGTATCCGAAGCTGGACAAACTGATCAGAGCCGACATCGTGCGGTGAGAGGCGCCTGACCTGATCCGGCTTGGTCGATGGATATGGAAGGCAGCCGGTACTTTGAGTCCGTTCGCGAGACTCAGTTGGCGGCTTCAGGCGCGGAGGCTGGGCGCACCGAAGGGAGCACCGGTTAATCCGCCGTCGACCATGAGCTCGACCGCGTTGATGTAGGAGGAATCGTCCGAAGCCAGGAAGAGCACGGCTTTGGCGAGGTCTTCCGGCTCGCCCCATCGGCCCAGAGGAACCGTCGAGGAGAAGAGGTCCTGGACCTTGGCGGCCTGTTCTGCGGGAATGGAGGCGCGCGATCCGCGCTTCCAGATGGGAGTTTTGGTGGCACCGGGAGCGACGACGTTGACGCGAATGTTGCGCGGCGCAAGGTCGGCGGCGATGGCACGCGCCATGGAGACGACTCCGCCCTTGGTGGCGGCATAGGCGGCAACGCCGGCCTGACCGAGGTAATTGTGCACCGAGCCGTTGAAGATGATGCTGGCGTAGTCGTTGAGGAGGGGAGCGGCGGAGTTGACGGTGAAGAACGCGCCGTTGAGGTTGGTGCGGACGACATTCTCAAAGACCGCTTCGTCCGCCGCGCCCGTTGGTGTGCGGCCGGTAATTCCGGCATTGGCGAAGACGATGTCGAGCTTGCCGAAATCGCGGGCGAGATCGGCGAAGAGGCGCTTGCGGTCGTCGGCAACGGTCATGTCGGCGCGATAGCCGCGCGCCTGGGGGCCCAGCTCGGCGAGGGCTTCCTCGAGGGTCTTCGGGTCACGGCCGGTAATCGCGACTTCAGCGCCTTCGGCGACGAAAAGCCGGGCTGTAGCGAGACCGATGCCGCTGTTCCCGCCGGTGATGAGAGCCTTCTTGCCTGCGAGTTTCATGCTTCCTCCTTTTAGCCGGGAGAATCCACCAGGATGACCGTGCTGCATCGAAAGTCGCGTGACCCGGTATTGCTTCTTCAAAACCGGAGAACCTCGGCCCGCGAGGCTCTCCGGTTCGGGAACGGAGCCTCAGCCGGCTTTGGCGAGGACCGCTTCGGGCTCGCCGACCGCGGAGCGCAAGGTGCGGAAGCCGTCGCGGACTTCCTGGGTGAAGAACTGCGGTTGCTCCCATGCGGCGAAGTGTCCACCCCTGGGCAGGCGGTTGTAGTGGATGAGCCGGGGATAGGCCTGTTCGGTCCAGCTGCGCGGCGCCGGGTAGAGCTCGTCGGGAAAGACGCTCACGGCCACCGGGATCTGAACACCTTTGGCATTGAAATAGCCGAGCTTGCCCCAGTTTTCCCAGTAGAGGCGAGCGCCGGAAAGCGCGGTGTTCGTCAGCCAGGTGATGGTGATGTTGTCGAGGATGTCGTCGCGGGTGAGGCCTTCGGTTTGTCCGGCGAAGACGCGGGCGATCAGCTCGTAGCTGCGCGCATCGTGGTCGAGGAAGTAGGCCGCGAGGCCGACGGGTGAGTCCGCGATGCCGTAGAGCGTCTGTGGACGGAGCCCCATCTGGAAGCCATAGGCGATTCCCTTCTGATAGACGAACTGGAGGCGTTCGTACGCTTCTTTCTCGTCGGCGGAGAGAGCGGCGGGTGCGGGTTTCCCGGCAAACGCGGCCTGGTCGATTTCGTTGGGAAAGATGCCGGGCATGTTGGAGTGAATGCCGAGCAGTTCCGGGGGCGCGTCCATGCCCATCTGATCGACGACGAGCGCGCCCCAGTCGCCGCCCTGGGCCACGAACTGCCTGTAGCCGAGACGCTTCATCAGCGTGACCCAGGCACGCGCGATGTGGGCCACGTCCCACCCGGTGGTGGTGGGTTTGCCGGAGTAGCCGTAGCCGGGCATGGAGGGGATCACCACATGGAAGGCGTCGGACGCCTTTCCACCGTGCGCGGTGGGATTGGTGAGGGGCTCGATGATCTTCAGCTGCTCGATGATGGAGCCGGGCCAGCCGTGCGTGACGATGAGGGGCAGGGCGTTCTCGTGCTTCGAGCGGACGTGAATGAAGTGGAGGTCGAGGCCATCGATTTCGGTGATGAAGTTGGGCACGGCGTTGAGGCGCGCTTCGACCTTGCGCCAGTCATACTCGTGCGCCCAGTAGCGAGCCAGAGCCTGGGTGGTGGCCAGCTGAACGCCCTGGGTAGCGTCAGGGACGGTTTCTCGTTCCGGCCAGTTCGTGGCTTTGACGCGGCGGCGCAGGTCGGTGAGCTGCTCTTCAGGGACGTTGACGGAGAACGGGCGAATGTCGGCGTTCTCGGAGGCCTGCCCGTTCGATCGCGGTGCAGCACTGGCATGGTTCACGGTGTTCTCCTTTTGGGTTGTGGAGTTCCCGGTCAGGCGAACCGGGATGGGGCCGGACCGCCGAGAGGAGGGCGGCATTCCTGGGATTCGGCAAAAGAAGAATCGGTGCGCGAATTGTTGTGAGCCGGTGGAAACCGGTCGAGATCGATGCAGGAACGTGCACCCGCAACAAGTCCTGTCACCTTCCGGCGGTTGGCGTCATCGGATGAGTGCGGCCGGCTCTGGCTGCCCATTTTGAACCAACGATGAAACGAGGTGTTTTACCATGCAAACGCTGCGCGATGCTCTGCGCGAGGCGGAAGGACACGGCGCCGCCCTCGGACACTTCAACATCTCTGACCTCGTTTTGCTGAAGGCGGTTTTCGAGGCAGCCACGGACCTCCATCTGCCCGTGATTGCAGGGGCGTCGGAGGGGGAACGGGGCTTTATGGGCGTGCGCCAGACCGCGGCGGTGGTGAAGAGCCTGCGGGAGGAGTATGGCTTCCCGATCTTTCTCAACGCGGATCACACGCACTCGCGCGCGAGTGCGGAGGAGGTGGCGAAGGCGGGGTACGACTCGGTGGTCTTCGACCTCTCGGCGCTGCCCTTCGAGGAGAACATCCGGCAGACGCGCGAGGCGGTGGTAGCGCTGAAGAGCATCCACCCGGGCATGCTGGTGGAGGGAGAGATTGGCGATATCGGGAGCGGGTCGGAGATTCACGAGACGATGACGACGGACCCCACCGGGCTGACGACCCCGGAACAGGCGCGGCAGTATGTGGAGGAGACGGGGGTGGACGTTCTGGCGCCGGCAGTGGGGAACCGGCATGGCATGTCGCCCAGCATGGTGCGCGGCGAGGAGAACAAGCACCTCGACATTCCGCGGATCGCGGCCATCCGGAAAGCGGCGGGGGTGCCGCTGACGCTGCACGGCGGATCGGGCACCGATGACGAGGACTTCCGGAAGGCGATTGCGGCGGGCATCAGCATCATCCACATCAATACGGAACTGCGGGTGGCGTGGCGGCGGAGTCTCGAAGCCAGCCTGAGGAGCCAGCCGAACGAGGTGGTTCCGTACAAGATCGATCCGCCGGTGGTGGAGGCGGTGCGGGAGGTGGTGGAGTCGCGGATGCGGCTGTTCAGCGGTGCGGGAGCGGGAGTGGAGCGGAAGGCGAGCTGAGCGGAGGCGCGGAAGGGTCACGAGGTGTCACGGTGTTCTCCTTTCTGAGCATGATGCTGGAGTTTCCCCGGTGATAAGCGGGGACGCCGCTCGGAGACGTGGCGACCGTGTGATTCGGTGGGGAGAGAACCGGTTCGTGAAATGTGGTGGCGT
>Ga0335072_10001685_pt1 | contig 35427 bp, 30 predicted proteins | sample Lox_Sample_21_FD_206725 | JGI IMG/M metagenome (GOLD analysis project Ga0335072, IMG submission 206725) | Soil microbial communities from Loxahatchee National Wildlife Refuge, Florida, United States - Lox_Sample_2.1 | ecosystem: Environmental > Terrestrial > Soil > Wetlands | place: USA... | reverse complement strand
CAGCGCATTTCCCTCGCTTTGGTTGTACGTCGTAGGCGCGCTGTTCGTCATCGTCGTGACCGTCGCACCGCGTGGCATCATTCCGCTCGTTCAGCGCGGCGGCTGGCAAATTGCCTCGGTTTTCCGGCGTGCGGAGCCCGCTGCCGAATGAGCGATGCGTTGCTCCACGTCAATCGCGTAACGGTTGACTACGAGGGTTACAAGGCGCTGGACGATTTGACGTTCGGCGTCGATGCCGGAGCAATTCAGGTCTTGATCGGCCCCAACGGCGCGGGGAAGTCGACCCTGCTCGACACGATCATCGGACGCGTGCGGCCGACCTCCGGGCAGATCGTCTTCAAAGGTGAAGATATCAGCAGGCTGCCCGAACACCAGATCGTCAGGCGTGGCATCTGCCGGAAGTTTCAAACTCCGGGCGTGCTCGAATCGCTGACCATCGAAGAGAATCTCGCGGTCGCAGCCTCGCGAAAACGCAGCGCATTTCACGCACTTCGTACGCGCAGCGGAAATGGGGAGCGACATCGCGTCGCGGAGGTTCTGGCTATGATCGGGTTGCAAGCCAAGAGCAGGCTCCTCGCCGCGCATCTCTCGCACGGCGAGAAGCAATGGCTCGAGATCGGGATGGTCGTTGCGGCCGATCCTGATTTGCTGCTTCTCGACGAACCCGCGGCGGGCATGACGCATCGTGAGGCCGAGGAGACCGCGCGGCTCATTCGCTCGCTGGCCGGCAAGCATGCGTGCGTCGTCATCGACCACGACATGGATTTCGTAGCTCAACTCGCCGCACCGGTCAGCGTCTTGCACATGGGCCGCTTGATCGCGCACGGTAGCATCGAGCAGGTGCGCAACGACCAAAACGTTGTCGACGTCTATCTCGGGCGCACCAAGGCTGCCGCATAGGCGTGCTGACGCTCGAACGCATTTCGGCCGCATACGGTGAGAGCCAGGTCCTCACCGGGATCGACATGACCGTGGGACCTGCCGAAGCCGTGACGCTGCTCGGACGCAACGGCGTCGGGAAGACGACGCTCCTGCGCACGATCATCGGCCTGCAGCGGACGAATCACGGCCGAATGCTGCTTGGCGATGACGACGTCACCGATTTACGTGCCCATCGCCGCGCGCGCCTCGGCATCGGATACGTCCCGCAAGGGCGTGGAATTTTTCCGCATTTGACGGTCGAAGAGAACCTCGCGATGGGATCGACGGCGCTCGCCGGACGCTCCGAACGCTCGAACGGCGTGCTCGATCGCGTACTTGCGCTCTTTCCGACGCTGGGTCGCTTACGGGCGCGAAAAGGAGGCGTGCTCAGCGGCGGAGAGCAACAACAGCTTGCGATCGGGCGCGCGCTCATGGGCGAACCTCGACTCTTGCTCCTGGACGAACCTACCGAAGGCATTCAACCTTCGATCGTTCAGGAAATCGAGGCTGCGCTCTCGGCGATTCGGCGCGACTTCGGAGTTGCGCTCTTGCTCGTCGAGCAGCATCTCGCATTTGCGTGGTCGATCGCAGAACGATACTACGTCATGCAGCGAGGGGCAATCGTGCGCACGGGAAGGACTCGAACAGAACAACCGGACGACGTTGCACCACTGCTGAGCGTTTAACGTCCGATGCATCTCACCGACGTCGAGCGCGACAAGCTCTTGCTGTCGTATGCCGCGGAACTCGCTTGGCGCCGGCGCGGGCGCGGCTTGCGCCTCAACTATCCCGAAGCGATTGCCGTCATTTCCTCCTTCGTTCTCGAGGGCGCTCGCGACGGTGTGAGCGTCGCCGAGCTAATGGAACGTGGTCGCTCGGTGCTGAGACGCGAGGACGTCATGGACGGCGTCGCGGCGATGCTGCACGAAGTCCAGATCGAAGCCACCTTCCCGGATGGAACGAAGCTCGTGACGATCCACGATCCGATCGCATGAAGCCGGGTGAAGTCCTCGCCGAATCCGGCGAGATCGAATTGCGCGCCGGCCGCGTCCGCGCAACGCTCGGCGTCAAGAATACCGGCGATCGGCCGATTCAAGTCGGCTCCCATGCCCACTTCGCCGAGGTGAACGATGCGCTCGTCTTCGATCGCGATGCCGCCCACGGCATGTGTCTCGACATTCCGGCCGGAACGGCGATTCGCTTCGAGCCGGGCGTCGAACGCCCGGTGACGCTGGTGGCAATCGGCGGAGAACGCCGCGTCGTCGGATTGCGCGGCCGCGTGAACGGAGCACTGTGAAGCTCGATCGCGCAGCCTACGCTCGTCTGTACGGCCCCACGACCGGCGATCGCGTGCGCCTTGCGGACACCAATCTCGTCGTGGAAATCGAGCGCGATTTCACGACGTATGGCGACGAGGCTGTTTTCGGCGGAGGCAAGGTCATTCGCGATGCGATGGGCCAGCATCCGACTGCCACGCGAGAAGGCGATGCCGTCCTCGATACCGTCATCACGAACGCCACGATCGTCGACGCCGTGGCGGGCATCTGCAAGGCCGACGTCGGCATTCGGGACGGACGCATCGCCGGCATCGGCAAGTCGGGAAATCCGTGGGTAATGAATGGTGTAACGCCCGGCATGATCATCGGTGCGTCGACGGAAGTGATCGCCGGCGAGAATCACATCCTGACCGCCGGCGCGATCGATGCGCACATCCACTTCATCTGTCCGCAGCAGGTCGACGTTGCGATCACGAGCGGCGTGACCACGATGCTTGGCGGCGGCACGGGCCCGGCATCGGGGACGAATGCGACCACGTGCACGCCGGGCGCCTGGCATATCGCGCGCATGATCGAAGCCGTCGACGCCCTTCCGATGAACGTCGGATTTCTCGGCAAAGGAAATGCGTCGGCGCCGGAGCCCCTCATCGAGCAGATCGAAGCCGGCGCGATCGGCTTGAAATTGCACGAAGATTGGGGAACCACGCCGTTCGCAATCGACACGGCGTTGCGCGTCGCCGACGATTACGACGTGCAAGTCGCAATTCACACCGACACGCTCAATGAGATGGGTTTCGTAGAAGAGACGATTGCCGCGATAGGCGGGCGCGCCATTCACACATACCACACGGAGGGCGCGGGCGGCGGTCACGCACCCGATATCATCCGCATTGCGGGTGAGCCGTACGTCCTTCCGTCATCGACGAATCCGACGCGACCGTACACGCACAACACGATCGCCGAGCATCTCGACATGCTGATGGTTTGTCACCATCTCGACCCAAAGATTCCCGAAGACGTAGCGTTTGCGGATTCACGCATCCGTGCAGAAACGATCATGGCCGAGGATATCCTTCACGATCTTGGCGCGCTCTCGATGATCTCTTCGGACTCGCAAGCCATGGGGCGCATCGGTGAGGTCATCATGCGAACGTGGCAGACGGCGCACAAGATGAAGGACCAGCGCGGCGCCTTGGCCCCAGACACCGAACGCAACGACAATGCGCGCGTGAAGCGCTACGTCGCGAAATATACGATCAACCCGGCGATCACGCATGGCTTGTCGCATGAAATCGGGTCTATCGAGCGCGGAAAGATGGCCGATCTCGTGCTCTGGAAACCGGCGTTTTTCGGCGTGCGCCCGGAGATCGTAATCAAAGGTGGAACGATCGCCTGGGCCGCGATGGGCGACGCCAACGCGTCGATTCCAACGCCCGAGCCGGTACGCATGCGGCCGATGTGGGGAGCATTTGGTCGCGCGCCGCACTCGATCGCCCTTACCTTCGTTTCGCAAGCTGCACTCGATGCAGGCATCGCGCAGCGCCACGCCTCTGCACGCCGATTCGCAGCCGTTCGCGGGACGCGAACGATCGGGAAGCGTCATATGGTTCACAATTCCGCGACGCCCGCGATCGATGTGGATCCGCGGACCTACGAAGTACGAGCCGATGGCGAGCTACTGCACTGCGAGCCGGCGCGCGAGCTTCCGCTCGCGCAGCGTTACGCGCTGTTTTGACGCTTCGCACGCTCGCCGAGCCGCTCGGCAATCTCGATTCCTTCGACGTCGGCGCGCGGCGCGTCGAACGCGTCATCGTCCGAAGCGACGACCTGGCAAAACGCATCGTGCGCGTTTCGACGAGTGCCGGCGAGATCGGGATGCGATTCGAGTCCCGGCGCTTGCGCGACGGCGACGTCCTGCACGCAGATGACGCCGTCGTCATCGTCGTGAGTGTCGAAGCCGACGACGTGCTCGTCATTCGACCGAACAGCATCCATCAGGGGCTCGAGATCGCGCACGCACTCGGCAACCGTCATTTGCCGGCGCGCTTTGAGGGCGATACGATGGTCGTGCAATACGACGCGCTCGTCGAAGAGCTGCTTCGGGAGCAGGGCCTGCCTTATTCCCGCGAAGCTCGCGTGCTCCCCGACGCCTTCCGTCACGTGCACGCACCGCACTCGCACACATGAGCCTTGCCGACGTTCTCGTCCTGGCGGATAGCGCATTTCCGAGCGGAACCTTCGGACATTCCTTCGGCCTCGAGACGGCGATCGTCGAAGGCCGTGCCAATGACGCGGACGGTATCCGGGCTTGGATCGAGCGGTACACGCGCGACGGACTTGCAACGCTGGACGCATCGGCTTTCGTTCTCGCGCTGCGCGACGGCGTCGCGATCGAAACCCTCGACGAGCTGGTTGCGGCAGCGATCGTCGCTGAGGAGATACGCGCAGCGAACCGCCAACTGGCCCAAGCGACCCTCACCTCCTACGAAATGATGGGCCTCGAATCGACGCGCCTGCGAGCGTACGATGCGGCGGTGCAAAGCGGGGAGCAAGCCGGGATTCACGCGCTGGCCGTTGCCTTGGGGTATGACGCGGCCGCGATTCCGTGGCCGGATGCTTTGCGCGCTTACGTGTCGAGTGCCGTGGCCGCACTCGTCTCCGTCGGCACGCGCGCCATACCGCTCGGACAGCGGCGCGCAATTCGTCTTTTGTGGGATTTGCGTCCCCTGGTCGAAGACGTTGCGCGCAAGGCCGAATCGTGCCGATCCGTCGACGACTTGCGCGCTCAAGCATTCGAATGCGAGATCGACGCCATGCGGCATGCGGCGCTCGAAGGGCGAATGTTCGTCTCATGAGCGCCTCACGGGTCGGAATCGGGGGTCCCGTCGGCACCGGGAAGACTGCGATGACGGAACGGCTTGCGCGGGCATTCTTTCCGCGCGTCAACTTGGCCGTCGTCACGAACGACATCTATACGAAGGAAGACGCGCTGATCTTGACGCGCAGCGGCTGTTTGCCGGCCGAGCGTATCCTGGGTGTCGAGACCGGAGGCTGTCCGCACACTGCAATTCGCGAAGACGCATCGCTGAATCTCGGCGCAATCGCACTCCTCGAAGCGCGTTTTCCCGGTCTCGAGCTCGTTCTGATCGAAAGCGGCGGCGACAATCTTGCCGCGACCTTCAGTCCCGACTTAGCCGACGTGACGCTCTACGTGATCGACGTCGCAGGCGGTGACAAAATTCCAGCCAAGGGCGGTCCCGGCATCAGCCGATCGGATCTGCTCGTCATCAACAAAATCGATCTCGCACCCCACGTCGGAGCGGATCTCGAACGCATGCGGCGCGACGCCGAACGCGCGCGCGGAACACGTCCCTTCGTTTTCACCGATCTGCGGCACGGCGTCGGCGTCGATACGGTGATCGAATTTGTCGAGCGCGCCACGTTGCTCGACGCGCGACAATAGACGGCCTGCTCCTCCTCGACGCCGTCTGCGACGCCGGCCGAACACGCATTGCCCGGGTTCGATACGAAGGGACGGCCCGTGCGAGCCGCGCGTTCGAAGATTCGTCCGGAACGCGTGTCATCGTCTCGACGCTCGGGCCTGGGTCGCTGGGGGGCGACCGACTGCGTATCGAGGGCCACGTCGGCTCAGGCGCACATTTGATCGTCACGGCGCAAAGCGCGACGCGCGTTTACGGCCCCGGCCGCTCGTCATCGGAAACACGCTGGTATGTCGCCGAAGGCGCGACGCTCGAGCTGCGCTCCGAGCCTCTGCTGCTATTTGCGGGCGCCGATTACCGAGCGGAAACATCGATCGTGCTTGCGGCCGGGTCGCGCTTGCTGGCCTTCGAAGTCACCGGGCTTGCAGAACCGTTCGACGCATGCGCGCACCTCACGACGGTCGTTCGCCGCAACTCGAAACTCGGGCTGCGCGATGCACTCACGCTGGATAGACGCACGCTCGCCGGACACGCCGTCGGTTCGCTCGTCGCATACGGCTATGACGTATGCGTTCCTAACGACGTCGAAGAAACCAAGATCGGTTTGGGCTCCACGCTCGACGGCGGTACCTTTCTGCGCGTTATGAGCCCGAAAATTTGGAGCGTCAAGGCTGTCCTCGAGCGTGCCGCCGTGCGCGAAACGGCGCAGCCGGAGATTTTACGGGGTCAGCTCGGCGTTTAGCTGCTCCTCGAACGTTCGGTTCCAAGGCAACCCGATCGAGAGGTTCACAATCCGCCGCGCGGGATTGATTTGCTCGATCAAGGCTTTGGCCTCGGGCGTCATCAAGGCGGCGTTTCGCGCGGCTGTCTCTTGCGCCACATCCGGCAAGAGATATGTGGTATCGATCTTGTCGCTTCGCAGCTGCGTGTTGAGCTGCGGACGCACGACCTTCTGGAAGACGATGTCGTCGAGATAACGCTCGAACGTGAACGTCCGGTGGGCTTGTGCATCGTACGTGTTCATCCGTTTTCCGGCAAGTACGGCGAACGCTTCAGGCACGGTCGTTCCGACCGTGTTTGCCGTCGTGTTCCATGACGCGAAGGCCGTGACGTTTCCCGCGACGTGACGCGCGATCAGGTCGTTCATCAGCTGCATTTGGACGCCGTAATTCTCCGGATGAATGAACGAAAGGTCGGCGATCGCCGCGCGGTACGGATTCGCGGCGATCGCATCGACGAACGTGGATTCCTGGGCGGCACTCGTGTCGGGCACACGCACGAAGAGATCGACGTCGGACGGCTCGCCGGCAGGAACCTCGACGCCCCCGCAGCTGACGATGATATCTGCAATCGTCGTTCCGATCGGCGCAAACTCGAGTGGATCTTGGACGTTTTCGCCGCCGGGGCGCGAGTAGATCACGTGCACGCGCGGCACGAGGCCGGCTTGGCGCACGAGCGCTTCGGCGACGTTCACCATTCCCAGCTCATCCGTTCCCGGCTCGATCGACCAGCGTCCGTACGGCATCGCGCTTTGCGCGTAGGAAAAGAGCGTCGCCAGATCCGTCGCGGACAAGCCGATCGGACCGGCGTCGTCCTGTCCGAGGACGACCCGGTCGACGGCGCCCGCGGCATCGTCCCGCAGCAGATCCAAATCGATCGCTAAGTCCCGTGCGCGCGTAGCGAGATATGCATCAAGCTGCGGTCCGATCGCAGCGCGAATGCTCGCTGCCTTCGCGCGCTGCGCCTGCGTCTGCAGGGGCGACGGAAGATTCGCGTACGCTTGGATTTTCGGCCAGACGTCGCCGGCAAAGGGGAAGTCCGCAGCCGGACCGATCGCAGGAACTCCGGTCGGTGCAAGCCGCATCACGGATCCGAATACGGTAAAGGCCGCGAGCGAATGATGCGCGCGAACGAGCGTCAGCGCATGAAGCCGGGCTTGCGCCGTCTGCAGGCTGGTCGGCGGAATGCGCGAGGCGACCAGTCCACCGTACGCGATCATGTCGTTTGAAACGACGAACGCCTGCGTCTCCTCCGGAGCCGCATCGAGCCACTGCAGCAGCGCGCTCGGATCGCCCGGGCGCAAGTAGTTTCCGAGCATCGAGGCGGGCGGCTCGAGCAACGGCACGCCCGCAATCTGCGCGATGAGCCGTGGAAACTGGGCCGTTGCGGGCCGATCGTCGACCGGCACGAACACGAGAATGAATGCGAGCAGCAGGCTGAGCAAAGCTCTGCAGTATTTACCGGGGTTTAAATGAATGCCTCGATTGAGTCGAGCGTCTGATGATCGCTGCGGTCGTCTGATGCGTGCGGCAGGACGACGCTGGTCACGCGCCATTCATCGGTCACGCTGATCGCGACGCGCGGAGACAACGTACGAATGATGAAAAGTCCGCGCCCGGTTTCCACGTCGGTCGGAGGCGGCCGCGTATCGGATCGTCCGTTCGAAGCAGGCAACGTTCGTCCGCGATCGCGCACCGTGAGGATCACGCCGTCTTCTGCAGACGCAAGCGACACGTGCATCAGGCCCGGCGTGTGCTGGACGACGTTCGCGAGCAGCTCGCCGAAGACGATCTCTGCGACGATAGGATCCGGGGTTCGCGTGCCGAGCGACGCGAGCGCGGCGAGTAACTCGCGTTTTGCGTCGCGTCCGGCTTCCGGAAGACGTGCGTCGAACTCTCGAACGTAGATCGGTGCGTCGAGCTTCGGAATGCGCTCGGCGACGGGAACCGTCATAACGAGCACGGCAGCATCGTCACGCGGCGCAACCTGCGCGAAGACGCGTCGTTGAATCCCTTCGGCCGGGTTGACCGAAGGTCCGAGGATTTCGGCGCGAACCGCGGATTCGAGGTCCTGCATCCCCTTGAAATAGTCGCGCTCGAGTTCGACGAGACCGTCAGTATAAAGGATGAGCGCGTCTCCGGACCGGAGGCGGTGCTCGTGCGACGCGAGCGCGGCACGTTCATCGACTCCGAGCAGAAAACCATCCCCGGGCAAGAGGATGACGTCGCCGTTACTCGAGGCGACCATCGGGGGAGGATGCCCGGCGGTTGTGTAGGTGAGCCGTCGCGATTGCAAATCGTACACCGCGAAGAACGCGGTGACGATCATATTACGATTGTCGTGACACAGCAATTCGTTGACCGAGCGCATTACCGCGGCCGGATTCGGCTCCCGCCAAGAAACGATGCGGATCGCCTGTCGAACGAAACCCATGACGGTCGCCGCCGCCACTCCGTGTCCGGCGACGTCGCCGACGCTCAGACCGACGCGTCCATCCGGAAGGACGAACACGTCGAACCAGTCGCCGCCGATTTGCGCGCCGGCTCCCGGCGTCGCATACGACGACGCAATCTGCAATCCGGGAACTTGCGGAAGCTCGGGCAGCAACGACTGCTGCAAGAGCGCGATCGTGTCGCGTTCTTCGCGCAGCTCCACCAGTGCAGCCTCATGCGCTCGTGCGTACGTCTCGATGTTGGCCGCCATCTCGCGGTAGAGAACGTCGAGCTCGGCGATCTCATCGCCACCTTGCACCGAGAGCGCAGGTGCGCCCGAAGCGAGCCGCCGAGCGTTCTCGCCCAGCCGGCCCAAACGCCGGGCCGTGCGCATACCGAACAGCAGTGACGCAACGAGGCTGAGCGCGAGCGCAAAAGCGGCGCAGAGCGCGAGTCCCGTCTCGATTCCACGCATCGAATACCGCGAGAGCGAAGCCTGAAGTAGCGTGCGCGACTGTACTGCCTGATCGAACTGGAGCTGCACGCGCTGGAGCTGTGGACCGTACTCGCGCGCGGCCGGAGTCCGCGCGAAGCGGTCGGCGGTTGGACGCCCGCCGGCGCGATAGGCTGCCAGATACGACGCGATGATCTCCATTCCGGAGTTCACCTTTGATGCGTAAACGCCGCCGGCCGCGCGGAGCGATGGAAAGGTCGCGATCAAACGCCGGAAGCTCGGCTCATCAACGGCGTATCCGGCACGCGCATTGCGATACGCCGCGAGATCGGCGGGAGTGTGATCGTGCACGTAAAGCGCAGCGCCGCGCGTCGCGGCACCGAGCTCCTGCATCATTTTATCCGAGAGCTGAACGACTGCGGCGAGTTGTTGCGTACGCTGCGAGAGATCGTTCGTCCGTTCGATCGAAAGGCTGCTTACGAATACGGTCGCGAGCAAACCCAAGGCCGGGACGACCGTAAGGAGCACGGCTTGCGTCCGAATGCCGAACATCGTTCGTCTGCGTCTTTGGCCGTCGCCGTTCAGGATGGAGTCTCGCCTTTCCGTGCAAACATCGGGCAAGCCGGACCAGCCGAGGGCAGAACCTCGACGGGTAGCCCTAAGGACATTCCCTCAAACAGCACGCTAGAAACTCCCTCCGTACAACCATCCGTTCGCTCAAAACTACCGGCAGTCGGCGCGCAGCCACCACGTTGAGGAAGTAGTCCGCCATCCCCGAAGGAACCGTGCGGCAGGTGAACCGATGAAGCTGCAGCCCAAAGCCGACCAGTCCGGTCTCGCGCGGAACGTCTATGACGACGAGCCGACGCCACAACTCTTGGAATTCATGACCCAAGGATGGGGACGGCGCGAAATCGATTCGACACCGATCGACGGCGGCCCGCGCTTCCGCGCCCGGCGCGTTGCACTCTCGCGTCGATTTCCCAGCGACGTCCTCGTCATACCGACGAACGCGGAGAGGGTTCGATCGAATGATACGCACTTTCGTTTCCGTCCGGGGACGGAATTCTATTACCTGACCGGCTGCACCGTTCCGCGCTGTCTGCTCGTGATGACGCCGCGCGACGGCGGGCACGACGAGACCCTCTACTTCGAGGGGAGCTTCGGACGCGAAACGGCGCAATTTTTTACCGATCGCATGAAAGGCGAGCTGTGGGTCGGTCCGCGCTTGAATATCGAAGAAGCGGCGCAGCGTTACGGCATTCCGACACGGCATGCCGCCGATGCTCCGGCGAGCATCGCTTCGCTCGTCGAACGCTTCGGCACCACGCGCGTCCTGCGGGGATTCGACCCCGCCGTCGATGCGCTCGCGCGCGAGAGCGCCGGCGATCGTGAGCTAGCAACGTTTCTCTCCGAGATGCGGCTCATCAAGGACGACTACGAGATTGCGCAGCTGCGCGCGGCGATTGCTTCGACGAAACGTGGTTTCGACGATGTGATGCATGCGCTGGGATCGGCAAAATCCGAACGGTACGTCGAAGGAGTCTTCAACCTGCGCGCACGCCTGGAAGGCAATGACGTCGGCTACGGCACGATTGCGGCGTCAGGGCGGCACGCCTGCGTGCTGCACTGGAAAGACAACGACGGCGCTCTGCATGGCGACGATTTGCTGCTGCTCGACGCCGGCGTCGAAACCCACTCGCTGTACACGGCAGACGTTACCCGCACCGTGCCGGTGGGTGGACGCTTCTCGCCCGAACAAAGGAACATCTACGAGCTCGTGCTCGCGGCGCAAGATGCCGCGCTGCGCGCGTGCGTTCCCGGCAGCGATTTTCTCGCCCCGAATGAAGCCGCGATGAACGTCGTTGCGCGCGGTCTCGAACGTCTTGGGATCTTGCCGATGGCCGCCGACGAGGCGCTGCGTTCCGAAAACAAATTCTACCGGCGTTACTCACTGCACAACGTCAGCCACATGCTCGGCCTCGACGTCCACGACTGCGCGAAGGCGCGGCAAGAGGCGTATAAATACGGTAGACTGCAGCCCGGAATGGTGCTCACGATTGAGCCGGGGATCTACTTGCAGCCCGACGACTTAACCGTTCCCGAGCCGTACAGAGGTATCGGCGTGCGCATCGAGGACGACGTACTCGTCACTAAAGACGGCTGCGACGTGCTCACCGCCGCGTTTCCGCGCGCGACGGCAGACGTCGAGCGCTGGCTGAGCAGACCTTAGAACAGTTGGCCCTGCAGCTCGTAGGTAAGGCGATTGCCTTCGGAGCCGTGCGCAAGGTTCAGCCGCACACCGTGATACATCACGCCGATGCCCGAGTCCGCATGCCATAGAAAATCCGGCGGTGCAAAAGCCTGATCTCCACCGCGTACGCGTGCGGCTGCATCCTCGGTAAAGACGATGAACTTCAAGGGCCCCGGCGACGCGTCGTTGATGCGGTACTCGGCCTGCATCACGCGCGCATCGGTTCCGCAAAACGGCTTGGGGTAACCGCGGATGCCGACACCGCAAACGAGGCTGCTCGTCGGCAAATCGCCGCCCGTGCCCAAGAGCATCCCGTGCAACGCAAGCGTCGAGGATCCGATTCGCGTATAATGCGTCACGTCCCCAATATACGTTTGATATTCGCTCGTTGCGCCTAGCGCGCCGATGCCGTCGAAAAATTCGACTTTGTACTGGAACGAGCAGAACGGCGGGTACCACTGCGTGGGCGGTACCGGACATCCGTGCGACAGTCCGGCTTCCAGCAGCGACACCTTGGCGGCCTTGTAGTAGGTGTCGTAGACGGACGGAGCATCGATGTACGTCGGAACGTTGCTCACCGCGTGACGTTGTCGAATTCCGAATTCGTATTGCGTCCCGTCGGTTCCGCGGAGGAGATACGACGCGCCGACGCCGGTGAAGTAGCTGTGGATGTCTTCCGCGATGGGTTGGCTGGCACGAACCGTGCCTCGGGCGGCGAGCGCTTCGAGAATGATGTCCTGCTCGCGCCCGGTTGCGGGATCGACCGAAAGCGGCATGGTGTAAAGAAACTCGGCCAAGTCGGCTCGAAGTGCGAATTGCGTGTACATCGAGAGAGTCGAACCGCGCCGATCGAACGGTCTCGCGTTTGCGTCGAAGCCGATTCCTTGGATCGGAAACGCGAGCGGCTGTTGAACGTAAACGGGGTGCGTCGTAACGTCAAACCACTTCGACATCACGATCCAATCAAGCGTGACCTCGAGCGTCGCCGGATCCTGCCGTATCGTCAATCTCGGCAGGGCGCCGGCGAGCTTCGTCAGGTTCGCGAAATCACGGTTGACGGCGCTCTGCTCGAGCCGGTCGCCTTCGTGCAGCGATAGATAGCGCTCCACGATATGGGGCTCCGCGATGCCGTAGGTTTTGATCGTGACGCTCGCTATGCGGGCTCCGTCCTCGAGGACGGTAATGCGCGGCGCCCTCGGGCGCGCCGCTTGGGCAGGCTGAAGCAATGCCAAGATCGCCAAAGCGATAAAGAGAGCGCGAAGGCATCCGGAGGGGATTCGCAAGCGCATTCGTGTTACACGAGTTCAAGGTTTCTACCTAGCGCACCACGGCGACGTTCAGAGGTATACCGGGCGCCGCCCTGGTTCCCTCGCCATCGTGAACTGCGGAAACGTGCCGCCACCCCAGCGCGCGGCCGTCAAGCGGGTACGATCAGAATATGGAACGATCTGTTGGAAAGCGCGAATGGGTAATCGCGGAAGGCTACATTCCGGCGTATAGTCATGGACCGGAGCCCGAGATGACGAGCCACGAGACGGCTTGCATCCTCAACACCGGGGACAGCGACGCCGAGGTTGACATCACGGTCTACTTCAGCAACCGGGAGCCGGCCGGTCCCTATCGCGTCACGGTCGGGGCACGGAGAACGCTGCACCAGCGGTTCAACGATTTGCGCGATCCCGAGCCGATTCCGCGAGCGACGCCTTACGCGAGCGTCATCACGTCGAACGTTCCAATCGTCGTGCAGCACACCCGTCTTGACTCACGTCGTGCGGAAAATGCGCTGATCACGACGATTGCGTATCCGGTCGACTAGCGCTGCAGCGCCTTCGCGACGACGAAGAGTCCGAACGCGGCCGCTAAGCCGACGAACCTCGGCAAGGTCGTCAGGGTGAGCTCGAGACTCTCGGATTTCGAGCGCGAATCGAAATCGCCGTGCGCCCCGTGATCGCCGGGGACCGGCGCGTATAGGTTGTCGGGACGCCCAGGCTCGAGCCCGCCATCGTATTGTTGCGAGTCATAACCGGTTGCGCCGAGATAACGGTCGAGCAGACCCGGTATGAATTTGTTGGCGGTGATTGCAACCAGCGATGAGGATCCGACCGTGACCTCACGACGCCGATGGTGAGCCGCGTAGTAGACGGCACGCGCCGCAACTTCCGGTTGATAGATCGGGGGCACGGGCTGAGGCTTACGCGACACCTTGGCGCGGTTCCACGAGAATTGCGGCGTGTTCACAGCCGGCATGTTCACGGAACATATGCGCACCTTGCTGTCGTGGTGATGTAATTCGCAGCGTATCGCATCCGTGAAGCCTCGAATCGCGGCTTTCGATCCCGAGTACGCAGCCTGCAAGGGAATGCTCCGATAGGTGACAGCCGACGCAACCTGCACGATCCTGCCGCGATTTCGCGGCAGCATGCGACGCAATGCGGCACGCGTACCCCATACGAAGCCGAGATAGGTGACCTCCGTGACTCGGCGGTACTCGTCCGGTTCGATGTCGAGAAACTCCGCGAACACATTCGTGAACGCATCGTTGACCCAGACGTCGATCGGGCCGAAGCGCTCCTCGACCGCACTGGCGGCGCGTTCGACGGCGTCACTATCGGAGACGTCCGTCGGCAGGACGATCGCCTCGCCGCCGAGCGCTTCGACCTCCCGGCGGGCGCCTTCGAGGCCGTCCTCACCTCGCGCAATGAGACCGATTTTGCATTGGCGCTTGGCGAACTCACGCACGCAAGCGCGACCAATTCCGGCTGAGGCGCCGGTGATGACGACGATTTCACTCATTTCTAAATAAACTCCACGTTGAAGCGACGGCGCCTACAGCTGCGCTCACCCCGGCCAAGACGGCCGCGTTGCGAGTCGCGCGACGGCGCGCGTCTTTTGGATCGCTAGTGTAGCGCCGCTCGGGAAACGACTCGCGCGGCGGTTGATCGTACGCCATTTTGAGAACTTGGGCCACGTGCAGCGCGCGGCGCGGCGTAAGCTGCATGATCTGCTCGCGGCAGCTGAAGCCGTCATTGACGATCAGCGCGGCATCTGAGGCCGCGTTAATGGCCGGAAGCAGCGCTCGCTCGGCGCACGTTACCGAAACGTCGTAGTGCGCGCGCTCGAAACCAAACGCACCCGCCATCCCGCAGCAACCCGAGTCCAAAATCTCGACGTCGAGCCCGATCTTCTCGAGCAGCTTTTGCTCGGGCTCGAAGCCGAGCACGGATTTGTGGTGGCAATGACCGTGCACGACCGCCTTACGCTCGAGCCTCGGAACCTTGAGGTCGGACGCGTTCTGCATTAGAAAATCGGAAAACATAAAACTCTGCTCTCTCAGGCGTTTTCCGTCTTCGTCCGCCGGCAGCAGGGCGCGCAACTCTTCCTTGAACACCGAAAGACAGCTCGGCTCGAGTGCCACCATCGGAATGCCGGCCCGAATCTGTGGCCGCAGCGCGTCGATCACTTGACGAAGGAGCGTCTTGGCTAAACCCAACATGCCGTAGTCGTAGAGTGGGCGCCCGCAGCACATCGATGTCGGGCCTACGAGTACGCGATGACCCGAAAGCTCCAGCACTTCGACTGCCGCTTGTGCAGTCTCGGGATGAAAGTAGTTATTCCAGGTGTCCGCCCAAAGCAATACCGGCTTGCCGTCCGGATTTCGGATGCCACGACGCTTGAACCAACTGTGGAAGGTCTCTCGCGCAAAAGGCGGGAGCTCACGTTGCGGCGCGACGCCGGCGACCAGTTTAGCGACGTCGCGAACGACGGGCGCCTGGGTGAACAAGTTGGCGAGTTCAGGCGCGCGCGAAGCAAGATGTGTCCACCAGGGCATCAGTCCGAATGCGTACGCATGGATAGGACGCGGCCGGCCGGCGTAGTAGTGCGAAAGAAATTCAGACTTGTACATTGCCATGTCGACGTTGACGGGACACTCGCCCTTGCAGCCCTTGCACGCGAGGCACAAGTCGAGTGCGTCCGCAACGGCCTTCTCGCGCCAACCCCGTTTTAGTGGGTCGCCTTGCAACATTTCGAAAAGCAAACGGGCGCGGCCACGCGTCGAGTCCTTCTCCTCACGCGTCGCCATGTAGCTGGGACACATCGTACCGCCGTTCTCGCGGCGGCAGTTCCCGACGCCGACGCATCGGTTCGCGGCGCTCGCAAAGCTACCGTGGTCGTCCGGGAACGCAAAATGCGACTTGGGCGTCCAAGGATCGTAATCGGTTCCGTAGCGCAGGTTTTCGTCGAGTCGGTAAGGCGCGACGATCTTGCCCGGATTCATTTTGTCGTCGGAATCCCAAACCGCTTTGAACTCCGCAAATGCCTGAACGATCCGCTCCCCGAACATGATCGGCAGCAGCTCGGCACGGGCTTGACCGTCACCGTGCTCGCCCGAGAGCGAGCCTCCGAAACGATGCACGAGCGCCGCCGCCTCGTACAAGAATGACTTCCATTTCTCGATGCCGGCCGCGGTCTTCAAATCGAAATCGACGCGACAGTGGATGCAGCCTTGTCCGAAATGCCCGTACAACGCGGGGTTGTAGCCGTATTTCGTGAACAGCGCGCGCAATTCGCGCAGGTAATCGCCGACGCGATCGGGCGGACAAGCCGAATCTTCCCATCCCGGATGCGTCTCCGGCTCACCGGGAATATGCGCGGTAGCGCCTAGGCCGGACTCGCGCACTTCCCACAGCTTTTTCTCATGCATCTTGTCATCGATGATCTTCATCGACGGCGCATGCGGGCGCGCACGCAAATCGCTCATCAGCGCGTGGGCTTTGCCATCCGCCTCTTCTCGCGTCGCAGCTCCGAACTCGACCATGAGCCATCCCTTTCCGGGCGGAAGCTGGTCGATTGAATCCGGATGCATGTGCTTCTTGCGCATGAACTGAATCAAACGATCGTCGAGCCCCTCGACTGCGATGGGCCCGTGCGCATTGACGAACGGTACGTGATCGCCGGCGGTGTAGATGTCGTCGAAACCGAGCACGACGAGCGTTTTGACCGGCGGACTCCACACGAGCCGGCACGTCGCCTCGAGTACGGTCACGAGCGTCCCTTCCGATCCCACCAAGGCACGTGCGACGTTGAAGCCGTTTTCGGGCAGCAGCTCGTTGAGGTTGTAGCCGGAGACGCGGCGCGGAATATTGGGATAGCGCGCGCGCACGTCGGCCGCATAGCGATCGATGATCGACTTCATCTTCGCGTAAATCTCGCCACGCCGCCCGCCTTGCGCGATGATGCTTTCGAGCTCTGCGTCGCTGGTTGCTCCGACGCGCATGCGCACACCGTCGTATGTGACGATCTCGAGCTCCTCGATGTTTTCTTCGACCTTGCCGGCCATTTGCGCGTGCATCCCGCACGAGTTGTTGCCGACCATACCGCCGATCGTGTTGTGCGAATGCGTCGCCGGATCGGGGCCGAAGGTCAGGTGGCGTTCCTCCGCACGCCGGCGCAGGTCGTCGAGCACGCAGCCGGGCTGAACGCGCGCACGCTTGCGGGCCCAATCGATCTCGACGATACGGTGCATGTACTTGCTGAAGTCCATGACGACGGCGACGTTGCAGGCTTGACCCGCAAGACTCGTTCCACCGCCGCGCGACACGACGGGCGCGCCGAATTCGCGACAAGCAGCCAGGGTCGCGACGACGTCGTCCGCATCGCGAGGGATGACGACGCCGATTGGAATCTGACGGTAGTTCGACGCATCCGTCGCGTAGAGCGCGCGGCTTCCGTCGTCGAACCGCACTTCGCCTCGAACCGTCTTTGCAAGGCGGCCCTCGAGACGGCGGCGGTCGACGTCCGGCGCGGGGGCTGCATGGCGACGCTTACGAGGAGGATGCTGCGCTTCGAGCGTTTGCGCGCGGATTATCTCCAGCGCTCCGATCAGATCGATCATATCGCGAAGCGTTGCGCGTCTTTGCGCTTGAAGGTCAGCCCGTTGCCGGGACATGCAGGATCGAGCTGCAGCGCGCCGTTGCGAACCTGAGGGACGCCGTCGAAGAGCATGCCTTCTATACGAACGTGGTCGAAGAAATATTCCATATGGCGCAACATTTGCGACGCAGCAGCCGCGGGCGCCGTGATGGCCGGCGCGCAGTGCGTTGAGAGCGGGACATTCGTCGCCGCGCACAGACCGTCGACCAAAAGAAAGCCGGTAATGCCTTCACAGCGCGTAACGTCCGCCTGCAAGACGTCGACGACTTCGATCAGACGCTCGAAATCGAAAGGATCGTAACCGTACTCGCCCGCGCTGATCTCGATCGAAGCCGGCGCGTGCTCCCGAATGAAGCGCAGTCCACGCACGTCGCGATGGTAGACCGGCTCCTCGAACCACCGGACGCCGAAATCGAGGAAAAGATGGGCAAATTCCAGTGCTTCCTTCACATTGTACGCACCGTTTGCGTCAACGAACAACTCTGTATGGCTGCCGATCGCCGAGCGTGCCGCGCGCACGCGGTCGACGTCGGCAGCCGGATCGCGGCCGACCTTCATCTTGACGCGCGTTAGACCGTCGTGGACCCAGCGCGCCATGTGCGACTCGAGCTCTCGTTTCGTGTACGACGTAAATCCGCCGCTTCCGTAGATAGGGATGCTCGAGCGAGTTGCGCCGAGGACGGAATGGAGCGGGCGCTCCATGAGTCGAGCGTTTAGGTCCCACAGCGCGTTATCGACGGCCGCAATCGCCATCGAGGCGATACCGGGGCGGCCGAGATTGCGAACGGTGCACACCATTCGCGCCCATAGCGCGCCGATGCCGGCGGCCGGCGCCTCGCGAACGCAATCCAGCAGCTTTGTCTCGATGAGCTTTGCGGTCGCAACATCGGCGTACGTGTAACCGAGGCCGCACGTTTTCCCGCAATGCAACTCGACGACCACCAGCGTGGTCGAATCCCATTCAAGCGTCCCATCCGATTCAGGTTGTTCGGTCGGAATTTCGTACGCATGGACGCTTGCTCGGTCGATTTTTGCAGATAGCTCAGTAAGATCGTAAGATCGTGGTAGCTCGAGCCGCACACGATGTGTATACCCAAGCGGCTCACGATACTCGTCCGACGACGCTAGCGGACGGCGGGACGACTTACGGCGCTCTGTTCCTCACTTTCCGTTCTTGGATTTGATCATGCGCCCGACGGCATTCGCAGCGGCATGCGCCAGGACCCTAGGCACCGTGCCGTGAGTCGCCGGCGAAGCTTTGAAGGAGCTTTCGTCGAGCGTATCCTTGATGATCTGCAACGCGATCCGATTGCGATTCGGCGTCCCTTCGCGCAACGCATTGACGAGGTTCTTTTCTTGCGTCTTCTTCACGCGTGCGGGCATCGGCGGCTCGTGCGCATTCACGACGCACTCGATGATGGCAGGTCCGTCCCACGCAAGAGCTTCGCGCATGCGCTCCGGCGCGGCTTTGGGATCTTCTATCCGCATGCCGCGCGCACCGCAGGCCTCGGCGAACTTCACGAAGTCGAGTGGCGCCAAGTTTACACCGTACTCTGGATTTCCGAGAAAGATCATCTGCTCCCACTTGATGAGGCCAAGGGTATTGTTTTTGATGACAACAACCTTCACGGGTAGCTTGTGCTGCACGCATGTGAGAAAATCGCCGAGTTGCATCGTAAAAGAACCGTCGCCCGTAAACGCGACGACTTGCCGGCGCGGGAATGCGCTTTGCGCACCGATTGCATACGGCAGCGCTGCTGCCATCGAGCAGTTCGTCCCCGAAAACGAGAATAGCTGATCGGCCCGAAGCTTGATCTGTCGTGCGGCCCACGTCGTGACGGTTCCGGAGTCGGCGCACACGATCGCGTCGTCCCGTAGAAGCGCAGAAAGCGCCCATGCCGGCACTTGAGGATGCATCGGAATCTCGCTGACCGTTCCACGTTCCTCCATAAGCCTCCACCACTCACGCATACCGTCTTGAGCTCTCTTCAGGAAGCTCCGGTCGTCGTTGCGGGGCAAAAGCGGAACGAGCGCTTCCAGCGTCGCCTTCGCATCGCCCACGAGCCCGACGTCGACCGGGTGACGCAAGCCAATGCGCTCCGGTTTGTCGTCGATCTGCACGCAGACTGATCGTCCGGCCTTAGGATAGAATTCGATATACGGCATCGTACTGCCGACGATGAGCAGGCCGTCACACTGTTCGAGTGCTTCCTCTGAAGGCAGCGTTCCGACCAACGCAACCGTTCCGGTCGTGTAGGGACTGTCGTCGGGAACGCAATCCTTTCCGAGCATAGCCTTGATGATCGGTGCGCCGAGTTTTTCCGCGGCCGATTCGAGCACGACACGCGTACCGCGAGCGCCGGCACCGGCCAGAATCGCGATCCTCTTGCAATTCGCAAACAAGGCGGCTGCGCGCTCGAGCTGCGCTTGCGGCGGAACGCGAATTGGCTTCTGCGGATTCGGCCGCGTGTGTCCGGCGACGTTGCGCGCTGAGCGCTTACCGCTTTCCGCCGGAGCCGCTTGAAAATCGATCGGAAACCCGAGGTGGGCCGGACCCCTTTCACTCAGCGCGGTGCGGCAAGCCACGTCGACAACGTTCGTTACGTGTGCGGGGCCCATGATGCGCTCGTTGTAGAGGGCGACCGTGCCCATGATCCGGTCGGTGTCGTAGTCCTGCAAATAGTGCGTGCCGATAAGATCGTGGAACGTCATTCCGCTAATCGCCAAAATCGGCGCCTGCTCGAGACGAGCGTCGAGCAGGCCATTGAGCATGTGTACGGAGCCCGGCGCCGCCGTTGCAAAGCAGACACCGAGCTTTCCCGTAAACTTCGCGTATCCGACCGCTGCCATCGCTCCGACCTCCTCGTGCCGAACGTGCACGTAGCGGATCGCGCCTTGCGCCTTTCGCAAGGCCTCCATCAATCCGTTGATGCCGTCGCCGGGAAGACCGAAGATGGTGTCGACGCCCCAGGCGATGAGACGTTCGATCAATAGGTCGGATGCCGTCTTCTGCGTGCTCATCGCGCCCTTACATTTTCCCCATGTTGAGAACGTTGCGCTCGTGCGTGCTGTTGATGACGAGAGCCGATCCGCCGTAGAATGCGAGCGCCGCCGCGAGAATCAAGAAGTATCCGCCGATGTTTCCGATCGATGGCGCTCCACCCAGGTCCGGAATTGCAGCCAGGACGTAGCCTGGTACCAATGCGAGCAATATCGCTACGAACGTCACGTTCAAACGCATTGCCGCGATCGCGAGAATCAGCGAGATATATCCGAAGCACAGCAAGCCTAGGCCGAGCAAATGACTGTCGCCAGGAGCCGCCCCGATGAGGCCTACCTTCTGTCCCAGAATGAAAGCGGCCACGAGGGCGTTGTTGGCTCCATACGAGCAGAACGCAGTGCCCGCAAACGTATTGCCTTTTACAAAAGCAATTATGCCGGCAATGAATTGGCCTATGCCCGCAAACACGAGCACGGATGGAAGCGCAGCGGGCATCGTCGTGGTCGGCGTGATCCCACTCAATACGAATCCGATGACCAATGTTCCGACCGCAAAGCCGAAGAGGCCCATCGCACCCGGTTCACCGATCTCCATCTGGTGGCGCTCCTCGATGCGTCGCAAATCGATATCGTTGGCGGTGGAGCCCACGTCGACTGGTCCGGCTTTCGTCCAGATCTCGTGAAGTGTTTCTTTGACTGATGTTTGCATATACGAATGAATCTCCCTAAGTATGCTATTGGTTTGTGCGCCATGCGATCGTGACGCCGGCAAGCAGCGCGCCGGCGGCCACGAGAGTTATGCGCCTCGCGACACCGTTGGCGTGCCCGTTGGTGTGCGTCGCGGACGCAGAAATTCGTTGCGGCTTGCGGTCGATCGCCCGCCGCAGCACTTCGGCTAGATGAAGAGTCGTGCGCCCCGAGTTTTGCTCGATCTGCTCGCGACAGCTAAAACCGTCGGCGATTAGCATCGTCTCGGCCGACGCCTCACGTACCTTCGGTAACAGCGTGCGTTCGGCACATTTCATCGAGACGTCGTAATGATCGCCGGCCTCATAGCCGAAGCTGCCCGCCATGCCGCAACAGCCGCTGTCCGGAACCGTGAGCTCGAGCCCCAGCGCATCCAGGATTTTCTTATCGGCATCGAAGCCCATCACGGCCTGATGATGGCAATGCCGTTGCACGAGCGCCTTACCGTGCAGTTTCGGTGGATTCCATCCCGAGCGCTCGAGGAATTCCGCAAGCGTGAACGTCTGCTTTGCGAGCCGCGCCGCATCGAGATCATGCGGAAAAAGATTGCACATTTCATCCCGGAAGACCGCAACGCAGCTCGGCTCGAGTCCAACGACCGGTATGCCGGCCCGAATATCGTCACGCAGAACGTGCAGGATGCGCTTGAGAAACGTTTTTGCAAGTCCCAGCATGCCGTAGTCGTACAGTGGCCGCCCGCAGCACAGCGTTTGACGCGGAAGCTCGACGCGAAAACCGGCGGATTCCAACACTTCGGTTGCCGCGATCGCAGTTTGCGGCATAAAGAAATTATTGAACGTGTCGGGCCAAAGGATGATGCGCGGAGAATCCGGCTCGCGCGTCTTGTGTGTGCGGAACCAGTCTGTGAAGGGCTGCTCCGCGAATCGCGGCAACTCGCGTTCTTGTGCGAGGCCGGCCGCGAATTTGATCGCGTTCGAAAGCACCGGTGCGTGCGATGCCGCATTGACAAGGCGCGGTGCTCGTGCGGCGAGCCGCGCCCATAGCATCACGAGCCCCATGGCGTACGCGCTGCGCGGCCGCAACCTTCCGCGATAGTAGTGAGCGAGGAACTCTGCCTTGTACGTCGCCATGTCGACACGGACCGGACAGTCGCCCCTACAGCCCTTACATGCCAGACAGAGATCGAGCGCTTCTTTTACAGCGCTGCTCTTCCAACGATTCTTGATCGTGCCCGCCGCTCGCATCATCTCATTCAAGAGCCGCGAGCGACCCCGCGTCGAGTGTTGCTCCTCGCGCGTCACCATGAAGCTCGGACACATCGTCCCGCCATCCGTATGACGGCATTGCCCGACGCCGAAGCACCGGCCAGCAGCTTCAGCGAACGAAAAACCATCCTCGCGGAAACTGAAATACGTATCGAGATCGAGCGTTTGAAATTGCGGACCTTCGCGTAGATGTTGGTCCATCCGGTACGGATCGATCAGCTTGCCGGGATTCATTTTAAGCCCGGGATCCCAAAGCAGCTTGAATTCGCGGAACGCCTGCATGAGCTCGGGTGAAAACATCTTCGGCCAAAGCTCGGCGCGGCCGTGACCGTCACCGTGTTCACCGGAGAGCGAACCGCCGTAGCGAACCACGAGGTTTGCGGCATCGTCCATGAACCCGCGGAAGTTCTTGATGCCGTCGGCGGTGCGCAGATCAAAATTGATACGACAGTGGATGCAACCCTGGCCGAGATGCCCGAAGAACACAGGGTCATAGTTGTGTTTCGCGAGAACCTCGAGTTGATCGCGCAGATAGTCACCCAGCCTCTCCGGGGCGACAGCTGCATCTTCCCAATTCGGCCAGCCTGGATGGCCGCCGATCGACGTCCACGTGCGTGAGGCGCCCACGCCTGCTTCGCGAACTTTGAGAATCGACTGCTTGTCGTGCGGTTCCGTGAGCTCGCGGTGTCCCATCGCACCGTTTTGATGATGCAAGTCACGCATCAGGGGGACGGCATGCGCGTTCGCCTCCTCTTGCGTTTCGCCACCGAACTCGATGAATACGTACGCCTCGCCGCCTTCCGGGAGCAGGTGGGAAGCACCGAAATGCATTTCCTTTGCGCGAAGATTGCGCAAGACGTGCATACTGAAGAATTCCACAGCCATTGGCTTGTGGGACATGAAGAACGGTACGGCGTAGCCGCAACTTGGAATATCTTTGAAGCCGACGACGACGAGCGTGCGGTATGGCGGGCTGTGCACGAGGCGCACGGTCGCGTTCAACGTGAGGGCACACGTGCTCTCGGTGCCGACCAATGCGCGCGCGACGTTGAAGCCGTTTTCCGGCAAGAGCTCCTCGAGATTGTAGCCCGAGACACGTCGTGGAATCTTCGGTAGACCCGTCCGAATGGTCTCGGCATATCGGTCGCGTATGCGTTTGAGCCCGGAATAGATTTCGCCGCGTCGCCCGCCTTGGGCTATGATGCGTTCGAGCTCCGATGAGCTGGTAGCGCCGACGCGCATGCGAAGCCCGTCGTAGGTTAGTATCTCGAGCTCATCCGTGTTATCGACCGTTTTTCCGTAGTCGATCGAATGCGTACCGCACGAATTATTGCCGATCATGCCCCCGAGGGTGCAGTGGTCGTGGGTCTGCGGGTCGGGCGCGAACATCAGACCGTACTTGCCCGCGGCATCGTTCAGATGATCGCGTATGAGACCCGGCAACACGACAGCCTGTTTGGCATCCGGGTCCAAGCTCAGGATCGTGTTGAGGTACTTCGAGAAGTCGATAACGATCGCAAAGTTGCAGCACTGTCCGGCCAGGCTGGTTCCGCATCCGCGTCCGAGGATCGGAGCCTGATGCTCCCGCGCAATCTGTACCGCAGCAATGACGTCGTCGATCGTCTTCGGTATGACGGCACCAATCGGAACCTGTCGAAAAATCGATCCGTCGTACGCGTAGATCGAGCGCGCACCTTCATCGAAGCGCACCTCGCCTTCCACGCTGCGTCGAAGTCGGCTCTCAATCTTTTTTGCGTCGACGCTCGAAGGCGTCAGCGGTTCTTCGACCATCGACTAACGTTTGCCCGAGGTCACGCATTGCTCAACATCTGGTCCGACGTCGGCGTGGAGTGCAATGGGTACAGTTTGAGGTAGCGATGGCGTACGATCGACGCTTAACTGCGAAGCTACCGACCACAGGCGTCGACGTGCGCGCTCGAATGGTGCGCGAGATTGCCGTGCGCATCGTTTCTGGAGCATGGCAAACCGGGTCTGCGCTTCCTTCCGAGAATACGCTGTGCGCCAAATTTGGGGTGTCGCGAAGCTCCCTGCGGGAAGCTCTGCGCATCCTGGCCGAGAAGGGCTTGATTGAGGTGCGCCACGGCTTTCGAACGCGCGTTAGGGCCGACGAATGCTGGGACTTTCTCGATGCCGTCGTTCTAAACGCACGGCGCGAGGCTGGCTCAATGCCCACCGGGGTGCGGCGGGAGCTGTTCGAAGCCGGCGCTATAATCGAGTTCGCGGCGGCGGCGCTCGCAGCGCAGCGCGCTCGCAACGAAGACTGCTTGCGTTTCTCGGCTGCGCTCGAAAAAATGCGCCGCTCGATGAGCCGGCCCGCACGCTTTGCAGGCGCGGCGCTCGAGTTTCATCGAGCTTTGTTGCAAGCATCGCGCAACCGAGTTCTCGTGCGCATGGCAGATCCTCTTCGCGAGCTGATCGGTTATGCGCTGCCGGGCGTCGACGCTTCGTCAAGCGACCTGCAGCGCATCTTTCAGCACCATGTCGCGATTCTCAAGGCGGTGCGCATGCACGATGTCGATGCGGCCCGAGAGGCAATGCGGACCTACCTTGCGAGCTTCGAAGCTGCGGTGCGCATCGTCTAACCGCCCCATTTAGGCAATTCGACGCCGAACTGCTGCGCGTACTCGGCATTCAAGCGTTGCCAGCCTTCGAACTTCATTGCGTCGGCGCCACTAATGCGGTTCAGGGGGTTCCCGTTCAATAGCCGCTCGAGCACGTCGAATGCAATGTGCCAACCCGCAGCACCCATCGAGACATAGGGGCGCTCGATGACGGCATACAGCGTCAAGCGGGTCCCGTTCGGAATCGGCTCGAGTTCCCAGCGAATTTCGTTCTCGCCCGTGCTGTACTCGAGGACCTTTGGCGCGTCGGCGCGCGTCACTTTCACTTCGACCGGCGCGGGCGTTCCCACCCATGTGATGTTGACGCTGGCTCCAACCTTGTCCATGCTCGTGTCCGCATCGAACGGCGCCCATTCGTGTAACTCCGAGGGATCGGTTAACGCTTTCCAGACTTTGTCAGGCGCGTGTCGCAGCTCTCTCTCGAGAACGAGCGTCCACTTCTCACCGTTCTTCCTCGCGATTTTTGCAAGGTCGGCCGAACCCGGTACGTATTGCGCACGATCGATCATCTCTTTCTCCTCGTCTTTTTCTTTGCCGGTGATTGAGCCATGCGGTCGAGATGGCGTTCAAGCGCATCTACATGAGCAGACCAGAACTGCCGAAACGGAGCCAGCCAGCTTTCCATTTCCGCAAACGGTTCCGGCTTGAGCCGGTACAGCCGGCGCTGCGCGCTCACCGTAGATTCCACGAAACCGGCCTCACGCAACACCCGCAGATGTTTTGAGACGGTCGGCTGCGACATGCGAAGGCGGCGCTCGATTTCTCCAACGGACTGTTGTGATGCCAGCAGGAGGCCCAGAATCGCACGCCGGTTCGGTTCCGCGATGATTTCGAAAACAGACTCCACCTGCACCATATACTCCACAACGTATATGCTTGTCAAGGAATATACAGGCTGAACACGAGAAATTGACGAACCCGGCAGCGATGCTGCAGGCAGTTGCGCCGCTCTTGGCCTTCGCACTCGCCATGATTGCGCGGCTCGCGATCGTACGATCAGGTCGTCGCGCTTGGACGAGCTTTGAAGGATGCAGCCGCTCGAAGCGATCGGAGAGCGCTCCTGGCTTTCGTTCAGCTCCCGCTTACCGTGAACATCGGCCCCAATCGGCCGATCGAAATCGTCGATGATTGCGGGCGGCACGATGTGGGCGACAACCGATTCGCACGGCCGCTTGCGGGTCGCCGTGGTCAATCGCTGATTAGGGATACCGGGCCCATGAAAACGCCCGTTCGACGAACTGCTTCGCGTTGCGGTCGATGCAATTGCCGTGCGCGACGATCAGTTTGTCGAAATCCCACGACAGAATTTTCGATAGACTTTGCCGCGCAAGGTCGCGACGCGTGAACGACAGGCGAATGTCGAGCGGCACGCCGCCCCACAGACGATAGTTCTGAATGAAGTCTGTGAAGATCAACGTGCCGGATTTCGGGTGAAAGAATTCCAGCTCGCGGACGAACGCGTTGCCCCCCAGGAGGACCTGATCGAGATCGGACTTCCATGCGTCACCGTTGGCCGGCGTCCCATAGATTTCGGCCGCCGGGAATGCTGCCTGCCATGCCGGCAGGCGCCAAGCATGCAGCGGCGTCGGGGCGACCAGATAGCGAACCGGGCCCAACTGCGCAACCATTTGCATGTCCTCGGGTGACGCAGCCACGGGGGAGTTGATCCAAAGTGAATCGTCTGCGAGCTTTACGACGATCATTCGCGTTGGAAGCTTAATGGGTCCGAACGCATTTACTGGTGGCCCGTCGGCGATCCAAATATTCGGACCGAACTCCACCACATTCAACTTCATATCAGACGTCAGATGTCGGCGCCGGGTATGCTTAGAGAGTCCATGGCCGCAGCATTAAAATCGTCCCACGTTCTCTTACCCCGCTATGTCGAGACGGACAAAGGCTACTCGCTCTACTTTGGGCGCCTCCATATCAGTCAGAGCACGTACATGCTGTGCGCGGCCGTCGTGATCGGCATCGGCGGCGGTTATGGTGCGGTGATTTTTCGACGCATGATCGATGGCGCCGGCTATCTCGCGTTCGATCTCATCGGCGGACGTCTGCTAGGGCATCTCGGGTTTCTCGCCGTCGTCATCGTCCCGATTATCGGCGGCATCCTCACATCGGCGATCGTAGCCAGGTTCGCGACGGAAGCACGCGGGCACGGCGTACCGGAAGTCATGGAAGCCGTTGCGTTGCGCGCCGGCAGATTGCGCCCGCGCGTGATCGCCGTCAAGAGCATCGCGTCGGCGATCTGCATCGGATTCGGTGGCAGCTGCGGTCGCGAAGGTCCGATCGTCCAAATCGGCTCTACGATTGGTTCGCTGCTCGGGCAACTCGGACGCGTGCCGGCACCGATCACACGGTCGCTGGTTGCATGCGGTGCGGCCAGCGGAATCTCCGCAACCTTCAATGCACCGATCGGCGGCGTCTTCTTCGCGAGCGAAGTCATTCTCGGAGAATTTGCGCCACGGTCGTTTGCCGCGATCGTCATTGCCAGCGTCGTCTCGGCCGTCATCGGGCGCGCGTATTTCGGAAACCATCCCTCGTTCACCGCGGCGGCGTTTTATCTCGTCTCACCGGCGGAGCTGCTCTTTTATGCGATTCTCGGAGTCATTTGCGCGTTTTGGGCGGCGGCATTCGTCAAGGTGCTCTACGCCACCGAAGATCGATTCGAAGCTCTCAAGGTCCCGCGCTGGCTGCGGGCTGCTATCGGCTTCGGCGCCGTCGGCGTCATCGGCATATGGCGACCGCAAGTTTTCGGCGTCGGCTACCAAGCCATCGACCAAGTGCTGCGCTCGCACGTTCCGCCGTCGCAAGCTTTGCTGCTGGCCGCGCTCAAACCGATTGCGACCTCGCTGACGCTCGGTTCCGGCGGCAGCGGCGGCGTTTTCTCGCCCTCGCTGTTCACAGGTGCGATGCTCGGCGACGCGTTCGGACGCCTGGTGCACTTGTTCGCCCCGACGTGGACGGCGACCGGCGCCGCGTACGGTTTGGTCGGCATGGCCGCAGTCTTCGCTGCGGCAGCCGAGGCTCCGATCACCGCGATCACAATTGTCTTCGAGATGTCGAACGACTATCTCATCGTTCTCCCTCTCATGGTAGCGACGGTGATCGCGACGATACTCGGCCGCCGACTCATTCGCGGAACCGTCTACGAGCTCAAGCTGATCCGGCGTGGGATCGATTGGGCGGCCGTACGGCATCCGCGCCTTCTGACGCGGCGTAACGTCGCGTCGATCCAACGCGAGTTGCCGCCCGTCGGCAATGCAGGTGAACCCCTGTCCGAGATTGCGAAACGAATCTCGACGACGGCCGAGGGTGCCATTCCGGTTTTGCGGAATGGCCGCTGCGTCGGAATAGTTCCGTTTCCGGATTTCATCGAGCATTTGCGCACGGAACCGCTCGTGCCGATCGACTCGATCGCTCGGCCGACGGAAACGCTGGTCCCCGACGACAGCTTCGAACGCGCCGCCACCTTGCTCGCAGATCCTGGGATCGCAGCCCTGCCCGTCGCCGACCCGGTGACCGGCAACTTCATCGGCATGATAACGCGCCGCGACGTTCTGGAAGCCTACCGGAGCGCCGTTCAACTGTAGGGAACAGCCGCCCGCGTGAATGCGTTACAAAGGAAGATGCGATATCGGCGTCTCGTTGTGGCATTGATGGTCGCGACTCTCCTGTGTCCACGGATAGCGCGCGCGGATAACACTCAGCCGTTCGCCTTCGGAGCAAGCGTCGGACCGGCTGCGGCGTCGCGCATCGACGCTACCGTCACCCGCACGATCGACGGAAAGCCTGTCACATTGCCGGCCGGCGCCGTTCCGGAACTTCTACCCGGCGACAAAGTCTCGGTTCGATTCATCGATTACACGCGACCGCCGGCGAAGGTGAATTATCACGTCAACGTAGCCTTCATCACCGAAACGCCGCCGGTTGGATGGCTCTATGCAAAGAGCGGAACGAACGACCGTCTGTTTTCGAATCCGCATGGACGACGAGCGGTGCCGCCGCCCGCCTCCTCGATGCATTTCGTCTACGGAAGCGGCGATTATCGCGGGATTCCCGTTTTCTTCATCGTTCCTGAAGATGGCAAGACGCGCGGCATGGACGGCGTGCGCGATTACGTTCAAGCGCACCCGACGGATTTCAAAGACATGTCGGTATCGTCGAACGACGCCGTCGAACGCTACAGCTGGTTCAGCGACTTTCTCTCGTCGCTCGCGAACGGTGCAATCGATCCGATTTCCGATCAACAGCGCGTTATCTCGATTGCGACCGCCCTCGGCGCCTCGTCCGACGACGTCAGTGCTTGCTACACGACCGGTGCAACCAACGCCGAAATCGCGAATTGCGTTCAATCCAGCTTACTTTCCGTTCAATATCAAACGAATATCGAAGCGCCGACCCAGGCGCAATTTTTCGGCGGTCTTGCAGGCGCCGCGGCTCCGGCACAGCTTGCGCTCTACCTGCAGCCGCTTTTGGTGATCTGGAAAATCTTCTCGCAAGACGGCCACAAAGAATATGAGTATCTGCCCACGTCGTTGCGGTTGACAAAGCCGGTCATGCCGGGGACGACGCCGCAAGAGCTCTTGATGGGCCTCAAGGTTCCGACGTTGCGCCCGCCGGCCGCGTATTCGAGCGTGCTGTTCTTCACAATCGGCGATCCGGACGCACTCGGTAGCCCGCCGGCAGTCGTAAGCGACGATAAGGGAGCCGGCAGCTGCGCCGCGTCCTCGCGCGTTGAAATTCCGGTGCATCTCAACCATACGTCGCAATACGTCAACGATACGAGCCTGACGCTGACGCCTGCAAGCGGTGCGGCGATCCACGTTGCCATCGATCCGCGCACTGCAGCAGCGCCGACGGTCGAACGCACGCTGCTGCGCGGTGGCCAAGGTTACGACGTCAAGCTGAGCGGTCGATTCGGTTTCAAATCGCTCGCGCAATCACAACAAGCCGTCGCGCACATCGCCGTACCGGGTGCGGCGTCGTGGAAAGTCGAGACGGTTGCGTACCACCCCGCACGTGCGGGCGGAACGCTCGATGCAATCGCCTCGTCGCCGGCTGCGCCGTGCCTATCGGATGCGGAGCTGCAGATGGCCGGCAACACGCCGATTCCATTGAAGATCGCTCACCTCGACGATCGCCGCGTCGAGCTCACCGGGCCGCTTTCCGCGATTCCTGCGGGCGTCGCGCACATTCACTTTTTTCAATCCGATATCGCGCAGCATCGGCGCATCACCGACGACGCGAGCCTTGCGATCGCGCCGACGCCGGCACGCGTCGATGCCAAGAATGCGCAAGTCGCGTACATTGGAGATCGCGAGGTTTTCTTGACCGGCGGCGGCTTCGATCAGGTAAGCGGCATGCGCATCGGTCCGAGCGTTTACGAGAAGACGCCCGGGTCAACCGCGGATGCTGCGTGTTTCACTGGTCCGCCGATCGGTGACAACGACGCGCGCGACGGCAGCATCGTGACTGCCGAGCTGATTCCATCGGCCGGCGGAAGCGGAGAGGCGTTTCCGCTTCATCTAGGCGGCTCGCGCCCGGAGCTCGATACCGTGGGCGTGACACCCGCAACCGCGACGCATCACGCGACCGATGCGCTCATCATCGATATTGCGTCGCAGACCCTACCGCGCCGCTTTCAAGTCCGCATTCGACAAGCTCCGCAAAAGGAGTCACCGTGCGACGCATTGCTGGGCGACGCGACTGCCGTCGCTGTCCCGGCGGCGGACGTCCATCGCGACTCGGCGTCGACCGCCGACGTCAAATTCGCGGCGGGCGATCTTTTGCACGACGATGCGTATGGGACGTTGCAGATCCAGGTGGTCGATACGCTTACGAAGCGCGCCAGTGATTGGAGCGACCTGACCGGTCAGTTCGCGCAGTAGCGGCGGCGCTTGCATTCCGTCGATTCTCTGACTAAAGTCAGAGAATGGAACGAACCAGCGTCGAGCGTGTGCGCAGCTTCAACCGCCTGGTCGCCGAGCGCGCCGGCACCGTTGCGGATCGTTTCTTAGACCGTCCCCGATCGTACGGGGAATCGCGGGTTCTCTGGCAGATCGGGCGAGAGGGCAGCGACATTCGCGACCTTCGCGCCGAGCTTGGCCTCGACTCAGGTTACCTGAGCCGCGTCTTGCGCTCGCTGCAGAAGCAGCGCCTGATAAAGGTAGGACTAAGCGAAAGCGACGGCCGCGTACGCCGGGCGACGCTGACTGCGGCCGGCCGCAGAGAGCGCGAAGAAGTCGATCGCCGCGCGAACGATGCAGCGCGCGCCGTCCTCGAGCCGCTGAATGCGAAGCAGCGCGAGCGTCTCGTCGTAGCGATGCGCGAAGTCGAGCTGCTGCTCGCAGCCTCGCTCGTGGCGTTCGAGGTCGCCGATCCGAATACGCGTGATGCACAATGGTGCCTCGAGCAGTATTTCGCCGAGCTGGGGGAGCGCTTTCCCGGCGGATTCGATCCCGTACAGAGCACGTTCGCAACGGCCGAACATTTCAGGCCGCCGGAGGGATTGTTCGTAATTGCGCGTTTGCATGCAGACCCGATTGCTTGCGGCGCTATGCTGTTTCTCGCGAATGCGCGTGCCTATTTCAAACGGATGTGGGTCTCCGGCTCGATGCGCGGCGCCGGTCTTGGGCGCAGACTGCTGGGCGAGCTCGAGCGGCGGGCGCGTGAAGCCGGCGCGAAGATCGCCTGCCTCGAGACGCACGATTCACTCCCCGAGGCAATTGCGATGTACCGCAGCTCCGGCTTCCGCGAAGTCTCGCCGTTCAACGACGAGCATTACGCCCACCACTGGTTCGAGAAACGCTTGAAAGGTTAAGACACTGGCCAGACAAGCGCTCGCGGCTGTAGGTCAGGAGGTCCTGATACCGAGCCCCCGCCTGCTCCGCCTATCATGGTCACCCGGTGGTCGAGGGGGAAACCCGGGGCGTCATTCTGTCGGGGTCACGATGCTTGAACTACCAGCTTTGAGCGAGCGTGAAGTTCGTCTTCTCTACGCCCTTGCCGAGGGCGCGAACGGCAAAGAGCTTGCGACCGCAATCGAGCGCAGTCGCGGGACGGCCGAAGCCGAAATTCGCGTTCTGTTCCAAAAACTCGGGGCGCGTTCGCGCCACCACCTCGTTGCCCGCGCGTTTCGATTGGGGATTTTGAACTAGCTCGCCGTGGCGGGTTGCAGCGCTTGGCGGCGGCCGAGGCCGATCGTCAGCGAAGCGGCGGCCGCGACCAAACACATCCCGGCCGAGAGATAAAACGCCGAATCGTAGCTACCTTGCGTGGTGCGTATGATACCGGCGATCAGCGCGATCGAGCTTGCACCAAGCTGGTGGCCCGCCGAGATCCAACCGAATACGAGTGGACCCTTGTCGCGACCGAACGCATCGACCGTAAGGCGAACGGTCGGCGGAACCGTCGCTACCCAGTCCAGACCGTAAAAGAGCGCGAACAACGGCAAGCCGAACGGGCCGGTGATCGTGAATGCGAACGGAACGAACATCAACGAGAGTCCGCGCAAGCCGTAATACCAGAAGAGTAGATAGCGGCTGTTGAGTCGATCGGTCAACACGCCGGAGAGGGTGGTGCCTACGAGATCGAACGCGCCCATCATCGCAAGATAGCCGGCAGCGCGCACTTCCGGAATGAAGTGGTCCCCACACGCCGGTATGAAATGCGTGCCGATAAATCCGTTGGTGCTTGCGCCGCAAATGAAAAATGTGCCGAAAAGCAGCCAGAAATCTCGCTTTCGAGAAGCGTCGCGCAATGTGGTGAATGCGGTGCGAAGCGGATTGCCGCTGCGCAGAAGCGGCGAATCACCGCCTTCGCCTACGGCGGTCGCTCCATACGGCTTTAGCCCGACATCTTCAGGGCGATTGCGCATGAAAAGCGCGATCGGAATCGTCGTAACGAGCGCTATAGCTGCAACGAATAGACCGACATTGCGCCATCCGTAGTTCTGCGCGATCAGAGCCAGGATCGGCAAGAATACGAGCTGACCCGTGGCATTGGCTGCGGTCAGAATTCCGGTCACGGTCCCACGCCGCTTGACGAACCAACGCGTCGAGACGGTTGCTGCGAGCACGATGCCGATCATGCCGACGCCGAGCCCGACGCCGATGCCCCACGTAAGCACCAGCTGCAGCGGAGTATGGACGTACGCCGTCAACGCCGTCGAGATCGCTACCACAACGAGGCCGAGAAGCACGGTTTTTCGAACGCCGATGCTTTGCATGAGCGCGGCTGCAAACGGACCCATGAGCCCGAAGAGCGCGATATTGATGGCGACCGCGATCGAAATCGTCGCCGCAGTCCACCCCATCTCGTTTTCCATCGGCTGCATCAGAACGCCGGGCGTCGAACGCGCGCCGGCTGCGATCAGCAGCACGAAAAAGGTCAGGGGAACGATTATCCAGCCGTAGTGGATACGGGAAGTGAGCGCCCTCATGCGCTACCCGTAACAGCGAACGGCTGGCTGCGGCTGCGTAGGTTGACCGGCTGAACCATCTCAAAACACGATTGCTGCCCTCTTGTTTAGGGGACAAGGAAGGCATGAAGATTCTTCGTTTTCTTGCGGCCATGGTTGCGGCGCTCGCGATCGTGGCGCTTCCGTTATCCGTGCGAGCGCAAATTTCGGTCGGCGTAACGATCGGAACGCCACCGCCTCCGATTCCGGTCTATAGCGTGCCGGGTCCGCCCGGACCGAATTACGTGTGGGAGCCGGGGTATTGGGCGTGGGGACCCGGCGGCTACTATTGGGTGCCGGGCACATGGGTCTACGCGCCGCAGCCTGGACTGTACTGGACACCGGGCTATTGGAATTGGACCGGACTTGGATTCGCGTTTGTCGCCGGCTACTGGGGGCCGCAAGTCGGCTATTACGGCGGCATTAATTACGGGGGAGGCTATTGGGGTAACGGCTACGTCGGCGGTTACTGGCGGCATAACGCGTTCGTCTACAACACGTACGTCGTCAATGTAAATCGTAACGTCGTCGGTGGGAACGTTTACTACCGCAGCTACTCGCGTCCGACGATTCGCACGAGCTACGTGGGTGGAAACGGCGGCCTGCGGATCCGTCCGACCGCGCAACAGACGGCGTACATGCACGCACATCATTGGGCACCGACGGCGGCTCAAGTGCAGCACGCGCAAATCGCATCGCAAAACCGCGCGTACTACGCGCACGTGAACAACGGACGGCCACCGAGCGCTGCCGTTGTCCACGCATATACGCCGGCAACGCGACCAGCGAGCTTCAAGCCGGTGACGGCGCAAGATCGCGCCTCGGCGCAAGCCAAAGTTCGCGGGCACGGCGCTCCGGCGACGTACCACGCACCGGCTGCGGCTCCACAGCACGCGCCGGCCATGCAACACCACGCCGCGCCGGCACAACACGCTCCGGCCGTGCAGCACCACGCACCTGCGATGCAGCAGCACGCTCCGGCAATGCAGCAGCACCACGCAACGGCAGTGCAGCAGCACCACGCGCCGGCAGTGCAGCAGCACCACGCGCCGGCAATGCAGCAGCACCACGCGCCGGCAGTGCAGCAGCACCACGCGCCGGCAATGCAGCAGCACCACGCGCCGGCAATGCAGCAGCACCACGCGCCGGCAATGCAGCAGCACCACGCGCCGGCAGTGCAGCACGCTCCGGCCATGCAGCACGCGGCGCCGCAGCACGCCGCACCGCAACATGCTGCACCGCAGCACGCACCGCAAGGCGATCATCAACAACAGCAACATTAGTATAAATACAAGACAACGAAGAGCCCTACTCCGGTAGGGCTCTTTTACGGCCCTTCGACTCCCGGTACCGTAAGCTACACCATCGCTGCGCAGCGCACGATTTCAAATTAAGCGGTACTAGTAAATCTACTAAGCAAATTAGCTAGAAAACGAAAGAAAATCGCTTTTTGCGGGGCTTCTCGCCAGCAATGCAAAATTGAAACGACCTCGTTTTCCGCGGTCCGTTTTCGCGACGAACCGGTTCCCCATTGCCTTGTTTGCTACAGGGACTCAAACGAGGTTAGCAGGACATGAAGCCTTTGCGCCCAGAGAACGATGGTCACCGGCGTAACCATACCGACCACAAGTTGTTGCGTGCGGTGCTAGCGTGCTTGCTTATCGGTGCTCTCCTGTCGTCGACAACGACTCGTTCAACCGCCGACGGTCAGTCCTCTCCGCAACAAACCCCAGCGCCGGCACCATGCCCGGGACCATCAGCAAATCCTGCCTCGATGCCGGGAATACGATTCACAAATTTTGTCGTGATTGCGATGGCATTGGCGTGTGACCCGGACACGAATTCGAAACTGACAACGA
>Ga0335072_10001684_pt1 | contig 35436 bp, 42 predicted proteins | sample Lox_Sample_21_FD_206725 | JGI IMG/M metagenome (GOLD analysis project Ga0335072, IMG submission 206725) | Soil microbial communities from Loxahatchee National Wildlife Refuge, Florida, United States - Lox_Sample_2.1 | ecosystem: Environmental > Terrestrial > Soil > Wetlands | place: USA... | reverse complement strand
TTGGGAGACGGACATTCTTCTCGTACTTGTCTGAGCGTCGGGCTAGAACCAGTCCACCACCGGGTGTCGCGCTGCGTGCAGACTGAGCCGCGAATGACGTAATTTTACCTTTTCGAGGGGATGGGCAAAAATAGCCTCTTTCTGGTGTCCACCCTGAGTAGAAACATTATCGTCAAAAGATGGTTATTCAAGTAGACATACAAGTATTTTTAAGCATAAGAACGTATAGAGAACTACATATATGGAACAAAATTGCAGCATCATAGTGAACGCGACCTGTTGGTAAGTCAGGCGTTGATGGGCCGGCTGCTTCACTACTGTAGTGAAGCAAAATGATGACATGCGCAGCTCGTGGCGGCGTCCCCATGGCTGATCTGACTTCTCAGAATCCGCAACTGATCCACGAAGAGGGTCTGTTAAAGACTAACCCCGTCCCTTCCCTACCGCGCATCGCAGAAACCCGCATCTTTCCTGGTGTTGCGACGACTCCGCGCTGGTACGACTCGGCGTCCAGTGATACAGTTCTCGCGGATTCACGCCCAAACACGAAAGCGCACCGATGGTCGAGCCGATCCGGCTGCCGCTGTTCCCCGACCGGGCCAGCTTCATCCGCATCCGGCCCGAGCGGAACGAGTGGCGGTTCTATCGCATAGCGATCTGGCCCGACCTGTTCGGCCGCGCCCTGCTCGCCCGCCAGTGGGGCTGACTTATTCTCCGAATCGTAGCCATTCAGCAGGAGCGCGGTGCGGCGCGGCGCGCTGCCCAGGTTGTATTGGGGCGCGTCCGGTTCGGGAAGGCAGCGATGTGGACAAGTCGGCCAGAGGTCTAGGTAGTGGGGGGTGCCTGGCGCCGGAGACTCCCCGAGGTTCCGATCAGGCCGCTGCGGCCGATGCGGGTTTCTGCGATGCGCGGTAGGGAAGGGACGGGGTCGGTCTGTTACACTATGTTATAGTGTATCAGACGTAGCGGATCGTTCAGGCTGGCCGCGCTCGCCATCACCCAGTATGTTCCCGTCCCGCAATGCCTGTTCCCGATTACCAGTCCCTGATGATCCATGTGCTCTCGGCTGCGGCCGGCGGCGAAGTGAGGATCGGCGAAACCGTCGAGCGGCTCGCCGACAAATTGAGCCTCGAACCTGAGGAGCGCGCAGAGCTTCTGCCGTCTGGCAAACAGACTTTGTTTGCCAACCGGGTCCATTGGGCGAAAACCTATCTCAGCAAAGCCGGACTGCTTGAGCTGCCACGCCGCGGCTATTTCCGCATCACGGATCGAGGCAGACAGGTGCTGTGTTCGCACCCACAGCGAATAGACAACACCTTCCTCAATCAGTTCCCCGAGTTCCGGCAGTTCAAGGAGAAATCGACTCAAGGCTCCGGCCAGGAACAAAGCGACGCAGAGGCAGTCTTTGAAAAGACCCACGAGACCCCTGATGAGGTTATGCGAACAGCGCACAAGCAGATCGAATCTGCTCTCGCGCAAGACTTACTTGATCGCATCCATACGTCTCCGCCGGCATTTTTCGAACGGCTCATCCTCGGCTTGCTTCTCAGAATGGGCTACGGCGGTTCGACTACAGACGCCGGCCGCGCACTCGGCAAGAGCGGTGATGATGGTGTTGACGGCGTGATCGATCAGGATGCCCTCGGCCTCGATCGCGTCTACATCCAAGCAAAGCGCTACGCCGAAGGCAACAACATCGGCGCTGGCGCCATTCGAGATTTTTTCGGGAGCCTCGATCGCCACAAAGCATCGAAAGGTTTGTTCGTCACAACGTCGTCGTTCTCTCCTTCGGCCAAGGAGACCGCGGAATTCCTGAGCAAGCGGATCGTGCTCATCGATGGGCAGCAGCTTGCCAGGCTGATGATCCGATACGATGTTGGCTGTCGGATTGAAGAGATCCTTCACATCAAGAAGATCGATGAAGATTTCTTTGAATAGTCTTCACCGCATGGCTTGCCGTCCGTCAGTGCAAAGTCGTCGGGCTCCAGCACTATGCGCCATGAACGGAAGTCGATTGCTTCGAGTTTGCGAACCATCCAGCGCTTGCGAGCCTCAACATCCGGCGGCGTTGCGTCGCAATGGCGAACAACGTCCGGCGTGATAAGGTCGCCGAAGGCTTCGGGCCGACGGCTGTTCCATGGGTCAAAGAATTGGCGGATCACCGCCTTATTCTGCTCTACGCTCATGATGAAGCACTCCCGCAATCGTTGTGAGTTGCGCGCGGGCAGCCAGACGGGGACAACCCTCGGAAGCTTGGCGAGCTTACGGAAATTTCTTTTATCCGAATAGCGTTACCTACCTTCGTGCCGATGTTCAGAAGTTAAGACTTTCCCAGCAAAACTAGAGCGCTGAAGAGACTGCCCTTTTCCGATGCATAAGTCCGGTGCATTTTTGAGCGCATCCCCCGAATCACGTTCCGGGTGCTAGGCCCAAGCCACCGAGCGGTTGCGTCCTCGCGTGCGGGTGAGCGCAAGCCGCTACACTTAGCTTCACTTTCCCGAACCGCCGCCGCCGCTCGCGCTGCCCCCGCTTCCCGAGCCTCCACCAGACCCACCGCTCGCGCCCGAACCGCTCGACGGTGGTGCGGGTAGTCTTGTATCGCCATTCGGAAGCAGAAAAAGTTCGAAATCAGCGAGTGACGCTTCTGATGGGCGGTCGAGATAAAGGTTGTGGCCGCTGTACTCGCCGAGGAATGCAGGATTGTTGGTGGAGCATTTTTTTACGTCGCGGCTTGATATAGTCCCGCCATTTCCTGACTTCGCCCAGCACAAATCATCTCGGAATTGTCTTAGCATCCTGTTGATTTCGAAATCACTACTGGTAGCCAATGCATCAGGATCCACCGGTATTTCCGTAAAGCCGGTAGACGAGCTTTGGGAGTACTCACTTGCGTAAAGTGGAAGGAGCGCCTTGGTTACGTCAGAGGCTGCCGTAGCATCGGGTGCCGTCGTATTATGGTAGGTATATTTCTGGAAAGTGGCATTCTTGTAGACATCAGTATAGAGCGTTCCCAACATGTCTAACTCATGATTGAGTTTCGATTGGGCATATCCCATCCGTGTTTTCGAATTATCTCTCAGGCAAATAACACACCGGGGCATCAGTAGTCGGCTTGAGTCTATCAAAAGCAAGTCATTTGTAAGTGTCGGAGTAATGTCGTAATTGCGCCGGAGAGTAGTGTCGGCCATCTCAGAAGTGTCGGTAACGTAAACGAAAAGAGCGCGAATCCGGCGGAGCGTATTGGAGTCGGTTATAGGCGATACGGTCCAACTCTGCTGCCACGAGTCCGTCAGGCCAGGTGTTATTACCTTGGAAGGAAGCTGAATCTGGCTTATTGCGGCTGAGGCGGATCCACCACTTACGGTCTCGGTGACTTGGTTCCCGTACGGGATACCTATGCTGATGGTCGCATTTCCGCCGGTTTGGACCGATCCGGAAGCGATATCGGCGAATGATGGAACAGAGTCAGGGTCATCAATGAACCGGCCCAAATTTGCGAGCACTTGTTCTTTGTAAATGGATTCCACGTGCCTGGCAGCGGCGATCGTATTTTGGCTGAGTTGAGCATCCGTGCAGCTTGCAAGCATGAGGCTGCCGGCGGCCAGAAGTAATGCCCGATAAAACCGTCTGCCCCGCCGCAGGGGTAGCCCTTTTGTCTGCGCGAAGCCAATTTCTGCTTGGCCACCGTCGCTTGGTTTAGTTCCCAATCCCCCCTCCCTCCCGGTTTGCGCAAGGATGCACCGGAGAGTGATCTTTGGCTGTGACCCACCTCACAGCGCCCCAATTTTGTTTCAGCTAGGATTCTCTCGTACTACCTATGATAATGTCCTTTATCGCAGGTAGATAGACAACCCGCCGTGGACCGGTTAGGCTGGTCCAATGCCCGACGCCGAGCCCTCGAACCCGACCGAACCGGATCGAACCGTTCTTCCTTGTTGTCGCCGACCACGACCGGCGCATGTTCTCGGTTGAGGGGCCGATGACGGATCACGGTCCTTGGATCGCTGCTGCGCGGTGGGCGCGCGACCAGATTCGGCGGCGCGCGATCTGCGGCCCGCCCGGAGCAGACGGAGCCGCGCTCCCGGCGAAGTTCCGAGGGTTTGAAAAGATGGCGGGCGTGCCGCGGGGCAGCATTGTGAGGCTACGGTCATGAACGGGGCAGAACGGGCGGACGATTTCTGGTCACCCCGCGTGTGCTTGCTCCTGCCGCTACCGGAGCTGGAGGCAGTCGCCGATCTCCTGAGCGAGGCAGCGAATGCTGTTGTGGCAGGTGACTACGACCAAGCACGTGAGAAACTGCATCAGGCGGACATGCCAGCCGTGCACGCGTTTGCTGCCAGGATCATGGGACCATGGGATTCCTTCATTCATCGGCTGCGGCCCGTGGAGCGGCCTGTCGGGACGGCGAAGATCCCTAGTCGCAGACCGAACCGGAGTGCCGAAGCGAAGGTATTTGCGCGTGACGGCTGGCGGTGCCGCTATTGTGGCCTGCGCGTCGTGCTGCCAACAGCCCGCAGTTTTCTGGTGAAGGCGTTTCCTGATGTTGTGGGCTGGGGCGCCAAAGATAAGGACAAGCACGCCGCCTTTTACGCCTTATCCGCAGTTGCCGATCATGTCGTACCGCACACGATCGGTGGGGATAACAGCCTCGATAATCTCGTCACGACCTGCCAGGGCTGCAACTACGGCAAGGGCGACCGGTTACTTGCAGAGCTAGGCTTGATCGATCCTCGGACTCGATCGCCGGTAATCGATACATGGGATGGGCTGGGGCGACTGCTAATTGGACGCCCCGCATGACAGCGCAGTTCCCCACCACCAGCTACCAGGGCGAGATCATCGCCGGCGAAGCGGGACAGGTAGTGCCGGCATTGATCGCCGCCGCCGGGCCGCGCGCACGGTCTCGATTCCTCGAGTTCTTCGTCGCCCGCATTCGAAATCCGAACACGCGCCGGGCTTATGGCCGGGCTGTGACCGACTTTCTGGCATGGTGCGAGGACAACCGGGTGCCCTCGCTCGCGGGCGTGCAGCCGCTTCACGTCGGCGCGTGGATCGAATTGCAGTCCAAGGAGCACGCCGCCCCGACCGCCAAGCTGCGGCTCGCCGCGCTGCGCCACCTATTCGATTGGCTGGTGACTGGCCGAGTCGTGCCGGTGAACCCAGCCGCGTCTGTACGCGGTCCGACACACACGGTGAAGGAAGGCAAGACGCCGGTGCTGGCGCCGGAGGAGGCACGCCGGCTGCTCGACAGCATCGCGGTGACCATGATCGCCGGCCTGCGCGACCGGGCGCTGATCGGGATGATGGTCTATAGCTTCGCGCGCATCGGCGCGGTGCTGGGGATGAAGGTGGAGGACGTTTACACGCAGCAGCGGCGGCTTTGGGTTCGATTGCCGGAGAAGGGCGGCAAGGCGCACGCCATGCCGTGCCACCACAACCTTGAGACCTACCTCAATGCCTACATCGAGGGCGCAGGACTCGCCGGAGATCCCAAGGGGCCGCTGTTTCGCACCATCGGCCGCAGCAAGGGCCGGCCGCTGACCCGGACGCCGCTGCAACAGGCCGAAGCCTACGAGGTGATCACGCGGCGGCGGAACGCCGCCGGCATCGCGACCAAGCTCGGCAATCACAGCTTCCGGGCAACCGGCATCACGGCGTATCTCAAGAACGGCGGGACGCTGGAAAAGGCGGCGCAGATGGCGAACCATGCCAGCACGCGCACGACGCAGCTCTACGACCGGCGGCGTGAAGAACTCAGCCTCGACGACGTAGAGCGGATCAGGGTGTGACGTAGTACGGGAATTGCCGCGGAGGTCACCGCGATGATTTGGCACGTGATCTATGAAGGGTCAGACGGACAGGTGCAATCGCGCGCGGCGCGGTCGCGAGACCTGGCCATTCACATGGCGTGCGAACTCCTGCAGCAGTCATACGAGGTGCGCCGGGTGATCGGGCCGGGCGGCTCAGTGATCGAGCGCGCCGAGCTGGATGGGCACTACGACGACGGCCATTTCCCGGGCCTCCGGCGCGCTGCTCGCCTGCCGCGCTGACTTGTCAGAATGGGGCATCTTATGCGACACAAGGGGCGGCGAGATTCCCCGATGTCTGACCAAACCGTTATGGCGACTGGGTGTGAATTATAACCTTATCCCCATTGTCGGCCAGTCCTCCCACGCCGCTCGGTACGCCGCCAGATTTATATACGTTGAACACAAGGTTCCCATTCGTGAAGTTGCCAAATGTCTGGATGTAGGTGTGATTGAAAGGAGCCGCGGTAAGGATCGCAATCACAGTGGCGGCGTCGGTACCGAGACACGCGGTGAGTTGATCTGCCATGATAATCTCCACATTAGCTCTGGTTTGCCGGCGCGGGCGACGGATTGAGCCTGCGGGCTACAGTTGCGATGGGGTCGATGAACGTTGCATTGGCCGATGTCCTGAGGGCATTATCGAAAGCTGTCGAAGTCGTGGCGCTTGTTAGGTTGCCGGTCATCAAAGAATAATCTGCAGCCAGTTGGGGATCCTTTAGCAGCTTGTCGCGCACAGTCGGAAAGCTTTGCGCGGCGTTCGCGGTAAAATACGCATCAATGTCCTTCTGATCTTGAGTAAGTGCAGGAGCAACTTTGCCAACCTCGGCCGCGTTGACCGTCCCAACGGCCGCTCGTTGGAAGTAATCTTGTATGTAGGGGTTCTTTGCGAGATTGCGGGCAGCAGCACCGGTGGCAAAGAATTGAGTCATTTGCAGCCCTGAGCCGAGGAAGTTAGGCGCCGAGACATTCATATCGAGCGATGCAAGAACCGATGAATATTTGTCTGGCTTGTCCGTGCCGCCCGCAGTTGGTGCGGTGCTGTGTAGCGGAATGACTGAGAGTTCCTCTCTGTCGTAGCCGAGCTGAATGCTGGATGGCGCATTGCCGGTGAAGCCGAGTTTCAATCCTACGTTGGTGCCCGTGCTGAAAACCAAGGGCCGACGCTCGCCGGTCAGGGTGGCAGGCTGCTCTGGACAGAGGTTGGGCGGCGAGTTGGCCGCCGGTTGGCCAGTGGGCGGACAAGGCTGTAGCGGTGTCGGGGTCGTCACGATGCCGGCGGCGTCGCCGGTGGCATAGAGTTGCCGGATGTGTGGCGAGAATATCTGGAGATCGGATCCTAAGAAGCCAACAGCTTCAGGAGCATCACCAACGTCAGGGTAATTAGGTCCTTGGAATAGCTCAGCGCGTGAATAGCCGATCTGTACCTGTTGAGTATCAGCATTTGCCGTAATGCCAATATCGGTGCCTGTCACAAAGGTCGCGCTGTCTGAGCAACCCAACAACACCAATGGTACTCCGGTCACTATGAACCAGTGTCGGTATTTCATGGATTACCTCTCGCTGGTTGGCTAACACGAGCCAAGGGATCAAGTGGATTTCCGACGACAAGCGCATTGTCACGCAGTTCAGCGGTGGACTCGCGACTGTAGCCAAGTGCAATATATCCGCCCTGAGCGGTCTGACTCGCGGTGAGGCCTATAGTGGTCACATCGACTACGTTGCCGGCGAAGGTCTGAGGCATGGCCGGCGGATGAATCGTGATGTCCATGAGACCAATCATGTGACGATTGCCGTCGGCGTCGATGTAACGAAATGTGCATGCGTTGCAGAGCAAAGCGAGCAGGATAGCCAGGCATGCGCATATGTATCGAATGAATGATCTAAGCGTGCCAACGTCGTGGGTACCATACCGAATGCAATGGCGGCGTGATCCCGACACGTTCGTTCCATCCCCGCGATATCGGGCACCTCTGTGGGCGCAGAACAATCGCGCAAGTTTGAGTGACCCCCTGTGAGCTAGATCACAGCGTCACAATTTTTTCCGCTGCCATCCCGATCACGCATGATAACGGCCTTTATCATGCGTGAGACTCGTGGTAGGAGAGGGGTCCAACCAAGGGGGAAGCATGAATCGATGGATACGAGTGTTCGTACATGACCAGGGCTATGGCGTCTGGGACAGCGACAACAACCCGATCGACCCGGACGTGCTGCCGATCAGCGCCGACCTGGAGACGGTGCTCGGCGAATGGATGGGGCAGTATTGGAACCGGCGCGAGCCGATGACGACGGCGCAGCTTGAGGAGTTTTCCCAGAAAGGGCTGATTGTGGCACGTGCGCTCAAGACCGAGCTGCCCACATGGACGATCATCTACTACGACGACGCTGCGGCGGCGCGCCACGAGGATGACGACTGGCCGTTTTCGGAGAGCGCCGCAGCCGATCCCTGGGAATATGAAATTCTGGATCCTCTGCCCGTATGGCTGCGGCGGCACGAGCTAACATGACCGACCAGCTTCCCGCCATCATTGAGCAAGGTGCGGTCACGACCGCGACCGACACCACCCATCTGGTGCCGGCGCTGATCGCCGATGCCGGAGAGAAGGCCAGCTGGCGTTACGTCGAATTCTTCACCGCCAATATCCGCAACCCGCATACCCGGCGCGCGTACGCGCGCGCATGCAGCCGGTTCTTTGCCTGGTGCGAGGATCGTGGGCTGACACTGACGGCCATTCGGCCGTTCGATGTGGCAGCTTGGGTTGAGTACCTGCAAGAGGACCACTCGGCGCCGGGCGTGAAGCAGCAGCTCGCGGCCGTGCGGATGCTCTTCGACTGGTTGATCACCGGCCAGGTGGTGCCCGTCAGCCCGGCTTCGGCCGTCCGCGGGCCAAGGCACGTCGTCAAGACAGGCAAGACGCCGGTGCTGGACGGCACCGAGTGGCGCAAGCTAATCGACACCATCCCAACCGACACGGTGCGCGCTTTGCGCGATCGCGCACTGATCGCCACCCTCACCTATTCTTTCGCGCGAATCACGGCCGCGCTGAAGATGAAAGTGGAGGATCTCCGGCCTCAGGGTGCCGGCTGGCAGCTCCGGTTGCACGAAAAAGGCGGCAAGGAGCACGCCGTGCCGTGCCACCACGCGCTGGCTGATGCGCTGCGCGCCTACATCGACGCTGCCGGCGTTGGTGAGGAACGGAAGGGCTGGCTGTTTCGCACGTCGCGCGGCCACACCGCCACGGCCCTGTCCGACCAGCCGATGGGGCAGACAGACGCCTGGCGGATGATCCGTCGGCGCGCTGCCGCTGCGGGCATCATGGCGCCGATCGGCAACCACAGCTTCCGAGCCACCGGCATCACTGCCTATCTGTCCAATGGCGGCGCGCTTGAGCATGCGCAGGAAATGGCGGCGCATGAGAGCCCACGTACGACGAAGCTGTATGATCGGACGCGAGAGCGGCTTACCCAGGCCGAGGTGGAGAGGATAAGGCTATAGTCTTCCAGCAGCGGAATGTAACAATGCCAGATAACCTCAGCAAAGAAGAGAGAAGCGCTTTTATGGCGCGAATACGCTCAAAGAATACTCAGCCGGAAATATTGATACGCCATACGCTTCATAGCATGGGGTATAGGTTTAGACTTCACTATAGACGCCTCCCCGGACGCCCCGACTTAGTCTTTACCCTTCGGCGCAAAGTTATTTTTGTACACGGCTGCTTCTGGCACGCCCATGATGGTTGCTCAATCGCTCACCTACCCAAGACACGGGTTGCTTATTGGCAAGAGAAATTCAAAGGCAATCGAGCCCGAGATGAACGCAACCTTGCGAACCTCTGCGCGGCAGGGTGGGACGCCACGGTCATATGGGAGTGCGAATTACACGACGTCGGCGACTTAGCCGGTCGCCTTGTGCGGTTTCTTGGGCCACCGTGCTGGGAGCCGGAACAACCTGGCGTTCCGCAGGCAAACGATTCAGAATGACCGCGGACTACGCGGGAGGGGGGGGTGCATAGGCATGCTGGCAAGGAGATCGAGGCTGAGCAAACGCCAAAACCGACGGGGGCGCCGGCGCTCTTTATCGATGCCTTTGCAGGCTGTGGGGGGCTAAGCCTGGGCCTCCTTCGCGCAGGGTGGCAATGCCTCTTTGCCATAGATAAAGACTCCTTTGCCTGCGACACCTTCAAGGCTAACTTGCTTGAAGGCCGATATCGGGACCGGTTCCACTGGCCGGCATGGCTCCCCCAAGGGCCTACCTGTATTGAGGCACTTCTCAGCGACCATGGGGCTGACCTCGCTGCGTTGCGTGGCAAAGTCGCGTTGCTCGCCGGAGGGCCGCCGTGCCAGGGTTTCTCCAGCGCTGGCCGGCGCGACGCTGCCGACCCGCGGAACGACCTAATGCGCGCGTACCTCCAACTTGTGGAGTTACTTGAGCCGGACATGGTGCTATTAGAAAATGTCAAAGGCATCACCCTCGACATAAGCCGGTCTGATGCTACAGGAAGGCCTGTTAATTATGCAGATCTGCTTCGGGCCTCGCTTGGGGGCCGCTACGACATCTATTCGACTATGGCAAAAGCCATGGAGTTTGGTGTCCCGCAGGCAAGAACCCGCTTTATCTTAGTAGCCTTACACCGCAGGCTTGGATTCAATATCGGCGATATTGCTAAATGCATAGATCGGGCTCGCCAACGTTTTCTGCGGCGGCATCGGCTGGTAACGCCGGTTTCAGCGCTGGCGGCAATCTCAGACCTAGAGGTTACCCGCAATGGGACTGTCCCCTGCCCGGATAGCCCAGGGTTTGATTCCATCGGTTACAGTACGCCCAGGACACACTACCAGCGCATCATGCACGACGGATGTGCACACCCGCCATGCAATACGAGGTTAGCCCACCACAGCGCGGAAATCACAAATCGCTTTAGCCATATAATTACTTCTTGCCGCCACGCAGGACGACTGAACATCTCTATACCCCAGGAGATGCGGGATGAGCTTGGCATAAAGAAGCAAGCCATTAGGGTTTTGGACCCTGACAGGCCCGCGCCGACGATTACCGGTATGCCAGACGACCTAATTCATTATGCCGAACCCAGAACGCTTACTGTCCGCGAGAACGCACGCCTTCAAGGCTTTCCAGATTGGTTTTCATTCAAAGGGAAGTACACTACTGGAGGCCATCTCCGTAGGCTTCAAGTGCCTCGATTCACACAGGTGGCTAATGCTGTGCCACCGATGATGGCGGAAGTGCTAGGGAATGCGCTGTTCGAAATCTTGTCCAAGAGTAACACTCTATATAAAGCCGAAACTCCTAAGGTCGGTGACCTAGTCGAATTGCACATCAACGAGCACGGCAATATCGGTGAAATTCAGGCGATGTTCGATAAGGTCACAGCGTAACTGCTTCATATCATCGGCAGTCATTGATCCCTCTGACCCGCTCAGCACCCTTCTACCATCCACCACCCGGAGCGTCACGTGGGCGAGCTTATTACGTCGCGGCACCACATCATCCTTATACACTTTAGCTTTCTCGAGCTGACTGCTTCCATCAGCCGTCCAATTCCCGAGCGTATCGAGCAGGAGATCCAGCCGGTCCGTTGCCGAGCAGAGATGCTTCAGCTTCAGCACCGCTTCTAACGTCTTTCGTTTCTCAGCCTTTTCCAGTTCGACACCCCATCTTGCTAACTTCTGTCGAATCGTAGTTATGATCCTTGCGGTAAAGTCCAGCTTCCCCTGGTCGTCTAGGCGTGCATATACGGCAAGCAGGCTCTTCTCAACGACAAAGTCTATGTCACTCGTGGCTGCCATAACCACACCGCGCATGTGGTCTATATCCATGACCTTGTGCAGCGTCTTCTCAATAACGCGCAAAGTGTCATCAACCAGAGACAGGCGGGTTGAGAAATATATCCCTTCCAACCCGCTCTCGTAGGCCATCTTACGAAGCTTGTCCCGATCATCAGCTGAGTAGAAGACTACGTCTTTGTAGGGAAACCTCTCCCGAACCTTGCTAAGTGCGGTCTCGCCGCCCGCCCCTGTGCCAAGGCCCAGGTCGAAATCGACCAACACAAGGTCCACTCCGTCGTCATGGATATGCTGTCCCACAGCATCATCAACGCCAGATAGTGACGAAACCGGTATCACGTCGAGCTGGAAACCCAGGCCGGCAAGCTTACGCTGGATACCTTCAGCGAAGCTTTGCACGTGCTTCGGCTGATCGTCTATCCAGAGGGCTTTGAAATCGAGCCTCATCCGGAGATCCTTATGATAAAGCTAGCTCCCACATCTGAGGGCAAGATCGATATCCCACCTCCCATTTCGCCGAGGATCTGGCGGACATGGTACAGCCCGAGTCCCGAGCCTGACGTGCGCGAGAAGCCCAGTTCGAATATACGCTCCGGCTCATCAAGGCTGGAGGGTAGCCCCATTCCATTATCGTGCACTTCGATGATCAAGGTTGACTTGTCTGACTTAGCAAGTTTGAACGACATTTCGGTTGCCCTTGCCTTCCGGGCATTGCTAATCAGATTGTCGATGACGATGGTCACTTCCATGGGACGGAAGCGCCGCACGAATCCACTACTGCGGTTCTCGACCTGAACGCGTATGCCGGCGCCGAGAAATGGGATGGCCCCCTCTCTGACATACTCATCGATGTAGTCAGCCAAATCGGCTTCGATCGTATCTGATTCAAGCCGAAAATTCGCTTTAGTCGCAAGCCGCGATATCGAAAGGACCTTTTGGTTGAGGAATGCAACTTGCTCTAACCTTGAAATTAGGTCACTGGCCGTAAGCTCTTCACCGCGAGCCGCACCCAGACAATTCTCGATCTGCTGCTTTAAGTCGGCCGCGTAGATAGTGATTTGATGGTGCATATTTAGAATAGTAGCTGTATCCAGTGACGTGATCGACGTGAGGAAAAGTGCCCTCTTCCGTTCTTCCTCAAGGCTCTCTGTAACAAGGGCTACCCGAGCCTCAGCCGACAAAGCCAGGGCTTGTGCGGCTTCCTTCGCTTTCCTCTCCTCCTCGGCTACACGCTGCGCTTCTGCTTCTGCGGCCTTCAATTCGTCGAAACGACGCTCCGCACGCTCCAAGGTAGAAAGAAGGTCGTCGTCCCCTGTCTTTTCAGCAATCGCCCGCAAACTGGCGAGGGAATTCTCGAACTGGACCGATCTTTCATTGAGGACACTGATCAGCTTGCGGCTGTATGCGAGCAACTCAACCTCAGGGCTGTCTATAAGGCGGGCGACGGCGGTCGCAACGCGTGCCCTACCGGAATCGGTCATGAGCCGTGAGAGGTCTTCAGCGAGCTTTTCCCCTTTGTCAGCCCATGACACAGGCACGACGTATCGCTCTAGTCGCTTGAGGCAGTATTCCCAAAAGCAGTCCCGCAGTGACCGGACAGCAGCCGTTTCAATTAGGCCTTGGTTGCGGCTTGATGCTTCGTTAAATTCTTCTTCAGTGCCCGATACATCGATTCGGCCGATCACATCTCGAGTGCCGAGAAACCGCGCATAACCCTGTTGCTTGCGCGCGTCGATGCCGAACCAGTCATCGCCACGGTCGCCAATCGGATAGACGCGGAATCCATTACGGAACAAAAATACCGAGCCGAAATTTATTGAAGGAATGCCCATTCGGCGGGTGAAGGTCGCTTTCGCAGACTGGTTCAGGTAATACAGCTGGCATGTAAAACCGGAGTACTTTAGGAGGCTGTAGGGATTTGGTTCCCGAATCCGGAAGACCTCCTCCCCACGATCCGTCAAAGATGTGAGGATACCATCTCCGTTATCGGAAAACATGACCTCGATAAAAGTCGTCTTCTCTTTTAGCGTTGCAAAGATGAAGTTACCAACACTCCCGTTGACAATGTCATTGTCTGTCGGCTCTTCTCCCTTACTAGCAGCGGTAACCCTCAGGCTATCGTCCGCACTCATCTCATCGGGTGCGACAATCTCGATGCGGAACCCGTCTGTTGTGGCCCCAAATGGATTAATCAATTTCGCAAGGGAGGCCTTTAAGTGGAGGATCCTTGCCCGATCCCATGTGACACGTGTCTCACGGACCTCGATTGCCGTGCCATTCGAAGGTGTCTGTAGCGTGGAAGGTAATTCAAAAGCCCCCATCGCAGCGTACGCGATAGGCACCGTCCCAAACCGCTTAGTTTCATCGACCTCAAAAGCTTGCCAATCTACCTCCACACGATGCACTGTTCCGGCCTGATCAGAGCGCGGCCGTGTTTGCATGACCAAAGTCTGGCCGAGGCGGTCGGAGGAAAAGCGTCCAATACCTTTGCTGCCGGCAAAATGCCGGCGCTCCGTAATCCGTTGCCGAAAATCGTCCGAGGCTGATGAGGTTTCGCGCTTTGCGGAATATGCAACAAACAGCCATTTGTGGGAAAGATCGTCGGCACTCATCCCTTGGCCGTTGTCTACGAGCCAAATAGAAGAGCCAGAAAACTGGATTTGGACTAGGGTAGCATCAGCGTCGAATGAGTTCTTCACAAGTTCAAAAATGGCGACCTCATCATCCGTGATAAGGTCGCGGCCGATCACTCTCTTTAGGCCGGTGCTGACGTTGAAATGCAGCCTCTTTCGAAGGCGGGCTTCTAATGCGTGCGGCCGGTCGGCGATGTCAGCGTGGTCGTCCACCCGTCCCGGTCTCCACACCTTCGGGGCTATGCCCCTTTGCCGTACGAAGCCTTTCTGGTCTGGCGCAAGCCAACCGAATCCGGCCCTGGCCCAGGGTGCCCGCCTGCGGCCGGCGAGTGGAGAGTGGGCGAGGGGGAGCCACTGGACGCTCGCCTTTCTGTGACCAGATGCTTGTATGTATATATCCGGTTCCATTCAAGGGGTGCTCGGCGGTCCGCAGGGCTCGGAGCCGCTTATCAGTGCCATGAGCTATCGGCGGCACCCGTGATAGAACCAGGGGATGCTGGTTTGCCGAACGGCATGCAATCGCCATGGATACAGTGACGCCTCGCCGGCGCAGCGAGATCATGGCTGCGATCAGGAGTAAGGACACTGCGCCCGAACTGGCGGTGCGCCGCGCCCTTCATGCGTCCGGCCTTCGCTACCGGTTGCACGCGAAGGCGCTGCCCGGCCGCCCAGACCTTGTGTTCGTCCGCCGCAGGGTATGCCTGTTCGTTCATGGCTGCTTCTGGCATGGCTGCCCGCGCTGCATCGATGGCCGGCGCGCGGTGAAATCCAACACCGGCTATTGGTCCGCCAAGATCGCCGGCAACAGGGAGCGGGACGGGCGGCACCAGGCGGCACTTGAGGAGGCTGGCTGGACCGTGATCACCTTCTGGGAATGCATGTCGCGGGACCCCGTGGCACTCCAGGAACTTGCCGCCACGATCCGGGCAATCAAGCCGCTGCCAGCCTGAACCCCTTGGCAATCTTACCCGGCAGTCCCACTGTCGCCGCCGGATCGAGTCGGGGGGTATAGCCAGATGCCCGCAGAGGGACCCTTCGGGCAGGCAACCCGGATGAGGGTGCTTGAGGCTTACTTTGCCACAGCCGGCCGGGTCACCGCAGACAACGCATGGCAACATGTTTACCGCTGCCTGCTTTGGATGAACCAGGGCGCCGGCCTCGCGCACATTTACGACTCGAACCACATGCAACCCGGCGGCGGGTTTCATAGCCGCGCGGTGCGCTTCACCGAGGAACTCTGCAAGCGCTTTGGCCTGACGCTGGCGCAATTGCCCGATGAAATCGACGTGCTATTCAAGGGGTGCGTCGCCGAGTGGAAGCGCACGCGCCCCGAAGAGATCGACGCCGAGACCGAAAGCGAGCTAATCGCCGCGATCAGCAAGCTGTTGCATGATGAGGGGCTTTCAGCGGCAAGGTCCCGCGCGCTCGCGCGGCAGATCGAGGCGCTCAGCCGCGAATTCTTCACCATGGGGAACAGGCGCAAGAACGCCTTGGGCGAAGGGTTCGAGGATCTACTGTACCAGCTTCTCTTGCGCATTTCGAAAATCCCGCCCGAGCGCATTGCGCTCCGCAAGCCTGTGTCCGAGCTGCCTGGATTCCGGCGTGCGCCGCCCAGGCACGCCGGCAGCCGCGCCGAGCGTCAACCTAAGCCAGACATCGCCATCATCGAAGGCGGGATTACGCATGTCATCACGACGGCAAAGTGGAGCATGCGGCAGGATCGGGAGACGCAGTTTCAATCCGAGTACACGGCTTATCAGATGAACAAGACGCAGCAGACGGAACTCCGCTTTGCACTCATCACCAACGAGTTTGATACCGCGCGCCTCAACAACGTCGCGCGCGCCATACCGGGCGGTGTCGGCGGCTACATCTTCCACAACATCTATCACATCAACCCCGAGCTTCTCATGCACACCCAGGCCGAGCGGATCGGCGCCGTCGCCCATTGGATCGGAGCAGGCAAGATTTCATCGTTAGCCGATTTTCTAAATGATATGCGCGCCCGGTTCGGTTCCGAGTAACTTACTCCGCCGCGAGCACGATCTCACTAGGCGCAGGTTCGGCGTCGGCAAGTATGCGGCGGACGGTCTCGGCGATTGCCTTGGCAAGCAGTGGCGGCACGGCATTGCCAACTTGCGCGTAGCGGCTGTGCCGGTCACCTGACATGAAATGATAGCTGTCATCGAAAGAGTGCAGCCGTGCAAACTCCCTGACCGTGAGAGCGCGCGCACAGCCATAATGAAAAACGCAGTCGGCTTTCGTGTTCAGGGTCCAACTGAAATGGTCGGGGTGGAGCTTGCGGTAAGCGAAAAAATACTTCCGGCTCAGATTGTCGCGGCCCAGCTCCGGCCCCCACTTCTTGCCGTTCAAGTAGCGAGCCGCCAACTCCGCCGGCAAATCGCGGAAATTTCCGCCGCGCGGAATTGCGGCAAGCCGTGCAACGGTGTCCTCGCGGATCGAGGGAACATCCGCATTGAGCAGCGACGCCGAGCTGCCACGCCGCGCGCGCTGATAAGCGGAGGCAGGCAGCCGATCATAGTCGATCGCTTCATTGGAGGGCTTGCGCAACAGGCGGGCGTTCGGCCGCAGATGTTCGAGATCGCCGATCGCCTGTTTAACTGTCACGAGACGCAAGTCATCAGGGTCGAGCAACGCATCGAGCGCCTTCGCGGTGGCCAGCGACCGTTCGTGCCGGTAAGTCCATTCCGACTTTCCGCGCGCGGCCTTGTAGCGGCCAAGCGAGGGTAGCTCCAGGAAGCTGGGAGCCTCCGGGAAGCGCGGTTCAATCCCGAGATCAGTGCGCACGCCGATGAAAAGCACCCTCAGCCGGTTTTGCGGCACGCCGAAAGCCGCCGCATCCACCACCCGCGAATCGACGCGGTATTCGCCATCCAGCCGCAGATCCTCAAGGATTTGGCGGCGCACCGCCCCTCCCCCGAGGTTTTCCAGCCCTGGCACGTTTTCCATGACGAACACGCGCGGCCGGATGGCCGCGATCATCTCGATATAATGGCGATAAAGGCTGTTGCGTGGGTCCGCGATCACCCGGTCATGGTTCCGGACCTGCGAAAAGGCTTGACATGGTGGGCCGCCAATGACGGCATCGATCGGCAACCCTTTTACGGCATCCAGGAGTTGATCCTGCACCGCCCGCGCACCGATATCGCCGAGAATGAATTTGGTGCCGTGTGGGCCATGGTTCAGTTCGAACGTCGCCCCGGCCCAGGGATCAAGGTCATTAGCGGCGATGGAATGGAAGCCCGTCTGGCGGAAGCCCTCGGCGAAGCCCCCTGCCCCGCAGAAAAGATCGACGGCGCGCAGCTTACGCCCAAGGCTCAGGCTGGCCGGCTGTGGTCCGGATTTATGGCTCACCGCCCTAGCGTCCCGGCTTCAGGTCGAGAGGTAGCTGGACCGCTTCGCCTTCACTGAGGAGGCGATCGATCGCGTGGCGCACCAGCCAGGCAACGGAAACCTTGTGCCGATCCGCCAGCGCCCGCAGCATACGGTCTTGCTGTCTGGTGATCGTGGCTGTGACGCGCACGCCCTCATCCCTGGCCACTGGCCCTTGCCCCCCGCTGCAAGATGCTGCATCTTGCAGCACGATGCAGCGCCACGTCAACCGATCCGGCCGGTTGCAGCCCAGACGGAATTCCCATGAGACACTCCCACCCACAAAAGGAACGGCGCTGGATCATCCTCGGAGATGATGGACGACACGTTACCGTGGGCCGTCACACGGACCCATCGGACGAGGAAATTTCCCGGGCCGCGGAGATGCTGCGGCAAAGCGGCGCTGGCGGATGGCTTGCCGTCACCGAAGGCGTGTACTACAGCCGGGGTACGCTCTCAGTGATGATGGTGCGGGAAATCGCGCCGCCACGCCGCACATGGAGTGAGGCAGTGTCGATGTTCCACCAAGCCCGAAACCGGAGCACAACAGAGCCTGGTCCATAATTGCTAACGAGTTAGACGATGGTATCTTGCAATTCGAGATGGCGTTCAATTCGCGCGATGCGGTGTTCGAGGGTGGCGATGCTACCGTCCCGCCGCCCGTCAGCTTTGATGAATTCTCCCATGATGGTACGGAGTGAAATCACCTCAGCCTTAACTTCACGCATGTCGCGCCTGACCTCACCGAGATCTGCTTGAATGCGTTTAAGATGTTCGAGAACGATATCAATCATAACGCCGCCCCTCTACCATATATTAGTTGTCGATGGAATAAGACGTGATTCCGCGGGATTCAAGACTGTGACTGCGAGCAGACCGAGATCCCCGCGACACGGCAGCATCGGTAGGTGGCAACATGGATTACCAAGCGTCGGGCACGAGGCGAAGATTCCGGCTGTGCGGCATTCTATAGCTGTCGAGATAGATCCGATTTATGTCGCGTGAAACCTGATCCGGCGGTTTGCCAAACCGTGAGGCAATGGCCGCGGCTGCTGGTTTTTACCCGCGGGAAGCCGACTTATAGGAACCAAACCCTCGTCGCCGCGCCGCGCCCAACCAACAACCCGCCAGGCGACCTACCACGATTCGCATATCGCCCCGACACATCGGCCTCGTCCGAGACAGCGCGGCCGGAGGCTGAATGCCCCTCCCCTCCTCACCCGCATGACGCGTCCCGGCCCAATCGGTGTCGGCACCGGCCGAGGCGCGCCGCCGCTCAGTCCGTGCCGCCGCCGGCGGTTCGGTCGCCGACGGCCCCCATGGCCGGTGGTGCGTTGGCGGAAGCGGCCAAGCGGGCCGCGGCCTCTGACCGGCGAACTGCCGGGGCGCCAGTCAGTGCCGTACGACGAATTTCGTTGCCGCCGCATCATATCCCGGATCCCGAAATTTGGCACCGGTCCGTCTGCCGAACGGAAGGCATAGGACTTATCCTGGCCGGCTGCCTCAGAGCCTGCGACGTCCAGGCGGTGGCGCGAGGTCGGCGTCAGGCACCTGGTACCCGGCATCACGTAGCAGTCGGGCAACGACTAGGCGGATGCTCCCTTGCTCGGCTGCTAGGCGCGCTAGGATGCGTGCAAGTTCGGGGCTGCCCCGGAAATTGACTTGCTCTGTTGCCGTGCTGGTAGGTGGCGACGCGCTTCGCTGCGGAGGCTCCGGTTCTCGCCGCGTCGGCGGAAGTTCAGCGGTTTCCGAGGAGATTTGACGGACTAGTTCGGCACCGCTCGGGCGGCCCACAGGCGTTCGGCGCAAGCCGGCCATGCTATGCGTGCTCCTCTATCTCTCCTAGCTTTGCTAGTGACGCTAGCTCCACAAGCTCGTCTATCACCCCGTCGACGATTACGCCAAGTGCGCCGGTAACGATAGCGCGCCCATCAAAGCTCATTTTTCGGAACGCCGCGCGGTCCGGTATGGGCGTCTTGAGTATGGCGGTCACGCCATAGTCAGTGAGGTCCTCAAGCGTAGCCTGCTCGGCTACACCTCCTGTCCGCCATTGAGAAAGCACGACGCTAGCACCGATAGCACGCCTAGCTGCCCTAGCAAGACTAGCAACCTTCTCCATGGTCTTTGCGGCTTCCCGTGTCGATCCCCGGTCTGGCATGCACGGTACGAGGACATAGTCGGCGCATCCCATCGCTGCGGCGGCTGTCAGATTCCCGAAGCCCGCGGTGTCGATGACGACGACGTCGAGATCGTCTGCCCAAGCTTGCGCCAAATCGACGACCTGGACGTCGCGCGCCTCTGCCTGACAGCGTAGCGCTGGGCCGGTGTAGGTCGCGTGCCAAGCTGAGAACACGGCGTTTGGATCCGCGTCGATGACCCCGGTGCGGTAGCCCCGCTGAGCCAGTCCCGGCGCGATCAGGCTGGCAAGGAGCGTCTTGCCATTGCCGCCTTTCGATCCCCCGATTGCAATAATCCGACCCACGCCGTTCTCATAAAGTTTGCCTTCAATTTGCACGCTAGCAAAGCAGTGGTAGAAAGTAAAGCGCGCTAGCATAGCTAGTTGTGATAGCGAAGCGCCAACTGACGAGTCTAGGCGGTGGCCGCTCGCATCGTTGCAATCGCATTAGGCGCGAAACGTGCCTGCAAGCCACGGCAGATCCGCACTCCGGCAACATTCCCGAACTCTAGAAAATCGCCAATCCCGCCATTGGCGCCGAGGTCCGACGAGTGACCGCCACGGCACTGGCTCCGGTCAGGACGATAATTCAGTCTGCACGACGAATGATTGCATCGTTCTTGTGATACGGTCGGAAGGACGGCGTACGCCGCAACGTTTACCCCGCCCGACTTGGATTCCGTGACCGTGCCGGTAAAAGGCCACAATGACCTCGCTGCTAGAGGTCGGAAATTGACATATGCCGCGTCCTCTCACCGACAGATCCCTCAACGCAGCCAAACTCGAGGTTCCCCAGCCCACGGGTTACCCCGAGGCCTTTCAGCGGCTTGTTGACGCACGGAATGCGGACTCCGGTCGGAAGGGACGCCCTCGGCTCTACGCCAGGGATCTGCACGAGGAAGCCATTGCTGAACTGGTAAATGGGATCAATCGCGGCGACCGGGTCTATTTCCTTGCGACCCCGGTCAGCCGATATGTTCGCAAAACCATCTGGATTGATGGATCCCTGAAAACGGAGGCTGGCCGCCTAGCCGAGCAGGCCAACGTGACCATGTCGTCCTTTGTCCTGACGGCCTTCCGGCGTTTCCTGGAAGCTCACGGAGTCGTGCAGGACGCGGCTTAGCCAAGCTCAATGGCTGGGTTATTTCCCGCCAGATAGAACTCCGGTACTTCCGGAGCCTAAAAGTTCTGGACAGGACTCCGGCAGGGGATATTTTGTGGACAACCAAGTGTTTGGGTTGGACACTTGAGAACTAGTAACCGAGTCGAGCCGTCATGCCTCGCCCAGCGCCGCTCTCACCCGCTGAAAAGGTCCGCCTCTACCGTCAGCGTCTCCGGGCTGCCGGCAGTGAGGAAGTCCTGCTTCAGCTACCGCGCGCGACGGTGGCCATGCTCGACGCGGTCAAGGAACGCTACGGCCTGCGCAACCGCAGCCAAGCGTTTTTGCAACTGATCGACCAAAAGGGGGCAGTCACCCAGCAGTAAAGCCCTGAAAGGCAAAAGCCCGCCTTGCCGGGCGGGCTTTAGCGAAACTCGCGACGAGCCGATCGGCTACGTCAGGGGGACCTCGAACGTCCCCAACGTAGCCAGCAGATGCTTTGCCATCAAGCGGAAATTGCCGTTTCCGCCAATGGGGGAGGCTTGCCCGTCGCGATCCACCTGAACGGAGGATAGCGATGACGATGGAAAGCGCCCGAGAGGCGCACAGGGAAGGCTGTGCCGGTGCCCCGACCGGCTTCCGGCGACTGACGCCGAGCCTATTGCGGGCCGACCGCACCGCCGAGGGTTTTGATGGTCTACCGGAGGGCGTGGAAGCGCCCGGGCAGTTGCTGGCGGCGTTCAAGGCGGCGGCGGCGCGACTCGGGCTGTCGCCGCGGCTGGTGCACGCGGTGGACTGGCTGTTTCGCTTCACCCAGCCGCAGGACTGGGGGAGGGGAGGGCGCCCCATCGTTTGGCCCTCGGCCGGCCTGCAGCAGGAGGCGCTGGGCCTCTCGGAAAGCCGGGTGAAGGCGCTGAACCGGGCGCTGATCGAGGCCGGGGTGGTGACCATGAAGGACAGCCCGAACGGCAAGCGGTACGGGGTGCGCGATCGCGCCGGACGGATCACCGAGGCCTACGGCTTCGATCTTTCCCCCATGGCCGCGCGGTATCCGGAGTTCGTGCGGCTGGCGGAGGAGGCGCGGGCGGAGCGCGCCGAGATGGGCCGGCTGCGCCGGCGGGCGACGATCGCGCGCAAGGGCATCATCCAGATCCTGGAGACCGCTGCCGAATACCACCTCGATGGCGAGGACTGGGCCAGCCTGGCCCGCGAGACCCGCACGCTCGTCAAGGCGCTGAAGCAGGTCGAGCGGCCGGAGGAGATGGCGCTCGGCGTGGAGAGCTTGGAGCGCAGGCAGCGTTCGGCGCGGGAATGCCTGGAAAATCTGCTGTCTCAGGCCACGGCAGGGGCTCTGGAAGCTGTGGATTCAGCCCCCTTGGGGCCTGAAAACGGCCCCCACCAGTATACCTACAACCCAACCCTAAATCCGTTATCGGATACGGTAATTGCCAACGAGGCGTGTAGCGCGGCGGCGGGCGAGGTCGTGCCCGCCCAGGCAGCGCCGGAGCCGTCCCCAGCGCCGCAGGCGGCCAAACCGGCGCGGCCGGAGCGGGTGGAGGGGGCAGTGCTGAAGCTCACGACGGAGGAGCTGGTGCGGCTGGCGCCGCGGCTGCGGCCCTATCTCGCCACCCCGACGCCGGTCTGGCCGGCGATCGTGGACGCGGCCGACTGGCTGCGGGGGGAATTGGGGGTATCGAAATCCCTCTGGGGCGAGGCCTGCCTGGCGATGGGCCGCGAGGAAGCGGCGATCGCGGTGGCGATCGTCTCGGCGAAGCCTGCGGGGCATTTCCGGTCCTCGCCCGGCGGGTATTTCCACGGGATGGTGGCGAAGGCGAAGGCCGGCGAGTTGAACCTGGCGCGGACGATCTGGGGGTTGCGCTCGCGTGATCGGCGAGCCGGGGGAGGGCAGGGGCGCTCGCCGCGGCGGACGCACTGATGACCGCCAGCCGCGCGTTGAAACCTTTGACAGAAGATAACACATACGGTATCAACGATGCCTGAGGCGCAAGAATATTTGCGGTCCGACGGAAGCTGCCCTTTCGGGGACCGCTTCGCGGACCTGAGGGATGCGCGGGCGCAGGCTCGGATCGACACGACGATCCGAAAGCTCGCGCGGGGTCTGAAGCCGGACGTGAAGTCCGTCGGGGAGGGCGTGCACGAGGCGCGCATCGACTACGGCCCCGGGTATCGGGTGTACTTCGGCAACGACGGAGAGACCCTCCTGGTTCTGCTGCTGTGCGGTGACAAGCGGACGCAGGATCAGGACATCACCGCGGCGAAGGCGCTGTGGGTTGAGTATCAGGCGAGGAAGGTGGCCCCTCCACCGAAGCGCGGCCAGCCGCGGCCACCGCCGCGGTTGCGGAGCGACGATGAGAAGGCGTGAGACATGGCACTAACGCGCAACTTCCGGGAGACCGTCCTGAAGCACGTTCAGGAGGATCCCGCATTCCGTGCTGCGCTTGTCGAGGAGGCGGCGCGGAACATCATCGATGGCGACATCGAGACGGCGCTTGGCCAGCTCCGCGACGTGGTGAACGCCACAATCGGCTTCGACGCTCTGGCCGCGGAGACGGGCATTCCCAAGACCAGCCTCATGCGTATGTTGAGCGATAACGGCAATCCCCGCGCCGGGAACCTGGCCGCCATTCTGAAAGCCATCGGCCGGAATGTCGGGGTGCAGATCTCAGTGCACGCTGTGCCGACACAGGAGCCGGTTGCGGCCTGACCTCCGTCTTCGGACGGCCCAGCGCCGCTGAAGCAAGCGGCGGTGCCGGCCTCGGAGGCCTCCCACAGATTCTTCCGGTCGGCATGATACGCGTGATTTCAAGCGGTTGCGGCCCGTGAGGCGCGATAAGCGCGGTTATCGCGCCTCAGTGAATTATTCGGCTTGCCTTTTTCCGCCACACCCACGGGACAGATGCGCCGGTTCGATGACCCGCCTTGGAGCCCGGCGTAACGCGACATCCAAGGGTCGCTGCGGACTGACGCTCGGCATGCTGCGTCAGCTCATAGATAGCCAGATAGTCGGCACTGCGCCCGACGGATTTGAGCGGCGCTCCCGTGCATGCGCTGCACGTCGGTTTCATCCCCGAAGGCTACGGCTGGTGAGTGTGGCCGAGATGACACATAGCTAGGTGTAAAAAAGTACGCGACGTCTGCATCTTTAGGGGGCGCTTCTGGCGGGCCAAAATTGCCCGGTCAGCCGGCCGGCGACAAATCGTCTGGGCGGTGGTCGACGACCAATTCGGGGGTGCGATATGGTTCAGGTTCGTGAATTTAGTCCTGCGGGCTCCGATACACCCGCGCAGAATCCTGCCCGGTGGGCCGCAGCTTGGCAAACTTTGGGATGGAGGAGGCGGATGGCCATTGTTTGGCTGTTGGACAGCACGAATTCGCCCGAGTGCCAAAAAATCCTGCGGGAGAAACGGCACTTCGCAGAGCATGTTAATTCCGTAGAGGAAGCCATCCGTCAGAGTGGGGGATTTTGGTCCGGTGCACTATTGCCAAGTCCCAGTTGGAACGGAGAATCGGTCTGCCTTTCTTACGAAGACGAACTTAGAGCTGAGGTCTCCAAGGAAGAACCAGATGTTCAGGGCGTGATCCAGCTCCTGACTTACTGGCAAGACAGCGTGCAGCGGGAATTCCAATACCGGATTGGATCGATTCATCAACACATTAAGTTCTGTCAGCATCAGCTGAACTTCTTCCACGGATTCCCGTACGAGCCTATGCCTCAGTACAATCTGTTACCAACTCTCTAATCCAAACCCGTTCCTGTCCGACGGCGAGACGTCGCGTGCCACAACGCTCAGACTCAGTCGACGCCGTGCAACGTGGACACGGCTTTGGACGCGTCTATGGCGCACGTGATTGGTGCTGTGGCGCGCCCTCGATGTTGAATAGATAGGCAGCAATTTTAAACCTATCCCACCCTAAGTTCGTCAGATACGCTTCGTTTGCATTGTTGGAGGAGAACATGGACTTCGGCGACCGCCCACCTGGATGCCCGCCCAATATTGATGCCCTCGATTGGAACGGCCCAGCCAATACATGGCCGTCCGACAAGCCGTTCCCGTTTACGCCCGACGAATGCTACTGGGTGATGAAGGGTTATGCCGTCTTGCCAGCCTCAGGGCCGCTCGACGTCGAAACATGGGAGCGTCTGATCTACAGGCGCTGGGAACTGGTCAATGGCAGGCTGGCACCCAGCTAACTCTGTAAGGAACCGAGCGTGACGATATTCCTTACGCCCGGTCCGCCCGAACGATTCAGAAGATCCGTCTGCCATGGTTGTTCCCACTACCACCAAGTTCGCTGTGGGATCCGAGCCGCACAAGCCGCAACGTCTGCGCGTCCGGCTTTTCGTGAATCAGCACCAGATCACGCGCGGCCGGATTGCCGGAATTCGCCGGGTCAGCCGGGCAGACTATCCTGGGATAACACCTGCAGCGCATCCCGGCAGGCTGCTTTCAGCGGGGGCAGGTCACGTTCGATCAGCAACCAGATGCGTGCCAGGTCAACCGTGTCGTACTCATGCCGCAGCCGGTTGCCGAGGCCGCGGATTTCCCGCCAGGGGATGTCCGGGCGAAGGCCCGGCGCGGTGTCGCCGAGCTTGGTGGTGGCCTCGCTGATGACCATCAGCGCGTACTTCACGGCGAAGGTGACCTGGTCATTTGCTGCGAAGGTCGCCGCGTTCAGGCCTTGGGTGAATTGCTCGATGCGATCGATGTTCTCGATGATATCGGTGAACCGCTGAATCGGATCGCTAGAAGGCACGCACGGCCTCGCGATCGACAGTCAGCCGGACACGCGGCTTGAGCGTTCCTTCCTCGATCAGATCGACAGGCTGGCCGAGGAGATCGGCGAGCTGGTTTTCGATCCTGATCACATCCAGCAATGACAGGGGACGGGCGGCGTCGAACACCGCCAGCAGGTCAATGTCGGAATCGGGGCGTGCCGTGTCGCGCGCCGTGGAGCCGAACAGCGACAACCGCACGACCCCGGCGGCCTTCAACGCCGATTCGTGCGCGCGCAGCGTGGCAATGACAGCCTCTCGGTCCATCGGCCAATTCTACACCGCCTCTTGCGGGCTTCCCAACGTCATCCCGCGGGGCCGGTCCAGGCCGATGTTTGCCGCGCGAGAGATTCCGCCGCGGCTGGGGTGACCTGCCTGTGCATCGGATTGAGGTCGAAGCGCCCGGCATAGGCGGGGTCCGCCAGGTAGTTGATGCGATCGAGCAGATAGGGGGTCCGGTAGCAGCGGACCCAAAAGTTCGATTCAGCGCGGCAAGTGGCGCGGCTTGGGCTTCCGGGTGACAGGCCGCCTGCAGAAAACCTTCCTTTGATGCAGTGGGGCCACCCACTTGGCCCGATCACCTCGTAGCTCCGATTTCGGCCAAATTTTCGAACATATGGCGAACTGGGCCATATTTGGGCGCGAGCTGACCGCCCCATGACCGCTTCGGGCACCAAGCCTGTTGCAGAAGTCTGTTGCCTTTCCCGTGGCAACGGCAACAGGGTTGCGCGACAGCCAGGCCGCTGATTTCTCTCACTGCTATCGGCTGCCACTCAAACGTTCGTTTACGCAACAGCGATTTCTGTTAGATAGGGCTGTTCCCCGCCGATTTTGGCTCCCTGCTATTTCACGATACGTTCTGAAATTTGGCCGAAATCGGGGCTACGAGCTATCCGGGCCCAGTGACCGCGCCGATCGGCCGACGTGGCGGCTCACGCAAACCGCACGCGCGGCCGGTGATGGGTGCCCCGCACAGCCATCACAGCAGCCGGTGAACGGCCATGCGGTGGCACAAGGTGGAGATGGCCGCTGCTGCCACATCGCGCTGGCGTTCTGTCGGTACGGTCGAGGCAATCGAGCATGCTGCCGCCTCCAACAGCATGCCGACCAGGATGTACGGGTCGGCGTCGCCGGCGATGGTAGTGCTGATATCCCTTGCCAGGCGCGCAATGGGATCCGGGTATCGTGCCGCTGCTTCCTCTGCCGATTTTACGATCGCACCGACTGATGATGTCATATCGTTTTTCTCTCCTGCATACGCCGCTTTTTCTCAAAGCGCCCGAGAACGGATGATCAGCCTTCGGAGCGTTGGCGCGTTTCTTGATAATCGTCATCCATTGGATGGGGGCTTTCGTTCTGCATTCTCCTGCTATCGGCATGATGCAGACACAATGCTGATTTAGGTCAACACCAAATGCCGCGGACGCATCCCGCGCACATGACGGTTTGTCATAGGTTGCCGCGGTGGCGGCCGATCCGCGCGCCGCACAGATTCGGCACCGGACGACACCCTTCCACTGTCGTCCGGCACCATCTTCCTTGGTCAGCCCTTACCCTCTGCCGGGCGGCAATCCGGCCGCGCGCAGGATTCGCTCCACCACCTCCATCACTTGCCGACCGGTTTCCGGGTCGCTGGTTTGGCTGGCGATCTTGGCGAGTTCGTGCGCCATTGGCGTAGCTACCGACCGAACCCTCGCTGAGGATCTGCCAGCCCTGCTCCATTAATGATTCCCTCTCGATGCAGAATCCCAAGACGGTGTTTCTAAAGCGATCAGGTCCGGTGCACCGATGAATGATTAGACAAGATTGCTTGAGCAGCAGCACTCCTCCCGGACAAGTGCTTGGAAATCCCTTGCCAATCCGGCAGCCAGCTAATCAACTCGTCTTTAACGTTACGGTTCGCTGCCTCACACCGCCCTGGATTTTCGTGGCATGCCTTTCGCGCGTGATCAGGAATTCGAGAGATCAGGCAACTCGCCACGAACGATTCTTGTCGTCGAAGACGAGATTCTGATCAGACTACTGATCGCTGAGCATCTCCGTGACTGCGGGTTTAAAGTCAGGGAAGCTGGCAACGCAGCGGAAGCGAAGGAGCTGCTCGTTTCAGCCGGGCCGATTGATCTTGTATTGTCCGACGTGAACATGCCTGGCGGTGAAGATGGGATTGCACTTGCTCATTGGATCGTGCACCGGCATCCCATGATCCCCATCATTCTCACATCAGCATTGCCCCCGACGCGGGGAACCAACTTTCCGTTCCTGGCCAAGCCTTATGACTTGGAAGCCGCTGTGGCGTTGATCCTTTTGTTGCTCCGCGACGCCGCAACGGGCGGCTGATGGTTCGAAAAGACGTGAGTGCCAGGAACGTTGGCGCATCCGGCCGGTTCCACCGGCATGTCATCTAGCAGTCCATCGGCTCCGTCAGCCCACGAACCGCAGACCATCCTTGTGGTCGACGGCGAAGTGCTGATCCGCATGCCGCTTGCCGAGTATTTACGCGAGTGCGGCTACCGCGTGCTTGAGGCCGTGAATTCTGTTGAGGCAAAGATTGTTCTCGACGCTGGTATCGAGGTCAACCTCGTGTTCGCGGATGCCTCCGGCCTGACGGGGGAGGAGAGCGGCTTTGCTCTTGCCAGTTGGGTTCGGCAACATTACCCCGAGACCAAGGTGCTGCTAACGTCACATGTAGCGGACGCTGCCGGGAAGGCTGCAGATCTTTGTGAGAAAGGCCCCTTGCTGGCCAAGCCGTACAGCCATGAAGTCGTGCTACGACGAATCCAGACGCTGCTTCAATCACGTGAGCGGCGAGCATGATTCCAAATCGCATGAACGCGTCTGATCCGAATGTAGCGGCCCGATTTTTCTGTTCCCTAACATCGTATCGATCGCCAGCCCGCCGCTTCACTCGCTCGTGACACGCACTGGCCGAGAGCGCGTGTGGCCAAGTCTTTGCGCCGCCTGCTTGGCCGGCATAATGTGGGGGTAGCGGAATCCTCCGACGTGCAATGGAAAGTGAGTGACCCTGTCTGCTGACCTGAACGACCTCCTCGTCCGGAGCGTCATCGATTATGCTATCTACATGCTCGACCTCGAAGGGAGGGTCGTGAGCTGGAACCCTGGTGCGGAGCGTATCAAGGGCTACGCCGCCAACGAGATTATCGGCGAACACTTCTCCCGCTTCTATACCGAAGAAGACCGCGCTGCCGGTATCCCCCAAGCCGCACTGGCAACGGCCGCAGAAACCGGCCGCTTTACTACCGAAGCCTGGCGGGTGCGGAAGGACGGAAGCCGGTTCTGGGCACTAGTGGTGATTGACCCGGTCTATCAGGAAGGCACGTTGATCGGTTTCGCCAAAATCACGCGCGACATGACGGAACAACATAATGCGCAGCTCGCTATATTGGAAAGCGAGCGCAGGTTCCGGATGCTTGTGAATAGTGTGAGCGACTATGCAATATTTATGCTCGACACCGAGGGACTGGTCACAAACTGGAACGTGGGTGCCGAACGCATCAAGGGCTACCGCTCTGATGAAGTAATCGGGAAGCATCTCTCGGTCTTTTACACAGCTGAAGACCGGGCGTCGGGCCTGCCTGCGCGAGCGCTTGAGGGCGCACGCCGCGATGGTCATTACGAATCGGAAGGATGGCGCTGTCGCAAGGACGGCACGCGGTTCTGGGCGAATGCAATTATCGATGCAATTCGCGATGATGACGGTCGGCTTGTCGGCTTTGCCAAGATAACCCGAGATCTTACCGAACGGTGCCAAGCTCAGGAAGAATTGGAAGCCGCGCGCGGACAGCTTGCACACTCACAGAAGATGGAAGCCATAGGACAACTCACCGGTGGCCTCGCGCATGACTTCAACAATATGCTGACTGGAATTTCCGGCAGTCTCGAACTCATGAAGACACGGCTGGTGCAGGGAAGATTCAACGAATTCGAACGCTACATTGCAAGCGCTCAGGGCGCGGCATCGCGCGCCGCGGCGCTCACACATCGCCTGCTGGCCTTTGCGCGCCGCCAAACGCTCGATCCAAAATTGGTCAATGCCAACAAGCTCATCGCTTCCATGGAAGAGTTGGTTCGACGAACGGTGGGCCCGGCCATTCATATCGAGACCGTGCTCGCTATCGGTCTGTGGCCGACGCTGTGTGATCCGAGCCAACTTGAGAATGCGCTTCTTAATCTATGCATAAACGCTCGTGACGCAATGCCAGACGGCGGCCGTATTACCATAGAAACCGCCAATTCCTGGCTCGATGAACGTGCCGCACGCGCAAGAGACATGCAACCCGGACAGTACGTGGCGATTTGCGTGAGCGACACCGGGACAGGCATGTCGGCTGATGTTCTCGCCCGTGCCTTCGATCCGTTTTACACGACGAAACCAAGTGGACAGGGAACAGGACTAGGGCTCTCCATGGTTTATGGCTTCGCCAGGCAATCAGAAGGCCAAGTACGCATTTATTCGGAAGTGAACAAAGGTACGAGCGTCCACCTTTATTTGCCGCGGCATCCTGGGGAAGCGGAGGAAGAGGAAACCGAGCCGCAGTCGAATCAGGTATCGAAGGCGGGAGCGGGCGAGACGATGCTGGTTGTTGATGACGAACCGAGCGTTCGAATGCTCATAGCAGAGGTGTTGGACGAATTAGGCTACTCGGCCATCGAAGCGGCAGACGGGGCATCGGGGCTCAAGGTTCTGCGGTCGGACGTGCGCATTGACCTCGTCATCACCGATATCGGCCTGCCCGGTGGCCTCAACGGCCGACAGATGGTGGATGCCGCGCGCGCAAACCGACCCGATCTGAAAGTGCTGTTCATCACCGGCTACGCCGAGAATGCCGCGATTGGCAACGGCCATCTAGATCGCGGCATGCACGTGCTGGCCAAGCCTTTTGCAATGGAGAGGCTGGCGGCGCGGATACAATCCATCATCGCCGGGTGAGGCGAAGTCTGGCTTCCTTGGTTCTCGCCTCCGTTTTGTGAGCCCTCGTGCGTCAGAAATCCGCGCTTGGCGGCTGCTAGCGCAGAAAGGTGTGGACACCACACCTCTTTGGTGCGCCAAGTGTCGCACCGCTGAGACGACGCGCAACCGGGACGCCAGCGGCAGAGAGACCAGTACACTCTCCCCACACACAGGCTAGGTGATGCACATAAGTAATGTGGAGAACAGAACATATGCCAAATTGCATCAAAAAGTTCGTAGTCTGGGACTCGGTAGTTCATGCGCTTGACCCTGCCGTTCCGAGTTAAGAATGAATGGGCAGGCTATTCCGGAATGGCACGGAGTCGTTCCGCATCCCGAATCCTAAGTGACTCTGCTGACTCGATTTTCCGGTCCCAACTCGGCACAATTCCGATTACAACATTACCTGTGGGCATGCCCTAGCACACACAGGGGGAGGAGATGCCTACATACCGCATCTACGTCCTGGACCAGACGAACCACATCCGCAGTTACAAGGTGGCGGAATGCTACAGCGACAGCGAGGCCATCGCCGCCGCCGAAGAGCTGCGCAAGGAGCACCCGTGGATCGAGATCTGGTGCGGCGATCGAATGGTCCGCCAATGGCGCCCGCCGGCCAACGACGATTGGTGCCCTGGGTGACCGCTGCCGACGTCACCGTGCTCATACGACGGTATCGGCCCGGCCGCAGGAAGCGTAACAGCGCGACGGCCAGGAATCTCCTACAGGCCAACGCACCCTTGATGCGGCTGACCGGTGTTTGTTCGTAAGCGGGGTCGCAGCGTCACATTGCTCGGTGCGCCCGGTTTAGCGCCGAATGTCGCCGGTAACGCGAGAGGGCGATATGGCGAAGCGCGCTTCGCAGGCGGGGGCTGCTCGTACGACCGATCGTACGAGCGCTGGCCAGGCAGGTCTCGAGCTGATCCGCTGCGACAAGCGCCGCCGCTGGACTGCCGAGCAGAAGCACAAGATCGTAGCTGAAGGCACGCAGCCGGACATGTCAGCTGCGATGGTGGCTCGCAAGCACGGTATCACCACAAGCCAGTTCTATGCCTGGCGGCAGCAGCTGTTGCTGCGGCGGGGACTCGATGGCGGTGCCGACTTCGTGCCGGACCCGGTGAGCGCCGATGCGACGTTGAGCGCGACAGAGCCGGATACCGCCACGACGGTAGCTCCGAGGCCAGCCGCTCCGACAGCATCGGCCGTAACGGCGTCGGCCATTCAACTACGCGAGCGGATCGACGTGCCCTTGCCAGACAGTTCGGCAACGGAAGTGCCGGATGATGACTCCGCCGCTAAGCGCGCTCGTACGATTGATCGTAAGAGTACGCTCGGCATTCCCGCTCCCATAGGAGCGGACGGCGGTCACGCCGACCAATCCGGCAGCGCCACAACGCAGAGCGTCTTGGTCGATGTGCTAGGCCACTTCCGCCACGGGTACAGGATCGACCGCATTGGGTGGTCGCCAGTTCCAAGGCAGCAGTTGCTCAAGTTGGTGGCTTTTGGTGCCGCCGGAGACCAGACGTTTGAGCACGTCAGTCAGCCAGACGAGCGGCTCGACGCCATTCAGCTTCGCCGTGCCGATCAGCGTCCGGGCGATGGCCCAATGGTCTGCCGCGCCGTCGGATCCACTGAACAACGCATTCTTGCGAGCAACCGCCACCCCCTTCATCCCGCGTTCAACAACATTGGTGTCGATCTCCAGCCGCCCGTCCTCGAGGAACAGTACCAGGCCGGACCAGTGCCTCAATGTGTAGCCGATGGCATCTGCCAAGAGCGAACTGCTCGACAGGCGCGCCAGTGTGGCTTTCAACCAGCTATGCAAGGCCTGAACGATTGGCTGGCTTCGCTGTTGGCGGACCGCCTGTCGGTACTCGGCGGGCTGGCCGCGGATCTCCGCCTCAATCGCATAGAGCTTGGCGATCTGAGCAAGGGCTTCGGCAGCGAGCGGCGACTTGGTCGATGCGTGGAACTCGTAGAAGCGCCGCCTGCAATGGGCCCAACAAAAAGCCAGCTTGATTGTGTTGCGCTTCACCAGCGCCGAGAACCCCGTGTAGCCGTCGACCTGCAGCTTGCCGCGGAAGCTCGCAAGATGCCCGGCCGGATGCTCGCCCTTGCGGTTCTCGCTGTAGATATAGGCAGCGGCCGGATGGCCCGCGCCTTTCCAGGTCCGCGGGTCAACGGCGTAGCACCACAGCCGCCCGGTCTTGGTCTTGCCACGACCAGGATCGAGCACTGGCAGGGCCGTGTCATCCGCGAACAGCACCGGAGCCGACAATACGGTCGCGAGTGTCAGGTCATAGAGCGGGCGCAACCACCAGCAGGTTCGTCCTACCCAGTCACTCAGCGTCGAGCGGTCAATAGTGATACCCTGCCGCTTTAGCATCTCGGATTGACGATACAGCGGCAGGAAGTCGCAGAACTTGCTGACCAGGACATGCACCAGCAGCGCTTCGGTTGCCATGCCGCCATCGATCGGCCGCTCCGGTGCGGGCGTCTGCACGACCGCATCCCCGCAACCGCGGCACCCATAGCGCGGACGCCGGATGACTTTCACCCGCAGCTGTGCGGGCACGATGTCCAGCATCTCGGTGCGGGTCTCTCCGATCAGATGCAAGGTGCTGCCGCAGCACGGACACTGTTTGCTGTTGATGTCGATCACCACCTCGTCGCGTGGCAAATGCGACGGAAGTGCTCCGAGATTGCGTTGCGGGTGAGCGGCACGGCGGCGGCGGCGCGTTTCCTCTGATTGCTCAGCGGCCTCTTCAGCCGCATCGCGCTCAGCGATCTCCTGCTTGTCGGCGGCGGCGAGAATCCGCGCATAAACGGCGCGCACCGAAAAGTTGGCACAGGACTTGCCGTCGAATCGATGGTGGCAAGACGTCCCTGCCGGAAGACAGTGCTGCGCTGCAAGGCATGATCCGCGATATCGTCACGGCCAGCGTGCGGCGCGATGCGCAGGTGAGCGAGCTGACGGTCGGCCACCGCGCCGAGGGCGCCACACAGCAGTCGTTGTCGCTACGTATAGAGCAGGCCGCTGCTGATGCCGTACTTGCGGGCCACCATGATCGGTGACAGTCCGGGCTGCAAACTCTCCGCCGCAATCTCGCGCTTCTGCTCCGCCGTCCAGCGGCGGCGGTGTTCACGACCCGTGATCACCTCAATGCGTCGATTGCCCACATTCGTACGATTGACCCTGGGAGCGTCCTCGGACCCCAACACGACGGCCATCACCCTGTCGTCCTCTCTGAAGGACGACAGATGGCCAGGTTTTCATCGCGTTCCGCAATGTGACGCTGCGGCCCCGCTTACAATGAGTCGAGTGAGGGCAGTACCTAATCGCTGGCTGCTTCGGAGTCCGAAAAACGGCCCCATGCGCTCTCCAATGCATCTAGGGCAACGCGACAAGAGGCGGGTTCCGGGTCACGTAGTGGTCGACCATGGAGAGCCCTGTAGTCAGGAGCATTCCTAATACTAGGGGCAAGGCATACCGTGCGTGTTTCAGGTTCGATGGCCAGCAATCCGCAGTCTAACAGGGTATGCAAGTCAGTTCGCAGTAATAGCCCATTATACACGAAGTTTGTAGCATCGGCACGATATGGCGTGATAGGAGCAGCTTCAAGCACGGCTAGAACGTCACAACCTGTGATAGCACAACGACCCCCGTAAATCCTGATCAACTCGTCTCGAAACTGCTGCTGTCCCCGGCGTGCCTTAATTTCCTGTATAACCCTGTTACAGGCGTCAGTGATGCTCCTGGGGTCATCGCTAAGTACAGCCTCTTGTGGGTCTGGCCGAGGTCCAAGCACGTTCATAAAAAAGTCTCGGGCACGATGCTCATTGATTCCCGCTTGGCTATCCGTATCGTAAATGCCATAGTAGAAACCATGATCGTCCCCATAGTCTTCAAATACGGGATAACGTGACTCATCCTCAGACAGAGCGCGTTCCATATAGCAACGGCCCTTTCGGTTTCGAATATCAGTCGAGACGAGTTTGCGCCTCGGCTTGAGGTATAGCGGACACCTATCGATAAGATCAGCTATTGGCTGCTGTGTCCGGGACCAAAACCCAAACCAGAAATGTCTCTCAGGGAGGCCAGCGTAATTGTCAATTGCAAGGTAAAGGGCGGCTTTTTGCCCAGCGCTTAGCCGGACGAACCATCCCCCCGTCCGTGGCTCCTTCTCTGCACGGAGGCTTGCTGCGAAGCGATAGCCATATATTCTCTTCCAAAGTGATTCGCTCAGTTGTCGAGCGTGTCTTAGTAGTAGTTCCTGGGCTACTTCATCATTTGGTTTATGGACCATTCGGCTTTGCCTTATCTCAACTTCTGTCCAGGAATAGACCCATCAAGTCCGCGGCGGCGCGGTAGGTCATGGATCAATGGCGCATCTGGAGCAACGATACCGCGCCGGCGGGAAGACCCTTTCGGTCATCTATGCCCGAGGCCGGCGAGCAGAAATCCGCCAAGCCCCGCCAAGCCGATCGCACCCAAGCTCCCGAGGGTCCAGGCGATTCGGATGGCGATCCGACTTGCCCGCTCCGCCCTGGCGGCTTCCTGTCGCAGCTCGGCCAGCATCGTGGCCGTTGCTTCCCGCACGACCTCCCGGAATTGCTCCGCCAGGAACGCGGCGCCTTGGCTGATGACGGCTTCCGCGGTTCCCTTCGAGGCATCAACTGCCTGGGCGGCGGCGGCCGAGGTGCGATCGGCCGCTGCTTTCACGACGCCCTCGATCGCTTTCAGGGTGTCGCCCAT
>Ga0335072_10001683_pt1 | contig 35442 bp, 36 predicted proteins | sample Lox_Sample_21_FD_206725 | JGI IMG/M metagenome (GOLD analysis project Ga0335072, IMG submission 206725) | Soil microbial communities from Loxahatchee National Wildlife Refuge, Florida, United States - Lox_Sample_2.1 | ecosystem: Environmental > Terrestrial > Soil > Wetlands | place: USA... | reverse complement strand
ATCCATCCTGCGCTGGCTACGGGCCGGCGCTTGCCCAATATCTGGGACCTTGCCGCCGTAATCTGCGTGTTCGGCGCGCTGATTGCGGTGGCCGACGTCGCGCGCAGCACCTTTGCGCCGATCAGCGCACCGGGCGCCACTCATGTCAGTCTGAATCCGATCTATCTGCCCGATTACGCCGTGCGCACCACGCTGCGCATGTTCGCCGCACTGGCGGCGTCTCTGCTGTTCACCTTTACCTATGGCACCGCTGCCGCAAAGAGTCGCCGCGCCGGCCTAGTGCTGATCCCAGTGCTGGACATTCTGCAATCGGTCCCGATCCTCGGTTTCCTCACCTTCACCGTCGTGTTCTTCATGAATCTGTTTCCAGGCCAGGTGATGGGGCTGGAACTGGCATCGATCTTCGCAATCTTCACCAGCCAGGCCTGGAACATGGCATTCAGCATGTTCCAGTCGCTGCGTACGGTTCCCACCGACCTGGTGGAGGCCGCCAACAGTTTCCATCTCAGCGCGTGGCAGCGGTTCTGGCGGTTGGAGGTGCCGTTCGCCGTCCCCGGACTGGTGTGGAACACCATGATGTCGATGTCCGGTGGCTGGTTCTTCGTCGTGGCCTCGGAAGCGGTGTCGGTGGGCAACAACACCTGGACCTTGCCGGGGATCGGATCGTACGTCGCGCTGGCGCTGGAGCAACGGAACATTGTAGCGGTGGTGTGGGCCATCCTGGCGATGCTGGTGGTGATCCTGCTCTACGATCAAATTCTGTTCCGCCCCCTGGTCGCGTGGTCTGCCAAGTTCCGCTTCGAAACCACGGCGGCCGCTACTGCGGTCGATCCCTGGCTGCTGCGCCTGTTGCGGCGCACCCGCTGGTTGGCGACTCTCGGCGAAGTCATTGGCGATGCCGCCGGCGCGCTGGGCGGCCTGCGGCTGTCGCTTGGTAGGCGTCGCTCTGCCGCCATGGCAGGCCGGAGGCCCTCTCGCCTGCTGGATGCAATCTGGTTGGCGGTACTGTTCCTTATCCTCGCCTGGGCGATGGAGCAGGTTGCGAGCTTCGTCGCCGGTAAACTGCACTGGTCCGATCTGCGGGTTGCGGTGGTGCTGGGCACCTTCACCCTGATCCGCGTCGTGGTGCTGATGATTATTGCCAGCCTGATCTGGGTGCCGATCGGCGTCTGGATCGGCCTGCGCCCGCTCTGGGCACGGCGCGTGCAGCCGCTGGCCCAGTTCCTCGCCGCCTTTCCCGCCAACCTGTTGTTCCCGCCCTTCGTCCTGGCGATCGTCTATTTCAAACTTAACCCGGACATCTGGCTGACGCCGCTGATGGTCCTGGGCACCCAATGGTACATCCTGTTCAATGTCATAGCCGGTGCTGCCGCCTATCCCGGCGATCTGCGCGAGGCAGCTGACAATTTCCACGTCGGCGGCCTGCTGTGGTGGCGCAAGGTGATCCTGCCAGGCATTTTCCCGTACTTTGTCACCGGCGCGATCACCGCATCGGGCGGTTCGTGGAACGCGGCGATCGTCGCTGAGGTCGCTTCCTGGGGAAATACGAAACTCCAAGCCCACGGCCTTGGTGCGTATATCGCGGACGCAACGGATAAGGGCGACATGGCCCGCGTGGTGCTGGGCGTGGTGGTGATGTCCGCCTTCGTCGTCTTGTTCAACCGATTGCTTTGGCGCCCGCTGTATGCCTATTCGCAACGCCGTCTGACGCTGGGTTGAGGAGACTCTGCATGGATGCTGCCGTCGCCGCCCAAACCTCTGCCGCGTTGCTGGAAGTGCGCAACTGCCGGCAGGCGTACCACAAGGACGCCAGCGCCGATCTGGTGGTGCTGGAGGATGTCAACCTGACCCTGCGCGAAGGCGAGATGGTCGCGCTGCTGGGCCGCTCCGGGTCCGGTAAATCCACGCTGCTGCGCATCGTCTCCGGCCTGCTGCAACCGACTTCCGGCGAGGTGCTGTGGTGCGGGCGCCAGATCTCCGGTCCGGCCGATGGCGTGGCGATGGTGTTCCAGAGCTTTGCCCTGTTTCCCTGGCTGACGGTGCGGGAGAATGTCGAACTTGGCCTGGAAGCGCGCGGTGTGCACAGGGCCGAACGCGAGAAGCGCGCCGAGGAAGCAATCGACCTGATCGGCCTGGGCGGATTCGAAAACGCCTATCCGAAGGAACTGTCCGGCGGCATGCGCCAGCGCGTGGGGCTGGCGCGGGCATTGGTGGTGCACCCCGACCTGCTGCTGATGGACGAGCCGTTCAGCGCGCTGGACGTACTGACCGCGGAAACGCTGCGCACCGACCTGATCGACCTGTGGGTGGAAGGCCGGCTGCCGCTGAAATCGGTGCTGATGGTGACCCATAACATCGAGGAGGCGGTGCTGATGTGCGACCGCATCCTGGTGTTTTCTTCGAATCCTGGCAGGGTCGCAAGCGAGCTGCCGGTGAACCTGCCGCATCCGCGCAACCGCCTGGACCCGGTGTTCCGCCAGTTGGTGGACGACATCTATGCCTTGATGACCCGGCGCGCGCCCCCGGGCCCGCGTGCGCCGGCGGCACCGGTGGCCACCATCGGCACGCCGCTGCAGCGGGTCGGCACCAACCTGATGTCGGGCATGATGGAGACTCTGGCCGGCCCGCCGTACAACGGTCGCGCCGACCTGCCGGCGTTGGCGGCTTCTCTGCAATACGAGGTCGATGAGCTGCTGCCTCTGGGCGAGGCGCTGCAGATGCTGCATTTCGCCGTGCTGGAGGAGGGCGATATTTCGCTGACCGATGATGGGCGGAAATTTGTTGCCGCCGATACCGAGGAGCGCAAGCAGAGCTTCGGCGCCGCGCTGCGTGCACACGTGCCGATCATCAACATGATTCGGCAGGTGCTGGACCAGCGGTGGAACCATCGAGCGTCGGCTGAGCGGTTCCGCGATGAGCTGGAGGACCACATGTCGCCCGACTACGCCGAAGACACGCTGCGCGCGGCGATCGGTTGGGGGCGGTATGCGGAATTGTTCTCCTACGATGAGGAGGCGGGTCAGTTCAGCTTGGAGGAAGCGGAGTAGGCGTCGTCAAGGGACGTTGCGCTACCTCGATACTTATAACATTGCGAGTTGACCCCCGGCCGGCGCGGTCGACTCGAAAAAAGTCCCGCCTCCCCTTGTGGCACGGGGAGGGGGGTTCATCTATCGGCTTGCTACCGATGGTTGCGCGATCTGGACGCCTACTTTCAACAACGGGAAACATTCGGTAGAATTGGCGTGACGGTGGGAGGAACGAAATGGCCGTGACGGCTGGCGAAGACACTCGCGCAAAACCGAGCGACAGCCGGACACGCCGATCGCACCGGCTGAGCCTGGCGATTATCAGCGCGACACATGCGGAGCAACATGCCGTCGTGGCGATTCAGCCGCTGATTTTTCCCTATGTGATGGCTGCCCTCGGCTTCGACTACGCAACGCTGGGGCTGCTGCTTGGGGTAGCCAATCTGGTCAACGGTGTGGCGCAGGGGATGCATGCCTGGACCAGCCGTTATCTGCGCCGGCGCACCATCATTGGTCTCGGCAGCATCGGCATGGGGTTGTCGCTCGGATGCATGGCTCTGGCGCAGAGTTTTGCTCAGTTTGGCGGCGCGATGATATTCGGGCGCCTTGCGAGCAGTGCGCAGCACCCGTTGGCCAATTCGCTGATGTCGGATTGGTATGAGCCGCAGCAGCGGGGACGCGCTTTTTCGATTCATTTTTCCGGCGGCAATGTCGGCAGCGTGATCACGCCGATCATCGCCGGCTTCCTGATTGTGCGGTTCGGCTGGCAGGTGTCGCTCTACGCCCTGATGCTGCCGGGGCTGGTGTTTGGATTGCTCGCGGCGTTTTTTGTCACGGATGAGCGCCAGTCGGTTCGGGTTGCGACGGTGGGCGCGAAACACTCGAGAGATCGGCTCGATTATCTGGCGCCGTTGCGCGACAGCGGCATCCGGCTGGTGATCCTGGCGTGTGCGGTTGCCGCCGGCGGCCGCGGCCTGGGGATTGTGATGGTCTATGTGCCGCTGTATCTGTCTCAGGGGCTGCATTACAGCATGCTGTCCACGAGCATTCTCTTCACCATCATGATGGTGGGCAGCGTGATCGGGCCGATCCTGGCGGGCCACCTGTCCGATCGGTTCGGGCGCAAGCCGCTGATCGTCTTGTCGCTGATGGGGGCCTCGGTGGCCACCGTTATGCTGATCCTGGCGGGCCGCACGCTGCCGGGCGTGGTCGTGGGACTGATTGTGCTCGGATTGACCGTGTATAACGAAAGCCCGCTGATGCAGGCGTTCCTTTCGGATCACGCCAAGCGCGAGAACCGTGACGCCGCTTTCGCGGTGTTTTATGTGCTGACCTACGCCGCCGGTGCCGCATGGTCTGCGGTGCTGGGCCTGCTGGTCAATCGCTTCGGTTTCGAGGCGGCGTTTGTGACGATGATTGTGTCGTATTTTCTGGCGTCGTTCGTGACCCTAATGATCAAGGCGCCGGGGACGGTGCCTGATCCGGCGGTTTCGGTGAGCCCCGCCTAGCCGTCCAGAATCAGAGAAGCGCGGCACTGCCCGCGCCCTGTCGTTGCGAAGAGCGATACGAACGAAGGTGGTGCAGTCGCACGCATTTTCCGTGCGCTTTTTCGCGGGAGACTGCTTCATCGCCGCGCTACTCGCAATGACAGTACGCAGTCGAGCGCACCCTGCCTGATTGTGAAGTCCTGCTTCATAGCCCGTCAACATTATCGCAAATAGTAGCCCGCGGATGGCGGCCTTACATCCGGATTGAAATCAGCAGGACCGCTGATGGCGGAGCCCAATCTTTGCGACATCATCGGTTATCCCAAGAACAAGAGCGACCGTCGCAATGCGAGAAACCAGACCGATGCAAGCAATCCGTCACGTCGTCTTGGTGTTATTCTAACCATAACAGATGCAACTTCCGTGGCCAATCCCACGCCGCGGCGATGAGTAAGTCACGGCGTAACTCCAACCTTGACAGGAGGCCAAATGTCGACGGCAACCATCTTCCAGATACAGCTCGTCCTGGGTTATGTCCCATGGCTGCTTTGCTTCAGCGCTTATGTCTGGCCCAAGCTCAAGTCGATGGACCAGGCCCAGGCGCAACGCGCCATCGCGACGCTGCACAGCTTCCGATTCTTCGGGCTGGTCTTCATTGTTCCGGGCATCGTCGGCGCCAATCTGCCGCTCGGCTTCGCCACGTTCGCCGCTTACGGCGATTTTGCGACCGGGGTGCTGGCCATGTTGGCGCTTCTGACGGCAAGGGTGCGGCAGCTCTTTTGGCCATTGGTCGCGGCCTTCAATCTTGTGGGAGCAGCGGACCTTATTGTGGACTATTATCACGGCATCCAGGTCGGTCTTCCTGCACTGGCAGGGCAGTTGGGTGCCGCTTACATCGTTCCGGTCATCTACGTGCCTGCGCTGATGATCACGCATTGCGTTGCGTTCTATCTGCTGGCGCGTCCTCGTCGCAAGACGGCTCAGGCTGTCGCCTTGTTCGCCGATCCGGCGCGAGGCGTGGGATAGGGCTGGTGGCTGGGAACGCGACTCCGCTTTCCCCGACGTGACGCCAGGGGCACAATCCTGGCGTCAGCGGAGGGAAACGATGTCGCAGACCACCTGCATCCGGAACGCCGCCTGGATCATCGCCTGGGACGCGGGGGCGGGCGAGCACATTTATCTGCGCAATGCCGACCTCGCTTTTCGCGGCAATACCATCGTGCATGTCGGCAAGAACTATCAAGGCGAGGCCGACGTCACGATCGATGGCCGCGACCTGATGCTGATCCCGGGCCTGGTGGATATCCATTCCCATCCCAGCACCGAGCCGTTCTTCCGTGGCATTCGCGAGGAACATGGCGTGCCGGCGATGTTCATGTCCGGTTTGTATGAACGCTCCTTCGCGTTTCGCACCGATGCGGACGGCCGCCGAGCCGGCAAGGCGGTGGCTTATTGCGAGATGCTGCGCACCGGCATCACCTCCGTCGCCGATCTGTCCGGCAATGACCCGGGTTGGATCGATCTGGCGGCGCAGAGCGGGCTGCGGGTGTTCCTGGCTCCCGGGTATGCGTCCGCGCGCTGGCACCTGGAGAACGAATGGCAGCTTAAATACGTTTGGGACGAAGCAGCGGGACGGCGCGGCTTCGGTGACGCGCTGACGCTGATCGAGCAAGCAGGGCGGCATCCCAGCAGGCGGTTGTCTGGCATCGTATTTCCGGCGCAGATCGATACCTGCACCGAGGCGTTGCTGCGGGAGAGCTGGGAGGCAGCGCAGGCGCAGGACCTGCCGTTCACCACGCATTGCGCGCAGAGCGTCAACGAGTTCAACGAAATGGTCAGCCGGCATGGCAAGACGCCGATCCGTTGGGCGAACGACATCGGCATCCTTGGTCTGCGATGCATTCTTGGTCATGCAATTTTTATCGACGAGCATTCGTGGACGAATTGGCACACGCGGGACGATTTGCGGTTGCTGGCGGAGACGGGGACGTCGGTCGCGCATTGTCCTTCGCCGTTCGCGCGCTATGGCCACATGCTGGAAGACTTCGGGCGTTATCGGCGGGCGGGTGTGAACATTGGGCTCGGGACGGATGTGGCGCCGCATAACCTGATCGAGGAGATGCGGCTGGCGGCGATCCTGGCGCGGGTAGCGGCGCGCGACATTAACACCACCAGCACCGCGGCGATTTTTCATGCCGCGACGGTGGGTGGGGCAACGGCGCTGGGGCGCGACGATATCGGCCGGTTGGCACCGGCCGCGCGCGCCGATCTGGTGCTGGTGGATTTGACCAACCCGTTCATGCTGCCGGCGCGCGATCCGCTGCGCTCGTTGGTTTACACCGCGGCGGATCGGGCGGTGCGCAACGTTTTTGTCGATGGAGAGAAGGTGGTGGAAGACGGGCGTGTGCTGACGTTGGATCATGCGGAGGCGTTGGGTCTGCTGGCGGACGCGCAGGCGCGGATGATGGCGGACACGCCGCGGCACGATTGGGCAAAGCGAAGGGCGGAGGAGATCGTGCCGTTGAGTTTGGCGGTGGGGGAGTAGAAGGTTGCGTACCGACCCGATCACCCTCACCCTCGTCGCCTTCGGCGTCTCGCCCTTTCCCCCGCTGCGTGAATAGCGCAGCGCTGGAGGGGTTAACATGTAGGAGCCTCGATGAATCTTCCTGCCATCTCCCTCGTAGCCGTGCCTGGCCGCAGACGGCTGACCATCGAAATCGCGCAAGAGATCGAACGCCGAGGATTTGCCGGCATCTATTCGCCGTCGATATTCGGCAACATGTCGCTGTGCGAGGCGTTGGCGTGGAATACCAAGACCATCCCGTTCGGCACGGCCATCGCCCCGATCTACGCGCGCACCGTTGGTGATTTCGCGCAAAGCGCTGCGTTCATGCACGAGATTTCCGGCGGGCGCTTCAGCCTGGGCATTGGTGTGGCGCACGGTCCGAGCCATGTGCGCATGGGCGTCATGCCGGGTAAGCCGCTGGGCGATACGCGCAGCTTCGTCGAGCGATTCCGGGCACAGGAAGGGCTCGGCGCGCTGCCGCCGATTATTATTGCGGCGCTGCGCAAGAGAATGGTGGCGCTGGCGGGAGAGATCAGCCAGGGGGTGGTGTTCGCCAATGCCTCGCTGTCGCACATGGCGGAGTCATTGTCCGCGCTGCCGGGGGCAATGCGCAACGCACCCGATTTCTTCATCGGCAACATGCTGCCGACCTGCATCAACGACGATATCGATGCCGCGAAGGCCGTCTGCCGTCGCGCGCTGATCAATTACGCCTTCCTGCCGAACTATCGGAACTACTGGAAGGAAGCAGGCTACGTCGAGGAAATGAACGCAATCGAGCGCTTCATCGCCGAAAACCGGCCGCGCGAGGATGTGACGCGGCTTTTTACTGATAAATGGCTGGCGGACAATACGTTGTTCGGTCCCGCGGCACGGGTGCGGGATGGCGTGGAGGCGTGGCAGACCGCCGGCGTGCGCACGCCTGTCATTGTTCCGTCATCCGCGGCGGGCAATCAACTGAAGGCGCTGGAGGAGATCTTCGCGGCATTCGCATAGCGGGCGCGGGGCGACGCGGACGAAAATCCAATTTACATCCACAGCTCCGCACCCTATAAGACACAGCATGTCGTGTCTAACGAAGCGTACGGTCCATATGAACAAGCGCCCCGCCGGGGTGCCTTGGGCGTGCGCGTGTTGAAACCAGCGACATAGCGAACCCCCAAGGCCCCGCCGGTCACCGACGGGGCCTTCGCTTTTCTGGCACCCGTCTCCCGGCTCCATCACGGAGACGAGTCCACATGAGCCTGAACCAGCCTTCCGTTGCCATCGTCGGTGCCACCGGAGCAGTGGGCGCGGAACTTTTGCTGTGCCTGGAGCAACGGAATTTCCCGTTGTCATGCCTTCGCTTGCTGGCATCGGCGCGATCCGCAGGGCGCTGCCTTTGCTTTCGCGGCGATGCCATCAGGGTGGAAGAATTGAAAGACGCGACCTTGTCCGGCATCGATATCGCATTGTTCTCCGCTGGCAGCGATGTCTCGCGCCGGTTCGCACCCGTTGCCGTGGAGCGAGGCGCGGTTGTTGTCGACAATTCCTCGGCCTTTCGCATGGAACCTGATGTCCCACTGGTCGTGCCCGAGGTGAACGCGGATGCCATCGCCGCGCATCGCGGCATCATTGCGAACCCCAACTGCGTCGCCGTCGTCGCGGTTATGGCGTTGTGGCCGCTGCACCGGCGCTGCCGCATCCGCCGGGTGATTGCTGCCACCTATCAGGCCGCGTCCGGCGCAGGGGCGGCGGCGATGACGGAATTGCGCGAGTCCACCGCTGCGTTTCTCGCCGGCCATAACTACGCCAACCGCATCCTGGCCCATCCCTACGCCTTCAATCTGTTCTCGCACGATACTGCCGTTGACCCGTCTACCGGCTATAACCAGGAAGAAACCAAGGTGATGCAGGAGATGCGCAAGATCATGCAGGACGAGGCCCTGCGCATCGGGGTAACGTGTATCCGCGTCCCCGTCCTGCGTGCGCATTCGATCGCTCTGACAGTGGAATTCAGCGCGCCCGTGTCGGCGGCTGAAGCGCGCGACGTATTGTCGTGTGCGCCGGGGGTAAGGCTGGTCGATGACGTGCAGCACAATCATTTCCCTATGCCGGTCGAGGCGTCGGGCAAGGACGATATCCTGGTTGGCCGCATCCGACAGGATGTCAGCGATCCGTCTGGGCATTCGATTGTACTGTTCGTTGCTGGCGATCAGTTGCGAAAGGGGGCGGCGCTGAATGCGGTGCAGATTGCCGAGAAGTTGCTGGGGTAGGGCGCCTGACGTTGCGGTCTCGCATTCATATCATTGTGAAGAACGAAGTGACGAAGCAATCTCGGGCGAGCAGTGCGCAAATGGCTGGTGCGCTCTTTCGAAGGGGATTGCTTCGTCGCTTCGCCTCTAGCAAGAACGTTCCCGTCATGGCCGGGCTCGACCGGGCCATCTTCCCCAACTGATCGGGCGCGCACAGAACGCGTCCCGATCGATGATGCGCAGATGGCCGGGTCAAGCCCGGCCATGACGAAAAACGTGTGGCGCGCCGCATTTTCATCCAACCGCGGGTCGGCCCGTCCGGCCGGTGGCAACTTACAATGACAGAAGTACGCCCTGGCAATGAGCGACGGAGACGTCGCTTCTGACCGTGTCAACCGGCAGCTCTGGCCGAATCAACCAGCCGCGAGCCCCAAGACTTCGCGCACAGTCGGCTGCGCATCCATGCCACGGATCGCCGCGATCAGCGCCTGCGTGCGCGTCGCACCCAGGATTTGCTCGACCAGTGCGGCGAACTTTGCCTCCAGCCGCGCGCCCTGCGCTGCAACGTCCGTCATCGGCACGCCTGAATCATGCCGGGCCGTCACGCGCCGTCCGTCGGTCAGCAGCACCTCCAGTTCCGCCAGCGTATTCGGCATATCGCGGCGGAATTCGAATTCCAGCTTGTCGCGCAACGTTACCAGCGTCGGATCGGCGGTGGTGGTTTCCGAATAACTGGACATCCGGCCGGTATCCACGCCGGCCAGTCCCATCGCCGTGGTCAGCCGGAGGGAAAACTTCGCTTCCAGTCCGGTGCGCGGGGCAGGGATGTTGCAGATGCGGTCGCTCGCCTCGTCGATCCGCAGCCGGATGCGTTCCACCTGTGCGGGCGTCACACTGTATTGCTCGCGCAGCTTCCGCGCGGCCTCGATTGGAGCGTGCGTCATGTAGCAGGCGGCGTGGTATTTGAAGAGATTGTTGCGGATATGCCAGCCGTTCGGCGGCGTTTCCATCCCGCGTTCCGGATGAAAGTCGGGGCTGTGCGTGCGAGCAAAACCCTGCGCGCATTCCAAAACGTCGGCCCGGCTGGTGAAACCGCGTGCCGCCAGCCTCGCCGCAAGCAAGCCATGGTACGAAGCCTTGCCGGCGTGCAGCGGCTTACACATCGTACCGAACATCGACTTCAGACCCGTCGCCTGCGTGCCGGCAATTCCCAGCGCCAGAGCGAACTTGTCGCCGTCAAGTCCGAGCAAATGCGCACAGGCCGCGGCAGCGCCGAAGCTGCCGACCGTCGCGGTGGCGTGGAAGCCGAGCATGTCATAGTGCCCCGGCGCGATCACGCGCCCGATCCGGCATTGCAGTTCGTACCCGGCGACGAACGCCGTCAGCGCGTCAGCGCCACTCGCGCCACGCGTTTCGGCCAGCGCGAGCAAGCCAGGCAGGATCGCCACCGAGGGATGGCCCGGCATCGCGAGGTTCACGTCGTCGAAATCCAGCGCGTGCGACGCGGCGCCGTTCACCAGCGCCGCGGACAGTGCCGGCAGCTTCGCCCCGCGCGCCACCACGGTCGCCGCGGCAATGCCGCCTTGCTCCCGCATCTCGTCCAGCAGAATGGTGGTGAGGTCGTCGTGGGCGCCGGCGACAGCGCAGGCCAGGTAGTCCAGGACGCATTGCCGCGCCCAGGCACGCACGTCCTCGGGCAACGAGGCGTAGGTAAGGGTGCGGGCTTGCTCGGCCAGCGTACGGGTGAGGGCAGAGGGGGCGATGTAGGTCATCCGGGGTCTCCCAAATGGCTCCTGCCGATCGGATCAGCGTCGTGGGAAAGGATAGCAGTGGGCCGCACTACCTGGAACGGGCCGACACCTGCGCCATCGAAGACGGCGCCTCCACGATTGGCTGATATCGCTGGTTCAACCTCGATCGGGGCGCCGCGTTAACCCTCGCTTCATAGTTCCCGCGTTACTCTCCCCACATGGACTCGACTCAGATCGGTCTGTTCTCGCTGGCGGAGCGTCGGTTGGCCTGGGCCGACCAGCGTCAGTCCGTGCTCGCGCAAAATATTGCCAACGCCGCCACACCCAAGTTCGAGCCGAGCGACCTGCCGTCCTTCGCCAGCACGCTCGACAGTTTCGGGCGCCTGGCACTGGTTCAAACCCAGCCGAACGATCTCCCTGGACCGACAGGCAACGCGACACCGGCCGTCGTGGAAGCGAACGCGCACGGGCCGGACGGCAATGGCGTGGCGCTCGATACCGAGCTGATGAAGGTGGCGGACACGCAGACCACGCAGTCCCTCGTCACCACGATCTACAAGAAGTACCTGACCATGTTCGGTGAAGCGCTCGGCCATTCTTCATCGTCGTGAGGCAGCAATGGATATCGACAAGGCCCTGAACATTTCCGCCGCCGGCATGGACGCTCAAACCATGCGCCTGCGGGTGATCGCGGAGAACCTGGCCAACCAGGATACGACCGGCTCTTCGTCCGGCGCCGATGCCTATCGCCGCAAGACCATCACGTTCGAGGATCGCGTCGATGCCGCGACCGGCGAGACCACTGTACAGGTCAAGCAGATCGGCCAGGACAAGTCGCAGCAAACGCTGCGCTATGACCCGTCCAATCCGGCGGCCAACGCGGACGGCTATGTGAAGGTGCCCAACGTCAACAGCTTCATCGAGATCATGGACATGCGCGAGGCGGAACGCACCTACAGCGCCAACCTGTCGGTGCTGCAGGCGACGCGAACCATGCTGGACCGCACGATCGAGATGCTGAAATGAGCGACCTGACCAGCGGTAATATCCCGACCATCCGTATCACACCTGGCGATGCGGCGAATGCCTATGCCCGCGTGGATAGCGGCAATGTCGGCGGCGGCGTCGCCGAAAGCTTCGGGTCGGTGCTGCAAAACGCGGTGAATGGGGCGATCGAGACCGGGCACACCGCGGAGACTCAGTCGATGCAGGCCATCGCGGGCACGGGCAACCTTACCGATGTCGTCACGGCTCTTTCGCGTGCGGAGCTGGCCTTGCAGACCGCCACCGCGATCCGCGATCGGGTCGTGCAGGCGTATCAGGACATCATGAAGATGCCGATATGAGGGATGGATGCTCTGAAACCTCTCCCGGCTGGGGCGGGGTTGAGCCGCGACGCGGATCAACGCGGCGCGAGGCGCCGGGTGAGGGTGGCCGGGTCGGTACAGTGCTCTCCTTCCTGCAGACCCGATCACCCTCACCCTCGATCCTTTGCATCTCGACCTCTCCCGTTTCGCGGGCGAGGTTAAGGAAATGAACGCTGCCGACATCGCTGCCATCGTCCGTGGCGGCATGCTGGTGGTGCTGAAGATCGGCGGGCCGGTGCTGATCGCGGGCTTGCTTTCCGGCCTGGTCGTGGCCCTGGTGCAGGCTGTTACCCAGATCAACGAAGCCACTCTTTCCTTTATTCCCAAACTGGTGGTGATCGGCCTCGTCCTGGTGTTGCTCGGCCCCTTCATGTTCACCACCCTGTCGAACTACACCCTGATGTTGTTCGACCGCGTGGTCGCAGTCGGCGGATCGTGACTGCCACTCCGGCCGCCTGGCTGGCTGCCCTGCCAGCCTGGAGCTTCGCCTTCATGTTGGTGCTGGCGCGGTTCGGCGCTGCCATGGCGCTGCTGCCCGGTCTCGGTGAGACCGCCGCACCGGCGGTGGTGCGCGCCGGCTTTGCGCTCAGCCTGACTTTGCTGCTGTTACCGGTCATTTTCCCGGCACCGCCGAACGCGCCCCAGGCTGGGCTGGTCGCCGCCGGCATGATCGCAGCCGAGGTCATCACCGGGCTCTGGCTCGGCTGGCTGGCGCGGCTGGTGTGCATCGCCCTTTCGATGACCGGCCAGTTCATTTCCTATTTGCTGGGCATTTCTACCGTGCTGCAGCCGGATCCCGAGCTCGGAGCACAAAGCACTGCGCTCGCCGCTTTGTTCGATATCGTCGGGCCGGTGGTGATCCTGGTCTCCGGCCTTTACACGCTGCCACTGACCGCGCTTGCCGGCAGCTATCGCGTGATCCCAGCCGGGACAGTGCTACCTGTGGCCGACGGTGCCGCGGCCACGGTCTCCGCCGTGGCCCAGTGCTTCGGGCTGGCGCTGCGGCTGGCCTCGCCCTTCCTGCTGGCGTCGATCGTCTGGCACGTGGCAGTCGGCCTGGTCGCACGCATGGTGTCGCGGCTGCAGGTCTATTTCGTCAGCCTGCCGGGCCAGATCGCCGGCGGCCTGCTGCTGCTCGCCATGGTGTTCGGCGGCATTCTCGCCGCATGGCAGGACGCCGCACGCGACGTGTTCGGCGCGCTGCCGGGGAACTGATCGTGGCCGTGGACACCCCACAGCAGGACCGTACCGAAGCCGCCACGCCACGCCGCCTGCAACGCGCCCGCGAAGAAGGCCGGGTACCGGTCTCCCGCGAGGTCCAACTCTTCGGCGGCCTGGCCGCTGTGACGCTCGTGCTGGTCTGGAGTTCCAGCGCCACAGGGCACGATCTGACGGTGCGCCTTGCCGCCTTCCTGGAGCATGCAGATGCAAGGGCATTGGCCGGTCCCGAGGGGTTGGCGCTCGCCTGGACCGCGGCCTGGCACGGCGCGGCGCCCATCATACTGGCGGCGCTGGCGACCGGCGTGGCGGCGGCGCTGCTGCAGACCGGGTTTCTGATCCACGGCGGCGCGCTGCAGCCCGACCTGAGCCGCGTCAGCCCCATTGCCGGCTTCGGTCGCTTATTCTCTCGCGACCATCTGATGGAGGCGCTGAAATCGATCGCGAAAGTGGCCGTGCTCGGCTTCATCTTCTGGCGCGTGCTGGAAGGCGACCTGCCGGACCTGCTGCAATCGCCGCGCTGGGAACCGCAGGTGCTGTTGACGCGGACCCTGACCCCCGTACTGCACCTGTTGTTCGTGGTGCTGGCGCTGCAAGCGGCGATTGCTGCCTACGATGTGTTCTGGGTACGGCTGCGCTACGCCCAGCAATTGCGCATGAGCAAGGAAGACATCCGCGAAGAGCAGCGGGAGACCGAAGGGGACCCGAAGATCAAGGCGCGGATCAAGCAGATCCGCACACAGCGGGCGCGCAGGCGCATGCTGGCGGCGGTGCCGAAAGCGACCGTCGTGGTGACCAACCCGACGCATTACGCAGTCGCGCTTGCCTACGATCGGGCGCGTAACGCGGCGCCGCGCGTGGTCGCCAAGGGTGTGGATTCGCTGGCTGCCCGCATCCGCGAGGTGGCGGCGGCAAACCACGTGCCACTGGTTGCCAATCCGCCGCTGGCGCACGCGCTATACCGGGTGGAACTGGAAACCGAGATTCCGGCCGAGCATTATCAGGCCGTCGCGGAAATCATCGCTTATGTCTGGCGGCTTGGGCAGCGCAGCCGTCCCATTGCGGCGGGCCGCGTGATCTGACTGGCCGTTGCGGCCAGCCAGCACATCCGAGCGCCAGGATGGCTCATACCGGCAACAAGCCGTCGGTCTTGATTTCGTTCATCACGAAGAAGGTGCGAACCTGCCGCACGCCGGGCAAGCCGATGATCCTCTCGCTGTGCAAGCGGTTGAAGGCTGGCAGATCGCGGACGCGGATGCGCAGGAAGTAATCCACCTCGCCGGCTACCAGGACGCATTCCAGTACTTGTTCCATTTCCCGCACGGCTTGCTCGAAGGCGGCGAAACTCTCCGGCGTGGAGCGGTCGAGCACGACACCCACCAGAACCAGCGTGGCGCGGCCGACCGCGTCCGGGTCGAGCATTGCGCGCACCCCGCGGATTACGCCGCGGCGGAACAAGCTTCGCGTGTGGGTCCAGCAGGCGGCGGGGCTGAGCCCGACTTCCCGCGCAAGCGCGGCGTTGGAGAGGCGTCCGTCCCGTTGCAGGGCCCGCAGGATGCGCCGGTCGAGCGGCGTGAGCTCGGCACTGGGTGGATTGCTGGGCATGCAAACATTCTTCGGAGATGATCCCTCCAAGGCGGAGGATATCTGCGGGTCACGAGCACGGACAGTATTTTTCGATGAACCGTCCCGTAGAAACGAAGCACCTCGCGCTGGGAACCGGCTAATGTCGTGATCCTGAGGGATGGCGGCCGCTCTGCATGTCACTGCGAGCGAAGCGAAGCACTCTCGGCCGAGAGAGAGAGAGCGTGCGCTCGCTCGGTGGGGATTGCTTCGCTTCGTTGGCAATGACAGCAGGCGCGATCCGTCAGAGTTGCAACACTAGGAATTGGGCACCTTTACCCGTGCCCGGAGCGACCGATGAGCCTCGATCTCGACCGCAAGTTCCCCCGCCGGCTCCTGGGCTTCTGGCCCTCGCCGGTCCATCCGCTGCCGCGCCTCTCGTCCGAACTTGGGATCGAGGTTTGGGCCAAGCGGGACGACATTGCCTCCGGGCTTGCCTTCGGCGGCAACAAGATCCGCAAGTTGGAATGGTTTGCGGCCGCTGCCTTGGCACAGGGCTGCGACACGCTGGTTTCGATCGGCAACATCCAGTCCAACCACACACGCCAGGTTGCCGCCGTCGCAGCGGTGCTGGGGATGAAGTGCCGCCTGGTGCAGGAGGAATGGACGCGCTGGGACGACCCCGTTTACGACAAGGTCGGCAATATCCTGCTGTCACGCCTGATGGGCGCCGAGACGGTGCTGGAAGGCGCCGGCTATTCCACCGCGGTAAAGGAAACATGGGAACATGCGCTGGAGGCGGTGCGGCGCGAAGGCGGCAAGCCCTATGCAATCCCGGCCGGTGCGTCCGACCACCCGCTCGGGGGGCTCGGTTACGTGCAGTTTGCCGATGAGGTCGCCGCGCAGGAAGCGGCGCAGGGCGTCTTCTTCGACACGGTTGTGACGGCGACGTGCACCGGGTCGACCCAGGCCGGGATGGTGGTGGGGTTCGGCGCCCAGCCGCGCCGGCGGCGGCTGATCGGCATCGATACCGCCGCCAATGCGGCCATGACGCGCGCAGCGGTTACCAAGATCGCCCGGGCGACGGCGGCGCTGGTTGGGCTCAATCGTGACGTCCGGGACGAGGAGATCGAGATCGATCCGCGCTTTGCCGGCCCCGATTACGGATTGCCGGACGAGTTGACGATCGCGGCGATTCGCAAGGCGGCGTCGCTCGAGGCGATGCTGACCGATCCGGTTTACGAGGGAAAGTCCATGGCCGGGCTGATCGCGATGGCGCAGCAGGGCGAGATTCCGAAGGGGACCAGGGTTCTTTACGTGCATCTCGGCGGCGCACCGGCGCTGAATGCGTATTATCGTGCCTTCGCATAGCAGGACCCGCCATTCCTGGCAGTGGTTTCGGCTATGCCGACTCGGCGCCGCCGGGCAATCGTGTGCCGGGTTCGGGGCGTGGTTTCAGGTCGCGGCGGCATGTTCGCAAAAAGTTCTTGCAACCCAAGGCGATAACGAACATAGAGGGAACAAGCTCTTAACGGCGTCCTTAGAATTGGTTGTGGTTGTGTTCTCTCTTGCGCGATGGGGGTGTCCGGATGCAATCTGTGCGCGAGTCAAATGGCGGGAAATCCGCCGCTCGGTTGCAGGTCGTCAAGGCTGAGGAAGCAGGTCGCAGCATGGAAAAGAACAAGGCACTCGACGCCGCAGTGGCCCAGATCGAGCGGGCGTTCGGCAAGGGCTCCATCATGCGCATGGGTGCCCGCGGGACGGATGAGCAGATTGAGGTAATTCCGTCGGGTTCGCTGGGGCTGGATCTGGCGCTGGGCATTGGCGGGCTGCCGCGTGGGCGCATCGTGGAGATCTATGGGCCGGAAAGCTCCGGCAAGACCACGCTGGCGCTGCATGCGATCGCCGAGGCGCAGAAGCGTGGCGGCACCTGCGCGTTCATCGACGCAGAGCATGCGCTGGACCCGACCTATGCGCGCAAGCTGGGCGTGGATGTGGACAATCTGCTGATCAGTCAGCCGGATGCCGGCGAACAAGCGCTGGAAATCTGCGACACGCTGGTGCGGTCGGGTGCGGTGGACGTGGTGGTGGTGGACAGCGTCGCCGCCCTGGTGCCTCGGGCCGAACTGGAAGGCGAGATGGGCGACAGCCACATGGGCCTGCACGCGCGGCTGATGAGCCAGGCGCTGCGGAAACTTACGGGGACGGTGTCGCGCAGCAATACGATGCTGATCTTCCTCAACCAGATCCGCATGAAGATCGGCGTGATGTTCGGCAATCCCGAAACGACCACGGGGGGCAATGCGCTGAAGTTTTATGCGTCGTTGCGGATGGAAATCCGGCGGATCGGCCAGATCAAGGAACGCGACGAGGTGGTGGGCAACCAGACTCGCGTGAAGGTGGTGAAGAACAAGCTGGCGCCGCCGTTCCGGCAGGTGGAATTCGACATCATGTATGGCGAGGGCATCAGCAAGGTAGGCGAATTGATCGACCTCGGTGTGAAGGCCGGCGTGGTGGAGAAGTCCGGCGCCTGGTTCAGCTATGACAGCCAGCGCATCGGGCAGGGGCGGGAGAACGCCAAGCAGTTCCTGCGCGACCATCGCGATGCGGCGGACAAGATCGAGGCGAAGATCCGCGAGCAATCCGGCGTGGTAGCGAATCTGATGCTGGCCTCGGCGGGTGAGGGGGATGAGGCGGAGGACGCTGAGGCGGCGGAGTAACGGTCGGGTCGGGTCGGGTCGCGTCCGGCTCAGGCTGCCCGCAGTGTGAACTCCACGTGGATTGCGTCGTAAGGGAATTCGAGGTTCCCGGTCTCGGTTCGACGTAGCACGCCGGCATTGAGCAATGCGTGTACGTCGCCGTGTACAGTTTTCACGTCGCGACCAACGCGTCTGGCGACCTCACGGAGGCTGATAGCACCTTGCCCCGCAATCACTTTCAGTAGTTCCCAGCGTTTCGCGGTCAGCACCTTCCATAACAGTTCGGGTGTCGCGAAACTGATTCGCGCCGACGCCTCCCGCTTGCCCGTCCTCCAGGTCCGTGCAAAATCCGCCAAAGCGCCCTCGAGCGGCTGCACATCAAGTGTCACGGTTCGCATTGAGCCAGTTCCTCACATCCGCGAAAAAGTCCGCCACCAAACGGTCGGGACCAGTAAAACGATACGGTTGCTCCTGTCCGCTGATGTGGACATGGTTGCCCTTGCCGGCTTCGTTGTCGTAACGCAGCACGCATACGCCGTTGGTAACAAAAGCCAATCGGTACTTGTAGCTGTGCGCGCTGCCCCGCACGGATTGCGGCACTTCCCATAAGACCAGCTCGGCAAACGCCCTTTCAGACATGGCAATGCGGCGGTCGAACAGAAGCCGAGCCTTCATTGTTGGGGATAATGCCAACAGTCCAAACGAACGTCAAGTTGGGACCGGCAACAACTCACCGAGGTCGCGCAGCCATGATGAATTTGCCGCTGTGCCCACCAGCCCCGGTTTGACATCGCCCGTGGCGACGGTATCAGCAGCATCCGCAGCTTGAGCGGCCCCGCAGCAAGGCGGCCAGTGGAGAAACCCCGCAAGTGGTTCAGTTCCCGGCTTATTATCAGATCTCGCGGCAATGGCCGCCCGTTCGGATACGTCTTCGGGATGACCAGCACCGTTTATGGCGCTCGTGGACCGTCACCGGCACTGCGGATCGCCCTTGTCGCTTCGGCGCCCGCGCATGAGCCAAAGAAAACCCAGGCCGCTGTCCGGGACAGCGCGTGTGGCAGCGGATTTCCCTCCCGACCCATTGGGAGGTTTGGCGCTCGCCGATGCCGACCACGAACTGGTCGCGGCAGCCAACGACGTGCTGGCGCGCCACTACAAGCCGTTCTGGCACACGGTCGCTGCCGCGATCCGAGGGCGCGACGGCCGCATCTGGACCGGCCTGCATATCGGCGCCACGGTGGGCCGGCTTTCCGTCTGTGCGGAGGCCGTGGCTTTCGGCCGTGCCCTGCTGGAAGGCGACGGCACCATCGCCTCGGCCGTCGCCGTGCGCCACCCGAAGCCGGAAGAGCAAGACCGCGAATTGGCCGTGGTGGCGCCCTGTGGCGCGTGCCGCGAGATGATCCTGGACCACTACCCGGACGCGCTGGTGATCGTGAAGGACGGCGGGATGCTGGTGAAGCGGCCGGTGCGCCTGCTGCTGCCCTCGCCCTATCGGCGATAAGCGATGCTGCGCGCGAACCGCAAGCCTTCGCCGCGCCGCAACATCCTGCTTGCGGCGCGCGTTGCTATTGTCGTTCTTGCGGCCGGAGGCATCGTGTTCTTCTGGCTGAAGGAACGCCGCGCGGCCCAGGACCTGCGCGTCTCGTTGCATATCCCGATGGCCGCGCCGAGTAATCCTGCCATCACCTACATGTTCCAAAATCGCGGCGGCCAGCTTGTGGCAGTGCAAGGCGTGGGGCTGTTAGTGATTGCGGACAACCCGTCCATCATCAACCAGAGCGACAATATTGACCTGTGCGACAAGGTTGATCCGACAACGCTGATGCCACCCGACCAAATCACTGCGCAAGGCGCCCGGATCGGTGGTGCTCGGCAAAAGCGCGAGGAATATGCGCCGGTTTCCCTGTCGGTGGGCGGTAAGCCGAAGGCGGCCGGCACTGCGATCGACATCGCCGGCGGACAGTCGCTGGCGATCGCGGCGACGTTCAAGACCGATCCGCGGCAAACGCAGGGCACGAGCAATCAGGTGTTCTGCCCCATCATCTGGCTCGACTACGCCGGACAGGGCAGCGCGGCGGTTTGCCAGGGCTTTGCGATAGCAACCAATCCCGGCGGCGTGTCCAATACGATCATGGCGCGGCAGTTCCGCCTGCTTCCGGCAAGCGAGGGTGCGTCGTGCCCGGTCGCCGGGCGCTGAGGCGACGTCGCAGGGTAAGGGCCAGCGGCGCATGGGGTTCCGCTCTTCTTGCGGGCTTGGGCCGCGAAGTGGGCCAAGGGGAGGACGGGCCGGGAGGGCGAGTAGACGTTGTTTACGGCAGCTTCAGGAACCGCTCGCTCAGCAAAGCGAAGAAACCATTCGCGTCCAGCGTCTCCAGCACCGTCGCGTTATGCGGTTCGCCGGTGCGGTTCCAGCGATCGATGACCGTGCGGCCGCGGCTGGGGCCCGGTCCAAGGTCCACGCGCACGCTCACGCCCCGGGTCGAGAACAACTCGGGGCGGATCAGCCAGGCGATGGCGCAGGGGTCGTGGAGGGACGCGCCGCCATGGCCACGCTCGAGCGAGATCGGCACGCTTGCCTGGATATCACAGGCCGTTTGCAGGCAGCGGCCGTGCCCGAGCGCGCGCCAGGCCGCGATGCGCTCCGGCGTCGCCTGTGCCTGCCCTGTCAGTTCCAGGGTGGCAAAGATCACCGGGCGGCCGGTGGCAAGCAGGACGGCCAGCGCCTCCGGATCGTTCAGGGCGTTGAACTCGGCGGCCGGTGTGGCATTGCCCTCGCCCCAGGCGCCGCTCATCAGCACGATCCGCTCCACGTTGGCGAGCAATACCGGCTCGATCATCAAGGCCAGTGCGAGATTGGTGACGGGACCGATGCCGACCAGAGTGACCGGCTGAGGTGCCCTGCGCAGGATGCCGCGGATTGCGTCCGCCGCCACGCCCGGCGCGGGCGTGCCGCCTTGGGGCAGGGCGATGCCGCCCAGCCCATCCGCACCGTGCACGCGCTCCGCGTTGACGAAGGCGCCGAGCAGGGGACGATCCGCGCCGGCATAGACCGGCACGTCGGAACCGGTCAGGGCGGTCAGCGCCAGCGCATTCGCCAGGGTGTATTCCAGCCCGACATTGCCGCCGACGGCTGTAACCGCCAGCACCTCCAGTTCCGGCGATGCCAGAGCCAGGAACAAGGCCAGCGCATCGTCGGTGCCGGGATCGCAGTCGATAATAATGGGGATCGGCACGGCGGTTTCCTTGCCCAGGGTGAGACAGGATGCCACTGTGGATTACGGGTTGGAACCGGGATGGGCACGCAAGAAGCTTCGGGCAGCGTCGATGAGGGCGCGGTGGACGGCTATCGCACGGTCACCGTACCGCTGAACGGCAAGCGGCTGGCGGCGGTGCCGCGTGAGCGGGTGCGGCGCATCCGCGAGCACCTGGTACGCTCGCTGCGCGACCTGCGCACGATGAAGCGTCCGGACCAGAACGCCTCGCCGCTACGGCCGGAGCCGGCAGGATTCGGCGGCGTGGTGGCGCGTGCCGGTTGTACGCTGTGCGCGGGATTCTGCTGCAAGGGTGGCGGCGATCATGCCTATCTCGACGAGCGCGACATGGCGCGGGTTCGCCAGGCGCGCCCTGAGCTGGAGGCGCGTGGCGTGATCCGCCTGTATGTCGAGCGCGTGCCGGCGGAGAGCTACGAAGGTTCCTGTGTGTTCCATGGCCCGCAAGGCTGCACGCTGGAGCGCTCGCTGCGGTCGGACGTGTGCAACAGCTATTTCTGCAACGCGCTGCGGGATTTTGTGGCGACGGCGAAAAGCGCGAACAGCGTCGTGGTGACGGCGAGCGACGGCAAGGCGATGCGAAAATCCGAGGTGCTGCTGCCGTAGCGTGCGTTGCCAAAGAAGTGTGAGTTGGGCGGTTCGTATGGTCGCGACGAGCGGAGCGACGAAGCAGTGTCGTGCTTGGGTCCGTTCGTAAACTGCGTAACCGGGATTGCTTCCGCAGTTCACGCCTTGCGGGGCAGAGCAGTACCCCGCCCGGGCATGGAGCGTCGTGGTGTGCTGCGGCGACTTAACTCTTCCTTAGCCTTGCCGCGCTAATTGGCTGTTCAGCCGCCAACCCAGGGCACGCCATGCTGAAATTCGAATCCGGGCACAAGACACTGGAATACCCGGACATCTCAGACCCATTCTTTGCCGAGCTTCTTCCCAAAATCCGCCCGCATACCCGTACGCTGAACGCGGGCGTCGAGGCAGCCTGGGCATTGTACCAATCCATCGAATACATCGTGTGCAGCGGCATCCCGGGCGACATCGTTGAATGCGGCGTATGGTCCGGCGGTTCAGTATTGCTCGCCGCACACGCACTGCTGCATTTCGGCGATACGTCGCGTCGAATCTACCTCTACGACACCTTCGCCGGCATGCCGAAGCCCGACTTGCTCGATGCGCGTTGGGACGGAATGCCCGCGCTGCCGACCTGGGAACACTACCAGCGTAACGGACGAGCCTGGTGCTTTGGCGGCAACCAGGACCACGTCCGCCAGGTCGTTTGCTCGTCCGGCTATCCCGAAGACATGTTCGTGTTCGTCGCCGGACTGGTGGAAGACACGCTGCCCGGCACGCGTCCCGAAACGATCAGCCTGCTGCGCCTGGACACCGATTTCTTCCGCTCCACCTACCACGAACTGGTGCATCTCTATCCTCTGCTCTCGGCCGGCGGCATCCTGATGATCGACGATTATGGCGCGTTCCAGGGCGCCAGGCTGGCGACCGATCTCTACATCGCCGAGCACCACCCGCCACTGTTCTTGTCCCGTATCGATAGTTCGGTGCGGCTGGCGGTCAAACAGCGGGTCGCTTAATGTCCCGTTTCCTAAATGCGGTGACGTAATTTCCTTTAAAGGTAAGCGAACTTCCTGTACCGTCTGGCAAATCAATATTGGAAATGCAGATGAACGCCAATGAACGCAGATCGTTCCTGCCATTGCGGGGCGCCCAGGGCTGAAGCAACCTCGGTCGAGAGACTGCATCGACGGTCCGGCCGCTTCTCCGAGATCGGTTCGTCGCTGGAGTGCTGGTAATGACAGGATGGGCCGGGCCGTTACTCCGCGGCAATCGCCATCTCCCGCACAGGCGCTGTGAGCCGCGCCAGCAACATTGTCCGCCGTTGCTCGGCCTTCGCGCGGTTCGCCTCCTTCACCGGTCCGAAGCCGCGGATCATATCGGGCAATTCGGCCAGTGCCACCGCCGTATCGAGCGTGTCGGGCCGCAGCCCCGCTGCCGCGACGCACAGGTCTTCGATGTAGGTTTCCCGCAACGCACGTTCAAGTCGGCGCTCGGCGAGCCAGCCGAACGGGTCCAGTCGCGTGCCGCGCAGCGTCTTGCCGTGTCGCAGCACGCGGAACAGTGGCAGCGCCAACCAGCCGGGCACCGCCATTTTGCGCGGACGGCCCGTGGCGGGGTCGGTGCGTGCCAGCAATGGCGGCGACAAATGGAATACCGGCTTCGCACCATAGGCCGCGCCGGCATGCAGGCGCGCCACTTCATATTCGTCCTTGTACGCCATGACGCGGAACAGCCCCTCGGCGGCAGTGCGGGAGAACCGGCCGGGGTGCCCCAACGCTGCTGCCTCGCGGGTCATCACGTCCCGGATCACGTCGCGGTAGCGATCGGCATAGCGTGCGGATTGATACTGCGTGAGGAATGCGGCACGAGCCTGCACCAATTCGTCCAGCGAGCGCGGCTGCGTTTCGGGTTGCGTGACCGGGCCATGAAGAATTTCGTCTGCCAGTTCCGGATGCTCGGCGAGAAGGCGCCCCCAGACGAAGGCGCGCTTGTTCGTCTCGACTTCCGCCCCGTTCAGTTCGATGGCGCGGAGCAAGGCAGCCTGCCCCACCGGCACCAGGCCGCGCTGCCAGGCCAGCCCGAGCAATAGCGTGTTCATCGCCTGCGCGTTGCCGAAGAGGATTTCCGCGATACGCACGCCGTGCAACCAGACGGATCTGGCCCGGTCGGTGGCACGTTCAATTGTACGGCGGTGCAGAGCTGCATCGATCTTCAGCGACGGGTTCTGCTTGAACGCCGCGGTCGCCACAAGATCGAGATTGCCGATCACGGCTGCTGACTTCGCATTGCGCTCCAGCACGCCGGGCGCGCAGCCCACCGCGAGGTCGGCGGCAATCATCAGATCTGCGGTGCCGAGCGGAATCCGCACCACGTCCAGCTCTGCCGCCGTGTCCGCGATCTGCACATGAGCGACAACGGCGCCGTTCTTTTGCGCCAGACCGGTGAAATCCAACGTACGCACGGCACGTCCTTCGAGGTGCGCCGCCATTGCCAGAATCGCACCCGAAGTCACGATGCCGCCGCCGCCGATGCCGGCGAACAATCCGCGCCAGGGCGAAGACGCAGGGAGGTCCGGCGACCGCAGTGCGAGGGCCAAAGCGCTTTCCCGCTGTGCCCATTGTGGATCGGCCTTCGGCGCTGAGGGAGGCCCCGCCACAGTGACAAAGCTGGGGCAGAATCCCTTCAGGCAGGAAAGATCGACATTGCAGCTTGTCGGATTGATGCGGCGCTTGCGGCCGAGATCGGTTTCCACCGGCTCGATGGCAATGCAGCCGGACTGGGCAGAACAATCGCCGCAATTCTCGCACACCGATTCATTGATCAGGACATGGCGGGCGGCCTGCGGCATCAGGCCGCGCTTGCGGCGGCGGCGCTTCTCTGTAGCGCAAACCTGGTCGTAGATCAGCACCGATACGCCTGCGTAATCGCGCAGGTCGCGCTGCACCGCGTCAAGTTGTTCGCGGGGATGGCGGGTGGTTCCGGGTGGCAGGTCGCGCGCACGCGGCAGACGGGCGGCATCATCGGCGACGATGGCAATGCGCTGTACGCCCTCGGCAGCAAGCTGCGCCGCGATGCGCGGCACGCTGGGAGCGCCTTCGGCTGGCTGCCCGCCCGTCATGGCGACGGCGTCGTTGAACAGCAGCTTGAAGGTGATGTGGGCATGGGCGGCCAGCGCCTGGCGGATCGCGAGGCTACCGGAGTGCTGATAGGTGCCGTCGCCAAGATTGGCGAAAGTGTGTGCCGTATCGGTGAACGGGGCCATGCCGACGAAGGGAATGCCCTCGCCACCCATTTGCACGTAGGTGCGGGTCTGGTCGCCCGCATCCAATGCCATGATATGGCAGCCGATGCCGCCGGTGGCGAAGCTGCCCTCCGGGACCTTGGTGGATGTTGCGTGCGGACAGCCGGCGCAGAAGGCGGGTGCGCGGCGGAGCAAATCGGCGGAGCGTTCGACGCTTGTTGTCGTGCCGATGCGCGTCGCGTTGAAGCAGTCCCGCGCGCGCGTGACCACGGAAACGCCGGCGGACTCGAGCACCTTCAGCAACGCCTCTGCCACGCTTTCCGGCGACAGTTCCATCAACGGCGACAGGAGCGGCGCACCACGGGCATCTGTTTTGCCGGCGACCTCGGGACGTTCGCTCGCCGGCAGATGATACAGCGCATCGCGCGCCTGGGTTTCGACGAATGGCCGCTTTTCCTCGACGACGAACAACGCGCGTTTGCCGCGGGCGAAATCGCGCAGGCCGTGGGTTTCCAGCGGCCAGGTCAACGCGACCTTGTAAACGGCGATGTGAGGGTGGTTCTCCAGTCCCAATAGGCGCAAGGCATGCAGCGTGTCTTCATGTGCCTTGCCAACAGTGACAAGGCCGACGGGCGCGTCGCGCGTGCCGGATACCAGCCGGTCCAGTTTGTTCGCGCGTGCCCAGGCGAGCAATGCCGGCAGCCGTTCGTCGATGACGCGGCGTTCGAGTTCGGTGCGGTCGGCGGGGAAGCGCAGTGTCGGATCGAAATTCAGGCCGTGCGGCGGCGGTTTGTGATCCGGCGCTACAAACCTGCGGCGCGACGATACGGTGATTGTCGCCGCTTGCTCCACCGTTTCGGCCGTTGTTTTCAGCGCGATCCACAGGCCGGAGTAACGCGACAGCGCATAGCCGGCGAGGCCCAGATCAATGATCTCCTGCACGGATGCCGGATTCAGCACCGGAATGAAAACGTTCTGGAACAGAAATTCGGTCTGATGGGGGTAGGTGGAGGAATGGGCACCGTGATCGTCGCCCGGAATCGCCAACACGCCGCCGTGTTGGTGCGTGCCCGCCATGTTGGCGCAATGCAGCGCATCGCCGGACCGATCGACGCCGGGTCCTTTGGCATACCACAGCCCGAAGGCGCCATCGACGCGCTGGCCGGGGAACGCATCGAGTTGCTGCGTTCCCATCAGCATGGTTGCGGCCAGGTCTTCGTTGATGCCCGGCTCGAAGCGGATGTCGTGCGCGGCCAGCAGCTTGGCGCGGCGCCAAAGCTCCTGGTCCAGTCCGCCAAGCGGCGAGCCACGATAACCGGATACCAATGCGCCGGTGTGAAGGCCGGCGGCACGATCCAGCCGCGCTTGCTCTAACAGTAATCGCACCAGGGTCTGGATGCCGGTCAGCAGAACCGGCTGGTCGAGATCGACAAAGCGTGATTCGAGCGTCGTGACGGCGCGGCCGAGGCCAATATCCATCCTGGATGGTCCTCTCATGGTGGTTGCGGCTTCCAGTGCCGTTCCACCCCGCTCAGGAATGTAGGTATGGCGCAGTGGGAAAGGCTGCCATAGTTGGCCCGGCGCGCACGTCGAATTGGCAGGATTCGCCAAAATGCTGCGCCGCAACCCCACGGGGGCGAGACCATGGAGCTGGACCGACTCGACATCGCCATCCTGGACCACCTGCAGACTCACGGCCGTGCGACCACGCTGGAGCTGAGCGAGGCCGTGGCGCTGTCGCCCTCGCCCATTCACCGCCGCCAGAAGCTGTTGGAAGAAGCCGGCGTGATCCGCGGCTATGGCGTTTTGCTGGACCAGGAGAAGGTCGGGCTGCCGGTGAACGCGTTCGTTACCGTGAAGCTGGCGACACACAGCGACGAGGCCTTGGCGGCGTTCGAACGCGCGATCGGCGCGTGCGCCGAGGTGATGGAGATGTATGAAATGACCGGCGCGCGCGATTACCTGATGCGCGTCGTGGCGGCGGATCTGGCATCGTTCGAAGCGTTCCTGCGCGGGGTGGTGATGCGAATTCCTGGCGTGCAATCGGTGGAGTCGGCGATGGCGTTGAAACGCGTCGTGTATCGCACCAACCTACCGCTGCGATTCCGGGGGAAGCCGTGAGCATCGTACCCATCCGCGGATTGTTCGAGGCACATCTGACCGTGCGGAACCTGGATCGCTCGATCGGCTTCTATCGCGATGTGCTGGGCCTGCCCTTGGCGCAGGTGATTCCGGAACGCCAGGTGGCGTTCATCTGGGTGCCGAGTTCGGACAAGGCCATGCTGGGATTGTGGTGCGTCGGCACTGCGCCCATGCAGATGCGGCTGCACATCGCGTTCGATACTGCTTTGGAGGATGTGGTCGCGTCCGTGGACCGGCTGCGCGCGACCGGCCTGACGCCATTGTCTGGCGATGGCGCGCCCACGGAAGAACCGATTGTGCTGGCCTGGATGCCGGCCGCAAGCGTGTATTTCCAGGATCCTGACGGACATTCGCTGGAATTCATCGCGATGCTGCCGGACCGTCCTCGGCCCGAATTGGGGCGTGTGCCTTGGTCGCAATGGCGGAGGATGACGTGAGCGGGACGCTGCTGATTGAAAAGCGTGATGGCTGGCGCAAGCTGACGCTGAACCGGCCGGACAAGCTGAACGCCGCCAACGAGGAGCTGCTGCATGCGATGCTGGCCGCGCTGAACGACGCCGAGGCGGATACTGCCTGCCGCGCGCTGCTGCTGACCGGCGCCGGGCGCGGCTTCTGTGCGGGACAGGAACTTGGGCCGGCGGTCATGCCGAGCGCCGCCGGACCGCCCGATCTTGGCGCTCTGGCCGAGCTGCACCACACCGTGGTGCGCAAGCTGCGTACGGTGCCGCTGCCGGTGGTTTGCGCGGTGAATGGTGTGGCAGCGGGTGCGGGGGCGAGCTATGCCCTTGCGTGTGACATCGTGCTGGCGGCACGCAGCGCGAAGTTTGCCATGGCCTTTGTAAAGATTGGCCTGGTGCCGGACTCCGGTGCCAGCCATCTGCTGACGCACCGCATCGGCGAGGCGCGCGCCCGGGCGTTGGCGATGCTGGGTGAGGCGGTTGAGGCGGTGCGCGCCGAATCCTGGGGCATGATCTGGAAGGCGGTGGAGGATTCCGCCCTGCTGCCGGAAGCCGAGGCGCTGACGGCGTCTCTTGCCAAGGCGCCGACCGAGGCCATCGCAGGCATGAAGCAATTGTTCGATGTCGCCGGGAGCAACGGCCTCGACGCGCAGCTTGATCTGGAACGCGATGCGCAGGCGGCGGCGGGGCGCAGTGCGGATTATGCTGAGGGCGTGCGCGCGTTCGTGGAGAAGCGGGCGCCGGTGTTTCGCGGGCGCGGATGAACGCACCAGTTAGTTAATTGCATTCGTAACTCACCGGTTAGTTAAGCCGCTCATGAACCAACCAATCAGTCCACGCGCCCACGCCATGTGGAAGACGGACCATGCCAGCCGCGGGCTAGGCATGCGTCTGGAAGCTGCCGGCGCGGGCCATGCGCGCCTCGCCATGACCATCACCGAGGCGATGGCAAATGGCCACGGTATCTGCCACGGCGGGTTCATCTTCGCACTCGCCGATTCCGCCATGGCATTTGCCGCCAACCAGCAAACCGACATCGACGTAGCACAGCACGCCACGATCACCTTCATCCACCCCGGTCGGGTCGGCGAAACACTGGTGGCCGAAGCGGCGGAACGCATGCGCGCCGGACGCTCGGGCATCTACGACGTACGCGTAACCACGCAGGATGGCGTGCTGGTGGCCGAATTCCGCGGTCACACCCGAACGCTGGTCGATCGCGGCGCGGCGGAAGCGACGGACGGCAGGACCTGATCGGTCAAGATCGCGCCGCGCCACCGGTGCCATTGCCCACCAGTGTTACTGCCCACCAGTGTCATGCGAGAGGCGCAGCGACAACGCAATCCCGCTCGGACCGGTAGGTGGACGCTCGTGCCCCGCCCGAACGAGGTTGCTTCGGCCCCTCCCGGGCCTCGCAATGACAATGGGGGCGCTTCTGCTCCGGAGCCTCGCAATGACAGGGGGCGCTTCTGCTCCGGAGCCTCGCAATGACACGGGGCGCTTCTGCTTGCTACGTCCCGCGCAATCGACCCGCCTCCTCAATCTCCGCCTGTGCGATCGCCTTGGCGAGCGCGTGGCTGAGTTCCTTCGCCGCCTCCAGCGTCAGTTCCACCGCGACGCGCGTGCCAGGCCCCATCGCCGAATTGACAAAATCGATCGTGATCGCCTCCTCCAGCAAGGCATGATGCGGGTGGTCGTAGGATACGACCGAGTGGGTCAGATCGAACCACCCGTCACTGCCCTTGCCCATGCCGCTGGCGGGGACGATCTCGACGATCGACGTGCACATGCCGGCGTTACGCTGCCAGGTGCTTTTCCAGGAACGCCCACACCTTCTTCCAGCCGTCCAGCGCTTGCTCGATGCGATAGGCCGGGCGGTCGTAATAGAAGAAGCCGTGCCCGGCGCCGTCGTAGCGATGGAACTCGTAGTTCTTGCCGTGCTTCTTCAGCTCCGCCTCATGCTGGTCGACTTGCTCGGGCGTCGGCGCGCGGTCCTCGTTGCCGAACAAGCCGAGCAATGGGCAGGACAGATCTTTGGTGAGGTCGATCGGCGCGACCGGGTTCTTCGGGTTCAGCTCTTCCTTGCCCATCACCACGCGGCCGCCCCACAATTCGCAGGCGGCATCGATGTTCTTCTTCGTGCACGCGTAGATGAAAGTCTGCCGGCCACCCGAGCATGTGCCGAACAAGCCGACTTTGCCGTTCGACCAGGGCTGCGCGCGCAGCCATTCCACCGCGCCATTGGTGTCGCCGACCATCTGCGAGTCCGCCACGCCGCCCTCGGCGCGCGCTTTCGCGGCCACGTCGTCAGACTTGCCCTCGCCAAACCGGTGATACAGGTTGTGGCTGATGGTCGCGTAGCCGTGATGCGCGAACCGGCGGGTGGCTTCGCGGTACCACTCGTCCCAGCCGGGCATGTGATGGATCAGCACCATGCCGGGGAACGGACCGGCCCCCAATGGCCGTGCGACATAGGCCGAGACTTGCTCATTGTTGTTGCCGTTAATGGAAACTGTTTCCGCGATCATGCCTTCGTAAGCCATGGTCTTCTCCCCTATCGCTGGACCTGTTGTCGCCGTCATGCGCCGCTGAGGCGGATGCGTCTTAATGAAAGTCGCGGCCGGAGTCGATGACCCGTCCGGGCGGCTCCTGGGCCGGCCGGCGGTTCGTGCTATGCTGCGCGGGTTCAGAGGGAGACCAGGCACATGGCCGAACCGAAGCTCGCACCCAACCTGCCGGGATGGATGCAGGACCATGCGAATAAATACATATCCAGCGGCGGCACCGAAGGACACATGTACAAAATCACACCGCCTGGACGGCAGGAGATCACTGTACCGTCGCTGCTGCTGACCACCACAGGCCGCAAATCCGGCGAAAAATTCATATTTCCCTTGTTCTATGGCGAAACGGGAAACGGCTACATCGTCGTCGCATCGAAGGGTGGCGCGCCGGAACATCCGGGCTGGTACCGCAACTTGCTCGCCAACCCCGAAGTAGACGTGCAGGTCGGCACAAAGAAGCTTCACGCGCGGGCGCGGACTGTGTCTGGCGCGGAACGCGCCCGGCTATGGGAGAAAGCGCTGGAGTTCTGGCCACCTTATGCCGATTACCAACGCAAGACGGAGCGGGAAATTCCTGTCGTCGTGCTGGATCCGATCGGTTAGGCGGCGCATCGAGGGGGGAAACACCAATGGCCCAGTTTGGCGAATCGAAAGGCGAGTACCGCGGTGGCGTCTATCGCGAGGATGCCGCGCTGAAGGCCTGGCTGACAAAGCGGCCCGCTGAGGCCGCTTTGGAGCCTGAACTGCCGATCATCGACCCGCACCACCATTTCTGGGACATGCCACACCGCGGCCATTACCTGCTGCGGGAATTGCTGGCCGATATCGGCGGTGGCCACAATATCGTTTCGACGGTATTCCTGGAATGCCGCGCGATGTACCGCAAGGAGGGTCCGCGCGAGATGGCGGCACTCGGCGAGGTCGAGTTCGTCACCGGCATCGCGGCGATGAGCGCATCCGGCGGCTACGGCCCGTGCCGCGTGGCGGAAGGCATCATCGGCGGCGGCGATCTGTCGGTGGGTGCGCGGGTGCGTGAGTTGCTCGAGGCCGAAATCAGGGCGGCGGGTGGACGGTTGCGGGGCTTGCGCCACGGTGTGGCGTGGGACGAGCATGAGGCGGTTTACAAATACGCGTCGCGCAAAGTGCCGCTACATCAGGTGGCAGACCCCAAGTTCCGCGAAGGCCTGGCGCAGCTTGCGCCGCTGGGGTTGAGCTTCGAGTCCTGGCAATATCATCCGCAGCTTCCCGATGCGCTCGACATGATGCGGGCATTTCCGGGCACCACGTTCATCCTGAACCATGTCGGCGGCATTCTCGGCGTCGGGCCGTACAACAACCGGCGCGAGGAAATCCTGACGGGGTGGCGCAAGAACATCAGCGACATCGCCAAGTGCCCCAACGTGTATTGCAAGCTGGGCGGGCTAGGCATGGTGTCGGTGGGGTTCGATTTCCATGAGCGCGACCTGCCGCCGTCTTCCGAGGATCTGGCGGGGGCCTGGCGGCCCTATATCGAACATTGCATCGAAGCATTCGGCGTCGATCGCTGCATGTTCGAGAGCAACTTCCCGCCCGACAAGCAATCCTGCGGCTACACCGAGTTGTGGAACGCGTTCAAGCGCATCACCGCCGGCGCTACGGCGAGTGAGAAGAAGGCGCTGTACAGCGGCACTGCGGCGAAGGTGTACCGGTTGATTGCTCCGTGATGCGTCTCGTCATGGGCGGCCTTGAGCCGGCCATCTGCATAGTGCGGAGCGGGTTTCGTGGGATCGAAGCGGCCCGATCCGCAGAGGCAGGTGGCCGGGGCAGGCCCGGCCATGACGAATAACCGAAAGGTACCGCCATGGACATCTCCGGCAAGACCGCCATCGTGACCGGCGCCGCGTCGGGCATTGGCCTTGCGATCGCCACTGCGCTGGCCGAGGCCGGCGCCAATGTCGTGATGGCCGACATCCAGAAGCAAGCCGTGGAGCAAGCGGCGCACAGCCTTTCTGGTACCAACAAGCGTGTCCTGCCGGTGCGCATCGACGTGACGCAGGAACAATCGGTGCTGGATGCGCTGGCCACCTGCGAACGGCAGTTTGGCAAGCTGCACATCGCTTGCAACAACGCCGGCGTGCCGATGCATGGCACGCGGTTGACCGATCTGCCCCGGGGCGACTGGGAGTTTGTGATCGGCGTGAATCTTTGGGGCGTGATCCACGGTATCCGCCATTTCGTGCCGGCGATCCTCAAGCACGGCGAGGCAGGGCATGTGGTCAACACCGCCTCGGCTGCCGGGTTTCAAAACAGACGCGGAACCGATCAAGGGCCGTATTCGATGACGAAATATGCGGTGGTGTCTTTGTCCGAGGCGCTTGAGATCGAACTGGAAGGCACCAACGTCGGCGTATCTGTTCTTTGCCCTGGGCCGTTTGCCACCAATATCGCGCACGGCGCGCGCAACCGGCCGGAGCATATGGGCGGGCCGCAAATCCGCGACGGCGGCGAAAACATGCTGGAGGAGCGTCTCATCGCCACGGGCCAGCATCCCCGGAAGGCAGGGGAACGCGTTCTGGATGCGATCCGCACCAAGACGTTCTATGCGTTCGTCGGTGCGGTTCCGGCCGATGTCATCAAGGCACGGCACCGTCGCATCGAGGAAGCGCTGAACACGCCGTGGACCACGCATTACTGATGCGCTGACGGACTGGGTTCGCTGGGACGGCACTCGGCGTTTGGGGGGACAATGAAAGTCGGCATCCTGCAGTTCTTCGGCTGGCGCGATCGCTCCGTGCCGCTGAATTCGGTCTATGAAACGGCATTGGAACGCTTTGCCATCATGGACCAGTCCGGATACGACGCCGTGTGGCTGGCAGAGCATCATTTCTCCAGCTTTTCCGTATGCCCGTCGGTGCATATGATGGGCACGATGGCCGCGGCACGCACCAAGCACCTGCGCATCGGTACCGCGGTGTCACTCGCGCCATTCTATAATCCGCTACGTCTCGCCGAGGAAGTGGCATTGCTCGATGTGTTGTCCGGCGGGCGGGTGAACTGGGGTGCCGGCCGCGGTTTCGAACGTAGTGAATTTGCCGCCTTCGGCATCCCCGGCGAGGAAAGCGCGCCGCGCTTCCACGAGACCGTGGACATCGTGCTGAAGGCATGGAGCAATCCGCGTCTTTCGTACCAGGGCCGGTTTTATCAATACGAAGACGTGGAGGTATTGCCCAAGCCGTTGCAGGCGCCGCATCCGCCGGTATGGATGGCAGCCTCGTCCATGGCAGCGATCGAGTGGGCGGCAAGCCAGGGACATTCGATCCTGATGGACCCGCACACATCAAGAGCGGAATTGATCAATCGGCGCCGGCATTATGCCGTGAAACTGTCTGAAGCCGGCTACAGCGATGCCGGCCGCCTGATTCCAATGGCTCGTCTGGTTGCGGTGGACGAGTCGGCAGACAAGGCGCGCGAAGTCGCGAAGCGGGCGGCGGGATGGATGACCGCCTCCTATGTCGGGCGCGCCGGTCATGTGCGGCAGGAGGTGCGGAATTACCGCGGCAAGGACCCGATCGACTACTATCTGGAAGATGTAATATTCCATGGCACGACCGACAGCGTGGCAGAGCAGATTACCGCATTCGGGGAAGAAATCGGGATGAACTATCTGATGGCGGCGCCGCTGAGCGGACGATCATTCAGGCTGCTGACCGAGCGCGTATTGCCGCGGATTGCAGGTTGAATACAGCCAAGTTGGTTACGCAAATCGGGAGGAGACCCACGCATGCGCATCGTCGCCCTGGAAGAACATTTCAACGTGCCCCGTGTCGTCGCGGGTATTCCCGCCGATGCGGTCGCGCGTCGCGGCTTCCCCGGTCCGGACTTCGTCTGGGCGCAGACCACCAAGCGCAACGAACTTGCCGACCTGGGGGAAGCGCGCATTGCGGACATGGACGCAAACGGCATCGCGACGCAGGTCCTGTCCGTCGCCGGTCCGGGCGCCGATCTTGTTCCGGGCCAAACGGGCGTCGACCTTGCTCGCGCCTACAACGATGCGCTGGCCGAAGGCTGCACCCGCCATCCTACCCGTCTGCGCGGTTTTGCCCACCTTCCCCTGCTCTCGCCCGATGCTGCCGCACGGGAACTGCACCGGGCCGTGACCGACCTTGGTTTCCATGGCGTGCTGGTGAACGGCGCGACCGACGGGCGGTTTCTTGACGATCCGATATTCGAACCGGTTCTGGCGGAAGCGGAAAGACTCGACCTGCCGATCTATCTGCACCCCGGCATTCCCACCCAGCCGGTGCGCAATGCCTACTACGACAACCTGCCGGGCAATTTCAGCTTCACTCTCGCGCTGTCTGCCTGGGGCTGGCATTACGATACCGCCATCCACGTGTTGCGCCTGGTGCTGTCCGGCGCGCTGGACCGGCACCCGGGACTCAAAATCGTCGTCGGGCATATGGGCGAGGCGTTGCCCTTCATGATGGACCGCATCGACGAAACGACCACGGCGCAGGCGAAGACGCTGCTGCGGCGCTCGGTGCGGCAGACCATCGTGGATCAGGTTTGGATCACCACCAGCGGGTTCTTCACCATGGTGCCATTCGTCTCGGCGCTGCTGGCGTTCGGTGTGGACCGCATCATGTTCTCGGTCGACTACCCGTTTGCGTCTAACGCGCGTGCGCGGGCATTTCTGGATTCGCTGCCGGTTTCGCCGGCGGACCGCGAGAAGATCGCACATGGCAACGCAGACCGGTTGCTGCGGCTGACGGCGTGAACGAAAGCACAGGGCTCATACTGAGCACGCCACGGCATTCTGAACATACGCTGTTATTTGCGTATCGGTTATAGCCCCAAATTTTCCCCCGAGGATCGGCCGGCACCGTTTCCGGGACTGGCCAAGCTCCGCAAGCGGAGCCAATGATGGTGCTTCATCGGTAGCTCCTTCGAGACGCCGGTCGGGCCTGTCCCGGCCGGCTCCTGCTTTGTCGGGCATAATCGTCAACACCATCTTAACGCGGCGTCGCGCGCGTCGTGCCGGCAACGCGTCAGATCTTGTACCCCTGCCGTGCCAGCAGTTTCCACTTGCCGCGCTGTCGCACCCATACGATCAGCACGCCGAAGCGCAGCGTGTTCTGCTTGCCATTCACCTCGTTCACGCCGTTGAAGACGAAGCGCGACATTGCATTGCCGCCGTTCAGCAGGATCGACAGATCGCTGAAGCCGATCGTCTTCCAGACCGACTTGCCATTGCCGGCCTCGTCGAGGAACTCCTTCCGCGTCTGCACGCGGCCGGTTGAATGGCCGTAGG
>Ga0335072_10001682_pt1 | contig 35460 bp, 21 predicted proteins | sample Lox_Sample_21_FD_206725 | JGI IMG/M metagenome (GOLD analysis project Ga0335072, IMG submission 206725) | Soil microbial communities from Loxahatchee National Wildlife Refuge, Florida, United States - Lox_Sample_2.1 | ecosystem: Environmental > Terrestrial > Soil > Wetlands | place: USA... | reverse complement strand
GTAAGGTTCGAGACGAACGCCAGGAGGCAAGGCCTTTCTGAGCTGGTCGATATGTGCCGATACTGCGTCTGCCACTGCCACCGTGTTGCTGGATGGCTGACGGGTTACGTTGAGGAGGACCGCCGGACGGTCGTTCGCTGTGACTGCCGTGTAAACCGGCATGACTCCGGGCCGCACCGTTGCGACATCAGCGACTCGAACCACAACGCCCGCGGCAGTCGTTTTCACCACGAGCCGACCAAGCTGATCGGCATCGTGGGCCTGTGCGCCCACCAGTCCGAGGATCAGCTGATGATTCGCCTCATAAAGCCCGGGCGAATCGATGATGTTGGAGGCCTGCACCGCATTTACAACGTCAAGGATGGTCACACCCGCCGTCTGCATACGCGCCATATCGGGCACGATATGGAACTCCGGAACCTTCCCGCCCTGGACGGTAATAGTACTTACGCCCGCAATGCGATTGAGCGGCGGTTTCAGTTGATAGGTCGCTATCTCCCACAACTGGGTCTGCGAAAGCCGGTCCGAGGTCAGGCTGTACCCGAGGATCGGAAAGGTTGCAAAGGTCAGCCGGTTTGTCGTGATCGTCGCTGTGTTCGGAAGCGTCTGCCTCACTCTGCTGATCGCTGCGTCAACTAGTTGCAGCGTGCGAAACATGTCGACATTCCAGTCAAAGAAGAGACTCACTTCGGCTGACCCGCGGCTTGTAGTCGATCGCACGGTGACCAGGCCGGGAACGGAGTTGACTGCATCCTCGATCGGCTTCGTGATGACCACTTGCATCTGTTCGACAGGCATGACTCCGTTATCGACGCCGATCACCACGCGAGGGAAGTTCGTTTCGGGGAAGACGGAGATCGGCATGCGCTGGGCCGCATGAATTCCCGCGAGTGAGAGAGCGATGAGGAAAAAGAAAATCGGTCCTCGATACCGTACAAGCCAGAATGGAGCTTCTGTGTGAGACAGCAAAGTTTTTTCTGTCACTTCGCCTCTCCGCTTGCGTTATCTTCTTCATCGGGCTTGCCGACCCTCACCTTCGTGCCTTCATCGAGTCCATAGGCGCCTGTGGTGATGACGGTCTCCGAGCCGTTCAATCCGTGTGTGATCTGAACGTCTTCTCCATCATTGATTCCCAGCTCTACCGTCTTTTTGTGAGCCGCCCCATCGGAGCCAACGACCATGACAGACTTCGACCCATCCTGCTCGGTCAGGACAGCAGAGAGCGGCACTTTGATCGCCTTCTGTACTGTGCGGCTCGTGATGGAAGCTCGCACAGGTGTTCCCGCTTTGTATTTCCCATCCTTGTTTTCAACCCGCAGCCAGACTTCCACCGTTGTGCTGCCGGGATCGAGGGCAGGGCTTACAAGCGAAATCTTTGCCGGCACTGGCGCGTCCGCTCCCGGAATTAAAACGGTTGCATCGTCACCCACGCTGAGCCGCTGAGCTACTGTCTGCGAAAGGTGGACCTTCGCCAGAAGGGAAGAGGTATCCATTACGGTGATAAGCGTGGTGCCGGAGTTCGCGGTTTCTCCTGGAAAGAGTGGACGGTCTGTGACCACGCCAGAAACAGGGCTGCGAATTTCGGAATAGGAAACTTGGGCTTCGGCGGCGAGATACTTGCCTTTGGCCGAGGAAAGTTCGCCCTGAGCCTGCTGCAATGCGGCCTTTTTGCTCACATTATTGAGTGCTCTAAGGTGATTTTCCGCGATGTCGTAGGCTGCCTTTACCTGCACCAGGGCTGCAACTGCCGTATCGTATTCCCGCCCTGCAATCGCGCCTTCAGCCAGCAGCTTCTTCCGTGAAGCGACGATGTCCTGTTGAAGCTGTAATTGGGCCTTGGTCTGCGCCACATCCAGTTGTGCCTTACGGTAGTCCTCCACGACCTGCGCCTTGGTCTGCATATCGAAGGCGGCTTGTGCCGCTACGTACTGTCCTTTATTGTCGAGCGCCTGTGCTGTAAGGTCGCGATTCTCAAGCACGGCGAGCAACTGCCCGGCCTTCACCTTCGATCCGCGCTGGACGTAGAACGCCTTTATCGGAGCCGTAATCTTGGGTGAGATCGCTGCCTGCGCAAGCGGAGACAATGTCGCGTCTGCCACGATGTGCTCCGAGATTGCGCCGATCTCCGGATGCTCCGCCTGCACTGTCACGAGAGCTGGGACCTCGGTATTGTCTGTCTTGCTGCATGCCTGAGACAGCAGAGCGCAGGCAAGGAGCAGACATCCTGCTCCAGCCCGTCGCAAGGTTCTGGAATGTCTTAGCAAGTTCGCGGTTTCGTTCATAGGGCTCCAGTCAGAATTTGCAAGGCCGCAAGAGCCGATTGGTACCGGACAACTCCATCCGCCTCTGCAGTTTCAGCGGAGAGGTAAGCATTTTGCGCGTCCACAACTTCGAGCGCGCTCGATTCTCCGGCAGAATACCGAAGCCTGGTCAAACGCAGGCTTTCCGCACCGGTGCGAACACTTTGATCCAGAATATCCAGTTGATCGCGAGCTGCCGCTGCCTCGGCATAGGCCTCATCCAAAGAGGCAATCATTCTTTTCTGCGTGGCAGTAAGTGCCACATGGGCAACATCACGGCGGATCTCGCTCTGTTTCACGCGCTTCTGCGTAGAGAACCAGTCCCATACCGGGATGTCGAGAGTTGCGCTGACCGAGTATCCCAGATTGCGCACATTCTCCGGTCCGTGCTTTGCAAACTGCGGTGCATCGATACCGTAATTGAAATTCAAGGCCAGATCGGGCAGGAAGGCAGCTTTTGCCGACGACACTTCAGCATTGCTGACCTTCAAATCTGCAAGCGCGCTTCGAATCTCGGGATTGTTCGTCGAGGCCAACCGATCGACCTCATCGCGGGTGGGCAACATTGGCGAAGTCGCCGGGGACTCGGTCGCGTACTGGGTGCGGGGATCGGCAAAGAGGAGCACCGCCAGCTCCAGCCGTGCTTTCTCTGTGGCTAGAGTAGCGTCGCTAAGGTCGCGTTGGCGCTGCTGCTGCTGAAGTTCGGCCTTTACTACATCGGCATGCGCCACTTCGCGCGCAGCTTCGCGCTTCTCGGTCAGGTCCGTGAAGGTCTGCGCCTCCGCAACAGCAGTCTGCAGAAGACGCTGCCTGGTGTCAGAGGCTGCGACCCCGTAGTAGAGACCTGTGACTGCAGCGACAAGTCCTCGACGCGCAATTTCCATTTCGGCCGCTGCCAGCGCTGCATTTGCAGAGGCAGCACGTTCGTTGGCGAATTGTCTGAGGCCGATGGTTTCAGTAATCGATGCCTGACTCGCGTATTCGCGCACCGCATTGTTTGCGATGAAGACAGGCGCCTCCTGCGAGCCGATCTGGCCGCCCTGATTGGCATGTCCGTTCGGCTCCGTGTAGAGCACCTGATTGTGATAGGTCACGGATGGCAAAAGTGCTGCTTTGGCAAGGTAGCGATCAATGGATGCAGACTTCTGGGCCGCAACTGCATTTGCGAAAGCCGGTTCGTTTTGTTCCGCGCGATGAATGGCTTCGGAAAGGGAGATGACCAAGGGTGCGGCCGGCGTGTCCTGAGCATTTGCCATCGTGGTGATGGTCAAAAGAAACAGGAGAACCATACCCACAGACGTCCAGCCAAACAAGTTGCGTCGCGAGTGATGCATGAACCGTAGACTAGAATCTGAACCTTAAATTCAACTGAATGAGCGGCACAATCCATCGATTGATACCTGCGCCTTCAGGTTTGGTCGGTTCTTAACCGGCTTCACTCGCCTCGACTGTCTGCGGAGCAAAATGAGACAGTCAGCACCGTAATGTCGTCCTGCTGACCAAACTCCTTCGCAGCTTTGATAATGGAGTGAGCAGGTAGGTTGCTGATCTCTCGCGTACGCTCAAACCCAAAGAGAACCCCGTCTGGGCTGCGCGCCTCAACCACTCCGTCAGAGAGGAAGGTAACCTGATCTCCAGGCATCATCTGAGAACTCATTTCTGCACAGTCGAGATCGATGCCAAGCCCAAGCGGCAATCCGCCATGAACAGCGATTTCCTCCCCGTTGCGATAAGGCGCAATGTGCCCGGCGTTGGCCAGCGTCAGCTTTCCATTCGCTTCTATCAAAGCGCAGATACACGTCGTAAAGCTCCCGTCAGTCTGCTTCATCAGCACATGGTTCAATTGCCTCAGCACGGTTCTCGGCTGGCGGGAGTCTTCCCGCCGCAGCGCACCGATGAGGATAGAGACGGTCATGGCCGCGCGCAGCCCTTTACCGCTCACATCGCCCACCACGACCAGCACCCCTCCTGCCGGGGCCGGCAGCACCTGAAAGAAATCGCCGCTCACCTCCTGCGCAGGTTGATAGGCGGCATCGATCTTAAACAGAGCTGTCTCCACCCGCTCTCCGGCAAGCACCATGGATTGCAAAGCATGGGCGGTCTCGAACTCACCGGCAATTCGCTCGCGCTCTCTCTGTCCTCGCAGGAATCTCCGCAGCAGAAGGATGGAAATAGCCAGCAGCGAGAGCATCGCAGTGACGTCATACAGGGTGATACGGACGCCACGGTAGAAATAACTCACCGGAACATTTGCCGACTGCAATTGGTATCGGAAGAATGAAATGCTGAGAAGCGCAATAGGGCCCAGCGCGAGCCACCCATCTATGCCGTAGCGGCGGATGCCGCGGTATGCCACCCATAGCAGAAACAGGCCAAAGGCAGAGGACACGCCATTCTGCAAAGGCCTTAAAACAAGGACAGCCCTTATCGGAACAAGCGTGCCGTAAACCGGGCTGGTAAGCAGCACAGACAGAAGAGCCATCAGGATGGCTCCGGCGCAAGCAAGTCCGCGCAACAACTTCTCCTGACGCAGGTGAAACCAGGAAGTCCAGAAGAAAAACCAGAATAGATAAGACAGCGGCAACAGAACGGCTGTTTCCAGCAGCAAAGCAGTGGCAAGAGAGAGATTCGAGGCAAGATATGTGGCCGAATCGAGTACGCTGATGAGCCCAAGTGTCGATGTTGCGGCCGACAGCCAGAGATAGGAGCGCTCGGCCCGGTCCAGCACGAAGAAACCCACTGCTATGAGCGCGACGAAGATGCAGACAAGCAGCGTGGGGATGTCAAAGAGCGCGATCCGCAGCCTCATGTTGGCTGATGCCTGCGGAGCGGCCCTGAGTACCTGTTCCAGACCTAAAACAGGGGGTGCATGCATACCGCCGACTTCGGGATAGGTTAGAAGGGAATCGGGACGCATATACATGCGTACCGCGAGAACCATGCGGCCGTCGGAAGCAGTGGGTGGAAGCGTGAAGACGTGCATCCGGCTGAAGGTTGCACGCACTCCGCTTGCACTGAAGGTTCCGGCTTGTCCGACGAGTATGCCATTCATGTAAACCTGATAGGCATCGTCATAGTCGCGAGGCATTTCGAGGGCGAGGCTACTGTCCGGCTTAGCCAAGGTCAGTCGCAAACGGTACCACGCGTATCCGTGATGGTAGGGATGCCCCTGGGCCGTCCAACCGGGAATGTAGACGCTCCCGCCAAAAGTCGGATCGGTGCGCGAGCGTTTGGGAGCGAGGCTTACGTCCTCCCATGCCGAATCGTCAAATGCAGCTTCGGCCCAGGTTGGATTGTCCCCGACGTGAAACTTCCACGGGCCGGTCAGAACGACCGAAGATAAGCCTAAGTGGATTGGCTGCTGCGCGGGTGTTTGCGCTGACCCGGGAACGCCCATCGACCACAGAAGAGCGATCGCGAAAAACAAGCTTGGCTTCCGTGATGCAGTCGGATGGCTTCGGCGGATGGGAAAGATTCGCAACATTCAATCCTGTGCCGCAAGGTTCTTCGAGAATGGTTCAAGGCCAGCTTGCGAATGGCTGCAAGGCTTAGGAAAGCCTCGGAACATTCAGGAAAGCTCTTCCGATGCTACAAAATTGTCTGCCGCTTGTCTGCGCATTTCTTGTCCATGCTAGAGTGGTCGGTAGCTGACATAACTCATCATTTCGCATGCGTATTCCTTCCTATTTCGTAAACGCTGCGGACCTCATTGACCTGCAGCAACAGGTGACGCGCTTGCAGGCGCTCCTTCAGGCCTCCCGCCAGGTGCATGCGGCACTGCAACTGGAAGAAGTCCTCATGTCTATCCTGCGCATCATCGCCCGCGAGCTTGAGATGAAGGGCGCTCTCTTTACCCAGCCGCATCGTGTTTATGGTGAAATGCCGCCTGAGCCGTGGGAAGGGTGTCCGCGGTTTTCAGTGGAAGGCAAAGACGGCATGTACTCGACGGAACTCGTTGTCTGGCCCGGCTCGGTACGGCCACTCTCCCTCTATGAGCAGGATTTCCTGGAAGGATTGGTCCTGCAGGCTGCAGTGGCCATTGAAAACGCTCACTACCACGAGCGCAGCATTGAGTGGGCGCGCGTGCAGCAGGATCTCGAGGCGGGCCGGGCCGTGCAGCGAAGCATGCTACCTCATGCCATGCCTCAGATTGCCGGGCATTCGGTAGCCGTGCGGTCGAGTCCTTGCTACGAGGTTGGCGGCGACTATGTGGACCTGATGACGCTTCCGGATGGTTCAGAATTGATGGTGGTTGCCGATGTCGCAGGCAAGGGACTGGCATCCGCCATTATGAGTTCGTCATTTCGCTCGGCCTTCCGCGCCAGCGTAGCGGCGGGCCTGCCCCTGGCGGAAATTGCGGAGAGTCTGAACCGGCAACACTGCGCGGAAGACGAAGAAGCGCGCCGCCGTTATGTGACCGCCATCTATCTCAGGCTTGATCCCAATGCGAATACGCTCGACATCGTCAACGCAGGGCACAATCCCGGTTTCCTGGTTCTGCCCAATGGCGAGGCGCGCCAGATCAACGCCAGCGGTACGCCAATCGGACTCATTCCGGGCGCGCAGTATGTTGTCGAGACGCACTCCTTTCCAGCCGGTTCTCAACTGCTCTTCTACACCGATGGGCTCACCGAGATGTTTCGCGGTGAAGAGGAGTTCGGACCGGAACGTCTGCTAACCGCATTCTCTGAATTCAAGCGGCTCGATGCGGCTGCCGTTCTCGACTCGCTGTGGCAGCGGATCCATCATTTTTCCGGGGGCGGTCCCCAGTGTGACGATATGACCGCCCTTGCGCTGGTGCGCTCAGACACTACTCAGGAGAAAGCTCATGGCTGATAAGAATGGAACGGTAGTGGAGATTCGGCTACCATCGCAGCTTGGCTATGAAAAAGTAGCGATGGGCACTGCGGCGAGCGTAGCCAAGCTCATGGGCTTTCCGGAATCCCGCATTGAGGACCTCAAGACCGCGGTTGCAGAGGCCTGCATCAACGCCATCGAACACGGCAACAAATTCAACGAGAAACGTTCGGTCGGAGTCATCCTTTTGCCGACGGAAGAAAGCCTGGAGATCAAGGTCATCGATGACGGCTCCGGCATCCAGAAACAACCTGCAAAACCGGACATCGACCGCAAGGTGCATGGTGAAGAGGATCCGCGCGGACTTGGAATGTTTCTGATTCAGAGTCTGGTGGACGAGGCAGAGTGGGTGAAGGGAAGCAAGGGAAAAGGCAGCTATGTCCGACTGGTCATCCGGCTCGACAAGGAGAGTGCATAGGTGCAGCCCAAGACGAAAACCAAGATCGATAAGATCCTGACGGCCGGCGCGCAGCTGGCGACCGTGTTACGCTTCAGCGGCGACATCTCCAGCACTTCGCGCGAAGCTATCGTTGGAACGTATGAAGGAATCGCAAAGGACATGCCGGTGCTTCTCGACTTTTCCGATGTCGAGTACATCAATTCCAGCGGAATCGCTCTGATCATTCAGGTACTGATGGAGGCCAACCGCACCGGACAGAGGATTCTCGCCTTCGGACTTACTCCGCATTTCCAGAAAGTCTTCACCATGGTCGGGATCACGAAATATGCGCCGCTTTATTCGGACGAAGAATCTGCCAAAGCGGCGCTCTAAGCACCAGACCTGGTCCCAATGCACTCGGTAATTTCCACTCTCTAATTTGCCGCAGGTTTTAGTTTCAGTGCGTACGCGTAATTTCCCGGAAGAGCAGCAGGAAGACTTACCTGCAAGTCAGCGCCTTGCTGCGACCATTTCAAGGGAGTATCGCTGCCCAGCAATGTGATCTGTGAAGATGGCACGGGGCGAAGGTCCTTGATGGTGATCGAAGACGCTGTGGGTCGGCCGAGAAGGATGGCATACAGATCGCCCTTTTTCTGGGTAAAGCGGACGCTGATGCCTTCGTTCGTAGTCCCTTCAGCATGCTGCCAGGGACGGGTTCCGTAAATGGCGTCGCCGTTTTGATGCATCCACGCCCCCAGCGCTCGCAGTCGCTCCATCTGCACAGGCGGAATTGTGCCGTCGGCTTCTGGCCCCACATCGAGCAGCAGGTTGCCGTTCTTGCTTACGATATCGACCAGCATATAGATCAACTTATCCGGCGCTATCGTTTCCGCCTCGCCTTCGGCGCGGTTGTAGCCGAACGAGCGCCCCAGACCGCGGCATTCCTCCCATTTCTTGGCTTTAATGTCAGGCACATTCTGATATTCCGGGGAAGTAAAGTCGGAATGCGGCACGTTGAAGCGGTCATCCACGACGCCATCCGGGATCGCGTTGTAATAGTCGGCTATGACTTGCAGCGGGCGCCCTGTTGCAGGCCATGCGATATCGTTCCAGAGGACTGCAGGGCGATATCGAGTAATGAGCTCATGTATCTGCGCGAATGCATAGTTACCGTAGGCTTCACTTTTCGGCTCTACCTTGGGGCCATCCTCAGGCACACGAATCGGACCAGGGACAAACGTCCAGTCGAAGCCGCCGGAGTAATAAAGACCCATGCGCATGCCCTGAGCACGAACTGCCTTCGTTAGCTCACCGACAATGTCGCGCGTAGCGTGCTGGCGGTCGGGGGGCAGCGTCGGATTCGGTGTGGAACTTGGCCACAGCGTAAATCCTTCATGGTGTTTTGTAGTCAATACAACGTATTTTGCGCCCGCATCCCGGAAAATCTTGGCCCACTGGTCCGGATTCCATTTCTGGATCTCCTGATCAAATACCGCCGCAAAATTGTAGTAGTTATAGTTCGCGCCGTAGTGCTCGCGATGATATGCCTCAGTGGGCGAACCCTCGATGCGCATCGTGTTGTAATACCACTCAGCGTAAGGGTTGTACTTGAGATAGTCTTTGTTGCCGAAGTCATGCTCCGGATGCTGCAGGGTCGCCCATCCGGGCACGGAGTAGAGCCCCCAGTGAATAAAAATGCCGAGTTTTGCGTCGTCATACCACTGCGGCAACGGATGCCGGTTCAACGACTCCAGCGTTGGCTCATAATGAGACGGCGCTTGCGCCCGGATCTGTGAGCCCATGAAAACAGGAAATACCAGCGCGAACGATAGTTCACAAAGCAGCCCGGCCCTTTTTAGCCGCATGCACTTCTTCTCCTTCTAATCTGTGTATGCCGCCTGTTTATCAGAAGACGATCTTGCCGCTCAACTGCAATTCGCGGGAGTAGTTCGCCGTACTGGTGACCACGCCAAAGGTCTGCGGGTTGTTCAGGTCATTACCGGGCGTACTGAAGACGGTATGGTTGAGAGCGTTAAATGCCTCCGCGCGGAATTCAAATTGCAGGCTTTCCCAGATCGGAAACTTACGAATCACCGAGGGAGTAAGGTCCCAGTAAGGTTGCGATCGGAGAGAGTTGCGCCCTGCATTTCCAAATGTATAGGGCGCCGGAGACTGGTAAGCAGCAGTATTGAACCATTCAGCCGCGGAGCGATTCGGTAAGTGCGGGTTTCCAACCCGGTTGAGATACACAAAGTCGTTTCCTATATTGGCGATATCCGAACTGATCATCGGCGAGAAAGTCTGCCCTGAGCGGCCTGTCAGCAGGCCGTTGATCTGCCAGTTGCCAAGGATATAGTCAAGGACGCTGTTGCCTGTCGAAAATCGCTTGCCCTTGCCCACCGGAATCTCATAAAGCGAGTTGATGGAAAGCACATGCGTCAAATCGAATCCTGCAACAGAGCGCGACCCCGCAGGATCGTAGGGATTTTGCGGGAGCGATCCCTCCACGCCAAACCAGCCGTCATCTTCGGTCATGGCCTTGGAGTAGGTGTAGGAGACCCCGTAAGAAAAGCCGCTTGTATATCGCCGGTCAAATTCAACCTGAAGGGCGTTGTAATCGGCGAACCCCTGGCTGCGATCGTAGAAGGTCGGGATGCTGTAGGGATAAGGCGCGCGTGCCTGGTAATCGCCTGGACCGGGTGTGAGCGCCGTGTTGTAGTAGCCGCCGACATTGGTCCGGTGTGAGCCTGAGCCGACGTAGTTGACCGTCAACGCTGTGGAATTGCTGAGCTGGCGCTGCACCCCAAGGTTCCATTGCTCCGAATACGGATTCTTGATGTGCGGATCATAGAACCAGGTGTTGTTTGTGAACGGCGTCGCCGGCGGAAAGAGCCCGCTGCCGCTGGCGACGAGTGGGTTTTGCGCCTGTACCGTGGGCGTTGGCGATGCCGAGGTGGGCTCGTTCAGATGGGTCTGAATTTGTTGTCCGATATCAGGCCATGCACCCTCGATATTCTGCGCCATCTGTGTGACCGCGGCCCAGTTATCGTAGACGATGCCGAAGGCGCCACGCACCACGGTCTTATCGTTGACAGCGTAGGCAAAGCCGAAACGAGGTCCGAAGTTGGTGCCGACATTGTGCGCAATCTTGCCTCGTGGATCCACGACCACGTGATCAGGCAAAGTTCCATCGCCGGGAATGCAGGGCGCATGACCGCGCACACTGCACGGCGGCGGCAACTTCTGCACCACATAGGTCCCGTTGCCGAAATCCATATCGCCGGTTTCAATTCCGCCTTGCTCGCCAATCGTGGCATTGGTTCCGTACGGCGGGATAAAGGTGTAGTCGTAGCGCAATCCGAAATTGAGCGACAGCTTTGGCGTGGCCTTCCATGAGTCTTGCGCGAAGACGCTGAGCAGGCCGCCCGGACGCGTCGTCTCGTCCACGTTGCGGCGGTTCGCGCCGTGAGGAACATTCAGGATGAAGGATGACACTGCGTCGCCCGTGCCACCCACCTCCGGGTTCGCGGTGCTGGTGGCATCAAAGGTCAATCCAATTTGCGAAAGCGGACTGACGAAGTTGTTCGTCGTGTATCCTCCGCCGAATTTCAGTTCGTGGTTTCCAATAATTTTGCTGACCGCGCCGCGATATTCGTAGCTGTCTGTCGCCTTGGGCGTATCGGAAATACTTTCGCCGCCATTGGCGTAGCCGCTGATGCCGGGGCTGGGAATGAGTGCGCCCCCATTCGCTCCAGCGAAACCGCTGGCGAAGTTGTCGTTGAAGCCAACCGTGCTGTAGATGCTGGAAGTCGATGTGATAAAACGTGTCGCCGAATTATCAAGCACGGTGATATGTGCGAATTGAGCCTGCAGGATCAGGCTCGGGTTGAAAATATGGACGTAGCTGCCGCCCCAGTCGCGAGCGTCGATCGGGTGAATCTGGTGTAATGCCGGGAGTCCGCCGGAAGTGGTCACCTGGCTGTTGATGAAGCTATAGCGGAACCATGCGGAATCTTTCGATCCGAAGTTCTGATCGACACGAACGTTAAACTCGTCTTGATTCTGGATTAGCGGAGTGGTGTCAAGTGCATTGGCCGCGCCGTTACTGAAAAAAGGACCCGCCTGTGGAAAGACATATTGCGCATAAGCCACCATGCGCTGGTCGATAAGGTCTGAAGGAATCTGGTTGCCGGGGAACGGGTCGCGAATATAGCTTCCCGGGTTGGCAGGGTCGGGCCGTGTGGTAAAGGGATTGTAGATTTGCGGCGCGCCACTCTCGTCGCCCGCAAGCTGCGCCGGCGTGGGCACCAGCAGGTTTGTATCCTGCACTCTCGAATAGCGAAAGCCCTGATAAGCCCCGAAGAAGAAGGTCTTGTTCCTGCCGTTATAAAGCTTGGGAATCAGAACCGGGCCGCCGATAGACCCGCCGAACTGATTTTCATGATACGCAGGGATTGGTTGACCAGCCGGAAGGAAGTAGTTGCGCGCATCGAAGACGGTATTGCGCACGTATTCCCACGCCCCGCCATGAAAGTCGTTCGTGCCGCTCTTGGTGACAACGTTTACCACGCCTCCCAGCACAGAACCGAACTCGGCATTATCCGTATGCGAAACGACCTTAAACTCCTGCACTGCGTCAACAATGGGTGGAACGGCATAGGTGCTTTCCAGCGTCCCGTAGTCGTTCAGCCCATCCATCAGGAACATGTTGCTGCGATTGGTCTGCCCATTGACCGAAGGAAAGCTATAGTCCGCGCCGATCGTGACGGGAGCGCCAAATCCGCCGCTGTTCTGCATGCCCGCATTTTGCCCGGTCATGATTGGCGAGACGCCTGGAGTAAGTTGGAGAAGCTGGGTGAAATTCCGACCGTTCAGAGGAATCTCGTTGACCTGTTTGGTGGTGATGACCGCGCCTAAATCCGCGCCGCGCAGGTCAAGCTGCTGCGCGCCCGCTTCGACGGTTACAACCTGAGTTTGTGTTCCCACCGAGAGCGAAAAGTCCATTGTTGCCGTCTGGCCGACCGTGAGTAGAAACTCAGGAATCCGCTGCGAACTGAATCCGGCAGCCTTGGCCTCAAGCGTGTACCGGCCCGGAGTAATGTTCAGGAAGACGTATCCTCCGGCGCTGTTCGTCACTGAGGTACGCTCGATGGACGTATCCACGCTGTGCAGCACGACGGTGGCGTTCGTGATGACCGCGCCACTGGAATCGCGGGCCGTGCCGCTCAAGGAAGCGGTTGATAACTGCGCAAAAGCGGCGCCGGCCAAAGAAAAAAAGCCGATCAAAAGACACGCGCGCGTCAGAATTCCAAACGAATATCGTAATCCGACAGTGCTTCGCATAGATTTCTCCTCTCCTAGCAGCGGTGTCTCCACCAAGGGTTTTGCCGGGATTGTTGTCAGCTTCTCGCTTCCACCTGCATACGAATTCAGTTCGACCTTGTACTCAACTGAAAGATGGACTGTCAAGCAATATTTTTATAAATAGAAGTCAACTTTCATGAGTCAAATGAAATCTTCAGGGAGACACCGTACACAACACCTCTGTGGGCGCGGCAGCAAAGACCAAAATTAAGCGCTCAAATTCGTCAGGACAATAAACGGATAAATGAGCGGCTGTCAAGGATAATTCGAAAAATTAGTCGAATTAGTTTCGATTTGGGGAACATCGCTGCCGGACAAAACCGCCGATCCCTAAGCTTTGAGCGCCTAAATTGGAAAATCTCAAAGCCAACGTTATGAGAACATGTAGCTCAGAGAGTTCAAATCTGCCCTTTCGTTCCTTCTTGGCGCAGGCATGACCGGCAAGGTAACGTAGGAGAGCGTAAGAGACACTTGAAGCCTGCTTTCTCGCACAGGATATGCAGTTGCCGATTCTTTTCGTGCCGTTTCGCCTGTCCGTGAGATCGGCCCATAACGTAAGCATGAGCATGCAGAAGAGTACCGATCGTCACATCGATATTGCCTTCCCTGTCCCCGGCGCTGCCCCGGCGAGGATTTCTCTGGCGGTGTGCCTATTGTTGCTGCTGGCCACGCCAGCCCGCGCATGGCACGCCGAAGCGACGACGCCCGCGGCGCACAGCCGGGACGGCGATGGTTATGTCGGTTCTGCTAGCTGCTCCCCCTGTCACAGTGAGATATACCAGCATTACATGCAAAGCAGCATGGGAAGATCCATGTTGCAGGTCACGCCAGCCAGCATCACGCCGGCTTTTCTTCAGCGCCTCTCGATACCGGCGCACGCATTCGATGAGCGAATGGATCGCCACTTTGATACCTATGCGCAAGACGGCAAGCTCTATCAAAGCGAGTACCAGACTGCAGCGGATGGCACAGACATCTTCCGCGACACGCACCAGATCGAATGGCTGATCGGAGCGGGAATCAATGGGTTCGGAGCGATTGTGCGCCGCGATGACTATCTCTTTCAGGCGCCGCAGTCTTTCTACTCGAAGCCGAAGACCTGGGGTCCATCGCCGGGATATGAGCAGATCGATTTAGGGTTCAATCGCCCAATCCAGGCAGGATGCATCTTCTGCCATAGCGGGCGTCCCAGACCTGTGGCTGATACAAACGGACAGTTTGAAAATCCGCCATTTTCTGAGCTTGTCATAGGCTGTGAGAACTGCCATGGCCCCGGCGCGGCCCATATATCGGCAATGAAAAGTCCAGCCCGCGAACGAGGAAGCTTGCCCCAGATCGTGAACCCTGCCCAGCTGACTCCCTACCTGGCCGACAACATCTGCATGGCATGCCATCAGACGGGAGATGTGCGTGTTCTGAAGCCGGGGAAGACCTATCAGGATTTCCGTCCCGGAGAACCATTGGACAACACGCTGTCTATCCTGATGGTTCCCCCCAACCCCAGTTCTCCGCCCGATGCGGTCCATGTCGAGCATTACTACTCCATGACGTTGAGCAAGTGCTATCGCGCGAGCAAGGGCCGGCTGAGCTGCATCACCTGCCATGATCCGCACGTACAACCAGCGGAGGCGGAAGCGCCGGCATATTTCAACCGGAAATGCCTCACCTGCCACACCGATGACAGCTGCAAACTGCCGCTCAACGCGCGCCAGCAAAGCAAGCCAGCCGACAACTGTATAGGCTGCCACATGCCGAAACGCGATATCCGGGTCATCGCTCACTCCACCGCAACCAATCACCGCATCGTTGCACGACCCGATGAGCCGTTTCCGGATATTACTTTTCAGCAGACGATTCCTTCGCTGCCCGACCTGATTCATCTCAATCCCGCGCCGGGACAGGAAAATGCTGCCCCGCCGCCATTGACGCTTCTCACCGCGTATGGCGAATTGGCAGCCAATCGCCCGGAATACGTCGCCGCGTATCTCAAAGTGCTGGATGAGTTGGAGAAGACACAGCCCGAGAATGCGCTGGTGCAGTCCGCGCTCGGGCGAAGAGAGTTGAAGAGCGGCAACTTCCAGGCCGCAGCCGACCACCTGCGACACGCCTTGCAGCTGGGTTCGACTCAGGCGACGACATACGCCGACTTATCCGATGCGCTGGCGAAGCTGGACCAGACAGAGGCGTCGCTTCCGCCGCTGGAAAAGGCGATCAGCTTGGACCCTTTCGATCCGGTCATGCAGAAGACCCTGATTGTGCGGCTCATTCAATTGAAGCAGTACGCCCGCGCGCAAACCGCGCTCGAACAATATCTCGAGGTGTTTCCGCAGGATTCCTTTATGCGAGAGATGCTGGCCCGTGCCAAGGGGGTTTCATCTGCAACCAGATAGGCTTTTCTTTGCTCGCATAAGTCCGAGAGCTATATAGTGAAGGCGATTGAGGAAGGTTCAATTCCGCAAGCGCGTGTCTTGCAAATCGGCTGTCAATCTTGAGGACATCTAGTTGACTGGCCGCAGAATAGTTTAGGTTGACCGGTAGTGCAGAGAGTCCTGGGGAAAAAGGCGTCACTTGTTCTGCGATCCGCATTGGCAGTATGCGGCCTGTTTCCGCTTGCAATGGAAGCGCAAGTGAATTCCGCATGCAAGGGGCCGGACAATCTTGAGCAGGTGATCGCAACACAACCTTCTGCGGCTGTTTATGATGCGCTCGGCGCCTATTTCGCTGGCCATCATCAACTCTCCTGCGCAATCGGCGCGTTTGAATCCGCAGTCCGTCTCGCACCCGGCTCATGGGAAGGCCACTACGATCTCGGAATCGCGCTGCTTACAAATCACGATCCCAGGCGCGCCGCTCATGAACTGCAGACAGCATCGTCTCTTAAACCGAACACGCCGAAAATTCTTCTTCCATTAGGTGTTGAGCTGAGTGAGCTGGGCCAGCAGGATGCGGCGATAGAGGCGTTTCGGGCCGTGCTCAAGCAAGACCCGCAATCCGTTCCGGCTCTCGATGGATTGACCAAAGCTCTGATTGCCGAGAAGCGATATACCGCCGCAATTGCCGAACTCAAGAACGCCCCTGCAGACGAGGTCCTGCAGCTGAATCTCGCGATTGCATATTCGAAAAACGGCAATACGGATGAGGCGCTGCAGATACTTTCAGCGATGGTGAAGGAGCATCCCGCATACGCCCAGGCGCATACCAACCTTGGAATCGTCTACACGCAGCAGAAGCGATTCACCGAGGCAGCGCGCGAGTTTGAGACTGCGCTTCATCTCGACCCCACGGACGATACAGTTCGTCTTTCGTATGTAAAAGCATTGGCAGCGCTTCTGCAGTACGATCGGGCCGAACCGCTCATCCGCGATTATCTCCAGAGACATCCACACGATTTTGAGGCGCTCTATTTTACCGGCGTCGTCGAACGCGGAGTAGGAAACTATGCTGCAGCCGAGAAGGCCTTCCGCGAAGCAGTCGCGCTCAATCCAAATCATGCGGAAGCCCATTACAACCTCGGCTTCGTGCTTGCGCGCCTGGGCAAACCGCAGGAAGCGCGATCTGAGCTGGAAAAAGCATTGCAACTGAACCCCGATTCCAGCGAGGCGCGCTTCCAATTGGCGTCCGTGCTGCGCACATTGGGGCAGCAGGACCAGGCCCACGAAGAGTTGAAGGTGCTCCAGCAGCAAAAAGCTGCCGATGTAAAGCAGGATGTTGCCGCGGTCAGCGCCAGCCAGGCGAATCAGGACCTGCAGTCTGGGGACCCGCAAAAAGCCGTCGCCTTGTACCGCGCCTCGCTCGTGAACGATCCAAAGAATGCCCGCACATACTACGATCTTGCTCTCGCGCTGGATAAGCTCTCGGATTACGCCGCTGAGCGGGAGGCGCTCGAAAAAGCGCAGGCCCTGGATTCGACGCTTGCGCCGGTACACAACCAAATCGGCTTTCTCGATCTGCGGGTCGGCCACGCTCAGGAGGCGGAACAGCAATTCAAGACCGCGATCTCGCTTGATCCGCAATACGCCGAAGCGCAGAACAATCTTGGCGTGCTCTACGGCCAGCTCGGCAAGGATAGCGATGCGGAAAAAATGTTCCGTCTCGCAACAGAAAACAATCCGCAATATGGCCAGGCTTTCGCCAATCTTGGACTAATCCTCGCTGGCCAGGGGCGCTACGCCGAGGCCGAAAAAGCTCTGAGCAGCGCGGTGCAGTTTGAGCCAAAGAATACCGGAGCGCTGAGTGTTTATGGCATGGTGCTTGTGCGCTTGAACCGCGGCGTGGAAGCGTTGCCCGTATTTCGCAAAGTTGTAGAGCTGGATCCAGACTCAGCCGGGGCGCATTTGAACCTGGGAATTGCCCTGGCCGACCGGTTTGATTTGAAAGGAGCGCTGGCGGAGTTTTCCGCGGCCGTACGCCTCGACCCGAACAATTCAGCGGCGCATTACAACAAAGGCAGAGTTCTGCTGGACATGCAGCGCAATAGCGACGCGAAACCGGAGCTGGAGGCAGCCGTGCAACTCGATCCAACTGCCGCGGAATCCTGGTACCTGCTCGGCTTGATCTCTCGCCAGGCAGACCAGACGGACGAAGCGATCCGTCAATTTGAGAAGGCGATTGCTGCGAAGCCGGACTACGCCGAAGCTCTTTTCATGCTCGGACAAGAGCTGGTGCGCAAAGGCGACAACAATGGCGCAATTAAAGTCTGGCGCAAGGCAATTGAAATCCGCCCTCAATACAGCGAAGCGCTTTATAATCTTGCGCGCCTGCTGAGAAAGTCCAACCCCGAAGATGCCAGGACTCTCGAAGCTCGATTTGAAGCCCTGCAGGAGCAGGAACACATCACGGACCGTGCTTCGACTTTAGGCAACTTTGCGCTGGCATCTGCCGATGCGCATGACTGGCCGCGAGCCATCTCACAGCTGAAGGAAGCGCTCAGCGTCTGCAGAGATTGCAGCGCGTTGCCTGTGCTCCACAAGGACCTCGGCCTGATTTACTGCCGCGCGGGAGACTTCGACAATGGCAGAACGGAACTGCTTGAGGCGCAGAAGCTGGCTCCAAAAGACGCCGACATCGTGCAGGCCCTCAATGTGCTCGATTCGTTGCAGAAATCTCCCTAAGCCGCATCAGGGTTCTTTTCGTTGCCAGATCTCGTAGGCGCGCGTGGCAAACTGCTGCATGGCTGCGCGGACTGCAAACTCCGCTGCAAGAGGATCGCCTTCGCGTATCAGTTCGATGATGCGCTTGTGGCGTTCCAGATCAGATTCCCAGGCCTGCGCCGTTTGATGGCTTTGCACGACCCGCATCGCAACGAAAGCAAAAAGCGGCACAATCAACGTGCGTATCTGCGCATACAAGAAACGGTTTCCGCAAAGCTCGCAGAGGCGCAGGTGAAAGTGAAGATCCGCTTCGATGAGCTTGCGGATGTCTCCGCCCTTTGTGGCCTTGCGCAATTCTGTCAACGCGCCTTCCAGCGGCTCCAGATCCGGCTGATGCTGCGCCGTTAATCTGGCTGCCAGCCCCTCAAGCGCGCCCCGCAGTTCGTATATCTGCGCGATATCTTTTTCTGAATACGAAGTGACCCGCGCGCTGCGGCCTGAGGCTTTAGTGGCAAAGCCCTCATTGATGAGAAGATTGATGGCCTCCCGCACAGAAGTTTGGGCCACGCCGAATTTCCGTGCCCAATGGCCTTCGACAATTCGCTGGCCAGGAGCAAGATGCCCTTCGATAATTTCTTCCCGCAGCTTTGCGGCCAGACTCTGCTTCACCAGCAGTGACGCGTCGCTCTGGGCGGTATTAGGAAGTTCCACCATGTGACAAGTCCCGTAAAACCGAGACTAGCACGAGCATCATCGCGTAGAAACTGCTGTGGTGATCGTTGCCAGGACAAGAACCAGCACGCCCGAACAAAGGGCCACGCGCGCGCGACGAGTCGAGGATCTCCACTCGCCTGCCAGGATGCCGGCGAGATTCGCCGTGAGCACCATCGCAATCTGATAAATCGCCCAACCGGCCGAATCGCCCAGTCGTCCAAGATAACGAGTGGAAACGCCGTAAATGGCGACAGCGCCTATCCAGAGCAGGCCCATCAGTAAACTCAGGAACGCATCTTGAGAAGACTCTAGCAACCTGCTCCAGCTTCGATTCTTGTACAGAAGATAGGCTGCATAGACGACATTCGGAACCAACCCGCCGGCAAGCGCAATCGGCCATACAGCAAATGCGGCAGTTGAAGTGTCTGCTCCTCGGTCTACAGCCAATTGAGAAATCGAAGTCCCAAAGGCCAGCGAGAGATTGAGCATGGAAGACAACACGCCGGACAAGACCGCTATGCCCAGCCCTGAAAGATATCTGTCTGTGTTTCCCCACTGAGGCTGCTCGCGCATCTTGCCTGCATATCCGGAGAGCGTCACTCCAAGAATCATTAAGCCGCAACCCGCAATCAAGATCTGAGAGTTACCGCTGCCAAGCTCGCTCCTGTGCAAAACCACCAGCGGCACCAGAGTGCCGAATACAGTACCCAGTCCTACGATGATTGTGAAGGCCAGCGCCATGCCCAGCCGCAGAACAGATATGCCGAAGAGCACCTGGGCAATTCCCCAACCGAACCCAAACAATAGCGAAGGAAACAATCTCGCCATCGGCAGCGAGGTGTATAGCCTTGGCCACTCTGGAATGGTCAGAGACGCAATCAGGCACGGCACAAAGAGAAGTGAAACCAAGCTGAATACCAGCCATGTGCATTCCCACGGCCAGACGCGAATCTTCTTAAGCGGCAGCATGCAATTCCCGACCAGCATGCCGCCCACAAGCGCCAGAACTATGCCGGAGAAATTGCTATTCATGGATATCCGAGCTGCTTCCTGGCTCCTGTGGCGTCTGATAGCGGCCGCCGATCACTCTTGCGGGGTTCATAAAATGGCTGCTCAGGTGCGGGATGTGCTCAAGAAATACTTCCGGATGCCCTACAGCGATGTGATTGAACAAAACCAGATGCTGATGAATCTGTCCCATATCGCCAACATGAGGCACCACAGGCACGCCATACTTTCGCGCTAACAGGCTGACCGTCAGAAATTCGCTGACTCCGCCGAGACGAGTGCAATCAGGCTGCAGGAAGCCGACACATTTTGCTTCGAGATAATTCTTGAATACGACACGGTTCGGAACATGTTCGCCGAGCGCCAGGGAAAGCGGAGCTATCTCCTGCGCCAGCTGTTTATGCGCGAATATGTCATCCGGATGAGTCGGCTCTTCGATCCAGTACGGGTCTATGCATGCGAGTTCTTTGCACGCGACGATTGCGGCAGGAAGCGACCACTGCTGATTGGCGTCGAGCATAAGCGTGGCGCGTGGACCAGCGTTGCGTCGGAGGTCTTGCGCCCGCTCAAGGTCGCGCGAAAGAGAACCGCCTACTTTCAATTTGAAAGCGCCGAATCCCTGATCGAGGCTGCGTTGCACGTTGTCCCGAATCTGCTCATCGCCATAGTGATACCAGCCGACGCTGGTGTCGTATCCTGGATAACCTCGATCGAGAATTCCCATTCGGGACGCGCGGCTCTGCTGTTCATCGATAAGCAATTGCAACGCTGTTTCTTTATCCAGAACGTCTTCGAGATAGCTGAGGTCCAGCAGATTCACAACCTCGGAAGGCGACAGGCCGAGCAGCACGCTCCACAGCGGCTGCTTCCGCACCTTGGCCCAGAGATCGAAACAGGCATTCGTGATCGAAGCAAGGGCGAGATGAACCACCCCTTTGTGCGGCCCGAGCCATCGCAGATGAGGATCATCGGCAAGCGCGCGAAATCTCGCGCCGAAGCCGGACATCAGCTCTTCGATATCTGAGCCGACCAGACGCGCCGCCAGCTTTTCAATGGCGCTGCAGACCAGATCGTTCCCCTCGCCCATCGTCAGCACCAGACCTGTGCCGCGCAGTCCTGTATTGAGCGTGAGGTAAGTCACGGCGAAGGAATACTCGGGCTCCGAGTGAACTGCATCCGAACCTGCTCCCGGTTCCAGTTGAAACCGGGCGTCGCGCGTACTTACAGCTCGAATCAGCATAAGCGTTATGTTCCTTCTTGCTGAACCACGTCAACTGCGCAAATTCGCATAACCTTGCTAGCCTACAATTTCAGCGACCTGGCTCACAATAGAATGAAGCGCTGCCTCTACCGTAAGTTCTCCGATCATCCCCCGCTGCACAGTCCGCCATAGAACGGCCTCGATCTCTGGATAACAGCTCATCTTGGGTGGAATCAGCACCGATTCTTCAATGACCGATTCCAATGTCTCCCAGCGCCTGAGTTCGTCTTCTGATGCAGCTTCCAATACCCGGCTCATAACCGAGCGTCGCACCGGGACACTTCCTCGCGCAGCTTCTTCAAGCTGTCTTTCCGGCGATGTCAGGAAGCGCAGCAAATCAACCGCGTCAGGATTGGAGGCGCCGCGATGAGTCAGCGCAAGTGTGTGAGATCCTCCGTATGTCTTTGAAACACCCGAGGGGCCAATCGGATAGGCTGCAACAGAGAAACGGTCGTATACAGAGGATTGAGCCGGGTCAAGATGTGCCCGGTAATATCCCGGCCAGTCGCCGACCATCGCTGCGTGGCCTTCGCGAAAGAAGCGGTGCACTTCGTCATAGTGCCAGTCAATGATCTGCGGCGGAACTATGCCTGATGCATACATCTCCGTCAGCAACCCCAGTGCCCATCGGCCGCCCTCGTTCACAATGTCCGGAATTTTGCTCGCGGGGAAAAGATGCGCGCCTGCGGCTTCGGCCAGTTCAAAAAATGTTCCGAACAGGCCGGATTCTCTACCGGGAAATACGAAGCCGTATAAACCGCTCGTTCTCGTAAGGCGCTGCGCCGCACTGAATAATTCCTCCCACGTCTGCGGCGGTTCATCCATCAGGTCCGTGCGATAGTGCAGCAGACGCGCATCGATATTTCTGGGAATACTAAGAAGATTTCTCTGTACCGTCGCAAGCTCCAGCACTTTGGGATAGAAGTCTGCGAGATCTTCCTGCGGTATATGCGCTTCCAGCGGTGCCAGGAAATGGGCCTGGGAGGGTGCATATTTCGTATGCGTGGAAATCAGATCGTAAGCGGGATCTGGTGAAGACGCCAGATGCGCATTAAGGGCTGGATGATCGCCCCGGTATCCAATTTCAACGTGCACGCGCCTGCTGGCACTGAATTCTTCCAGCGCATTGTAGAGCGGCTCGTACATCGGGCCGGCAATCAATGCGACTTGTACTCGTCGAGACATGATTCTCCCAATCCGCTGGAGCGACAATTAGAGGATTATATGAATAAGCGCTTAAATACGGCAACTTTTGCTTTGGAAGCCAGCTGAAATCCTTAAGTCCGATCTGTGCAGTATTCATAAAAACAGAGAACAGTGCCAACAATGCACTTGACAGCCAAAGCGCTGGCGCATTAGGTTTTACCAGATATGAGCGCTCAAATGTGGAGCCGTCGGCAATTCATCCAGTCCGCGTTCGTCGCGTCGTCAATTTCTCTAATACCGCAATTCGGATTCGCCTCAAGCATCGAAGACGAACGAACCGCCTGGTATCGCAACGCGAAGTTCGGCATGTTCATCCATTGGGGCCCGTACTCACTTGCCAGCGTAGAAGCCTCATGGCCGATCATGAGACCCACTCCCGGCGGCATCACCGAAGCCGAGTATCGCGCGCTTCCGAAGCGCTTCAACCCGACGAAATTTGATCCCGATGCATTTATCGACCTGGCCCGCGCCACCGGGCAGGAATATATGGTGTTCACTACGAAGCATCACGACGGCTTCTGCATGTTCGATTCTTCATATACCGACTACAAGATTACCAACACGCCCTATGGCAAGGACATCGTGAAGCAGCTGTCCGATGCATGCGACAAGAGGAATATGCATCTCGGCTTCTACTACTCGCCGCCGGACATGCATCATCCCGACTTTCGCGATACGTCGAAACCCGCCAGTGAAAACTGGAATGGCGAGCCTGAGCGCCCGGAGTGGCCTCTTTATCTTGACTACATGCAACTGCAACTATCCGAATTGCTGACAAGATACGGACCGGTTGCCTTGATCTGGTTCGACGGCTTATACCATCAGGAAAAATACGACGGCGAGCGTTTTGTCAGTCTGATCCGGAAGCTGCAGCCTGCCACGCTCGTGAACGATCGAATCGGCGTACCCGGCGATTACGTCACGCCCGAGCAATTCATTCCCAAGGCAATTCCGACCAAAGCCGCGCACTTCTTCGGCTGGGAACAAAGCGTTCAAAAGGAGCTGAAAACAACGATTCCTGCGCCAGAAGACTTTCAGCTGTGGGAGACGTGCATGACCATCAACAACACCTGGGCGTACAACATGCACGATCACGACTATAAGTCGGCGCAGTTTCTCATCCGCGCCTTAGTGGAAGTGGCAAGCCGCGGCGGTAATTTCCTGCTGAATGTCGGCCCGCGGCCCGACGGTGTCATTCAGCCGGAATTTCAGGAGCGTCTTCGCGCCATCGGCGATTGGCTGTCGGTGAACGGAGAATCCATCTATGGAACAACCTACGGGCCAATTCAGGGGAGCAGCTCAATTCGAACTACGGCAAAGCGTGAAACCATTTTTGCCCACATTTTCGATTGGCCTTCATCGCCGCTGGAGCTGGACGGGCTGCAGGCAAAGGTCATCTCCGCCCGTGTGCTCGCGAACGGAGAGTCTTTGAAGTTCCGCCAGTCAGAAGGAAAACTCGAAATCGATTTGCCTTCCCAGGCGCCCGACCCAAATGTGACCGTAATAGCTTTAAGAACGTTATAAGTTCGATAGCGAATCAGAAATCTTCATGGAACGCTACCTCTCCGGCAACAGCCGTCTGATATGCGGATACACGGCGTTCGAAGAAATTTGTCAGTTCCTGAACATCCTGCAGATCCATAAATGAAAATGGGTTCTTTGCATGGAACGCAGGAGCGATTCCGATGCGCTGCAGCCGGGAGTCGGCGACATAACCGAGATACTGGCGCATATCACGCACTGAAAGCCCAGCAACGCCGCCGCTCAAAAGATCTTCCGCGAACTGCGTCTCTGCATCCACCGCTTCGTGCAGCATCTGGACGATATCTTTCTCCAGTTGCTCATCCCATAAGTCCGGCTCCTGGCTTCGAACTACTTTAACGACTTCAAAAGCAAACTCCAGATGGCAGCTTTCATCGCGAAAAACCCAGTTCGTGCCCGCAGCAAGTCCATGAAGCAATCCTTTCGAGCGGAGAAAGTACACATAGGCGAATGCCGCAAAGAAAAAGAGTCCTTCGATGCACGCAGCAAAGCAGATGAGATTCAAGAGAAATTGTTTGCGATGCTCTCTTGTCCTGAGCTGATCGAGATCCTGAATCGAATCCATCCACTTCATGCAGAAGTCTGCCTTCTTGGAGATCGAAGGGATGTTTTCAACCGCTGCAAACGCCGCGGCGCGCTCGTCAGGATCAGGCACATAATTGTCCAGCAGTGTGAGGTAGAACTGCACATGCACAGCTTCTTCAAAGAGCTGGCGTGAAAGATAAAGCCGCGCTTCCGGTGAGTTGATGTGTTTGTACAAGTTGAGAACAAGATTGTTCGAAACGATGGAATCGCCGGTAGCAAAGAATGCCACGAGCCGCTGAATGAGATGAACCTCGGCAGGACTGAGACGCTGTTTCAGGTCGACCAGATCCGTCTGGAAGTCCACTTCTTCGACCGTCCACGTGTTTTTGATACCGTCGCGGAACATATCGAAAAAGACGGGATAGCGCATCGGCCGCAGCGTGAGGCAGAGACCTGGATCGAGAATCGCTTGAGGCGTTTGAACAGATGACATGGCAATCCCCTTTTACTGGCACGCTTCACACGAGCCTGGATTCTCAAGAGAGCAGGCAACGGCAGATGCCTGGGAAACAGTAGTCGTCGCAGTTGCCGCGACGGTGGTCTTTGCAATGCGCGTGGCTGGACGGGAACGCAGGTAGTAGGTGGTCTTAAGCCCGCTCTTCCAGGCGTACATATACATGGAGCTGAGCTTGCCAATGTTTGGAGACTCCGAGAACAGATTGAGCGATTGGCTCTGGTCGATGTAGGCGCTGCGATCGCGCGCCATGTCGATTAAGCCGCGCATTGGAATTTCCCATACAGTGCGATAGATCGATTTGAGGTCTTCGGGAAGTTCGCTGATTTGTTGCACAGAGCCTTCGGCCAGTTTCAGGCGAGTCCGAATTTCCTCGTTCCAGAGCCCGCGCTCTTTCAGTTCTGCAACCAGATAGCGATTGACCTGAAGAAACTCACCGGAGAGCGTTTCGCGCTTAAAGAGATTGGAGATTTGCGGCTCGATGCATTCATAGCAGCCAACGATAGACGCGATGGTGGCCGTCGGAGCAATGGCAATGAGCAACGAGTTCCGCACGCCATCTTTCTGAATTCGTTCACGCAGCAAATTCCAACGCGTCTCATCTGCCGGACTCACACCCCAAAGATCGAATTGCAGATTGCCTTCAGCCAGACGTGTTTCCGCAAAGGAGGGATGCGGTCCATGCTTCTCGGCCAACTCGCACGAAGCCACGAGCGCATGATAGTAAATCTCTTCCTGAATGCGTGCCGATAGATATTGAGCCTCGGGCGAGTCGAAAGGTAGCCGCAGTTGAAAGAAGACATCCTGAAGGCCCATGACTCCAAGACCCACGGGACGCCACCGTGCATTCGCATTTGCCGCCTGGGGAACAGGGTAATAATTGATGTCGATAACGCGATCCAGCATCGGAACGGCGATTCTCACCGTCTGTGCCAGCTTGTCAAAGTCAAAGGCGCCGTCCGTAACATGGCGAGCAAGATTGATCGATCCCAGATTGCAGACCGCCGTTTCTTCGCGTGAGGTCACCTCCGTAATCTCCGTGCAAAGATTCGAGAGATGAACAACATTGCCGGGCTTGCCGGTCTGATTGCACTTCAGGTTGCAGGCATCCTTGAAGGTCATCCAGCCATTGCCTGTTTCCGCCAGACAGCGCATCATGCGCGCATAAAGGTCGCGCGCCTTTATCTGCCGCGTGAAGAGCTTTTCGTTCTCGGCCTTCTCATAAGCTGCCGTGAACCCATCTCCGAAAAGGTCGGGAAGGTGAGGAACCACCTTAGGATCGAAGAGCGACCAGATGCCGTCTTCATCGACGCGGCGCATGAACAGGTCTGGAATCCAGTGAGCGAGGTTGAGATTGTAGGTGCGGCGGGATAGATCGCCGGTATTCTCGCGGAGTTCCAGGAATAGCTCGATGTCTGCGTGCCACGGTTCGAGATATACACAGCATGCGCCTTTTCGTTTGCCGCCCTGGTTAACGGCGGCAACCGAACTATCCAGCGTCCTCAACCACGGAACAATACCATTCGACAGGCCGTTAGTTGCGCGGATCAGAGAGCCTTCCGAGCGCACGCGATGGAATGCCAGTCCAATGCCGCCGGAGAACTTTGAAAGAAGCGCTACGTCTTTGTACGCGTCATAGATGGATTCCAGCGAGTCCAAAGGAGAATCGTGCAGATAGCACGAAGACATCTGCGCATGTTTGGTGCCGGAGTTGAAAAGTGTGGGAGAGCTCGGCATGTAATCGTGAGAAGCAATCAGCCGATAGAATTCAATCGCTTCATTCGGCGTGCCTGCGAGTCCACATGCTACGCGAAGAAAGAAATACTGCGGCGTTTCTATGACTTTGCGGGAGAGCGGATCGCGCAGAAGATAGCGGTCATAGACCGTGCGCAGGCCGAAATATTCAAAGCGGTCCGAGAGCTGTTCGTCGATGGCATGGTTAAGCTTTCGAACATGCGTGCGAACAAACTCTGCTGTCGCTGGGTTGACGATGCCTTCCTGATGGCCATATTCGATCGACTGCGAGAAGGAATGCAGGTTCTGGCCGGCGACTTCCTTCAGGATCGTCCCCAGTAGCAGGCGCGCGGCCAGTTTCGAGTATTGCGGCTCCTCTGCGATGAGAGATGCCGCGGTGTCAATCGAGATCGCGTCGAGCTCCCGTGTGGTGGCGCCGTCGTAGAGGCCGCCGATGGTCTTACTGGCAATGCGAATCGCATCCACTTGAGAGAGCCCCCAGCAACATCTCTGGACAGCGCGGACAATCTTGTTTACATCGACGGGTTCCAGCGCGCCGTTGCGCTTGCGAACGTGCATGGTCGGTGTTTCCTCTTGGACAGGAAAACCGGGCAGTGTGCCAGAAAAGCTGGACTGAATCGTAGCCATCGGCTGTTCTCCTTGCCTTCGAGGAATGGGAAGAGACAGCAGGGCCCGAGGATGGGCAACGCCACTGCACTTCACCTCCCCTCGGAGGCGTCAGCGAATATCTTCAGGGCAGGTCTTCGGACTTACAGGCTGCCTACTTGCTCTAGCTTCCCAGTTCATAGCTGAACCAGTGCTCTTTAGGAGCGTTCGTTCCTGTTTACCGCTGCGGGGCAGTTCCGGATTTTCACCGGATTCCCTTTTCTGCCTGATCTCGCGGGTCAGGCACCATGAAGTGAAACATACTCTATCAAGGGCACAGTCACATGTCAAACCCCATATCTAGGGGTGCCTGTGCAAATTTTGCTTGACCCGCTCGTAGGCCTGAATATCGCTGTGATCGTTAGTAAACAGAGTGGGTTGTGGTCAAACAGGAGGATAAAAGCTTGGTTGTTAAGAGCAGGAATTTATGTCCGGCTTACAGCGAGCAGGCTTTGCCAGCCCACTTTACTCATCTTCAGCCGCTGTCCGTTCATCAGAGTCACCGATCCCTCGCTCTGCCCTTCGCGGAAGATCTCACGCACCTGGTCTACATTGACAATGATCGAACGGTGGATGCGCACGAACTTATCCGGATCGAGTGTCTCTGCGAGGCGCTTGATCGTCTCTCGCAGCATGAAGCTTTTCGTTCCAATGTGCAGGCAGGAGTAGTAGTCGGCAGCCTCGATCCATTCGATATCGTTGACATTGACGAGCGAGTCTTTTGTGCCGTTGTGAACCAGCAGCCGCTTTGGATAGTCCTTTCGAATCGCATTGCCGCCCTCAAGGCTTGCCAGCACCGACTTTAGTTGCTCGTGCGTCACCAACGCCGCCTTGGAAGCGATCCGTTCTTTGACGCGAGCCAGCGTCGCTCGCATCCGCTCCGGCTCGATCGGCTTCGTCAGATAGTCGAGGGCATGCACTTCGAAAGCCTGAAGTGCATATTGATTGTGCGCCGTCACGAACACCGTGACCGGCATGTGTGCCGAGCCAATCTGCTCGATGACATCGAGGCCGCCTCTGCCGGGCATCTGGATATCCAGGAAGAGAACGTCGATCCGCGACTCCTTAAGCGCAGCAAGCGCCTCTTTCCCATTCCGGCATTCCCCCGCGATCTCAATCTCTTCATCGTCAGACAGAAGAAATCGAAGCCGCTCGCGAGCCAGAGGTTCATCATCGGCTATAAGGGCCTTCAGCTTCATCGTCAGTTTTTCTCATAAGGGATGCGAATCGCCACTTCGAAGCCGCCCGTATCGAGAGGCCGCGCATGCATCGCATATTCGTCACGATAAAAATGGGTTAGTCGTTCGCGTGTGTTGCTCAGCCCAATGCCATGCCCATTCTGCGAATATCCACTAAGTCCCGGTCCCGAATCGCGCACCCGCAAATGTAAAGAAGCTCCTTCGCGTCTTGCTGACGCTTCCACCAGACCTTCGTTCTCACAGTGAGCAATGCCATGGCGGATCGCATTCTCAACAATAGGTTGCAACAAAAAGCATGGCACCATGCCATCCAGAGCGTTGGCCTCTACCTTGATCTCTACACGAAGCCGGTCGGCGAAACGGATCTGTTCAATCGCCAGATAGTTCTCCATATTCTCCAGCTCTTGCGATAGGGGAACCTTCTCCGGTGTTGTCCTCATCAACGTGCTTTTCAGAATTGCGTTGAGATGGGAGAGCATCTCGGTTGCTTCCTTCTGCCTTCCAAGCTCAACCAGCGTTGTGATCGCATTCAGTGTGTTGAAGAGAAAATGCGGCTCGAGCTGCATCTGCAGCGCTCGCAAGTGCGCCGCTGAAAGTTGTTTTTGCAGCTCAAGAGATTTCATGGCATCGCGTTGCGCCCGGATCTGAAACTGGAGAATTCCTGCAATGCAAAAAACAAACCCATACAGAAGCACTTCAATGCCCAGGCGATTGATATTCAGCATGCTCGTCCAGACAGAGAATGCGGTCCCATGAGCCTGCCAGTCTTTGGCGGTGAATCCCAGACTCCCTAACAGCAGAAGATGCGCTACGCCGAGCACTGACCCCACCAATACATGAATAGAAATTGCCTTCAGAGTGAAGCTCGACGCGAGTGGCACCCGCTTGCCGACTTTCCAAACAGCGCTGGCAACGCATCCCCACCACAGCCAGAGCACGGCGCCGTATAGCAAAGAAGGAGGATACAGTATGGAATGGCACTCGCCGGCAGTGGCAAGCGCAAGAAAAGTCGCAACCGTAAATATGACGGCATGACCATTGAGACGAATGCCGGCATCCCGGCTCGAATCCGCAGGTACTTGTCGCTCAGGAGAAAATGGCGTTTGTTCTGAACTCATCGCGACGGTATTCATGTGCCGTCCTTTCTTCCTGCCGATCGTGCAACCGATTGCTATCTCGACAGTCATGGTACATCTGCTGCGCTGCCGCTGTTAGCAGCACATTCATACAGCATCAGCCCTCAGCTCCTGTAGTCCATTCCTTTGCAGCGAACGTCGCCGATTCTGCAGCGAACAAATCTAAATTTCCATCCTGCCTCCGCAGATGAAAAGGCTGACCGCCAAGTTTGCCTCTTGCACAACTCGTCATAATTCCTCGCCGCGCATTTCAGATGGTTTCCTGCAAATTATGCGTCTCCCCCTGCATATAGATTTCTATGCGCAACGGGGGACGTGGATTCTAAGCCCAGGTATGGTGCGCTTGAACAGAAATGCACAATTGGCTTTGTTAGGAACTCTGACCTGCCTGACGCTTACAGCATGTTCGCGCCTGACGGCGAATACGAATAGCGCAGCGACAGAGAGAGTGCCGGTTCGTGCCGCGCTGGTCATCTCTCAGGATGTTCCCTTGGAGGTCTCGGCAGTTGGAAACGTGGAAGCCATCAACAGCGTGGAAGTGAAGCCGCGCATCGCAGGTCAAATCAACCAGGTTGCGTTCGAGGAAGGACAGAACGTAAGTAAGGGACAAATCCTGTTCACGATCGTCCCGGACGCTCTGCAACGCCAGGCGGCGGAACAACAGGCCGAGCTGGAACGTGACGCCGCGGTCGAACAACAAGCCCGTGCAGTTGTGGCGAGGGACGCTGCTTCGCAAAAACAAAGCCTATCGGAAGCCGATGTTGCACGAAAGCTGGGTGAGCTTGGAGTCATCTCCGGGCAGCGCGTAAATCAACTCGTCACAACCAGCGATACGACAAGTGCGGCGCTGCGCTCAGACCAGGCGGCAGTAGAGGCCGCGGTTGACGCGACCAAAGCTGACCGGGCCCGCCTTGCGCAAACACAATTGCAGCTGAGCTTTGCCAATATCGTTGCGCCGATCGCCGGGCGCGCCGGCGCCGTCATGGTAAAAGCCGGCAATATGGTAAGAGAGAATGACACAACGCTGGTTACACTTCTCCAGTTGTCTCCCATCCATGTCACGTTTGGTATTCCCGAGCAGATTCTGCCCGAAGTGCAGCGCCTGGACGCGCTCGGACCCCTGACCGTCGAAGCAAGCAATGGTGACGGAGCATCCTTTGCAGGCCAGCTCGTCTTTATTGACAACACCGTGGATGCAACGACCGGCACAATCAGACTCAAGGCGATATTCCCCAATACGGACGGAGCGCTCTGGCCTGGCGAGTTTGTGAGCGTCCGTCTTCGCCTGGAAATGGAAAAAGAGAAAATACTGGTCCCTGAATCTTCGATTCAAGATGGATTGGATGGAAAATACGTCTGGCTCATCAAATCGGATACCGCAACGACCGAGCCTGTAACCGTACAGCGCACATATAAACCGGAAACCGGTCCGGAACTGGCGATCGTGGGCAGCGGCATTCACCCCGGAGACACAATCGTCACCGAGGGGCAGCTCAGACTGACGCCGGGAGCGAGAGTTTCACTGCTCAGTGCGCCGCGGCCCACTGTGGCATCTCTCGGTTCCAAATCCATGCCCGCGCAATGATTCTCACGTCCGCTATGCCATGCGAGGCGATTCACTATGCGATTCACTGATTTCTTTATACATCGCGCCACGACCACAACTCTGGTGATCTCCGCGATCGCCGGGTTCGGTCTTCTAAGCTACTTTTCGCTGCCAGTCAGCAATCTGCCGGAAGTGGAATATCCGACAATCCGAGTGTCGGCGGCACTGCCCGGCGCGAACCCCGATGCCATGGCGTCGACTGTCGCTACCCCGCTGGAGAGCCAGTTTTCGACCATTCCCGGCATCGAAAACATGACCTCCTCCAGTTCTGTCGGAGAGAGCAATATCGTTCTTCAATTCGACTTAAACCGCGGCATTGATGCGGCTGCGCAGGATGTGCAGGCTGCCATCTCGCGGGCCGCAGGGGCGCTGCCTGCAGGCATGCCATCGCCGCCTTCGTATTCCAAGGTGAATCCGGCGCAGGATCCTATCTTATGGCTGGAAATGTCCTCGAAAACCATGGCATACGACGACTTTGCCAGATACGCCAATCAGGTATTTGCAAAGCGGCTTTCCATGGTGAGTGGCGTCTCGCAGGTCCAGGTGTATGGCCCGGAGCGGCCTGCGATCCGCGTGCAGGCTGATCCCGCAAAGCTGGCCGCGTATGGTTTGGATCTTGAGCAGATTCGTACCGCGCTCAGCAACAATAGCGCCAATCTTCCCACAGGCACGTTGTACGGCGACAGCAAAGATTATTCGCTTCAAGCGAACACTCAGCTCACCTCTGCGGAGCAGTTCTCGCAACTGATCGTCGCTTACAGAGACGGCGTCCCTCTGCGGCTGGACCAGGTGGCGAATGTCTTCAACAGCTCAAGCAACGTAAAACACATGTTCTGGATCAACGGCCAGCGCAGCGTCATTCTTGCCGTAAGGAAGCAACCTGGCGCAAACACCGTAGAGGTGGCCGACCGCGTGAAAGCCGCGATTCTCTCTCTGCGCGATGCAATGCCGCCGGGAGTCTCGTTTGGAAAGGTTGCGGATGACGCCGATCTGGTTCGCGACTCAATCGCGGAAGTGAACCGGGCGCTTATCATCACGATCTCTCTCGTCGTGCTGGTCATCTTCGCATTCCTGGGTACGGTGTCTTCAACCATCGTTGCCAGCGCAACGATTCCCGTATCCATCCTCGGCGCATTCATCGTCATGCGGCTCCTCAACTATTCCGTGGACATGTTTTCCATGATGGCGATCACGCTCTCCGTCGGCTTCATCGTGGACGACGCCATCGTCATGATTGAAAACATCGTGCGTCATCGTGAAATGGGCAAGACGCGACTGCAATCCGCGCTCGACGGCGCGCGCGAAGTAGGTTTCACGATTGTTTCCATGACGATTTCTCTGGTAGCCGTCTTCCTGCCGATCGTGTTTCTCAATGGAGTGCTGGGGCGGCTGCTTCGCGAATTCGCAATCACCATCTCCGCGGCCATTCTGCTCTCCGGCTTTACTGCCCTCACGCTGACGCCAATGCTCTGCAGTCGCTTCTTAAGCTCACGCGAGCATGCGCAAAACTGGTTTCAAATGCGTTCAGAACGACTGTATGCCGCGTTGGAGAACGCCTATAGGCGTTCGCTGCATGTGGTGCTGCGGCACCAGCGCATCACCGTACTGGCCAGCCTCGCAATGACTGCGCTGACCGTCTATCTCTTCATCGTCATGCCGAAAAGCTTTATGCCCACAGTGGATGTAAATTACTTCTCCGGCAGCCTGGAGGCCTCGCAGGACAATTCCTTCGACCATATGGTGGCTTACGGCCAGCAAGTGAATAGAATCCTCGGGTTCATTCCGTGGGTGCGTAGCTACATATCTGGTGTCGAGTCCCAGAACTTCGGCTGGTTCTGGGTTAATCTCGTTGATGAGAAACACCGGCCAAACGACGACATCATTCTCTCCGCTCTGCAGAAACGCCTGAATGCAATCCCGGGCCTGAACGTATATCTCCGGCATGGAGAGTTCTTAAGCCTCGGGCAGAATGAAGGACGTTCTCAATATTCTGCCTCGCTGCAAGGGCCTGACGCAGAAGAGCTGTATCGTTGGGCGCCGAGGCTGAAAGCCAGACTGCAGTCTCTGCCTCAGCTGGCGCATGTGTCCAGCGATCTGCAGATGAGCGCCCCGCGTATCGACGTCGACATACGGCGCGACCTGGCCATGTCACTGAACATTGACCCGGAGAATATTGCTAACACACTTTACGATGCATACGGAAACCGGCGGGCGAATACCATCACCGTCGCATCGGAACAGTACGACGTGATCCTGGAAGTTGCCGACCAATACCAGCGTGATCCAGAAGCTCTGGGAAGCCTGTATATACGGTCCAGCACCGGCCGGCTTGTTCCGCTCTCCGCGGTCACAAAGCTGACCCAGACAGTTGCGCCATTGACTGTGAACCACGTCGGCCAGTTTCCCGCCGTGACATTCCAGTTCGACCTGGCGCCGGGAATTTCACTGGATGCCGCGACAAAAATTGTCCGGCGGGCGGCGGAAGAGATGGGCATGCCGGCGACGCTGACCTTCACATTTCAGGGAACGGCTGCCCAATTTCAAAGCTCGCTCAAAGGCCTTGGCCTTTTGCTTGTCATAGCGGTCATGGTCATTTATCTGGTTCTCGGGGTGCTTTACGAAAGCTTCATTCATCCGATCACAATTCTCTCCGGCCTGCCGCCGGCAGCCATCGGAGCTCTTCTCGCCCTGCTGCTCTTTGGCCAGGATCTCAACCTCTATTCATTTCTCGGCATCATCCTGTTGATTGGCATTGTAAAGAAGAACGCCATTATGATTGTCGATTTCGCCCTGGACGCCGAGCGCAAAGCTGACCTGAATCCATGGGATTCGATTTGCCAGGGCTGTTTGCAGCGGTTTCGTCCCATTATGATGACCACCATGGCCGCTCTTCTGGGATCGCTCCCGATTGCCTTCGGGACCGGCGCCGGTGGCGAAGCGCGCCGTCCGCTTGGCATTGCTGTTGTCGGCGGACTTCTTCTTTCGCAAACGCTGACCCTTTACGTCACTCCAGTCATCTACCTCTGCCTGCATCGCTTTTCAACAAAAGCGCGGCTCAACGCCATCGCTGGCGAGCACGCAGTGTTAACGACATCTTGCATGGAAGAGTCTTGTATGGAAGAGTCGGTACAAAGATGACGAGCTCCAATATCCGCGTACACAAAGTAGCCCGCGAGGGGTACCGCACGACATGCGGAGGAACTGCGACGAACGGTGACAATTACGTGATAAACCGAAAAGCTATTTGCAGAAAGAAGGATTATCTTTGTTCCTGGGTGAAAGGTCCGATCACAAAAAGTGAGTCAGGCAGAGAGTTTGTGATGGATAGGGCATTGGAGGGATAAGCGGCCGGATCATTACGGTCGCGTTTCATGGATCAGGGGTGAGTGCCACAAATGCCAGCCTTCAGATAGGTGACGATATTCGCGCCTGTCTATGACGCTAGCTGCGGAGGTCCTCATGATCGCTAAGAGTTATTCTTTTCGTTTTTGCGCGTGTATTCTCACCATACTTGGTTTCCTTAGGCCGCAGTCCACGCAATCGCAACCCAACGCGCTTATAGGCGACGTCGGCACGCCAAAAGAAAAAGTGGACGGGCATCTGAAACAAGAGCTCCAGCTTGCCGGAGACTACATGATGGGGCACGGTGTTCCGCGCGACCTTACGCAATCAGCCTACTGGTATCGCAAGGCCGCCGACCAGGGATACCCGGCTGCACAGGTGCAGATTGGATACTTCTATCTCGCAGGCATAGGGGTTCCACGCGATGAAGCCCAGGCAGCAAAATGGTTCGAGCGCGCAGCGGCTTCCGGATCGAATGACGGAAAACTGAACCTTGCCGTCTTGTGTTTCCGCGGAACCGGCATCACGCGCGATCCGCACATGGGTTACCAGTTATTGCAGGAGCTTGCCGGTAAGCAATTCCCCCGCGCGGAAGACTATCTTGGCATCTTGTACTTTCTCGGGATCGGTGTTGAGAAGGATCCGGTGAAAGCTGAGAAGTGGTTTGAACGCGCCGCGAGCCATCACAGCCCGGAGGGCGAGTATGCAATGGGAACGATGTACTCGGTCGTGAGCGGGCATCCGCGCGACTTTGGCAAAGCCGCGGACTATTTGCGACGTTCTGCGCAAAGCGGATACGTCGCGAGCATGCATTCTCTCGGGCTGCTGCTGGCCAACCATACTGAGCTCGATCAGCAGCCAGATGAGGCGGTGCGCTGGCTTCAATCCGCGGCTGAAGGTGGAGCTTACCGTTCTTCCATTGCTCTTGGAATCATGGCGCGTGATGGCAAAGACATTCCAAGGGACGAGTCAGTCGCCTATCGATGGTTCACCATCGCCATAAAGCAGGGCGGCCAG
>Ga0335072_10001681_pt1 | contig 35509 bp, 25 predicted proteins | sample Lox_Sample_21_FD_206725 | JGI IMG/M metagenome (GOLD analysis project Ga0335072, IMG submission 206725) | Soil microbial communities from Loxahatchee National Wildlife Refuge, Florida, United States - Lox_Sample_2.1 | ecosystem: Environmental > Terrestrial > Soil > Wetlands | place: USA... | reverse complement strand
CTCATTGATCACCAGCATTGCCCCGCTCGCGCCTTTCAGCACGATCCCTCCCGTCACCGGTGTCGGCGCAGAATCGCTCAGCACAATCGTGTTCTGCCCCGGCGTCTGCAGCACGATGTTCTCTCCTGGCGGAATCGGCGGCGGTGCCAGCGCCAGCACCGGCACATCCGCTGCTGAGCCCCAGAACCCGCCCGACCATATCGGATAATCCGGATTCCCCTGCTCGAACTCCACCCACACCTGCGATCCGATCGCCGGCACAATAAACATCCCCGACTGCACGCCTGCCGCCGGCACGCACGGCATCGCCCAGCTCGACGGCGTCTCGCCCAGCACATCCGGACACTGCAGCATCACGCGCCCCATCTGCAGCGGATCGATGTTCTCGATCACCGTCCCGCGATACTTGCCGTAGAACTTCTGCGAGTTCCCTCCCGGCGTTGGATCAACCGGACTCATACATTCACCGTCGCAACCGTCGATACCAGACCGTTCCGCGTCAAAGTAAAGTTCTGTTTGTATTCGCCGCGCTTGATCTTGTGCGTCACACTCTTCACGTAATACAAGCCGTCAAACGCAGGGCCCGCACCGCGCACGCCCACCAGCCCGCGCGGGCTCAACAAGCCTCCATACCGCGTCACATCCAAACTTCCCTCGCACGTCACCGCTTCGGCGTAGTCGGCTGCCGCAGCCAGGCCCATCATGATCGCCTGCGGTATCGGCACCTTCGCAATGTCGTCGCGAAATGGCTTCAGATCCGGCGGAATCAGATTCGTCGGGAACGGCGGAATCGCGCCCAGCGACGGATTCAGCGGCGAAATTGGCGGAATCGGAATCGGAATGCTCGCGCCAATCTCCTGCACGTAGGTGAAGATCAGCGGAATCCTGTTCTTCTCCTGGTCGAAAGTGAAATGCAGGCTCTCCACATTCGTGTACGCATCCATATCGATGTTGAGCGCCGGCTGCGGCACGCCCACCTTCACCTGCGGACCCCAGTACGCCTTGGTCGTTCCCGCCGCCGGACCCGCCGCCAGATAAAACACATAGCCCGCCTGCGCCGCGAGATAGCGTATGTATTGCAGGTCCGTTCCCTGCTGGCTCGGAATCTGCTCCACCGGAATCGCCACATTCAGCATCACGCTCGGAATCACAATCGGAATAATCCCGAACAGTGCGTACTTGGCCAGCAGCAGCGCCACGCGCGCCTCCGGCGGGCATGCCGGAAACGGAAACCCGCTCCAGTCCGACTGATCCATCAGTGCCGTCAGGTCCTTACCCGTAATCGTCAGCGTCGAGTTCGATCCTTTATCGCCCGGCGAAATCTGGTTGTTCGTAATCACACCGTCGATCAGCACATTTGCTTGCCCGTTCACCGTCGCAATCAAAATCACGCGCATGAAGAGCAACGGCATCCCACCCGTCAGCAGAAACAAAATATTCAGCGGCGACTGCTTGTCAATCGAGAAGATCAGCTGAAATCCACTTTGTCCCACGTCCTCGATCTTCACCTCCACTTCGGCCAGCGCTTCGAGCACACTGCTCGGCACCGGCGCCGGCACTACCGGCCCGATCATCAGCGTGAGTTGCACGCTCTTAAGCAGCACTCGAAGCCCCCGGCACGCCCTGCGGCATCGTGATCGCAATCGTGCTGCCCGGCGTCGCAATCAGCGCATTCGGACGAATCGCGCCATTGGCATCGCACAGCAGCCAGAACATCAGCGGATCGCCCAAATACTTCGCCGCAAGCAGATCCAGCCTGTCGCCGCGCTTCACCGTATGCTGCGCAACCATTGCATAGTTCGGCGCGCCCGGCTGCGGCACAAACCGCCTCGCCAGATACGCAATCACCTGCCCGCTCGGCGCGGTATATTGCAGCGTTTTCGAGTTGTAATAACGGCTGTCAGTCGGGAAACTCACCGACGGCACCACACCCGCCTGAATCAGCGCTTGCAGCGGATAGTTCATGGCAAACCTCCCAGTCCCAGCACCGTCAGCGAAACGGATTGCGCCCTGGACGCCAGCTGCTCCTTGTTGCTCAAATACGCCATGAAGATCTTTCCCCCCGGATGTTCAAAGCCCAGGTCATCCACTGTCAGCACGCGCATTCCCAGGCTCACCTTGGCGCGAATCGGATTCAGCGACGTGTCGAAAAATTCTTCCGTGATCGAAAACTCCGTCAGCCGCACCGGCACCACCCGGCTCTTGCTCCACACAAATAACGTCAGCGGCTGTTCCAACGGAATAATCTCCAGCGTGCCCGCCTGCGCCATCGCATCGTCGGCCAGCAGCGTCTCCAGCGTGGGATTGATCAGCATCTCCAGCTGCGCCAGCTGCGGCTGCAATCCAAACTGCACCGCCGTCGGATTCTGATTCGGAAACTCGAGCTGGTCGGTCGCGTCCAGCTCCGCCTCCAGCTTGATCGTCTCGATTGCTGGCCCACGCAGCCTTAGAGCATCGACACGCACACCGTCCTGGCCACCCGGCATCGACTGAATCTGCAGCGACCGAGTTAGAGAATCCGGGTTGTACTGCAGCGCAATCACGCTCTGCACAGCAGACGTGTCCACATCCATCGTCACAATGCCGCCTTTCACCAACCGCGGCGAAATAGGGGAAGTGCTCAAAGCATCCAACTCCTCTCCGCTACACCTGATGCGCTATGGCGCATGCGCCGCGCCCGCCGCCGTTCCCGTCGCAGTCGGCGGAGGCGCTGCCGTCAGAATCGCCTTGTATTCCTCCGGCGTGTGCACATGCCCGTCGCGTGTCACCACCTCCACCGTCACCGCATCCACGCCCGCATTGGCCCCTCGGCCCGAGTGCACCCGCGTGCGGATCGTATCGCGCCGGCTATTGCGATACACCCGGAAGATCTCGCCTCCTGCATCGGTATTGATCAGCCGGATTGTGGGATCGCTGAAGAAGTCACGCAATACAGCTAGCTCCGCCTGAATCCCTTGCGCATGTGCGCGATCGAACTCTCTCTGCGCGCGATCGCCGGCCTCGCCTGGCGCCTCTGTATTAAGCGACTCGCTGCCGATCCGCCGCTCGTAGTTGCGCGTTGCCGTGCGCTCGCGCAGAAAATGCACCAGCACGCTCTGCAACCCCAGGTCGCTGCTTGCCAGTAGGTCATCAATGTCCACATAACCCGACGACCACGCATCTTCGGTGACGGAGGTGTGGTATCCCTCGGTCCGGTTACCTAAGAGTCCATGCCTGTTTGTGAACCGCAGCGGAATCACCGCTGCCTGATCGATGAATCCTTGCATCTGCGTGTCGAAGTTGCTCAGCGTTCCCCCCGCTTTCACCGTGTACTTCAATTCGCCGCTGTCCAACGCAAACGTGAGTCCATTCGACATCGCGTTCAGCCGGGTCACCAGCTCCGGTACACGCGCAAACCCCGACTGCTCGCCGCGCCCTACATCGCGCATCGCAATCTTCCGCTGCACCGCGCCCATCGCTCCACGCGCCGGCATCCCCACGCCAAAGCAAGCTCTCCCGCTCTGCTGAACCACGTGCGTCAGCTCATGCGCCAGCAGCCGCATGCCCTCGGCTCCGCGCGGCGCATACCGATCCGCGGCGAAAATCACATGCTCTGCCGAGGTGTACGCCGCCGCGCCCAGCCCCTTCGCGGAAGCCGCCGCCTGCGCATCCGTGTGCACACGCACTCTGCTGAAGTCGAACCCGAAGCGCCGCTCCATCAGCCGCCGCGTCTCGCCATCCAACGCCTGACCCGACTCACGCAATACATCGTCGACCCCAGCCGCATCCTCCTGAACCGCGTTGCCCTCTGCCTTGCGCTGCACGGGAATTTCCTCTGGCTTCTTCTTGTCCGCATCCTTCTGCGTCGCAACGGATGGCGCCAATGGCTGCAGCCCAAGCTTCTTGTCAAGCTCCAGATTCATCAGCGGAGAAAATGTCCATCCCGTACCGCCAGCGCCTGTTTGTCCAGGCTGCTTCGGCGCCAGCAATGGCACGCCGCCCGTCCCCGGCAGCACCCCAACCCGCCGCGCCAACGCATCGCTTAGCATCTTCTCGTCAGCTTTCTGTTGTTCCGCCTGCGGCGTTCCCGGCGCAAAATGCATGCCCCTGCGAATCTCGTCCATACTCGCAGCCACAGGCGCGGTCTCCGCCAGATACCGCTGCGATGCCGTGGGCTCTTTCTTCTTTTTCTTGTCCTCTCCCGGCGTAAAGCTGAACGTGATCATCGCCTTCGTCGGATGATCCACCGGTCCCTCGTACGTCAGCTTCACCTTCAGCCCCGGCTTCACCCCGTCCAGTGGAATCTCGGGAATCTGCGCGGGCAGCGCCTTGTGCGTCGCGGCCAATGTCGAAACCGCCGCCGTCGCCGCCGCGCCCGCAACCATCTTTCCCGGTAGTGTGCCGAGAAAATCCTCCGCGCCCTTCACCAGCGGATCCTGCGAGACCGCGTCCTTCAACTTCTTGCCAATGTCCGTCTGAAGAAAGGCTTCGCCCAGCTTTTCCGCCGCGTCCTTATAGTTGTTCGGTTGCGCATCGGTCGGCTGCTGTGTTGTCGAAGTGTCCTGCGTCTGCTGGCGCTGTACCTGTCCCGGCCGAAGGCTGCTGAACTTCCACTGCGGAACCCGCTCGCCTCGGCTCACCGCATCCGCCGCACGATCCGCTTCCCGCTCGAAGGCATCGTCGCGTGCACCAATGCGCAGGCTCTTCGCAGGCTTCTTCGCAGCCGTGGTCTCTGCATCGCGCGTCTTGCGCGTCAGCGTCACGCTCATGGCTTAAGCCCTCTTCCGATTCCTCGTGCCACCTGCACGCCTAGCTTCCCCACGCCCGCAGTGCCGGGGTCCAGAGCCACGCGCGGCAACCGCAGCACCGGCGTCCGATGCGAGCGCGCCCACGCTTCGCGCCCCCTCGGCTCCGCAAGAATCCTTTGCAGCTCCTTTTCAAGCGACACCACAAAGGCGCGCTGCATCGCGGGCTCCATGCCCCGCAGCACAACTCGGTCGATATTCATGCGAATACGGCTCACACCCACCCCCGTGTTTCGTTCACCGTCAGCGGCCGCTCCGCCTTGATCGCTTCCAGCTTCGTCGCCTGCAGAAGATGCTCCATCCGCACCGGACCGCCGCGCTCCGCGGCCAGGAACGCCGCATTCATCGCAATGTTCCGAATATTCCCGCCCGTCATATTGAGTTGCGCCAGCAGCAGCGCGTTGATCCCCTGCGTCGGCGTCTTCGCCGGGAAGATGCGCTGCCAGATCGCCTCCCGCTGCGCTGTGTCGGGAAACGGAAAGTCCACCGTGAAGCGCAATCGCCGCTGGAACGCCGCGTCCAGTGAAGACTTCAGGTTCGTCGTTAGAATCGCCAGCCCCTGAAAGCTCTCCATCCGCTGCAGCAGATACCCCACCTCGATATTCGCGTAGCGGTCGACGCTGTCCTTCACCTCGCCCCGCTTGCCGAACAGCGCGTCCGCCTCGTCGAACAGCAGAATCACGCCGCCCTCTTCCGCGGCATCGAACACCTGCTTCAGGTTCTTCTCCGTTTCCCCGATGTACTTGCTCACTACCGTCGCCAGATCGACGCGATAGAGATCCAGCCTGAGCGCACGCGCCAGCACCTCCGCCGCCAGGGTCTTTCCTGTTCCGCTCGCCCCGGAGAACAGCGCGTTGATTCCCAGTCCTCTCCGCCCCCGCTCGGCAAATCCCCACGTCTCATACACCGTCATGCGGTGCCGCGCCTGCGCCGCCAGCTGATGCAGTATCTGGATCTGCGCCTCCGGCAAAACCAGATCGGTCCATGTCGCCACCGGCTCGATCCGTTGCGCCAGATCCTCTAACTGCGGCCGCGCCAGCGAACGGCAAATGCTCCACAGACGCACCGGATCGACCGAGCCCTCGCTCGAGCGCATCGAGCCCCCCAGCGCCGAAATCGTCTGCGCACTCAGGCGAAACTGTTCTGAAACATCATCCAGCAACCCCGCCAATCCCTCTGCACCTGTTCCCAACGCATGCTTCCACAACTGCTTCTGCTCGATCGGCGACGGTTTGTTCACGTCGTAACGCAGCACCGCCCGCTCCAGCCGTATCGGCTCGCGGCTGGCCACCACCAGCGGTGCAGGCAGACGTTCCAGCACCTGCCGCACCGCCGCTGAAGGCGCGGCCGCACCGCACTGTACCAGCAGCACGCCCGGCAGCAGCCACGCCTCGCGCGCCCACAACGCGGCCATCTGGTCCACTTCCGCCGCTGTAGTTGGAAGATTCTCCGCGCGCAGCACATAAAGATGCCGCCCCGCGTTCACAGCCCATAGCGATGCAATGTCCTCCTGCCCCTGCGGATCATCGCCGCAAAGATGCAGCACCGTCGCCTGTCCCGACTCAGCGTCAAACGCGGCAATCGTTTCCACCGTCAGCGCCCGATGCTCTTCCGCAATCGCGTGTGGATGCGCTTTGAACTGCAGCAGCTTTTCCAGCCGTGGATCAAGCAAGTTCACACCCGCCAGAAAATGTAAAATGCGCTCGTCAATGCGCAGCGGCGCAGCCGTCAACCCACGCTCTGCCTCGATCTCCACCAGCCAAAATCTGCGCAACGGAGCCGTCGGCGCCAGCGCGCTCCAGTGCGGATCAACCAGCGTCGCCAGCGCCAGCCCGAACGTGATCGCGCCCCGCGCTTCGCGCCCGAGCGCCTCGCCGGCAAACTGCCCCAGCTTAGAGTCCATTTCCACACCCGCTGCCAGCAGCACCACATCGCGCTCAAAAGGACTGAGCCCGAAGATCGTGCTCAACCGCTCGATCGCCGGCGGCGGGTCGAGCGTCTTCCGCAACAGCTCTTCCTCGAACGCGCTCACCTCGTGCTCTTCATCGGGCTGAAACCTGCGCCGCAGCCGCGCAAACTCCATCACCAGGTACGCCTGGTTGGCCTCTGACCACGAGATGGGAATGCGCTGGCTCATATCGTCACCTTCGGCCCCGTAAACACCGGCGGATGCACAGTCCAGTTCACGCCCACGATGCTCGGCGCGCCATCCACCGTCAGTCGCGCCAGATAGGAGCCCGTCGCAAGCGCCGGCACGAACTCGAACATCAAACTACCCGTGCTCGCGTCCACAGGCCCCGCCGAAGCGGACTGCCCATTCAGCGTCAACGTCGCGTTCTGGCTCGCCACCATGTTGGGCGTGAAGGTAACCGTCACCTGCGTGCTCGTTCCCGTTTGCACAACCGACGTAGTGCTCTGGTACACCGGAGCCACGGCAAACGGAAGCGTGCCCGTGCTCTGCAGCGCGTTGCCGCTCGCATCGTTGAAGAGCACAGCCAGCGAGTAAATCCCCGCCGGCACATTCGTCGGCACAACGAAAGACAGATTGTTGCTATCGATCGGCGATGCATTCGCCGGCTGCTGCACGCCCAGCCGCGTATTCACCAGCAGCACCTGGCCCGCGCTCGCCAGAAACTCGCCCGTCACCTGCACCGTGTCGCCCGGCGCGGCGGAGACCTGCCCATGCGCCAGATCGATCTTCAGAATCTGCGATGGCGTAATCGCCTGCGCCTTGATGTGCCGGTGCAAAACCGGAAACGCCAGCGAAACGGTGGCCGGCTGCTGCATCAGCACTACCGAAACCTGAAACGCATACGTTGGCCGGTAGTCCGCCTTCAACGCCGTCCAGATCCACGCCATCTCTTCGCGGCCCATCGTCGACGGCGTGATCTTGATCATCTCAATCTGGTCGGCCAGCCCCGACGTGCTCAAATGCGCCGACAGAGGATTGCCCGAGTCCGCACTGGGCAGCGCCGCAAAGGCATTGCGAATATCCTGCCGTGTCATCACCGGATTCTCATGCAGCATCAGCAGCGCATAACCCAGCAGGGCCTCAGCCTGCCAGTCATTCGAACCGTACGCCGTAAGCAGATAATGCAGATCGAGAGCCAGCGGAGGATTCTTCAGCTGCGTGCTGCCGTCCCCCGCCACGCGCGGCTGCCCCACATTGCGCCACGCCGGGTTATCGCTCACCTGGTGCAGAAACAGGTTCACCTGGTTCTGCAGCGTGGCACCGGTCCCGATCGCATTCTGCACAATGTCCGGCGCAACCGCAGAGATCGTCGGCGTCCCCCCGAAATACGAGCTCAAGCCCGTGTACACATTGCCCAGGTAGTACTCCAGCACCGCCGTCACGCCCGCGATGGCCAGCGCATTGCTCATCTGGCCCTCCCGTTGCCGCGTTTCAAGTATTCATCCAGGCTCATCGCGCGTCGCGTCGGCGCAGACGCGGGCCGCGCCACCGGCTGCGCAATCGCCGCGACCTCAATGCGCCCAATGTGAATCGTGATCTCATCGGCCTCGCGCGTCTGCGCTGCCGCACGTCTCTCTGCTGGTTTCTCCGAAACGTGCGCTCGCGCATCGCGTGCCGACGCAAGCGGTTGCATTGGACGCAGCAAATTTCCAGCTGTTTGCACGTCACGAAGCGAAGCCGGATCGTCGCCGCGAGAAATGTCCCTACTTTCAGCAAACTCTTCTCGATCGCTGCTTGGAGCTGCACTTTTACTTCCACGCTCCTGCCGCGAATCGTCCGTTGCCACATGGAGCAGGCGCTGCACCGATCTCGCCGCCGGGACAAGTCTCTCCTGCAGCTCCCTGCTCCCGGGCACATGCGATCGAGCATCCTCTTCATTCGCACGCGACTCCTCGAATCGCTCGGCGCGCGTCCCTCGTTCTACCGTTCCCGCAGATACCTGGCGAACAATAGGCGCAGGTATCTCCACCGGCAGCTTGGGCACATCGGCTGCACGTCCACTCAGAGGCGCATAGATCGAGCCGGATACCGGCCGCAACCGCGGAGCCGTCGGTCGTGCCACCACACTCGCCGCCAGTCGCCGAAGAAAGTGACTCATCCCTGCACCATCGCGAGATACATCGCGCGCCGGCTCTCACTCAGCGCAAGAATCTCTCTCTCGCTCCACCCATAGGCGCTCGCCAGAGCATGCACCTCACCCAGAATCCGCTTCGCCGCAGCCTCCAGCTCAGCCCACACAAACTCCACCAGGTCGAGCGCCTGCTCGCGTACGCTTCGGCACACCGGGCACTCGAACGACAGCACAATCTCCGCCAGAGGATCAGCAGCAATCATCTGCTCGCCCAGCCGCTCCAGATCGCCGCCAGACCACTCCGGCAAAGGCTCTGCTTGTTCGTGCAAATCATCCGTCTCCACGCGGCATACCTCTAGCAGCTTCATCGTTGCTCTCTCCGGATCACTCTCTCCGGCAACACGCGCCAGATCCCGGCTCGTCGGCACGCGAAACCTGCGCTCATGCAGAACGATCGGTTCATCGGTGCCTTCGCGCTGTTTCTCCATCAAGCTCCGGCAATCCACCCAAAACTCCAGCTTCTCCCCGCACTGCGCACACTCCGTCCAGCCCTGCAACTCCGGCCCGAAGCAATCGCTATGCAGTTGCGCCAATGCCTGGTTGCGCCGGCCCAGCGTCCAGTCTTCGACGTTCTCCGCTGACGTCTCCGTGAGCAGCGCGCACACCGCACGCACTCCCCGGTCGAGCGGATGCAGCCCGCACCCGTCTTCCCAGAGCGAAAGCAAATCGGCATCGCTCAGAGCACACATTCCGATCCCGCTCCACATAATTCGTTACCCGATTTCCTACGTCGCCACGCTGCTCAGCGTCGGCTCGGCCGGCTCCGTCACGCTCGTGTCGCGCTCCCATCCCTCGTTTTCCAGCTTGATGTGCTCAATCGCAATCGCATTCGCGTTCGCGTCGAGATCCGGCATCGCCTGGTACTCCGACACCCAGCAGCGGAAAATCTTGTACGCCATCACCAGTTGGCCGGCCTCGTTGTAAAACTCCAGATAGATATCCTTGCGCATGTTCGCCAGCGAAACCTCTGCCCCCAACGCCGCGCCGTAATTCCACACCAAACCCGCCCAATCATGAAACGCGAGGTCCTGCGTCAGTCCCCGTTCGAGCGTAATCGCGTCATATTTACTCCGCCCCGGAGACTTGTGCGCCGTCGAAGGATCGCCGCCGCTGCGATGTTCCACCACTTCCGTCGTGCGCTTCAGCGCGCTCATCTTGCTCACCGCCGCCACATACTGCCCATCCCACTTCAACCGGAACTTGAAATTCTTATAAGGATCCAACCGCTTCGGATTTGCCGGAAACATCGCCATCGAATCTCCTCCTCACATCCCGATCAAACCAAAAACCTTCCGTCGACTTCGACCTGGCACCACTCTCCGTGCCCCATCCTTTCGACTTCTTGCTGTCGAAAGAGTGGGAGACCACACAAATCAACCTGCCACAGATTCCGGGTGCCCTACCCTCGCCGCGTTCTTGTCTTTGCGGCTAGGGTGGGAAAGCACGAACCACAACTCAGCACCACTCTCCGTGCCCCGCCCTTTCGACTTCTTCCCGTCGAAAGGGCGGGAGACCACACACTCTACGTCGCACTCTGCCCCGCCATCTGTTGAATCTGAATCACCACAAACTCGGCCGGATACAACGGCGCAAATCCCACCAGGATGTTCACTATCCCCAAATCAATGCTCGACTGCGGATTATTTTCCGCGTCGCACTTCACAAAGTAGGCTTGCTGCGGCGTCGTCCCCTGGAACGCGCCCTGCAAAAACAGCCCCTGCATAAACGCTCCGACGTTGAGTCGGATCTGCCCCCACAGTGCCTCATCATTCGGCTCAAACACCACCCACTGCGTACCGTCATACAAGCTCGATTCGAGAAACAACGCGAGCCGCCGGATCGGCACATACTTCCACTGCGAGCCCGCCTGATCGTTGCCCTGCAGAGTGCGCGCGCCCCACACCACGTCGCCATACACCTGGAACTCGCGCAAGCAGTTGATCGCCTGTATATTGAGCTGTCCGTTTTCTGCATCCGTCAGGTTGTACTGCAATCCCAGCGCGCCCGTCAGGCTCGCATCAATGCCCGCCGGCGCCTTCCACACACCGCGCGCCGCATCCGTCGCCGCATAAATACCGGCGACAAACCCGCACGGAGGAAACAGCGTCGGCCGATTACCAAACAGGGGATCCGGCGCTTCGATCCACGGAAAATAAAACGCGGCGTTCGTCGCATATTGCCCGGTGATCGATCCTGCCGTACTGCCCACCGGCCCCGTCGATTGCAAGCCCGCCGTCGTGGCAAGCTGCCACGAGTCCACAATGTAGAAAGCTCGCTTCTTCCAGCAGTACTGCTGCAGGGTTGAGATCGTCGGCGCATCCGTCTCCGCGGGAATACACAGCAGATTGAAGATATCCACGCGATCCAGCAGATATACGCCCTTCGTCGCATTCGACAACAAAGCGAGTTCGAAGTTGCCGTCCGTCGCCGGCGTCAGCACCGATCCATCCGCGCCGCCGGTCAACGCCACTGGGCTCGCCGTCGGCGCAGGCGTCGCCGTCGGAGCAACCGCAATGCCCGTTGCCGGATTGATAAAGGTGATGTAATTCGAGTCGTTATCAATCACCGTCACCGCGTAAAACGCGTCGGTCGGTGTAACCGAAAGCCCCGAGTAGCTCTCCAGCGTCTGCACCGTTCCACTTGGCGTGGTCTGCTGCACCAGCAACCCGAACCGCCCCGCCGTTGGCGAAGGCGTCACCGAGACGATCAGCCTATTCCCCCACGCACCCGGACTGCTCGCGAACAGCGTCAGCGATCCGCCCGCTGCAACTGCCGTCGCCAGCCCCGGCGTGGCCACGCTGAAACTCGCCACCGACGCCGCCGAAGAACTCCACGTCACCGACGAAGTGATCATCTGCGTCGACGCATCGGAGTACGTCCCCGTGGCCACAAACTGCTGCGTCTGCGACGGCAGAATCGTCACCGGCCCCGCCGGCGTCACCGCAATCGACTGCAACACCGCCGGCGTCACCGCCACATTCACCGTCGGCGATAGTCCCAGCCACGCGGCCGTGATCGTCACCGAAGGATTTGCGTTCACGCCCGTCACTAGGCCGGTCACCGGATCGACCGTCGCGTCTGCACTCGACGAGCTCCATGCCACGCTCGTCGTCACATTTGCCGTCGTTCCGTCAGCATAAATTCCCAGTGCGTTCAACTGGAGCCTCAGCCCTTTGGCCACCGATGGATTCACCGGCGTCAGCGAGATCGACGAAAGCGTCGCCGCCGTCACCGTCAGCGTTGTGCTCGCCATCTGCGATCCGCTCGTAAACGTGATCGTCGTTATCCCGGGAGCAACCGCCGTCACCACGTTGCCTGCCACAGTCGCCACAGCCGTGTTGCTCGAAGTCCACGTGCCCGAGACCGATCCAGGCGTTGCGCTGTCGGAGTACGTCGCAATCGCCGACAGGTTCAGCGTCTGCCCCACCGGCAGCACCGGCCCCGCCTGCTGCACCGCGATCGCCGTCACCGCCGCCGTACTCGATACCGTCACCGCAACCGCGCCGCTCGTCACGCCCAGGCACGCAGCGGTGATATTCGCGGTTCCTCCGGTCGTCCCCGCAAACACCAATCCGCCGCTCGTCACGCCGGCCACCGAACTGTCCGAGCTGGCCCACGTCGCAATCGCCGTCACATCCTGCGTCGTTCCATTCGAGTAATTCGCTGTCGCCGTAATCTGTTGCGTCGGCCCCACCGGCGGCCCCGATGTGGGCTGCGCCTGTCCCAATGCCAGCGACACTGCATTCGGCGTCACCGCAATCGACGAAAGCGTCGCCGGCGTCACCGTAACCGTAATGCTGTTCGAGATCAGCCCTGAAGTCGCCGTCAGCACCGCCGTCCCAGCATTGTTCGCAACGGTCGTCCCGCCGCTCGTAAAGGCGATCACATTCGTATCGCTCGACGTCCACGCCGGCGAAGCCAGCGCGCTCGCGCTTCCGTCGGAGTAATTGCCCGTCGCGGTAAATGTCGGCGTCGCGCCCAGCGGAATCGGCGGCAGATTCCCCGGCGCAATCGAGATGCTCTCAAGCACAGGCGCACCCACACTCAGCGTCACGGCCGGCGAAACAATCGTGCCCATCGACGCCGTCACCTGCGCCGAAGCGCTACCCAACCCTGCCGCAACCGCCGTCGCACTTGGCACCGGATACGTACTCGGCGCCGGCGGCAGCGACCCATCCCAAATCAGCCGGATGATGTACGCCTGCTGTCCGCCATTCGCGAAGAACTGATTCACCGCATACCCAAGCAGGCTGCGCGCATCCAGTCCGCCAAACTTCGTCTGGTACTCGGCCCAGCTCTCCACCATCGTCGCCTCGGTGGTCGGCCCCTGCGGCGCCCATCCCACAAACGCCGCAATCGACGTCGCCACGCCGGTAATGGTGTGCACGCCGCTCGAAAGCTCCTCTATATAGACCCCGGGGTAGGTGAACGCGGACATGAATTCCTCCTCCTTCGGCTCGGTATTGGCAGCCCTCCGCGAGCACTTAAAAGTCCAAACTGTGTGAAGAAGGTCGCTAAGGGAGCAACGTCCAATGATTGCGCTGTTTATCGCGTTATCGTTCGCGGCGGTAGGCCGCGTTTGCGCATGCGACCTGTCACAGCGATCAGATACGCTATCCGCCGCACGCATTCAGCATCGGCACGAACAGAAGACCAATTGAAAGAAGGAAGAAAGGAGAATGAGACCTGCGTCGGCCCATCACCCCGTCCACTGTCACATGAGTTGTAACAGCTGTCACACCCGCGCCCAACCACGGCTCAACTCCCGCCGATCCCAAGCATTGTCATTCTGAGCGACCGAACACTGAGCGTAGCGAAGTGGTAGGGAGTCGAAGGACCTGGGGTTGCTTTTCAGCGTCAGTGCCTCAGAGCTTGCCTTGGGCGAAATTTGAGGATCTCAGTTCCGCAGCCTTAGAAAACCTGGGACAACGCACCCACACCACACCCGCCGCCCCGGAGGGCCGGCGCGAACATACGCGCAACGCTATGACACCGTCTCCAGCCGCGCCGTGCCCTCGGTCGCAATCTGATGCTTGCTCAACTTCCGGTACAACGTCATGCGCGACCAGTTCAGCCGGCGCGCCGCGGCGGCTTTGTTGCCGCCCGCCCAGCTCAGCGCCGAAATCAGCGACTCGCGCTCCGGATCCACGCCGTTTTCTTCCGCCCCCCGGAAGCGGCGCGGAAGATGCTCCGGCTGAATCGGCCCCGCCACACCCGCGAGCGACATCGACTCCGCCAGGTTCTTCAACTCGCGGATATTCCCCGGCCAGTCGTAACGCAGCAACGCCCGCAGGCTCTCTTCAGAAAATTCAATCGCTCGCATTCCCGGCCCCTGCCGGAACTCCTGGCAATAATGCTTCAACAGCAGCGGCAAATCCTCTTTCCGCTCCCGCAGCGCCGGCAGCTGCACCTGTACCACACTCAACCGGAAGAACAGATCCTTGCGAAACTGGCTTTGACTGGTTTTCACTTCCAGATCCTGATTCGTCGCCGCCACAAACCGAATGTCAAGCTTCATCGACCTGGTCGTGCCAATCCTGCATACTTCTTTCTTCTCGATCACGCGCAGAATCTTCGCCTGGGCCGACAGACTCATATCGCCGATCTCATCCAGAAACACAGTGCCGCCGTTGGCCGCCGTCAGCAACCCGTCGTAACTTGCCTCTGCGCCGGTAAAAGCTCCGCGGCCGTGGCCAAACAATTCGTTCTCCAGCAGCGAGTCGGGAATCGCCGCACAGTTGATGCAGACAAACGGCCGCTCGCGCCGCGTGCTATTCGCATGCACAAACTCGGCAGCCAATTCCTTGCCTGTCCCTGTCTCACCGGTAATGAGAACCGTGCAATTCGAAGCCGCAATACGCGCCAGGGAGAGCTTGATCTCCAGAAAGGGCCTGCTCAGTCCGATCATGTCGACCTCGTGGGGGAGTACCGGATAGCCTGATAGTGACGAAGGTCTATGAACCGTTACTCTTTCGGAAATGCGATCCGATCGCAAGGGCCCGGGCCTGGACTCTGCAGATGCTCAGACGAGCATCCTGGCTCTTCCATCCGTTAAACAAGGCATCATGGGGAAGCGCACCAACACCGGAGTGAGCGCACTCGCAACCCCCGGCTCGAGAAGCTTTCAACGTACCCGCAAATCGGAATCAGCCAGTCTCAGGAAATAGCCAGAAGGTGTCTCGAGGGTTCGCCCGATCTTGCCGATGGACAGGCAGTGAATTTCTCTTGCCGGAGCCAGTCCGGTGAGTAATTAGCATCAGATCGAGCTGAAAATCGCTGTCAGTATAGCGCACGTTCCCCGCATGTCAACAGAGTTTTCTCGCACTTGTGATGGATCAACTTGAACGCGGCGTCGCGCACATCGCGCAATGCTCTCAATGCAACCCGGGATACGTACGATACGCCTCCACCGTCACCGTCAGCGGAGTCCCGCGCACCTGTGACGTCTTCAGCAGCACTTCAAAATAAGGCAGCTGGGTCGTATGCAGCATATTGCGAAATGATGAAAACTCATCCGGCGAAAGAACAAAATCACCCGCCGCCTCCGTCGCTTCAGACGATGTTCCTTCCAGCAGCAGCACGTTGCCGCTATGTCCGGGATTCGGCATGTACGCCACCACGCAATAGCCCACCGCGTCGGTCGCCTTGTAGATCGGCAACTCTCCCGGCGCCGGTGCGCGATTGATCACGTTCGTCCGGCCCAGCCCCTCGAACACCGTGTCTTCAAAAAAATTCAGCCGGCTCTCGAACAACTCCGACCACGGGTTCGATACTCTGCCGCCGATCAGAATCACGTTGTCTTGTTTCACCAGCGCCGGCATATACTGACGCGCACTATAAAAGTGGAATCGCCTCTCCACCGGATCGAGCGCGAGGATGCGCTGTGCCAGTTTGAACTCGCTCGTGTTCCCCAGGCTCTTCGATGCCACCAGGTCCTGTACAAAGTTCATTTCCGGGCTTGATCCCTTGCGCTGCGCCGGATCGAGATAGCTGCGCCCCAGGTACCCATAGAAGGGCGTCGACCGCTTCGTGATCTCCTCGATCAGCAGAAACGAATCGTCGCTCAGCACAACGTCCGTATCACGATTCGAATCGACGAACCCAGTCCACAACCCTTCAAGCGCCGGCTGGTATCGCCACGGCGTCAGCGATCGTTGCAGCGAGTTAAACGACTGCCGTTCACTCCGGAGCTCCATCCACAATCCCACGCAGCATACTGCCAGCACGACAATAATCAGAGCGCCAGCCAACCGCCCCGCCCACGCGCGCCGCGTGGGAATCGTACCCGCCGCGGTCTCCACTGCTGCGCCGACCCGTGCAACCGGAGCCTCCGCTGCGCCCTCATCCACGCCCGCCGGTCGTTCGTCTCCGTGAACTGGTTGTGGGACCGGAGATATTTTCTCGCGCGGGCTGAAGATGGGTTTGTAGCTGCCCAGGGCCACCGTAATCACCACGTCCTCGTCCTTGCCCTCGGTGGCGAAGTGCAGTTCCAGCTTCTTGCGCAGGTGCGCCATCTGCACGCGGACAATATTGTCGTCCAGTGGATTGAAGTCGCTGCGCCGGCCCAATACCCGGTGTGCAATCTCGAATTCATGAATCGGCTCGTCCGGCGCGAGAATTTCTTGCCGCACGATAAACAGCAGAATCTCTCTCAGTTGCGTCGCTCGGGCAAGAGCCTTGCCCCGCGCCACCCGCTCCGCTGCCTTCCAGCGCGGATCAGCCTCCAGAACCGGCGTCTCGTCCACCTCGTCCGAACTCTTCTGTTTGGCCGTCACAATGAAGAATCCACTCAATCCTGCATCATATGAGCTGGCAGGACGCTACTCCCAAAATTCCTTCGTGTCGTCTCTAACTGATTCTAGTACAAGTCTCTTTACGTAAAGCCTCCGCTAACGCAATTACCGTAGCATTAAATTCACTGCACAGCCTCGCACACTTTCAGCAACAGTTGTTCCGCAGGTCGTAACCCAGTCTCATAGCCTTTGCAACGGCGTCCATCGTGCCCCCAACGAAACGCCGCAGGCCTCATATCCCGGCAGCGGCAGACTACGAAGCCCGCTGCCATCCAGCGCCGATGGAATCCACCTCGGCGTTCACTGAGTTTTTTAGGAGGAAATTGCAATGCATCATCCAGCCAGTCGCATCCGGCCTCATGCGGCGGCACTGCAGAATCGAGCCATTCGCCCGCTCCTTTCTCTCGCCGTCATCCTCACCGCCTTCCTGTTCAGTCCAGCGCGATCCGCATTCAGCCAGGGCATTACCGGCTCCATTACCGGCACCGTTACTGACCCCAGCGGTTCCGTCATCGCCGGCGCCACCGTCACCGTGCGCCACGAAGAAACCGAAGAATTGCGCAAGGTCACCACCTCCGACGCCGGCACCTTCACCGTCACCCAGCTCCCTCCCGGCCATTACGACGTCAAGGTCAACAAGGCCGGATTCCAGGCCTACGAGCAAAAAGGCATCACGCTCACCATCGACCAGCTCGCCGAGATCGACGCGCATCTCACTGTCGGCTCCGAAGAGCAGAACGTCGAGGTCACCAGCACCGGCCCGGTCATCCAGACCGAAGACTCGTCCATCGGCCAGGTCATTGACGCGCAGTCCATCCAGAACACGCCGCTTAACGGCCGTCTCAGCGTTATGGGCCTCGTTGCCCTCGCGCCCGGTGTCCAGAACGCCGGCGCCCAGGATCAACTTGCCGTCCGCGGCATGACGCCCGCCATCGGCACCGGCAGCCGCAATGCTTACGGCGGCATGGGCAACACCCTCGACGGCGTCATCAATAAAGAGGTCACTCTGCAGCGCAGCGAGCCGGAGATCCCCTCCCTCGACGCCCTCGCCCAGTTCAAAGTGCTCACCACCGGCGCTCCCGCCGAGTTCAACGAGCCCGCGCAGGTCATCGTCGTCACCGCCAGCGGCACCAATCAATTCCACGGCGAACTCTTCGAGTTCAATCGCTCCAAAGGCACCGCCTCCAAGCCCTACTTCGGTGCCGGCAAGCCCCGTCCCGCCTACGAGCGCAATGAATTCGGCGGCAACTTCGCCGGACCCATCATCATTCCCCATCTCTACAACGGCCGCAACCGCTCCTTCTTCTTCGTCGACTTTGAAGGATTCCGTCTCAGCCAGTCGGCCAGCGTCAACAGCCAGCAGCCCACGAACCTCGAGCGCCAGGGCATCTTCACAGAATTCAAGCAACCCATCATCAATCCGGCTACCGGAACGGCATTTCCCAATCAGACCATCAACGTTCCGCTGAACCCTGTTTCTCTCCAATTACTCAAGCTGCTCTATCCCGCGCCGACCGCATCCGGCACCGGGACGAACACCTTTGAGCTCATTCCCTACACCAGCAACGCCAAGCGAACCTCCTTCCGCCTCGATCACAAGATCAGCGACAAAGACCAGATTCGCGCCACTTTCCTGGAAGCGCTCTACGGTCCCAACCCGGACGTGGGCGCTTCCAGTCTGCAAGGCGGATTCTCCGGCGACGGCGAGCACAATACCAACACCATCCTTGGCTGGACGCACACCTTCTCGCCCACGCTGCTCATCGACACCTACGCCTCCTACTTCCATCTGCCCATCTATCGCACACCGCAAAACTTCAACACCAAATGGGAGTCCATCATCCCCGGCCTCAGTTCGCAGTTGATCGAAGGCGCGCCGCAGGTCACTATCACCAACATCACCTCCGTCGCCGAGCAAGGATCGAAGGACCTCGAGCAGGTCATCCAGGCCAACACCGCCATCACCAAGGTCTTCCCGCACCACACAATTAAGACCGGCGTCTCTTACGTCTTCGACAACCACTGGAACGAAGCCGCCACCACGCCGCAGCGTGGCTCCTACACCTTCAACGGTCAGTTCACGCAAGGCACCCAGGCAAGCTCCTCCGGCGCACCGTGGGCCTTCGCCGACTTCCTGCTCGGCCTGCCCTCCACCACCGGACAGGGAGCTCCCGGCACCTTCATCACCCGCAACGTCTCCTCGCAGTGGGCCGCTTACATTCAGGACGACTGGAAGATCACGCCGAAGCTCACCATCAATGCAGGCCTGCGCTATGACTTGCAGTGGTTCGAGCCCGGCCCCTACGGCGAGTCGTCGCTTTATGTGCCCTCGCTCAACAAGGTCGTCGTCTTCGGCAGATCCTACCCAGCGGGCGCAATCTCGTCCTACGTCAACTCGCTCTCTTCGCAAGGACTCATCACTCTCTCCTCGGCAGCGAATCTTTCCAATAATCCCTTCTCGTTCCTGGGCCGGCCGGCTAAAAACTTCGCTCCGCGCCTCGGCTTTGCTGATGAGTTCCTGCCCAACACCGTGCTGCGCGGCGCCTTCGGCATCTACTTCAATCTGCTCCCCGCCTCTTATGTAGGCGCGATGTTTGGTACCCTTCCCTTTGAAGCCGCAGAAAGCTTCACCAACACCAAAACCTACTCGGCTTCCACCTTCACCATGAGCAATCCTTTCTCGGCCACTGGCAGCTTCAGCGCCAATCCGTCGGTCAACGCCGAGCACTCGCTCGTAACGCCCTACACCGAGGAGTACAACCTCGCAGTCGAGCACCAATTCCCGCGTGGCTTTGATCTCCGCATCGGCTACGTCGGCCAGCACAACGTGAAGCAGAACAACTACGGCGGCAGCGGCAACTACGCGCCCAATATCAATCTCGCCGACCCGCCCATCGTCGGCTCAACCGTGCAAAGCACCAACCTGCATCAGCCCTTCGCCTCGATTCCATACAATCTCGATCCCATCTTCCACACCACCATGAATTCGCTGCAGGTGGGCGCGCACAAGCAGTACACGCATGGCCTCGCCTTCGGCGCCGAATATCAGTGGATTCGCGTGCTCGGAACTGAGAATCTTGAAGATCCCTCCGGCGCGCATCCGCAGGACTCCTACGGCCCCATCGCCGGCCTCACACCGCAGGTCCTCGCGGTCAACTACTCCTATGCGCTCCCGATCGGCCAGGGCCGTATGCTCTTCGGAAATGCCGGCGACTTCGCCAACAAGCTCATCAGCGGCTGGCAGCTCTCCGGTATTACCGACTTCCAGGGCGGTCAACCCTTCTCCGTCAGCTACACTGCGCCCGGCACGCCCGTAGGCCAGGTCAGCGGCCGCGCCAATCAAGTGGGTAATCCCTACCAGGGCGGCTCCGTCACAGTGAGCGGCACAACCTGCACCCCACCCGCCGGTGCCAGTGCATCCACCCATACGCGGGCACAATGGTTCAATCCCTGCCAGTTCGCGGCGCCTCCGCTGGTTACGCAGAATGGAGTGACTTACGCGACCTACGGAACCTCGCAGTACAACATGCTCCGCGGCCCCAAATTCCAGGACTGGGACATGAGCCTGCAGAAGAACACCACCTGGCACGAGCGCTACAACGTACAGCTCCGCGCTGACTCCTTCAACATCTTCAACCACCCCAACTTCGGCACACCGAATGCGGCCATCTCCAATCTTTCGAACGTAGGCACCATCACCGGAACATCCGGTACGCCAAGCTACGAAGCCCGTACCGTCGAGTTCGCCATTAAATTCAACTTCTAACGCTAGGGTGAGAAAACACGAACCTCAATGCAGCACACCCCACCGTGCCCCATCCTTTCGATTTCTTTTTGTCGAAAGGGTGGGAGACCACGCACTTCAATCTGCCACAAAACCCGGGTGCCCCACCCTCGTCACGTTCTTGTTTTTGTGGCTAGGGTCGGAAAGCGAGAACCCCGATCTCCCCACAGCAACCGCACTCCGTTATCGCCGTTCGAAAGCCATGGGCCGAGGACAACCACAATGAACCACTCCATCTTGAAGAAAATTGCCTTGTTTTTTTGCGCGGCCGCACTCGCCGCAGTCCCGGCCTGCGCCGCGCCGCGTCATCCTGACGTGAACTCGCTCAGCAAAAACAGCCGCGAAATCTTTCTTACCTCGATGCAGTGGGGCGATCAGTACTTCGACACGCAAGCCAATCTCTGCCGCACGCCGCCCTCCCCGGCCTACGCCGAGCTGCGCCTTCCGGCGCATCTCATGGTCCGCGAATCCACCTGGTACGCTCTCGGCCTTCTTCTTCGCGACCAAAAAGGCGATCGCGCGCGCGCCGCCGACATTCTGCGCGTCGTGCTCGCGCAGCAATATCACGAACCCGGCAAAGTCTGGGACGGTACCTTCCGCCGCACGCCCGCAGAGCCCGAGCCCGGCGCCGACGCCGTCATGTGGCGCGCCTACGATCCCAACTGGCGCGTATTCGTCGGCACCACTCTCGCGATGATCCTTCTCGAATATCCCGACCGCATCCCCGCTGCGTTGCACGCGCCCATGATCCAGGCCATCGACGATGCTATTGCCGGCGAGATGAAGCAGGGCCGCCTCGCGCCCACCTACACCAACCCCGCGCTCATGTACGGATTCCTCTGGGCTTTCGCCGCCGAGCGCGGCGGCAAGCTGGAGTGGCGCGCACAGGCCCAGCAATGGCAGGACACCGTCTACGGCCTCTACAAACAGCACGACGCCTTCTTCGAATACAACTCGCCCACCTACTCGGGTGTCGACTTCTTCGCCCTCGCTCTCTGGCGCGACTACGGCTTCACCCCGCAAATGCGCGAGCGCGGCGCCGAGATGGAAGCCGGCCTGTGGCGTGCCACCGCCGATCTCTACAACGCCAACCTGCGCAACATCTCAGGCCCCTACGACCGCTCCTACGGCATGGACATGCAGAGCTACGTCAGCGTCACCGGCCTCTGGCTGCGCACCGTGCTCGACGCCGATCAGGCCCCGCTCACCGCGTTCAACCCGCCCGTCGATCACATCGCGGATCTGTGGTTTGTTCCGCCCATCGTCATCCTCGATACCCACATCCCCGACGACGCGATGAAGAGCTTCCGCCGCTTCCAGGGGGAACACGAGGTCCGCCGACCCATCGCCGATCAGCGCATCGCCACAGCATGGATCGGTAAAGATGTCATCTACGGAGGCGAGATCACCGGCCATACCAAGGATGTCGACGAGCATAGCCAATTCCATCCCGTCACCGTGCAGTGGCAGGCCCCCGGCAAAATTGGTTGGATTCAGCTCACCCGCTGCCCCATCATCGACGCCTCAGCCGACAAGCACGGCATCGTTATCACCGCCAACGGCGATGTCAGCTTCCGCATCAGCGCCCCCGGCGTCACCGCCGCGAACGCAAAATCAACCGAATGGACCCTGCCCGGCCTAACAGTCCACATCAACACCGACGCCAGGAACTTCACCGCCGAGCAGCAAGGCCCCTTCGTCGACGTGACCTACACGGCAATGAGCAAAATGACGCTGACCGTCACCCACCCGAGCGATTAAGGGGACCGGTGCGATATCAACAATCCGTGCCCCATCCTTTCGACTTCCTTCTGTTGAAAGGGCGGGTGAACACAATCTCTCACCCACGGTGCTTCTCCTGCACAGCCGGTCCGGTGTAGTAGTTCAGGTCGGAGTTCGACGCCAGCCATGCGCCATCGCGGAACACCCAGATCTTGCCGGCCTCATCGCATCGCACCCTCCCCACCGGCGCTTTGATCTCCGCCACATGGAGTCCTCGCGCCCGCAAAGCCGTATCGAATCGCGCCGCAAAGCTGCTGCTGCTGCCCTCACCGGCATGGTCGGCAATCAGGTGAATCTGCTTGAGCCGCACCGCCGGGCTCAATCCCAGCGCAGCCAGACGCTCGACAAGACCCGCCGCATCGGCTCCAGAAACTTGCATCGCCCCGCCGCGTCCCACAATATGCAGTTTGTCGCCATCCTGCAATGAGGCCAGCGGTGCGCCTGCTGCGCCAACACTCGGACCACGCGCTGTACCACTACCCGATTTCGCAGGTCTGGCCAACAGATCTTCGACCCGCACTCCCTCCACTGTTTCCAGCATTAAGATCATGACCTTAGTGTAAGCGGCTCTGCAACCGCGTCGACGTATAATGCGGGCGATGCCGACTCTTCTCCCGGGAGGTATGTATGAAAGTAGGAATTGGCGCAACTTGGGGTGTTAACGAAAGCAATCATGGAGAAGTCCACACGCAAGCCATGTTGGAACTTCTCGAAACCTGCGATGTGAAGGAAGCTGCTCCCAAAGTCGGCGATGGAAAACTAGATACTCCGTACGGCGGCCTCTGTCTCGAAAATTGGAGATTTCTGGCCAGCGAAAAGGCGCGGGAAGATCCCATTTTCTACAGCGTTGGAGGCCGGCTTCTTGTCCGCTGGGGAACGAAAGCCGGCGGAATGAAAGACTACATCTCTGACATGACCGACTACCCCGATCTTCTGAAAGCAATCCTCGAGGGGAAAGAAAAGACCGGTGCGGTAAAAACGCAGTTCGATGAGGACGACAAGCTGAGAAAGATCGACACCACCTTGGCTGCCTATTCCAAGAAGGCTCTCCGCGTCGACAACCTTACCGACGAGGCCGCCGCGAACCGGTGCCGCAGCCTGCTGAACAATAGCAGTACCGCCTGCGACGACTGCCCTGAGATCGCATCCAGTTTCTGCTCGCTCTTCGTAGCGGAAGCCCACCGCGCCCCCAAGACCTTCGTCATCAGCCTCATGCTCCTCGACGCAGTCGAAACCCGTACCACCTACGGCGTCGACGGCAAAAAGACCTACACCTGGAAGTCCATGCTCATGCACTCGAAAGACGAAACCTCGACCCTCGAGGTACCGGGGCGCAGCACCGGCGTAAAGATGCTCGCCAAACATCCCATGGCAGGCGTGAACACTGTCAAGCTGTCAAAAGACATGTTGAACTGGAAGACCGATAACGCTGTCCGCGACCGCGTCGTCTCGCTCATGTCGCTGTGGCTTGCGCACTACCTGCAGAAGATCGACAGCACGCGCAAATACTACCTGCTGCGCACCGACAAATCCGCCAAGGAGAAGATCCGCAGGTCCAACAAGCCCGACGATCTCAAACTGGTGGACCTGTGCAAAGACGCTCTTGCCACGCGCTGCAGCACCTACGCCTGCCAGATCGGCGGAACATCAATCGAATACCGGAACACGAAGGGCGACACCGTTTGAACGGCAGATGCCCTGGTCCAACCAGCTGCACAAAAGCGCGGGGCCCATCCGTTCCACCCTGTTCTACTCACTTGCAGTCGACGCCCCACCCGAAGCACCCTTGATAAACGCCGCCACCCGGTCGTGCAGTTGCTTCCGGCTCTCTTCGCGCACGTAGACCATGTGCCCCGACTCATACCAGTCGTACTCGATGTTCTTTGCCAGCGATGCCGGAATTGGTAAATGCTTCTCCTCATACTCCGCGCCGAAGAACGGCGTTGCCAGATCGTAGTACCCGCCGTTCAGCATCACCTTCAGCCGCGGATTGGTCTTCATCGCCTGCGCCAGATCTGCTGAAACATTCAGATTCAGCGGATTCCCATTGTGCTTGAAATCCCAGCGACTGCCGCTGCTATCCCACACGTTGATCTCCGGCAGATACGTCTGCCCTTCGCCATACTTCAACACGCGTCGCATGTAATCGTTCAGCAGCGAAACATATGCCGAAGAAATCGCGGCGCTCTGCGGATCATAGTCCGCCTCTTTGCTCAGCGGATCAACCGAGGGCCCCGAAAACCGCGTATCATACCGCCCCGTCGTCATATCCTGGTCGTCGAGAAAATTCTTCTCGAACTCGCCGCCCTCCACACGCAGATTCGCCTTCAGCAAATACGCAACGGGCAGCCCTGTGTAGTCATGCAGCTTCAGCGCCACCGACTGCTTCTCCTCGCTGCCCAGGTCAGTGCCCTGCGCGAGTGCATGTGCATACGGTCCCATCGCAAACTCTTCGACTTCCTTCAAGAAGGGTTCCAATGCTGGCGGCTCAGGGGAAACCTTCTTGTGATACCACGCCGTCGCCGCATAGGTGGGCAGCGCCAGTTCATAAGGCAGATCGACACCAGGATTGGCCTCGGCAAAATCGATGAAGACGCTGAAATTGAAGATCTGCGACAACAGAATGACTCCATTCAGGTCGATCGACTTGTTATCTTCCAACATCTTGGCCAACACCGCCGAACGCGTCGTACCATAGCTTTCGCCGAAGATGAACTTCGGCGAATTCCAGCGGTTGTACTTGGTGATAAACCGCGCAATAAAGCGGGCAAACGCGCCGCCGTCTTCATCGATACCCCAGAAGGCCTTCTCCGCATCCTTGCCGATCAGCCTGCCAAACCCGGTTCCCGGCGCATCGATAAACACCAGGTCGCTCACATCCAGCAATGTCTCAGGATTGTCCACCAGCTTGTAGGGCGCCGCCGGCAGATGCTGGTCGCCATCCGTCACCACGTGCTTCGGCCCTACTGAACCCATGTGCAGCCACACCGTCGAACTGCCCGGGCCGCCGTTGTAGAAAAACGTAATCGGCCGGTCTTCGGCCTTGGCGTCCTTCTTGAAATAGGCCACATAAAACATGCGCGCCACCGGCGGTGCGTCCGCAGGGTCTTTCGGCGCCGAAAGCGCAAGCTGGCTACCCGGCTGAGGCTTGCCATCCATGCCCAGCTGCGCGTCCTGCGCATCCGTCGCGCCCACCGTGATGACTCCCGCGACCGCCGTGTACGCAATGTGCTGCCCGCCCGCGTCTACCGTGCCCTCAGTCGTCGAATCAGCAGTCGGCGCGGTCTGCGTGGCCTTGTCCGCGTCCTTGGCTGCAGGCTTTTCGTCTTCTGCTCTCAAAGCTAGCGGCAACATCAGCAAAGCCGCCGCCAGAACAGCAGCCAATCGTCGAGACGCTGGAGACATTGATTTTCTCCGGGAAAGAGATGTGTTGAAGAACCTAGTATAGTGCGCAGGACTTGGTAACCAACCGCGATTCATCCCGAATCAAAAGTCGTTCGTCACACAGCCAGTCACATCCGCATTGTCGGCTTGAGCGGAGTCCGCATGTCGGACGGAGTCGAAAGATCCGTGGTTGCCTTCGCACCTTCGCATCACAGCCAAGAACCAGGCTCGATCTCTGCCTACTGCCTCCTATTCCCCATCCCCTGTTCTCTTTCCCACTTCCCGGAACACCCGCAACAGGTTTCCACCCAGAATTTTCCGGCAATCCTCACTCGAGTAGCCGCGCTCCGTAAGCGCCGACGTGATCTTTGGAAAGTCCGCCGGCGAATCCATTCCCTCCGGCAACTGCCCGAAAATGCCATCGAAATCAGACCCCAGGCCCACATGATCCACACCGGCAATCTTGGCAATGTGATCGATGTGGTCGATCAGCGTCGAAAGCGGCGGTCTAGGAATCCGGTCTGCATAGCTGCGCCGCAGCCTGCCCTCTTCTTCTGCGCGAAATACGCGCTCTTCCGCGCCGGCTTCCGCCTTCGCATTGGCTAACGCCTTCTCCACCTCCGGCTCGATTGCCTTGAGCGCATCACGGTAGGCCTGCGAAACAAACGCAGAGTAGAAGTTCACCATCACCACGCCGCCCTTTGACTCCGGCCCTCCCGAGCTCGCAATCGCGCGCAGCATCTCGTCCGTCAGATTCCGCGGCGCATCGCACAGCGCCCGCGCGTTCGAGTGCGACGCAATCACCGGCGCCCGCGATACACTCAGCACGCGAAAAAACGTCTTGTCCGACACATGCGATACATCCACCATCATCCCCAGCCGGTTCATCTCGCGGATAACCTCTTCGCCGAACGCGCTCAGCCCCTCCTGCGTATGCGGCACGCTTGCATCGTCGAGATCGCCCGAACTGTCCGCCCATCCATTCGAGTTGTTCCACGTCAGCGTCATGTACCGCGCGCCCAGCGCGTAGTACTGCCGCAGCACCCCGAGCGAGCCCTCGATTGCATGCCCTCCCTCGATCCCGATCAGCGCGGCAAACCTGTGCTCCCGGTGCGCCCGCTCGATCCCATCCGCCGACGTCACCAGTTCCATCTCGCCCGCGTGCCGCGCCACCTGCCGCTTCACCGCATCAATCAGTTCCAGCGCGCGCCGCGCAAACTGCCCCTTGTACCGCCCCGGTTCCACCCAGATGGCAAAGAACTGCGCCGCGAGATTTCCCCTCCGTGCCGACTCCAGATTGAAGTTGCCGCCGTTCAGCCGATCGTCCAGATCGAAGTCCTCATCCAGAAAGCGCTGCGGCGTGTCGGCATGCGCATCGATTACCAGCGCCGTTCCGTGCACGTCTTCTGCATTCTGCGTATTCAATGTCATAGATACTGGGTAACACAGACCTCCTGTCGGCCCTTATGCGAGGGCAGGAATCGCGGCGATGAGCCACAGGCACCTTCCGCACCAATGATTCTCCAGCTTGCCACGAGTCTATACCCGCTCCGCCAAATCTAAGGCACATCGCGGCCGGCTCTCATTGCGCAGGCCGGCCTAAACTGTGAACTGTGTACGGAGAACTACAAACCGCTCTTTTGCTATACTTAGAAGGTTCACGTGCGGAAGTGGTGAAATTGGCAGACACACCATCTTGAGGGGGTGGCGCCTCACGGCATGCGGGTTCAAGTCCCGCCTTCCGCACCAAAGATTCCTCGGCTGATCCTCAGATTTTATCGGTCAAGAGATATGCCGGTATTTGCGGATCGGCCCGCGAAAGCAGCCCTTTGCATGCAGATTCTCTTCTATTTCGTCATCATCGTGCACGTCATCGTCAGCCTGTTCCTGGTCGGCGTCGTTCTCATTCAGCAAGGCCGTTCGGCTGACCTCGCCGGCGCCTTCGGCGGCCAGGGTTCGCAGACCGCCTTCGGTCCCCGTGCCGCAGCCAACGTGCTCACCCGCCTCACCACCTGGGCCGCCGTTATCTTCATGTGCACGTCCATCCTGCTCGTCGTTCTCTTCCAGCGTTCCTCGGGATCGCACTCTGTGCTCGAAGGCGTCAAGTCCGCCCCGGCCAGCGCTCCCGCCAAACCCGGCAAATAACGCGCGTCCGCCGCGCAGAAAAAAACGGGGCCCTCAGCCCCGTCATCGCGCTCTCAATCTTCCCCTAAGGATGCACGCCGCGATTGCGCCATAGCGATTCCTGAGCCGCTGTGTCCGGAAGCCGATATTGTTACACAGGCGGCAACGCATCCACCACCGGCACACCGTCCGGCGGCGTGAACCGGAAGGTCTCCGGCGCCAGCGGCACGTTGGGCTGTTCCTGCGTAAAGGAAAACCGTGTCGTCGCGCCGTCGGTCTCTTCCGCCTCAATCGCCGTAATCTCGCCCCCGGCGGTCACCGTTAGCGCCAGCCGCGTCACGCGCTTTTCCTGCCCCTTCGGCTGTCCGCTCAATACGAAGCCGCCGTTGGGCGCTGCAGTGGCCGTCAGGTTGACCATCTCTTTCTCGAGCTCTGTATGCCCGAGCAAAAAACGCAGCGGCGAGCGGAGATCGTCCAGCTCTTTGGCGGGAATGCGCTGCACCTGCCTGTCGCCCGGCGTGTAGAACAGAGCAAACTTGCCGTCGATCAGGAACAGCTTGCCGGCTGGAGTGCTGTAATTCCAGCGCATGCGGCCCGGCTTCCTCAGCAGCAGCGTGCCACTCTCGGTGCGCTCCATCCCCAGTCCGGAGTAGCTCTCGGAAAAGTTCGCCTTCAGCGTGCGAAGGCCGTCATAGTGTCGGTCAACACTCCTGCTCAGGCGCTGCGCCAGCTCCTGCGCAGACGGCGTCTGCGCGCGCGCCGACATACACACCGCGAGCACCGCTGCCCCCAGCAGCATGCCGCCGCGTCGCATCGCGCAAGCCACGCTCATTGCAGAAGCTGCGTGCAGTTGGTGCCGCCCGTCGGATCGTACTTCGGGGAGCCGCCGTACTGGTCGGTGCAGAATCCCCGGTCGCCCGTCTTGCCCACCGCCGCCGGCGTTGCGGTCAACGTATACCCCGTAATCCGGTCGGTATTGTTGATCGTCACCTTCGTGCAGTTCGTAATGTTGAAGTTGTATCCGGATTTATATCCCGAGGCCAGGTCCGGCTGTATCAGCTGCGCCGACTGCGGTGTAGGCGGCCCCGAGTTCGGATCCCCGCCCAGCGCCGCCAGCGAGCAGGCATAGCCATTCGCCGGATAGGTCGATTCGTACTGAATCTCAGCCTGCGTAATGGCCCGCAGCGAATTGATCGCCGACGTGTCGTTGGCGTGCTTCTTCATCACACCAATCGTTGGAATGGCCATCAGCATCAGGATCAGGATGATGGCGATCACGATCAGCAGTTCCATTAGCGTGAAGCCGTTGACCGTGGCCGAGCTGCGCGCACGATGGCCGCGCGCAGACAGATGCGTACGATTCATGGAGTCCAGTGCCTCTTGGAGTAGACCGGAAAGACGCCGGCCCATTCGTGAAAATGCTACAACGGAGAGACGCCTCCGGCAAAGCAAACGCTCAAAATCCAAGGCGCGTACCTCACCAACGAAAAACCCCAGGGCCTGACCCTGAGGTTTCTCATTACAGCGCTGCTCGCATTTACTTCGCGCTTGCCGCAGCTACGCCCGCCTGCTCGGCCAGCGCCGCCGCCTTGTCCGTCGCCTCCCAGGTAAACTCCGGCTCTGTGCGGCCAAAGTGCCCGTAGGCTGCCGTCTTCTGGTAAATCGGCCGGCGCAGGTTCAGGCTCTCGATAATGCCCTTCGGCGTCAGCGAGAAGTTCTTGCGCACTAGCTCCGTAATCGCATGCCCGCTCAACTTGCCGGTGCCGAAGGTCTCCACCAGCACCGAAACCGGCTCGGCCACACCGATCGCATACGCCAGCTGCACCTCGGCCTTCGCCGCCAGACCCGCCGCCACGATGTTCTTGGCGATGTACCGCGCCATGTACGCGCCCGAACGGTCCACCTTTGTCGGATCCTTGCCTGAAAACGCGCCGCCGCCGTGACGGCCCGCGCCACCGTAGCTGTCCACAATGATCTTGCGGCCAGTCAAGCCCGTGTCGCCCATCGGCCCGCCGATCACAAATCGTCCCGTGGGATTGATGTGATACTTGGTGTGCTCATCCAGCCACTTCGCCGGCAGAACCGCCTGGATCACGTGCTTCAGAATGTCCGCGTGCAGATCCTCGTTCGAAACGCTCTCCGAGTGCTGGCTCGAAATCACCACCGCGTCAATGCGCGCCGGCTTGCCATTCTCGTCGTACTCCACCGTCACCTGGCTCTTGCCGTCGGGCCGCAGGTAGGGCAGCTTGCCGTTCTTGCGCACTTCGGTCAGCCGGCGCGTCAGCTTGTGCGCCAGCGAAATCGGCGCCGGCATCAGCTCCGGCGTCTCATCGGCAGCGTAGCCGAACATCATACCCTGGTCGCCCGCGCCGCCCGTGTCGACGCCCTGGGCAATATCGCCCGACTGCTTGTTGATGCTCGAGATCACCGCGCAGGTATTCGAGTCGAATCCATACAGCGCGTTGTCGTAACCGATCGAAGCCACCACGCCGCGCACCAGCGTCTGGAAATCGACATACGCCTTGGTGGTGATCTCACCCGCAATCACCACCAGGCCGGTCGCGGTCAGCGTTTCGGCAGCAACACGGCTGTAGGGATCCTGCTCCAGGCAGGCGTCTAGAATTGCGTCCGAGACCTGGTCGGCAATCTTGTCCGGATGGCCTTCCGTCACTGACTCAGATGTAAATAAGAAACGGTCGCTCAACTTCAACACTCCTTCTCTCTAACGGGTAAGCGCGATCTCCCGCGCAGGCAGACTCATTCCCTGGGTTCCAACCTTCCAATGGTAATAGGAGCAGGGCAGCAAGAGCAAAAACTGGTAGCGAACGGGCGAGTTTGCCAGCCCAACAGTGCTATCTGGCGTGTAACCGGGCGCATCCCTAATGGGTGGGATGCAGTTTCTCAGCCTGGCGCGCCCAGAACGCAGGGCGCCTCATCCCAGCACACTTCTCCGTGCCCCATCCTTTCGACTTCCTTCTCTCGAAAGGGTGGGAACGCACACAGCAGTAGGGACTCCGCTTTTTCAGCCCAGCAGGCCCAGAACGCGGGCAAGCCCCGCGCGTATCGGGTGAACGATGACAGAGAAGGCATGAAATGGCAACACCGTGGGCCACCAGTGCGCGCGCATGCCGTAATAGCGCAGCGCAACAAAGCCCAGAACCGCCACCGCCACCAGCAGCACCACCGCGCCCACCCAGCGCAGCCGCAGTTCCGCCGCGTCATGCTGTTGCATGCGTGCCTTGCCCACGTTGGTGGCAAACGCCGTCCAGCCCTGCTCTTCATCGGTGGCCTGCCCGGAAGCCCGGTAAGCCCTCAGGAAACGGTCCGTCCAGTCACGCTCATCCAATCCCAGCGCACCGGCGTAACCGCGTACGATTCCTTTGTTCAGGATGCCGCCGGGAAGAAGACGAAACCGATCCTGCTCCAGCGCAAGCAGGTGGCGCTGGCTGATCTTGGTAACGGCGGTGATGTCTTCAAGCGCTACGCCCCGGGACAAGCGTTCCGTGCGCAGGTCTTCGCCAAAACTCCCCATAGCCGGTCAAACGGGACTCCACGGGGTCCCAAGAGATTTCCACAATTACGATAAACCCGCCTCTGGTAACACGTCAAAGTAATATATCGGTAGTCCCTTTATTATCATGAGTCTGGGGTAACCATTCCAATCCGGAACCGGTGACCGCGGCCTGTCCTCCGCGCCTGCCCTGAACGTTCCGGCCTCGAGACCGTGCTGTTACCCTTGAAAGCAGCACGATTCGTATGCCGGAGATTGATCGTGCCTGACACCAGCAATAAACTGAAAGCAAAGTAGTTAGTCTACAGACTGCGTCGTCTGGATATCGCAGGGGTTTCAGAGAGCTGGCTGCCCCGAGGAATGATGAACAGAGATGAATAAACTCGTCTTCGCCAATCTGCTGCATCGCCCCCTGCGCTCGATCATCAGCGTCTTTGCGGTCGCCATTGAAGTCATCATGATTCTTTCCATCGTGGGCATCTTTATGGGCATGCTCAACGATACAAAGCAGCGCACCAACGGCATCGGCGCTGATTTGATGATGCGCCCCTCCGGCGCCAGCTACATGAACGGCATCGGCGGCGCAACCATGCCCGTCAAATTCGCCGACGCTCTCCGCCGGCTGCCCCACGTCGCCGTCGTCTCCCCCGTGAATTCCTCCCTCTCGACCAAAGGATCTGTCGAAGTAATCGACGGGATCGATTACCCGAGCTTCGCAGCACTCAAGGCCTTCACCTTTATCGAGGGTGGGCCATTCCAAGGCCCCTACGACATCATCATCGACGACGTGGCTGCACGTTCGAACGGTGGCTACCACGTGGGCAGCACGATGGAAATGTATAACCATACCTTCCGGATCTCCGGCATCGTGGAGCACGGCAGAGGCGCCCGGAAGCTGCTTCCGCTCGATACGATGGACAATCTCACCGGCGCTCCCGATAAAGCCTCCATCTTTTACATCAAGTGCGATGACCCGGCGAACGAACAAGAAGTCATCCGCGAGATTCACGCCACGCGCGGCCTTGAAGACTACCCTGTGCAGACCATGGAAGAGTGGCTCTCTCTCATGACACCCGAGCACTTGCCCGGCTTCAACATCGCACTGAATGTCATCACCGGCATCGCCGTCATCATCGGCTTTCTGGTGATCTTTCAATCGATGTACACCGCGGTCCTCGAGCGCACGCGCGAAATCGGCATTCTCAAGTCGATGGGCGCCTCCAAGGCCGGAATCGTCAGTGTCGTTCTGCGCGAGTGCGGCGTATTGGCTCTCGCCGGCGTGATCCTGGGCATCGTGGGCACATTTGGCGTGCGCATTCTGCTCTATCACGTCTTCCCCACGCAACACTTTGAGATCACCGCGGAATGGCTGGCGCGGGCTTCGGGCATCGCCTTTGCGGGATCTCTTCTCGGCGCGCTCTATCCGTCCTGGATGGCCGCCCAAAAGGATCCCATTGACGCACTTGCATATGAGTAGCGTGTAAATCCCGCCGTTTCACAATGACAATTCGCTGACTTTTCCACGCAAGCCCTGTGCTACCATGACATCAACCGGTCGCATACTCGGAAGTTCATAAAGCAATCTCACGCGTTGCGGCGTGTCGCACCTCCCTTCTGCGGGAGTGGATTTTTCAGCCGCTGCGAGTACTTCTTCACCTCTTTTTGGCTGCACTCATTCACACAACTGAATCCCATTTCGGTCGTTTCGAAAATGCGATCGCTGTTCCACTCAACTTTGGAAGGAGAGCCATGACCATGCAACGAAAAGTGCGCATTTCGCGACAACTCGCCGTCTTAGCGCTCACTGTGTCGCTCTTCGCGGCATTCGCCGGTACCGCTGGCAGAGCACAGACGACCGGCGCCGGCACCATTACCGGTACCGTCGCTGACTCGAATCAGGCTGTCATCCCAGGGGCCACCGTAAATGTAATCAACGTGGATACAGGTGTGGCGCATGTCTTCACGACCGACGGCGCCGGTCTCTACAACGCATCCTTCCTGCAGCCCGGACGCTATGAGGTCGATGCGACCGCCAACAACTTCAACAAAGTAACCGAGACCGGCATTACGCTTCTGGTGGGACAAACCCTCACCGTCAATCTCACTTTGCAGGTGAGCAGCGCGAATACGACCGTCGAGGTTTCGGGAACGAGCCAGATCCTCGACGTCTCAAAGACCGAGGTCTCCCAGGTGGTCGACTCGCACCTCGTAGCCAATCTGCCGGTGAACACCCGCAACTGGAGCAGCTTTGCGCTGCTGACGCCGAACGTCACACAGGACGGTGGAACAGGCCTGATCAGCTTCCATGGCATCAGCGGACTCTACAACCAGAACTACGTCGACGGCGCCAACAACAACCAGATCCTGTTCAGCGAGGCGCGCGGACGCTCCAATGGCATGCCCTACGCGTACTCGGTCGATTCCATCAAGGAGTTCGAAGCCGAGACGTCGAACTACTCGGCCGAGTTCGGCCAGGCAGCCGGCGGCCAGGTCAATGCCATCACCAAGAGCGGCACCAACGCCCTGCACGGCGATCTGTTCTACTTCCTGCGCTACCCCACGCTGAATGCACTCGATCCACTCACCAAGTACAACGCGCTGTTTAACCAGCCAAACCCGACCATCAAGAACTTTCTGCTTACCCAGCCCACGCACCAGCAGCAACAGTTCGGCGGGTCCGTCGGCGGGCCGATCATGAAGGACAAGTTATTTTACTTTTTTACCTATGACGGCTTCCGCAAAGTAGGCAAGGCGCTCTACACCGATACAAACCTGATCTCGACCACCCCGTCAGGGCCATCCTCGAGCACCACCACCATTACGCCCGATCAGTGCCCCACCACGACGGCGGCCAACTACAAGGCGCCCGCGAGCAACCCGAACATGTACATCAGCTCGGCGCAGTGCCTTTCCGCAATCAACTTCCTCATCAACGAATCCACCGCGGCGCCCTCGCGCTTCGCCAAGGAAGACCTGTTCTTTCCGCGCCTCGACTATCACATCAACAGCAAGAACGACGCGTTCATCGACTATAACTGGGCCGACTTCCAGTCGACCTACGGGTACAACTCCTCGGCCACGTTCTCCAACAACTCGCCCTCGCAAAACGCACCAACCTACTATCACGAGCGTTTCCTTGTGGGCGGCTGGACCACGCAGATCGGCAACTCCAGCGTGAACGACGTGCGCGGCCAATGGAGCCGCGACCTGGAGACCGCCGGCGCAAATTCTGCCGGTCCTTTCGTGAGCATGGGCGCGGATGCGTTCGGCATGATCAACGCGCTGCCCCGTATCGCCGAGCCCGATGAGCACCGCCTGCAGTTGAGCGATGTGTTTTCGACCGTGCACGGGCGGCATTCGTTCAAGTACGGCGGCGACTTCAACCTGGTGCACGAGGTGATGATCAACCTCTACCAGGGCGGCGGCCTCTACGGCTACGGCGAGGCCAACAACGTGCTTAACTTCCAGGACTGGGCTCTAGATGCTTTCGCCGGCAAGGGCGGCGACACCGATCCCTATGCCGGCTACCACTACAGTACCCTGGTCCAGACCATCGACAAGGTGAATACGGCCCCAGGCACGCAGGGCAAAGACGACTTCTGGATGAAGATGTACGACGGCTTCGCTGAGGATTCGTGGAAGGTCAACAACCACTTGACGCTTACCGCCGGCGTGCGCTACGACGTGCAGATCACGCCGAACCCCGGAATGGTCAACCACCTCTTCGATCCCATTTCTTCCGAATACACGAGCTCGATCAAGAACGTGCTGAACCGGGTGCAGCCCCGCGTGGCTTTTTCGTGGTCTCCCTTTGACGGCACCGTGGTTCGCGGTGGATATGGATTGTTCTCGGCCCTGAACCAAGGCAGCACGTACTACGCGATGCGCGTAGAGAACGGCGTCGTCCAACTGAATTACACCTATCTTGGCTGCTACAACTCGAAGGCAGGCACCTCATGGGCCAATGCAACTTGCCCCACTGCGCCCGCAGCGGGATCACTGTTGCAATATCCCAATGTTCCCGCCCAGCCGCCGGGCCCACCCCTCAGCCAGGCCCAGGTTCCCAGCGGCGGCACAGGTCCTGCGGTCACACCGCTGAATGTGACTCCCAGCTACAGCTTCCACGGCCTGGATCCCAACTTCGTGCCTCCGTATGCACACGAGTGGGATCTGAGCGTGGAGCAGTCCCTCCCTGGCAAGATCTCGCTGCAGCTTGGCTATGTGGGTACGCGCGGTATGCGGCT